>JADMIO011121714.1_pt1 | contig 20872 bp, 19 predicted proteins | sample 8958161 | NCBI WGS metagenome assembly JADMIO01 (sample SAMN16585339, study PRJNA669376) | soil metagenome | isolation source: Crop rotation soil | place: USA: Cullars Rotation, Alabama | collected 2011 | reverse complement strand
AGGGCCCCGACCATCATCCCATACTGCTCGCCCCGGCCAATCATCCGGAACAGCGACTCGGTCCCGCGGGCGTCGACCCGAACCGCCTTGAGCCGCCCGCGGAGCACGAAACCGATGGTCGTCAGCAGGGTGTTCGCCTCGTGGACGACAGCGCCGGCCGGATGGTGCGCGACGCGGGCGTGCCGTTCCACTTCCTGCAAGGCCTCGTCGGACATGCCACGGAAATACTCGTGGACCTTCAGCAGTGGGAGGAGTTCATCGCTCATGGCGGCGTCTGTCGAGCTCCCGGCGGATGTGGTCCCCGAAGTTGGTTTCGGGGGCGTTGTTCGCGACGTCGTTAAGATAAGCGAACCGGCGGAGTTCGTGGAAGGGCAACGAGCGGTCCAGTCGCCCGGCCGCGTAGAGGGCCTGGTCCAGCCGACCGTTGGCGAGCACGCGCCAGTCGAACCGGCACTCACTGCCGGGCAGCCGGTAGAAGGTCGTGGTGCAGTTGGCGCACAGGCCGTGGTACCAGCGCGGCCGCTCGACGAGGTCGTTGATGGCCGCGACGTAATCGAGGAACGCGGTGCGGATCTCCTCGAGCGGGGCGTGGAAACGGTAGAGGTGGGCCTCCTGGGGCTGGCCGTGCTTCGTTCGACTCAGGATGACGTCGCGCTCGTCCGCGACGACAAAGATCAGCTCCTGCTGTCGGTAGAGGCTGCGGACGACTGAGTAGTCCTGTCCCTTGCGGTAGCGCACCTCGGCCGACAGGCAGACGCGGCCATCGGGCCCGAAGTCGAAGACCAGCACGGGATGGCTCATCCACGGTGAGCCCCAGTTGAAGAACACGATGTCCATGCCCTGCAGGTTGGCGAGGCGGACGGTGCGGGTTTCATGGCGCGGCGTGTAATCGTCCAGGGCCCGGTAGTCGAAGTTGCGGACGTTCTCGATCGTGACGACGTCGCCGGCGCGCCTGGCCCGCGGCAGCACGGCCACGCGCGGCTCCCAGTCGCGCTGATGGCTTGGCTGCTGTCGGAGCCACCAGCCGACGAAGAGCACCGCGACGGCGAGCAGCACCGCGAACGGCTGCCAGACGGGCTGCCAGACCGCGAACAACGTGAGGACGCCGACCGCCCAGCCCGCCGCGAGCCAGCGGCCCCAGCTGGCGCCGCGGCAGAGGTCGTAGTACATGGCGCCGACCATCCAGAGCGTGATGACCGCGGCCAGCGGGAGCAACAAGGCGGGGAGGAGCCACTGTCGCAGTTGGTCCATGACTGGTTTCGCCGAGGGCCCCGGGATCGTCTGGCGGTCCGACCGCCAGATCATCGTCATCTCCATCATCTCGTCAAGGCGGTTCATCCTGATACACGAACTCGGTAATGCTGTCCGGCGGTCTTTCTCCCCTCTCCCCCAAGGGGAGAGGGGAGAAGATGGGACAGCATCTTCGGGTGTGAGTATGAGAGCACCTGACGTGCAAGGGAATAACGGTTGAGGGAACGAGTCAGAAGAGCGACAATGTGGCCTTCGCCATCCTGCTCAGCGCGGCCGGCAACCGGCGCCTGTCCTGGCGGCGTCAGGGAGACCAAGGCCGATGCACGTCCTGCTCGTCACTCCCGAGAATCCCTTCATCAAGGCGTTCCGGCGTGGACAGCTCAACAACTTCTCGCAACTGACCATGCCCTACCTGGCGGGCTTCGTGAAGCCGCCACACACGGTCGCCCTCGTTGACGAGTACAACCAACAGGTCTCCCTCGACGCACCCGCCGACCTGGTCGGCATCACCTGTAATACGCCCAATGCCAGCCACGTCTACGCGCTCGCCGCTGCCTTTCGGCAACGCGGTCGCCGGGTCGTGCTCGGCGGCCCGCACGTGACGCTCCTGCCCGAGGAGGCCCAGGCGCACGCCGACGCCGTGGTCGTCGGCGAAGCTGAACGGACCTGGCCGCAGGTCCTCGCCGACGCGGCCGCGGGCCGGCTCGCGCCGTGCTATCGCGATCCTGACCCGCCGTCGCTTGAGGGGTTGCCCCACGCGCGGCGCGACCTGATCTACCGGCGCGGCCTCCTGGAGGACACCATCTTCGCCACGCGCGGCTGTCCGCACCGCTGCAGTTACTGCAACCTCCGGCAGATCTACCATCCGCAGCTGCGCTTCCGCCCAGTCGAGGAGGTGGCGGCGGAGGTGCGGACCTTTCGCGCCCCCTTCTTCACGTTCTGGGACGACCAGCTCTTCATGGACCCCCACTACGCCCTGCGACTCTGCGAACGGCTGGCGCCCCTGGGCAAGCGTTGGGCGGCGATGGTGACGCTGGCCAGCACGCGCAACGAGCGTCTCCTGGCCGCGGCCCGGCGGGCCGGCTGTGTCTGCCTGTTCCTTGGCCTCGAATCCGTGTCCCGCGACAGCCTCCGCCACGCCAACAAAGCCTTCAACATCGTCGAGAGCTACCAGGACGGAATTGCCCGGATCCACCGGCACCGGATCGCGGTGCAGGCCGGCATCGTGTTTGGGTTCGACGGCGACGATGAAACCACCTTCGAGGCCACCCTGCGCTGCACCACGCGGGCCGGCCTCGATGGGGCGACAGTGAGCATCCTGACTCCGTTTCCGCACACCCCGCTCTTCGGGGAATTTCAGCGCGACGGCCGCCTGTTGACCCGGGACTGGAGTTACTACAACAGCAAAACCGCGGTTGCCTTTCGACCGGCGAAGCTGAGTCCCGCGGCGCTCTGGGAAGGCTACCAGTGGTTTCGCCGACGGTTCTTTTCGCTGCCGTGCATCCTCGAGCGCGTGCGCCGTTCCGGCGTCCGGCCGGTGCAGTCCCTGGTCCTGAACCTTGGGTATCGGTTCGCCCTCGGCAACCGCATTCCGGGACATCCAATTCCGAAGGCAGCTCGGCCGGTTACCGGTCGAGTGTCGCCGTCTCGAAGGAACTCGCAATGGGCTACAATGAGCTGAGAAACCGAGGGCTCCCGCCATGACGACCGTTGGGCTGTTGCTGTTTCCCAACCTGACGCAACTCGATCTGACCGGGCCGTATGAAGTCTTCGCCCGGATGCCGGAGACACGCGTCCACCTCACGGCGGCCGCGCGCACGCCGGTCGTCACCGAGCACGGCCTCGCCATCGTGGCGGACACGACCTTCGGTGACGCGCCGAGGTTCGACATCCTCTGCGTCCCTGGCGGCAACGGGGTCAACGCGCTCTTCGAGAACGAAGCCACGCTCGCCTTCCTGCGTCGTCAGGGCGAAGCGGCTCGGTATGTCACCTCGGTCTGCACCGGGGCCCTGGTCCTTGGGGCGGCAGGGCTTCTCCAGGGCTACCGGGCCACGACGCACTGGCTGAGCCTGGAATTCCTGGCGCTGCTGGGAGCAACGCCGGTGCAGGAGCGCGTGGTCATCGACCGCAACCGGATCACCGGCGCCGGCGTGACCGCCGGGATCGATCTTGCCCTCGTCATTGCTTCCCTGCTTCACGGCGAGGCGATCGCGCGGCAGATTCAGCTGATGATGGAGTACGACCCGGCGCCGCCCTTCCAGTCCGGTTCGCCGCGGACGGCCGCGAGTGAAACCGTGGAGGCGATCACCGCCACCCGCCGACGCTTTCAGGACGAGCGCCGGCGGACGCTGGAACGTGTGGCGGCGCGTCTCACCGCGACGCAAGCCGCCCCGTGAGGTGGCCGTTGTCTCTGCCCGCCCCTATCCTGTCCGCGACACCCGCCCGGAACCTTCCCGAGGAGGCCGACCATGAGCAGCATTGAATCACCCTGGATCCGCGAAGTCGTCGAGCAGGACTTCGAGCGCGAAGTGCTCGAACGCTCGCGCGAGGCGCCGGTCGTCGTCGATTTCTGGGCGCCGTGGTGTCGGCCCTGTCTGATGCTCGCACCGGTGTTGGAACGCTTGGTCCACGAACGCCAGGGCCAGGTGCGGCTGGCGAAGGTCAACGTCGACGACAACCAGCAGCTGGCCGGGGCGTTCAATATCAGCGGCATCCCCGCCGTGATCGCCTTCCGCAATGGCGAGCCGTTCCTGTCGTTCACCGGCGTCCTGCCCGAGGAGCAGCTCCGCGACTTCCTCGACCGACTGCTGCCGACCGAGGCCGATCACCTGGTCAAGCGCGCCGCCGAGCTGGAAGCCGCCAATCCGGCCGAGGCAGAAGAGCTCTATTCGCAGGTGCTGCAACAGGACCGCAACCGCGAGGAGGCCGCGCTTGGCCTGGCCAGGCTGCTGGTGGCGAAGCACGACGCGGCCAGCGCCGCCGAGGCGGCAGACCTCCTCGACCGCGTCGGGAGTGATGCGCTGAAGGCCGAGGCCGACCAGCTCAAAGCGACCCTGGAGCTGCGCACCCTGCTGGGGGACGTGCCGCCCGTTGACACTCTCCGTCAGCGCGTCGCGGCTGCGCCTGAGGATGCCGAATTACGCTACCAACTCGGCGCCGCCCTGGCGAAGTCAGGGAATCATACCGCGGCCCTGGCCGAGCTGCTGGCGGCGGCCGAACGTGATCGGACGCTGGCGCGCGGCAAGGTCAAGGAGTTGATGGTCAAGCTCTTCCAGGTCATCGGCGTCCGCAGCCCGCTGGCGGACGAATACCGGGACAAGCTGGTCAAGTTGCTGTACTGACTCAGGCCGGCGGGCCGCGTCAGGCCAGGTCGGAAGAGGCGAGGTCCAGCGCCGCCACACCATTGAAGTGAGTCGGCAAGCTCGAGGAAGCCAGAGCCGGCAGAGTATCACGGGGGCGACCGGCTTCTCTGGACGGTTCAACTCGGCCTCAAGTCCTGCTTGCGTTGGCGCGGCTTGCCGTGCGTGTGCCGTTCAGTCTTGACTTGCCGCACGGTCAACGGTCGTGATGGCGGACTCGGGCTCGCCTCCACGCCGAGTTCCTGCCGAGCGACATCCTGGAGACGGCTCAGGAACCGTTCGACTGCTTCCTTGGCGACGACGGAGCTGGACGCGTTCTTACCTTCACTGACCCGAGCCTCGAGCAGTTCCTTGATGAAGCGGTTCAGGCTGACGTTCTGGGCCTCCGCGAGCGTGACGACCTGGCGATGCAGATCCGGCGGGATGCGGACCACAAATTTGCCGGAGAACGGTTTCTCCGGCTTCTTGCCGTCCTCGACACAGGCCTCGAAGTAATCCTCGATCGAGTCCCGGAACGCCTGGGCCAATTCCACCTCGTCGCGACCCGCGAAGCCGATCCCGTCCGTGATTCCCACGACGTGCCCGTAGAGCAGGTCCTGCGTTTCGTCTCGCTTGATCTCGGACGACTTGTAGCCCTTGTATTCGAATTCGATCATGGGATGTGTCCTGTATCGCTGAGGAACCGACGGGCCTGCTCGACGCAGCCCTTGTCGGCTTCCTTCTCAGGGTGAGGTCGATGGAAAACGTGGGTCTGGCCGCCGAGACTGATCCGCACCCGCGACCCGCGTCCTTCCCGGATGCCGGCTCCGAGGTGCCGGAAACAGGACTCGATGGCACGCCATTCGATGCGCGCCAGGGTCGGTTCCTGGAAGAGCTTACGCAGAGTCGTGTCGTGTTTGGACATGCGACTGACGTCGAGTCGCTGATGATACTACACGGCTACCAGCATAGTATCACGATACCAACGTGCTATCAAGCGATAGGGATTCCCTCTCGCGTAGTTGCTGAAAGCAGGCGGCTGGAGGAGTCGCCCGCCCTGCGCTCAACCAGAAGGGTGGAGCACTTGGTCGACGTGTCGAAAGCGGCGCCCCGGTTCACGGGCCCGCGACTACACTCTCGTATATCCTTTCCTTGACGCTACCTCGTCGCGGCCGCTATAACCAAACAGTTGAGCCCTCAACCCGCGACTCGGCCTCTCTTCGGAGCCTTTCTGCTCGATGACCACTGCACCGCTGGAACCCGTCACCGCCAAGGGCACCTGTGCCTTCGTCAGCCTCGGCTGTGCCAAGAACCTGGTCGATTCCGAACGCATGCTCGGTAAACTGGCCCAGGATGGCTACGCTCTGACCCTTGGCCCCGACGGCGCCGACGGCGCAGACGTCGTCGTGGTCAACACTTGTGGCTTTATCGAGCCAGCCCGGCAGGAGTCGCTCGCCGTCATCCGCGAGATGCTCGAGCTGAAGCGCCAGGGCCGCGTTGGCGCCGTCGTCGTCGCCGGCTGCCTCGCCGAACGCAAGGGCGAAGACCTCCTCAAGGAGGTCCCCGAGGTCGACCAGGTCGTCGGCGTCTTTGGCCGGGAAGAAATCGGTGTCGCGGTCGATCGTGCCCTGACGGCGCAACTCAAGCAGCAGACACTCGTTCGGGAACAGAAGACCCTGTTCCGGCCGGCGCCGGTCCGTGCCCTGGAGGATACCGCCCGACTCCGCGTCACGCCCCGGCACTACGCCTACCTGAAGATTTCCGAGGGCTGCGATCGTACCTGCACCTTTTGCGCCATCCCTGGGATGCGCGGCAAGCACATCACCAAGCCGATCGAGGAAGTCGTCGCCGAGGCCCGCGAGCTGGCCGCCGACGGCGTGCGCGAGCTGATCGTCGTGGCCCAGGACACAACCTACTACGGGCTTGACCTTTATGGTCGAGTTCGGCTGCACGAACTGCTCCAGGAACTGGAACAGGTGAAGGGCCTCGACTGGATCCGGCTCCTCTACGCCTACCCGATGTACGTCACCGACGAGCTGCTCAAGGTGCTGGCGGCGTCGCGGCGGATCATCCCCTATCTTGACATGCCGCTGCAGCACATCAACGACCGCATGCTCAAGCGGATGCAGCGACGCGTCAACCGGGCGTCGACCGAGGACCTCCTCGCCCGGTTGCGGCAAGCGTGGCCGAAGATGGTGCTGCGCACGACCTTCATCGTCGGTTTCCCCAGCGAGACCGAGGCGGAGTTCGCCGAGCTGGAGGAGTTCGTCGCCGAGGCTGGCATTCAGCGCGTCGGCGTCTTCACCTACTCACGCGAGCCGGGCACGCCAGCCGATCGCCTGGACGACCATTTGCCGGAAGAGGTCAAGGAAGAACGCCGCCACCGCCTGATGGCGGCGCAGCAGCCGATCGCCTTTGCCTGGGCGGCGGAGCAGGTCGGCAAGGAACTGGAAGTCATCATCGACGGCGCCGACCCGGAGGTGCCCGGCCACTGGCTCGGCCGCAGTTACGCCGATGCGCCGGACATCGACGGCGTGGTCCGGCTCAAGGGCAAGAACCTCCACGCCGGCGACCTGGTGCGGACCAAGATCACCGGGGCCGATGGCTACGACCTGGCGGGGCGGGCGATCAAGAAACTGTGACGTTGCTTGTGGGAGCCGGTGTATGTCGGACGATCGCTCAACCGTCGAAGCCCCGACGCCGCGCCCACTCGCTCCGCCCGCTGTCCACCCACCGCGACACCAGATCTACAACCTGCCGAACGCCCTGACCACCGCCCGGCTGGTGCTGTCGGCCGCCCTGTTCGTGCTGATCAGCCTCGAGCAGTGGTTCGCCTGTCTGGTCGTCTTCGCCGTTGCCGCCTTCACTGACTGGCTCGACGGCTACGTTGCTCGCCTGCAAGGGTTGAACAGCGCCCTGGGTCGGACCTACGATCCGCTCGTCGACAAGGTGATGATCTGCGGTGCGTACATCTTCCTGTTGCCGCAGGGGACCAAGGAAGGCTGGCTGACGCCGTGGATGGTGACGGTGGTGGTCGGCCGCGAACTGATCATCACTGGGCTGCGCGGCTTCATGGAGAACAGGGGGGCCAAGTTCGGCGCCGACTGGCTGGGCAAGATCAAGATGGGGCTGCAGTGTGCGGTCCTTATCGCTCTCTTCATCATCCTGGCCATCTATGCCCGGTACAACTACACGGCCATGATGGACGGAACTCCATTACCGCCGAACTGGCTGACGGAGAGTCCAATCGTCTACGCCTTGCTGGTAATCCGAGACGGGCTGATCTGGACCATGCTGACGGCGACGGCCTTCAGCGGCCTGCAATACATCTGGCGGGCCTTGACGCTGCTCTCGGCGGACTCTGACTGAGGACTCTCCATGCTTGGTGTCGCCATCGTCGGCTGCGGCATGATCGCCCGGTTCCACGCCAAGGCGCTGACGGAAGTGCCGGACGCCCGGCTGAGCGTCCTGATCAGCCGCAAGCCCGACAACGCCCGGACCGTCGCCGAGCACGTTGGCCTCGAGCTGGGCAAGACCTGCGACTACGCCGCCGACCTCGCCGCCGTGCTCGATCGCAAGGATGTCCACATCGTCATCATCACCACGCCGTCCGGCGCCCACCTGGAGCCGGCCGTCGCCGCCGCCAGCGCCGGCAAGCACGTTGTCGTCGAGAAGCCGCTCGAAATCTCCGTCGAGCGTTGCGACCGCATCATCGCCGCCTGTGAGCAGAACCGGGTGAAACTCTGCTGCATCTTCCCGTCGCGGTTCGGCGACGCCAACCGCGAGCTGAAGGCCGCCGTCGAGGCGGGCCGGTTCGGTCGGCTGACGCTCGGCGAGACGACCTGCAAGTGGTGGCGTTCCCAGGCCTACTACGACGAGGGCGGCTGGAAGGGCACCAGGGCGCTCGACGGCGGCGGCGCCCTGATGAACCAGGCCATCCACAATGTCGACTTGCTACAATGGCTGATGGGCCAGGCGACGCACATCTCCGGGTTCACCGCCACGCTGGCCCATGAACGGATCGAGGTCGAGGACACGGCTGTGGCCTGTCTCCGCTTTGCCAACGGGGCGCTCGGCGTCATCCAGGCGACGACGAGCGTCCATCCCGGTTTGCCGAAGACGATCGCCATCCACGGCGACAAGGGCACGGCGGTCATCGAGCAGGACGACATCCTGCGCTGGGACTTCTTGCCGGAGACGGAACAGGACAGGTCGATCAAGGAACGCTTTGCTCAGAAGGTCGGGGCGTCGGGCGGTTCGAGCAACCCGGCGGCGATCTCGCACCAGGGACATGCTCGCCAGCTCGCCGACTTCGTGGCGGCCATCAAGACGGGACGAGAGCCCCTGGTCGACGGCCGCGAGGGCCGCAAGGCGGTGGCGATCATTCAGGCAATTTACGAGTCGGCGGCGACGGGACGGACCATCTCCATTCAGGAGGGCAACGCATGCGGGGCGAACTGATCCGAGCCGAGGTGGTGAACCTGGTCCGAACTCGACCGTTCCAAACATTCGTCCTCACATTTGAGAGCGGCGAGCGCGCGGTCATCGAACATCCGGAATATCTCGCCTTTGACCCTCGTCCCGGTTCTGCCACTGACTTTTTTGTCCGCACTGGCGGGTTGCGGATGTACAGCACCTTCGACGCCGTCACCAGCATTGCCTTGCTGGCCAACGTGTCTGGGAATGGCCCACCCGCCCAGGCTTCGACAGCCTCGTGACCGCCGTTTCATGGAGGGATAGCATCATGGGCAAGGACAAGCCCCGCTCGAAGCTGCTCGACTACCTCGTCTACATCGCCGTCCGCGTCGTCGTGGCGATCCTCCAAGCGATTCCGCTCTCGATGGCTGGCTCGGTCGCCGACGTGCTCGGCTGGCTCGTCTACCAGGTCAACCGCCGCCATCGCCGCGTCGCCGACGAGAACCTGCGCCTCGCCTTCCCCGGCGTCCACGACGAGGCCGAACGCGACCGGATGGTCCGTGCCGTCTACCGCCATTTCTGCCTGGTCCTCATCGAGATCATGCTGCTGCCGCGCAAGATCCGCATCCACAACTGGCTGCGCTACTTCGACGTGATCGGCGAGAACAAGCCGATCCTGGAGGCACTGCTGTCGCGTCGGCCGCTGCTGCTGGTGACGGGCCACTTCGGCAACTGGGAGATCGGCGGCTACACCCTGGCCCTGGTCGGCTTCCCGCTCTACGCGGTGGCGCGCGACCTCGACAATCCGTACCTCGACGCCTACCTCCGCAAGTTCCGCGAGTCGACCGGCCAGAAGATCCTCAACAAGAACGGCGACGCCGAACGGATGCAAGAAATCCTTGCCAACGGCGGCGTCATCGCCACGCTCGGTGACCAGGATGCGGGTCAGCGGGGGCTGTTTGTCGACTTCTTCGGTCGGCCGGCGTCGTCGCACAAGGCGATTGCGCTTCTGATGCTGGAGTACCAGGTGCCGCTGGCTGTCGTCGGATTGCGGCGTGTTGGCGAGCCGTTGCGGTATCATCTGGTGGTTGGTGATTTGATCCAGCCGGAGGAGTATGCGGATCAGCCGGACGCGATCCGGCGAGTGACGGAGCGATATACGAAGGCGTTTGAGAGCATCGTTCGCCAGGCGCCGGAGCAGTATTTCTGGCTGCACCGGCGCTGGAAGCACCAGCCGATGGCGAAAAAGGCACGGAAGGTGGCGTGATCGAAGGCTTGGCCCTCGCTCTCAGGCTCCTGCCTGAGAACGAGGAGAAGGAGCGTCGTCATGAGTGCCGATTATGAGATTCCGGTGACGACCATCACTGATGCCGCCGGAATCCCGTTGCGCGTGGTGCGACACTACCACGATGGTCTTTTCTTCGCAGATCCCGTCAGAGTGGTCATTTATGACCCCGCGAACGACGTCGTCGCCGAAACGGCAGATTATCCGGACGTGGTCATCACCCAGGCTGCGGATGGCAGCTTGAAAATCTTTGGCGTAAATGGAATAGAGAAGCTACATCTCTTCCAAGGATGGGTCTTTCGCGATCGCACCCTGAACCCGAATCATTCACCGTGGGTTTTCTGGGAGGCGCTGTTCGCGACGCTCAAGGCCCGTTGGTTGGGCTATGGCTTCTCGGTGTTTCTCTGCACCATGGCCACGTTCTTCACCTTCTTGCAGTGGCGGACCACCCCTGCCTGGGACCCGGCGTCGTGGCCGGTATTGGCAATGGTCTGGTGCGGCTTACTCAGTTGCCTCTGGGTCGAACTCAGTTGCATATATGAACGATTATCTGTGCGTATTACGCTGTCCCTGTGTTTGCTGGCCGCGCTCCCCTTGTCAACTACCCTCTCCGAGATCCTGGCTGTGCTCGTGGTCTTTGGGGGCAGTGCCTGCGCAATTCGCCTCTATGGGTTGGCGATTCGCAGATCGACCGAAGCCGCATTCGAGCGACAGAAGGCGGCGACGCGGGACCAGTGGTCAACATGCACACAGCCAGGAGACATGTTGTTCGTCCTGTGGGACAAGGTTAGCGAACGAAAACTCCGGCTGTACTCAGTGGCGTGCTGTCGGCGTATCTGGCACCTGTTGACCGACGAACGTGCCCGAGAGGCCGTGCGGGCAGCAGAGCGGTTTGCTGATGGGGAAATCAGTGCGTCAGAGCTTGCCGCAGCCAGAAACCGCGCACGAGAGCTTTGGGAGAGGGATTTCACAAATCGTGGGACAGTCGAAGGTGCGGCGTACAATGAAGTGAACGCGGTTTCTGCCCGCTGTGTGGCGTGGGGAAAGGCGGGCTTGGGCGCATGGGCACGCTCCGCAGTTGTGCAGTCCTGGCCTGATCGAGCGTGGAACAGCCGGCCTGCGGAGGAGTCGGAGCAGGCAGCGCTCCTCCGCGAACTCTTCGGTCCGGTCCCGCTCAAAACCGTCCCGAGGGCGCCGGCCTGGCTCACTCCCCCAATCGTGGAGCACGCTCGGCGCATCTACCAGGAGGGCAGTTTCGAGGAGCTTCCAATCCTTGCCGATGCGTTGGAAGAAGCGGGCTGCACTAACTCGGACATCCTCGACCACTGTCGCGGGCCAGGCCAGCATGTTCGCGGCTGCTGGGTGCTCGACTTGTTGACAGGCCGAAAGTAAACTCACGCCATGACTTCGATTGGCCTGGTCCGGGCGAGGGCCGTCTCACCTTTCGCCGACGACGCTACTCCATCGTTGATCCCCCATCGTGACGGTTTCTGGGATGTGCCGGTCTGCGACGCGGTGATTGACCAGATCATGTGGTATCGCCAGGTGCCGCGCAGCATCCGGGAGGAAACGGGAAGGAAAAGACTACCAAGGCCGTGGCTGCCCGGCTGAGATCGACATCCTGGGAAAGGAGCGGCGTGTGACCGAAGCCGAGTGGCTGTCCTCCACTGATCCGAGACCGATGCTGGAGTTTCTCCAATTCGGGATCGTCGCCCTCGTCGATGACCTGCCGTCCGAAACAGAACGGCAAGCCATACGAAGGTTGTTGGAGGGGAAGATCATCCCCCGAAAATTGGCGTTGTTTGCCTGTGCCTGTTGCCGTGAGATCTGGCAGGTCGTCACTGACGTTCGATCTCGCACTGCGGTTGAGGTGGCCGAACAGAACATTGATGACCTTGTCGACGATGAGCAACTCGGAACTGCGACACAGGCAGCCCATGCTGCCAGAAATGCGATCGAGCACAAACGAGGGGATGACAGAGCGAAAACCCATATCCGCCGCACTGCGGCAAATGCCTGTTACGAGGCTGCTGGCGCGGGGTTGTCTTCCAGAATCTTTGCCTCCAGTGTGGCAAGTGCAGCTCACGAAAGTGCAGACGTTGCCGCCTGGATCGGCCTGGCTGCGACCGTCAGCGACGCTAGGGCAAAGCAGGCCCAAATCCTCCGCTGCCTCGTCGGCAATCCCTTTCGCCCTTTCGCCATCGAACCCGCTCTGCTGGCGTGGCGGGATGGAACCATCACCAAGCTGGCACAGGCGATCTACGATGACCGATCTTTCGACGGTCTGCCTGTGCTGGCTGATGCCCTCGAAGAAGCGGGGTGCCTCGATGCTAATATGCTGGCGCACTGCCGCTTGCCGGGCAAGCACTTCCGCGGGTGTTGGGTGCTCGACAAGCTAACGGCGAGAGAACAGCCCGATGGATGAGGCTCGTTGGCTGTCCTGTGAAGATCCCCGGAAAATGCTGGAGTGGCTCCGGCAGAGCGCGACCGACCGGAAACTGCGACTCTTCGCCTGTGCCTTTTGGCGCGAATGGTGGCAACCTGCCCCGGAGGCGGCAGCGGACGACCTCGACACCGACATACTTTCCCTGCTGGAGTATGCCGAGCATTGGGGCGAAGGCGTGCCGCCAACCCGCGAGTCTCGAGTCGGGTTCGGGTTCGGATGGCACCCACTCATTGCTCGAAATGCCTTCGACGCGGCGAACTGGACCATCCGTGAGACGGCAGGATTCAAGTCTCGCATGGATTGCATGAGGTATGATCCGAAGGATAGGGAAAAGGCCGCGGCGCTTCAGGTCGCGCTGCTGCGCGACATCTTCGGCAACCCCTTCCGCTCCTGTGCCCTCGATCCGCGCTGGCTGACGCCCCCGGTGGTGAACCTTGCGAGCACGGTTTATGACGAACGCCGCTTCGATGAACTCCCGATCCTCGCTGACGCCTTGGAGGAAGCTGGTTGCACCGCCGAGGAAATCCTCACCCACTGCCGCACGTCCGAAAAACACGTTTGCGGATGCTGGGTGCTTGATCAAATGCTCGGCAGGGAGTGACCTCGCCTGACCGACGAGACGTCACACAGGGTGCCGACCCCTCCTCGTCGATTCGCAGTCCCTGGAGAAGGGCGGTTTCATGGCACGGGACTCTGGCCTTTCGCCGACGACGCTCCTGCTCGTCGCCCTGGTTGTCCTGGTGCCCATCGGCGTTTACGTCTGCTTGCCCTTCGTGCCCGCGCTGGGCCAGCCCATCGAAGCTCGAACGACCATTCAAGTGGCCTTTCCGCCCTCGACGCTGCCGCTGACGAAACGCAATCTCGGCAGAGACGTCGTGGGACATCCTCTCATCACCAACGTCCACATCATCGACCTGGATCGTGACGGCATCCCCGATGTCCTGGTCTGCGACGCGATTCTCGACCGGGTCATCTGGTATCGCCAGGCGCCGCGCGGCACCTGGGAGGAAAAGGTGCTGGGCGACACGGACCTGGCGGCGCCCTGCCACGTCAGTGCGGTGGACCTGGATGGCGATGGCGATCTCGACCTCGTGGTGGCCGTCCTGGGCAGCGTCTACCCGGCCGATGAGCCCATCGGTCGAGTGGTCTGGCTGGAAAACCAGGGCAAGGAAACGTTCACGACACATGTCCTCCTCGAGGATCTGCGTCGCGTGGCCGACGTGCAAGCCGGCGACCTCAATGGCGATGGCCGACCCGACCTGGTGGTGGCGGAATTTGGCTACGACCGGGGACGCGTCCTGTGGCTGGAGAACAAGGGCAATGGCAAGTTTCAGGACCATGAACTCTACGCCGTTCCGGGCGCCATCCACGTCCCGCTCGTCGACCTCGACGGCGACGGCGACCTTGACATCGTGACCGTGATCTCGCAGGAAGATGAGGAAGTTCTTGCGTTCGAGAACCTGGGCGGCGGCAAGTTCCGCACACGCTCCTTGCTGGCGCTGGCCAACTTCGACTTCGGCAGTTCGGGCCTGTTCGTGACCGACCTCGACCGCGACGGCCGGCCGGACCTGCTGCTCACCAGCGGCGACAACCTGGAGATCACCGCCAACGCGCCGCAACCCTGGCACGGCTGTCTGCTGCTGCACAACCAGGGGAACTGGAAATTCGCCTCGCGCCGGTTGGGCACGCTGCCGGGAACCTATGCTGCGGGGGTCGGCGACCTCAATGGCGATGGTCAGCCGGACATCGTGCTCGTCAGCATGTTCAACGATTGGCGGCGATCGGGGTCGGCGAGTGTCGTCTGGCTGGAGAATGACCGCAAGGGAGAGTTCACCACCTGGCAGATTGCCGACACGCCAAGTCACCTCGCCACGGTGGCGGTGGGCGACCTCGATGGCGACGGGCGCGCCGACATTGTGGCGGGCAGTCTGCACGTCCTGGGCCCCTTTGACCGTCTGGGCCGCGTCACGCTCTGGACCAGTCGAGGGGCCCCACCGTGAGACGCGCCAGGCTCTGGCTGGTCCTGCTGCTCGTGGGGGAACTACTGCTCGGTGGGGGCCTCGTGGTGCGCCGCCTGCGGCGGCCGGCTCCGCCGCGGGTCGATGCGCGCCTGCTCGATCCGATCACGGCCGGGCAGATCCGTGCGGCCGCCGCGACCTGCGAGTCGGCCGAGGAGTGGCGGCGCCTGGGCGAGCTGTACATGGCCGTCGGTTGCTTTCGCGAGTCCGAGATCTGTCACCGCGTCGCCAGTGAGCTGGCGCCCAGCGACGCGCAACTCGCCCGGCAGTGGGGGTTCGCCCTCGAGCGGTTAGCACTGCTGGAGGAGGCGAATGGCCAGTATCGCCGCGCGATCGAGCTGGGCGCCGCGGACCCGGATGCCTGTCGGTACTTCATCGGTCGCAACCTGTTGCGCGGCGAAAACCCCAGGGAGGCGCGGGCCGTCTTTGCCGAGGGGCAGAGCTTGCCGGCCAACCGCTATGAGCTGGCCCGCTTGCACTGTCGCGCGGGCGAGTTCGCGGAGGCCTTCCGATTGTTGCAAACGCTCGCTCCCACCCACGGACAGGCCCTGCAAACGAACCTGCTCGGCTACCGGATCGCCCGGGAGCAAGGGGACTCGCGCCGGGCCTTTCTTCACGCCGACCAGGCTCGCTACGCGCCCCACAAGCTCCTGTCTCCCTTCGATGAGGAAGCGCAGCGCATCGTCACGGTGAACCAGACCCTGGGCGCTGGAAAACAGTGGGCCCAGGGAAAGGAGTTGCTTCAAGCCGGCCAGCTGGAAGCGGCCGAGCGGATGTTGAGCGAGGCGGCCCAGGTCTTCCACAGCCCGGCGATTCAGGAACTGCAAGCGGAATGCGCGCTGCTGGCTGGGCGTCTCGACGAGGGGATTCGGCTGCTCGAAGCGTTCCAGGATGAGAACGGTCGCTCTGCCCGCCTGATAGCGCGGATTGGGGACGCCCAGGACTCCCAGGAGGATACGGTCAAGGCGCGGGCCAGTTGGTTGCGGGCCCTCGATCTCGGCTCGGGGCTGGATCTGACGGCGACCCACCTCAAGCTGGCGCAGTCGTTCCGTCTGGCGGGGAACCAGGAACAGTCGGAGCGGCACTTCGGCTTCGCCAACTTCCACGCCGGCCGCGAGTTGCTGCCGTTCGGCCCTGCGGACAGGGTGGTGGAACTGTTCCGTGCCGCCGTGAAGCAGAATCCCGACTTCCCGGAGGGATGGTTCTACCTGGGCGAGGCGTGCCGGCGGGCGGGAATGGAGCAGGAAGCGGCGGCAGCGTACCGTCAGTGCCTGCAACGCCAGCCATATCACGGTCGAGCCCGAGCTGGCCTGGCGTTCCTGACGGGTATGGAGAAGTGAGCGGCCCCACGTCAAAAATTGAGTTGCGCGAAGGATTTGACCACCGTGGCATCTCCCAGATGGAAGCCCTTGTAGGTGGTGTACCAGTTCTCGCAATCGAGGCCAAACAGGAGTCGGCCGCCGCCGAACGGGAAGCGGTTGCCGACGTACCACATCTGGTTGCGCGTGCGTCCGCCCGGCTCGACCTCGCGGTTGAGCGGATCGTCCGTGCTGTAGCCCACGGAGAGCTGGTGCCAGTTGACGAAGCGGCACACCAGCTCCGCCCAGAAGCCGCGCGACAGGATCGTCTGTCCCGTCACCAGGTTCTCACCCTGGGCGATGCCGCCGCGCCAGTCGTCCAGGTTGCGACCAATGAACGCCTCGCCCTGAAAGGTCGCCCAGGGAAAGAGCGGCACGCGCAGGTCCGCGCCGATCAGGTAGGACGGAAAGCGGTGCCGCTGCATGGTACCGATCGGTCCAGCGGTTTCCTTTTCCATGCAGGCTTCGCCCCAGCAGCCCGCGATGATCGTCCGCCCCTCGACGGGGCTGGGCGCCAGCACACCCAGGCGGGCCTGGTAGGCCGGGATGCCGGTCGCTTCCTGGTCGCGCAGGCCGTCCTGGTCGGCGTCGGTCAGTGGCGCGACCGCGTTGCCCAGCGAGATGGCCTGGTGCCACTGCAGGGTCCACTCCTCGGCCAGGTCGTGGTCCCAGAGCAGCTTGGCCATGGGCCGTCGATCGCCCAGGTTGCCCACGTACCAGTTCAGCCCGTTGTCGTTGATGGTCGGCAAGAGCGGCGCGATCACGTCCCACGCTTGCCCGACGGTGAGCTGCCATTCGTCGAGGCGGATGGTCAGGTAGGCCAGCCGCAGGCGCAGCAGTTCGCGCGACTCGGAGTTTTGCTCGAAGCCGAGCGTCTGGAAATCGATCTCGATGCGGCCGCCGACCAGGGCGTTGGCGAGGTCCTCGATCGGCTTGCCGTAATACTCCAGGCCCGCCCGGGTCAGTCGCGGATAGATGCTGTAGTTGAAGTTGTTCGGATCGTTGGGCACACGGCCCGGGCCGACGCGGAAGCGGGGATCGTCAGGCAGCACAAAGAAGCGGTTCTGCAGGTCATTGAAGCGGCTGGTGGCGAAGTCCAGGTCCCCACGGAAGAACCCGTAGAGCCGCAGCGTCCCGGCATCGCGGAGCTTGACGGTCAGGAACTGGTTCAGTGTCGGTGGAGCATCCTTGTCGGCGATGACACTCGGCCGCGGCGGATATCCCAGGGTCCCGAGACCCAGCGGGTAGGGCGGGAACTGCTGGGGCGGCGCAGCAGGTTTCGGCTCGTCGTGGTCGCTGGCGCACTGGGCGGCCGGGACCGGGGGACTTGCCAGGGCGGCCCTGTCTGCTGCCGCGAGAGGGCGCGTGCCCGGCGCGGCGCCGTCGGGTGTCGCGTTGGCGCCCATGAGCAGCGGGACAACAGCTGGCTGGGTGGTTGTTGCCGGTGAACTCCCGCCCTCCTGGCTGTTGACCTGGTGCGGCACCAGCGCCAGGAAGACCGCCACCAGGTACCCCATGCGCAGACCACCGCGCGCCCACCCGGGTTGGGGGGAATGCATCAACGTGGTTCCAGTGTCTTGTCTGTGTCGCGTTTCGCGGCGTCGGCCGGGACGTGCTCAGTCAGCCGACTCCTGGTTCGTGCCACGCTCTCGGACCGTCGTGACTGTCCGAATACCGGCGTTTGGAACGATCGTCAAGGCGGATCACGACCGCTTCGGTCAGCAGAGCGCAGAAAGGGGAGCGCAGCAAGGGGACGTGGGTCGTTCCCCCAGGTGGCATGGTCGGAGCGTCGGGAACGTGCCACAATCCAGAGTTCAATGTCTCACAGCCGCCGCAGGTGAACTGGTCGGTCAACGAGTCAAGTGCCTTCCGAGAGCGATCCCGTGGCCAATCCCAAACCCACCGCCCTGCTCAAGGCCGTCAAGGCCGGCCGCGTCGATGACATCCGCCAACTGCTCGCCGCCGGCCTGTCGGTCGAGGCGACGGACCCGAACCAGCTGACGCCGGTGATGCTCGCGGCCCAGGGCGGCCATCTCGACGCGTTCCGGGTGCTGGTCGAAGCCGAGGCCAACTTGCATGCGCTGGGGTTGGGTCAAACCGACCTGCTCGAATGTGCCGCGGCAGGCGGCACCGTTGCGATCATCCAGTTCCTCCTCGACCAGGGGCATCCCGTCGACGGCCACTGGCACCCCGCTTCGCGAGTGGCTGAGCGCAGCGGACACATGACGCCGCTCATCCTGGCGTCGATCAACGGACACGTCGAGGCGGTTCGACTCCTGCTTCAGGCCGGCGCGAACCGCGAGGCAAAGTTCGACGGCCAGACCGCTCTCAAGATGGTGCGGGACAGTATCAAGCACCCGCTCGATGAGGCCCAAACCGCGCTGATCCCGCGGTGGCAGGCGATCGCGACCCTGCTGAGTGAAGCGCCGGCCACGGTCGCCGCATCGGCCGACGAGGCCGTCATCCTCCGCGAGATCGGTCAGTTCGCGGCCAACGCCGGGCGGCCCGAATTCCAACAATTCCGCCAAGGGCTCGAGGATCGCTTCGGCCAGCCGCGCCCCTGGAAGCCGATGCCGGACCACGGCCGGCCCGCCGAAGCGGTGGTGCGCTTCGCCGCGGCCAGCCTGAGTCCGAAGGCCCTGAACGCCTTGCAGGCGGAGGCACGAGCGGCAGGCTCCCAGTTCGTGCTGGGCGAACTGTGGGCGCCTGGAGAGGTTGCCGAGCTGGTGCTGTTCCCGACCGCCGACAAACTGGCCGTGGTCGCGGCCGTCGGCGCCGCAGGCGCGAACTACAGCGTGCGAACCGACGACGTGATCAACTGGCTCAGGACGCTGGACGGCGAGCAGCCGTTCCATCTCGTCGTCTGCACCCACGAGTCGGTCGGAGGTGCGTTCACCGGACCGGTGAAACGTGCGGAGGCCCTGGCCGAGCGGATCGTCGCTTTCTGCCCGTGCAGCCTGGATCAGGGCATCGACGACGCCAGGATGCTGGCGTCTGTTCTCAAGAAGAAGAGGGCCTTTCTCTTGCGGTGGGATTAGAGTCGGCTGTCGTTCCCCTTGCGCTGTGCGCACCTGTTCCGCATCTGACCGTTGCGTCGCCTTGAGAGTGGTTTGCCAGCGTTCGTGGCGGCAGTGGAAGCCCGACGCGTTAGCGAGGGACGTCCCTCGCTAACGCGTCGGGCTTCCGGCTTCCCACAAATCGCGCTAGAGCAGTTCCGCGATCGGCGCCCCATCGGGCAGGATCGGCATTGGCCGACCACGGTGGTCGAGGAACGACGTGTTATCAGCGTCGATCCCGAGGTGACGGTACATCGTCGCCCAGAGGTCGTTGACGCCCAGGGGCCGATCCTTGGGATGTTCGCCCTTGGCGTTGGTCGAGCCGACGACCTGGCCCATCTTCAGCCCGCCGCCGGAGACGAGCACCGACATCGCCTGCGGCCAGTGATCGCGGCCGGGCCGGTTGTTGGCATAACTGATGCGCGGCGTCCGGCCGAACTCGCCGGTGACGATCAGCAGCACCTTCTTGTCGAGGCCGCGGACGAAGAGGTCCTCGACCAGGGCGGTCACCGCCTGGTCGAGGAGCGGCAGCCGCACCTTCGCGTCGTTGAAGATGTGGCCATTGACGGCGTGCGAGTCCCAGTTGTAGATGACGCCATCGGGCAGCGTCTTGCCGGGCAGTGGGTTCTCCAACACCATGGTCACGAAGCTGGCGCCCGCCTCGACCAGCCGCCGGGCCAGCAGACAACGCTGACCATACGCGTGCAGGCCGTAGCGCTCGCGAAGCGTGACCGGCTCAAGGTTCAGATCGAACGCCTGCCGGGCGTCGTCGGTCGTCAGGAGCGTCAGGGCCCGTTCGCGCAGCGAATCGAGAGACGTCATGGTCCCCTGACGGTCGAGGCCGCGCGGCATGCGGTCGAGGCCGCCGAGCAGGCCGACCCGTTCGCGCGTCCGGCTGACGCGCTCGGTGGGCATCGACACGTTCTGGACCTGGAACGCCGGCAGGCTCGGATCGCCGACCACGTTGAAGGGGTGTGTCGACGGCCCGAGATAGGCCGAGCCGAAGCTGAAGACGTCGATGCCCTGGCGGCCGCCGTCCATGCCGGCGACGTAATTGGGCACGCCGCGGCGCAGGCCCTTGCGGACCTCGGCGACCATGGAGCCGACCATGGGGTAGTCGTTGACGAAGCCGACCGGCTCGAGCGGATCGCGGCCGGTGAGGAACTTCTTGTGGCCGCCGCCGTGGTCGGCGAAGCCGTGCGAGATCGAGCGGACCAGGCTGAACTTGTCAGCGACCCTGGCGTGCAGCGGCAGGTGTTCGCAGAGGTCGATGCCGGGGACGTTGCTGCGGATCGGCTTGAACTCGCCGCGATACTCCGCCGGGGCGTCCGGCTTCATGTCGTAGGTTTCCATGTGCGGCGGACCGCCCGGCAGCCAGATCAGGATGACCGAGGTGTCCGGACCCGAGGCGAGGCCATGGCTCGCCTCGGTGGCGCGCAGGCGCAGCGGCAGGAGGCCGTTGCCGCCGAGGCCGCCGAGGGTGAGGGCGCCGATCTTGAGGAAGTGTCGGCGGCTGAGTGGTCCAGGACAGACGCGGGCGGGCCGAGTTGGCGTCATGAAACCGGTCTCCGGTGCGGAGTTCAGGCGGGAGGGCGGGGGCAGGCTACCCCTTCAAGAGTAGCGATCCGGCCGGCGGCTGTCAAAGGGGGGATCGCGGGTTTCGTTTAGCCGCGACGCGTCAGCGGAGCGCGGCGGCCGCGCTCC
>JADMIO010607195.1_pt1 | contig 20877 bp, 13 predicted proteins | sample 8958161 | NCBI WGS metagenome assembly JADMIO01 (sample SAMN16585339, study PRJNA669376) | soil metagenome | isolation source: Crop rotation soil | place: USA: Cullars Rotation, Alabama | collected 2011 | reverse complement strand
GCCGCGACTTCAAGTCACGTGAATTCCAAGCTTCGGATCCCACTGTGCTGGAAAGAGTACGTCCTTTTCCAGATCCCGATCTGGATGGGTACCCTGGCGGTCGTCCTCTCCCTCTTCATCGGCGTCGTCGCCGCGCGCTCTACCGGGGAGACCGACACCACCCCGACCGGCGCCATGGGCAAGCTCGTCCAGCTCGTCTTCGGAGGCCTCCACCCCGGCAACATGACCACCAACCTCATGACTGCCCAAGCGTGTGGAGGTGTCGCCATCCACTCCTCCGACCTCCTGACCGACCTCAAGAGCGGCTACCTCCTGGGCGCCAAACCCCGCCACCAGTTCTTCGCCCAATTCTTCGGCGTCATGGCAGGCACCGCGGTGGTCGTCCCCGTCTACCTCCTCCTGATTCCAGATGCCTCCGCCCTGGGCGAAGACAAATACCCCGCCCCCGGAGCCCAAACCTGGGCCGCCGTCGCCAAGCTCCTCGCCAAGGGAATCGGCTCCATCCACCCCTCCGCCCAGGTAGGTCTGGTGGCAGGCGGAGTGGTAGGTATCGTCCTGGTCGCCCTCGTCCAGATCTTCCCAAAGAAGAAAAAGCTCATCCCCTCTCCCATCGCGCTAGGCCTAGCCTTCACCATGCCCGCCTGGAACTCCCTCTCCATGGCCTGCGGAGCCTTCGCCGCCTACGCCCTCCAGAAGCGCAGGCCGGCGCTCGCCGCCCTCCTGATCGTCCCCGCCGCCAGCGGCCTCATCGCCGGCGAAAGCCTGTTGGGAGCCTTCAACGCCATCTACGGAGCCCTCAAAGGCAGTCACTGAAGGCGCGGCGCCATCTCGATCACTGCAAGCCGTCCTTGTCGCTGGCGCGGTTCTCCAGAAGGCCCACTTCCAATACCCTTTGAAGCTCTTCCTTGGTGGGCAGCTCGAGGAGATAGCGCGAAACGAAGAGCTGATTGTCTACCCCGTCCAGGGCATATTCCACGAGCGCGTGGTTCTTCCGTGTGCAGAGGAGCAAGCCAATTGGTTCGCGATCTCCCTCGGTGCGCTCGTGCTTGCGAAACCAATTCACGTACGTGTTGAGCTGGCCCAGGTGCTCGTGGCGAAATTCGTCGACCTTGAGCTCGATGAGCACATGGCACTTGAGCACGCGATGGTAAAAGACCAGATCCACGAAGAAGTGCTCCTCGCCGATGAGGATGCGCTTTTGCCGCGCTTCGAAGCAGAAGCCACGCCCCAGCTCCAGGAGGAATGCTTGCAGCTTGTCGATCAGGGCGTCTTCCAGGTGCGATTCCCCATCACCTCGCGCGGCTTGAGGCCTAGGGCCTCGAAGACGTAAGGATCACGAATGACCTGAGCCGGCGTGAGCACCTCTGCTTTTTCTTGAACGGCCTTCGCAAGAGCGGCTTTGTCCGTAGAGAGCCCCGTGCGCTCGAAAAGCAACGTAGCAATCTGGCGTCGCAGCTCGCGCACCGACCATCGCCCCCGGACGGCCTCGACCTCGTAAAACCGGCGATGAACGTCGTCTTCTAGGCCAAGCAGCGCCTCGAAGTGACCGTAAGCCAAGCTCCCGACCAGCACTTCGAGCGGGAGGCGAGATTGTGCCGACGCCGTCAGCACAATCTCGGGAGGGCCTGCTGACGCCAAAGGTGCGAGCAGAGATTGTGCTGACGAACGCGGCAGCCCGCGGGCGTCAGGGAGGAGATCGGATTGGGTAGATTGGGACGAGGTCGTTCCAGGTGTCCTGGTGACCGGGGCTACTTCTTGGAGGTCAGCCAGGCGCCGATGGTGGCTCGATCTTCGGCGGAGAGCTCGAAGCCGGTGGGGGGCATGTCCATCTTTTCGTTGACGCGCTCGTGGATTTTGGCGCGGCGTTCTACCCAGGTGTCGTAGGTGGCCAATACGACGTTGGCCGTGCCTTTGGGGAGGTGGCAGGGGACGCAGTTGTTTCGGAAGATGGGCTGGATGTCTTTCTCCCATGCGGCGCGGTCGGCTTCGTCGCCTAGGTCGGCGGCGAGGCGCGACAAGGCACCTTCGGCCAGGACCCAGACGTCGCCTGTTTCGGAGCCGGTCAGAGAGGCTTTCGCGGTCACCGAGCCCTCCGGAGACAAGCCTACTCCGGTGGAGTCGATGAAGCCGAGGCGGGTGCCCTCCGTGAACCAGACTTTGCCAGGCACTCCGGTCAGGCCGAAGAGGTCCTTTTTGTCGGACGTGTGAATGGGCACGAGCTCTCCGCCGCTGTCTTCGCGATAGAGGGTGTCCGGCGTGAGGGCGAGGAGCCTGCCGCTGTCGTCGAAGGCGACGGCGGAAGCCTCTTTCAAGGGGAATTTGGTCAATTCACCCTTCTTCGGATCCAGCACCGAGACGCCCTCGGGCGTCACGCCGGCGACTCGTTCGTCGCTGGAGGAGACGGCGGACAGAGCACCGGTGTCGTAGCGGGACACGTTGGTTCCGTCCGAGATGGCCAGTTGCTTGTCCAGCGTGAAGGTCGTGCCCAATTCACCGAAGGGGGCAATGGCATTCACCGGGTCGTCGAGCAGGCCGTACAGGTTGGACACCACCTCGAACGAAGCAGTCGCGTGGAGCCTCCAGACCTTCCCTTTGCCGTCCACGGCGGCGACCCACATGCTCTTGTGATCGGCCGCGGGGATGACCGCAGCCGACTTGGTACCTACCACGTTGGCATCCACGCCGTCGGCGAAGCCGGAGTGGAAGATCATGGCGCCGGCGCCGTTGAAGACGACCGTCGTGTCGTCGCTCTCGGCGACGGCGCTGACCTTGCCCAGATCCGTCTTGTCCGGATTCCAGGCCACCGCGCGAACGGGCACGTCGCGCGTCTTGAGCGTCGTGACGTTCGGGTCGTCGGTCTGCGTATTGGGCGATTGCTCGACCGTGCAGCCGAGGAGCATGCCGCAGAGCACGGTGCCCGAGAGCACCGTTCCGGACAGGCACGCTCCGCGCAGGGTAGATCGGGAGCTCATGTTCCCTCCAGGAGCGCTTTGATGGGCTCGCCTTCCCGCATGTAGTCCTGCGGGTTGACGCCGACCACGTGGAGGAGGGTCGCGAGGACGTCGGGCGGCTGCACGGGGCGCGGGCCGTCGATGAAGCCGTCCACCTCGGCGGGGAGGAGCTGCGCGTCGTCCGTCTTGCCGAACGTCGTATTGCCCTTGATCTTCGGCGAAATGATGAGCGCCGAGTTGTTCGGGTGATGGTCGCGCCCCATGGTCAGGTTGATGTGCGGCGAGCGGCAGAAGTCGCTGACCACCAGGATGTGCGTGTGCTCCGACAGCTTGTGGCCGGGGAGGTTCGGGTGGTCGGCGACGTCCAGGCCGGCGATCATGCGGGCGATGAGCGCGAACATGTCCTGCTGCACGCGCACCTGATCCGTATAGTTGGTGTTGTGCGTGTCGAAGCCGCCGAAGGCGAAGCTCACGCAGCGCACCATGTCTTGCTTCATCGCCTCGATGGCGAAGGCGCAATTGACCGCTTGGGCCGAGTTGAACTGCAGAGGCGCCTTGTTCTTGTCCAAGAGCTGCGTCTGGGCGCCGAGGAGCTTGGTGGCGTCGAAGATGTTCTTGACCTTGGGAGAGAGCATCTGAGACAAGGACGCGAGCTGCGAGCCGAAAGCGTTGTACGCATCGGGGCGCTGCGACGTGTCGGCCAGCTCTTTGGCCTCCTGGGTGAGGAGGGTAGTCACGAGCGCGCGCTGCGCGTCGCCGTCGAAGACCTGATTGCGAGTCAGGCTCTCTGCCACGCTGCCGATGCTCGCGACGCGAACAGGCGTGCTCTTGGGGTCTTGATCCTGCAAGTGCCAAGAGGGAAATCCGATGGAGACGGAGGGCAGAGTCTGCCCCAGGCCCAGCGAGTTCGCGAGCATGGTGTCGATGCTGCACTGGGAGGCGCGGCCGCCCGCCAAGTGCCTGCCCGTCGCCGAGAAGGTGGTCCCGTCGGCGTGAGCCACGGTGTTCATCTCGATGCCGTTCACGATGGTCATGCGGTCGTGCAGATCGAGCATCTCCCCGATGCCGGGCCCCAGGATCATGCTGCTGCCCTTGGGCGTGATCAGCTCGAAGGTGGACTCGTCGCTGCCGTCCAGGACGGCATTCTTCCAGAGGGTGATCCCGGCAGTGTCGGTGTTGCCGGTGTCCGCCGGGTCCATGTCCTTCGTGGCCTTGTTGCGTGGATCTGCCCAGAGGGTCACGTCCCACGCGCCGGAGGCGTGAATCAGGATGAAGTACTCGTTCGACGAGGCTTTCCCGTCGGCGAGGGCGCGGAGCATGGGGCTCTCGGCGACGGCGATGGCCGTTCCGGCCCCGAACAGCTTGAGAAGGTTTCTGCGTGAGCAAGACAACATGGCAGTCCTCGTTCTCAATAAAGGTGGAGCTCGGGGTGACGAACAAGGCCGTAGCAAACGGCCGCCCAGCCGGCTTCTTGCGCCGTGAAATTCTTACTGACCTTCGGATCGTGGGCTTTGACCACGTCGTTGTAGAGACCGTAGAACCGCGTGACTCGGTCCGTGCGCGCCATCTTCGCGGGGTAGCCCAGGAAGGTGCGGTGCATGACCTCGAAGCCCTTGGCGAAGTCCGCCTGGGTAGGTTTGTCGGCCGGCATGTCGAACGCGAAGACGTGCCTGTCCTTGACTGCCGGCTTCGGCATCGCCTTCCAGTCGTGGATCAGGGCCTCGTCGCACAGGGCAATTCCGAGGCGCTCGAACGTGGCGAGCATGAGGGGGTTGGTCTCCGGCTGGCGGCCGATGTCGCGGCCGTAGTCCGGCAGGCCCAAGACGCCCAGGTAGTCCGACCACGCGCGGAAGAGCGCGTCCTTCTTCGCCGATCCCTCGATCTCCTTGGGGGTCAGACCGCCGAAGATCTGGAGGTAGGTCTTCAGGTAGGCTTCCACCGGCAGCAGGCGCGGGCCTTCCTTCGGGGTGGTGTCCTGAGCGAGGCTGTCATGACCAGGGAGCGGGGAGTCGTCGCCGGGGATGCCGACGTCCGGATCCGTCTTCTGGTTCTGTTTGGAAGGCTCTTTCGCGCAGCCCGCGGCGAGAGCGCCAGCGGTCAGGAACGCGAGGGCAGCGGAGAGCAAAGAAGTCTTTTTCATGGCCGTTCTCCTCACTGCTCTTCGGGGTTGAGCCGGTCGTTTCCGAGCCGGTAGACATCGGACTTCAGGACGGCGCGGATGAGCGCCTTCATGTGGTAGCCGCCGTCCACGAACGCCTTGGTCAGCTCGGCGTGGAGCGCCTCGTCATCCGCAGTCAGGGGACGGCCGAGGAAGCTGGCAGTGATGTTCTGCGCCACGCAGCTCGAGAACTCGGGCGAAGAGGTGATCTTCGCGGCGAGGGCTCCCGGGCCGGCGTCCGCGTTCTCGGGCGACGAATAGGCACCTCGGAGCATGCCAGTCTTGTCCGTGGCGAAGGCAGGGTCGTAGTACGACTTGCAGGTGCCCGCCGCCGGCTTGCCGGTGTCCTTGCAGGCGTCGTTGTTGACCGGGAACTGCTCCTCGGGGAGGTAGCCCCAGTCGTTCTCCTTGATGCGCGCGAAGTAGGCGCTCATGGGCTCCAGGGTCGCGTGGCAGTCTTGACATCCAGGCCGCTTGGTCAGATCCGGCTCCTGCGACGGCATGAGCATGCTGTTGGCCGACACGAATTCCTTGCAGAGGAAGGCGTTGTAGATGACGTGGGCGCGGGCGCGGCGCGTCCCGTACTTGGTCAGGAAGGCCGGCATGGTCAGGATGCCGCTCGCGAGAGGCCCGCGGTCCGCGACGCGCACGAACTTGGTCATGTCGTGCGGCAGGAGGGTAGGCATCTTGGAAGGGTCGGTCAGGTAGGTCGGCTCGTTGTACCCGACGCCGAAGGTGTCGGTGCAGCACTGAGCGCCCGAGAAGAACTTGTGGAACTGCGCGCCGGGGCCGTTCACCACGGTGGCCTTGGATTGCAGGATGTCGCGGAAGTCGCGGTCGTTGGCCACGATGTCGGCGATGAAGGCGCCTGCTTCGTCCGCCCACGCCTGCTTGTGCCACTCGCTCGTGTTGGTGTTGGCCGTCACGAAGGGGATGTTCCTGCCCAGGGGCGCATCGGAAGGAAGCACGAAGGCCACCGGATCCAGCGAGTCGCTGGTGCCGGGGAGGCAGCGCTCGAGGCCGACGCCGCAGCCGCAGTCCGCGCTGTTCTGGAAGGCGGTCGCGCTCATGCAGGAGATGGGCTCGTCCTTGTGCTTCGTGGCATACGAAGAGTCGCGAGGGAGCTGGACGAGGCGGTCGTACGGGGGCACATCACCGCTCTTGACGGGCGTGGTGAGGCCGGTGGCGAAGACGGTTCCGGTGTCCGCCTTCATTGCCTCTTCCTTGCAGACCCGGACCTCGGTGATGACGTTGCCGTCCAGATCCTTGAGGAGGGAGTCCTGAGGTTGGAAGCCGGGGTGATCCTTGGACCAGGAAGCCGCGTCGTACATGTCTGCCGGCTTGGCAGCGGAGTAATCCCTGTACAGCCACCAGGGTTTGACCACCGTCGTGTACTTGTCCAGGATCGCCTGGGTCACGTTCTTGGGGGTGCCCGTCATGGTGCCGTTGGTGTTGTTCTTGAGGCCGGACTCGGTGAAGGTCAGACAGAACACGCCGTCCGTCTCCACGCGCGCGCGGCGCTGCGAGAACCGGTAGTGGACGAAGATGTTCTCCCCGGTCGGGCCCTTGATGGTGGCGCGCTTGAGGATGCCCATGCGCGGCCTGTAATTGAAGGTCGCGGGGAGCTCGAGCCGCAGGAGGTCCAGGTAGACGCGCTTGACGCGCTCGGCGTACACCGCGCCGGTCAGACGGGCGTCGATCCACCCATCCAGATCGAAGCCGGGCTTCTCGAACGCCGCGATCTCGTCCCTGGAGGGGATGCGCCCCTGCAGGTCGATCGAAAGCGCTCTGAAGTAGTGGTAGTCCTGGTAGGTAGGCTCCGCGCTCGCGCTCGCTGACCACAGCGAGCACGCGGCTGCCATGGCCGCGCCTACCGTGGCTGTCGCCCGGTAGGAAATTCCGAGGGTGCGTTTCGTCTGCTTCATCGCATCTCTCCTAAGGTCTCGGAGGGACGCAACAGCAAGCCCGGTACCACTCGGGATCCCTGCAGCAAACGGGTGGTCCATGTTTCGGTTGTCACCTCCAGGTGGACGCGCCTCGGACCTTCCAGAGCCCCGATGAGCACGGATCGCCGCAAAATGAAGGCGATTTGTGTTGTAAACCGGAGGTTGACAAGCTTGTCCCCGCCCGATTTCCTGGTGGGGCCCGGCTGTCTCACGCTCGTTTCAGGACAATTCAGGCAAGAAGTTGCCTGGATCTCGGGCCTCGGCAAGTTGTTGCCGGCCGGGGTGGCAAGGGCTTGCTCGTTGGAAGGTAGTGTTGGAAGGGGAGGGAGGCGTCGGGAGGGGTGCGAAGGGAAGGTTACGGCTCGTGCTTGCTGGCCGCCCACTCCTTCAGGATCTGGATTTTCTCCTTGGGCACCTGCTGCGCGGTCGCGGGGGGCATGCTGCCCTCGTCCACGACGCGCTTCTGCACGACGTCCAGGAGATCGAGCATCACCTCGTACGATTCGAAGTCGATCTTGGGCGCGCCCTTGATGCCCGTTTGATGGCACGTGGCGCAGTAGGTGTGCATGATCGGCGCGACGTCCGCGCCGAAAGAAAGCGGCGTTCCGAGCGCGATGCTCTCGACGCTCTGACCTTCGCCGGCCCACACGTCGCCCTTCTTGTCGACCGTCATCCGGCGCGGGAAGGCCGGTGTTTTCCGCGTCGCGACCGCGTCGGGCACCTCGCCCGCGCGCACGCGGAGCACCCAATTGCCCGCGAGCGCGTAGAGCCTCTGGCTCGTCGGATCGAGCGCAAATGTCTCCACGGCGAGCGGCGGCTCGCCCTCTTTCGCGAGCGGATAAATGGTGTAGTCGCCTGTCGTCCCACGCTCCACCAGGCCTCGATCCGAAGCAAAATAGAGCAGCGAGCCGTCCTCGCACGCGGGGCTCGAGCACGCGATCGCGCTCACGTTGCCCACGTCGAACACGAGCGGATAAGCGAGCTTCGCGTCCTTGTCGACCTCGTACACGTGGTCGCCGAACGCCATGTAGAGCCGGCTCTTCTGCGCGTAGATCGCCGTCGGAGGACCGGTCTCGCCGTCCACCTTCCAGGTCGTGAGCTTGCTCCCGTCCAGCTCGTATCCGCCTTCTTTTCCCAGCAAAACGAGGTGCGCCTCGCTCTTGCCGTCGCCGTCGTCGTCGGCGATCCGCGCGGTCATCCCGGTGATGCCGAGCGGGTGCAGCGAATCGTTTCCACCCGAGATTTGAAGGACATCTCCCTTGGTGAAGAACACGCCGGTGTCGGTGGCGGCGAGCACGCCGTCCGCGTACGGGGCGAGCGCCTTCACCTCCCCCGTCTCGAGCGGCAGGTTGGGCTCGTCGCCCACGATTTCCAGGGCAATCGGCGCTTCCGCGTCGACGCCGTACACGCGCTTGGTGGTGCCGATCAGCACGCGCGCGCCCGCGTCCGAGAAGGAAGTCGAGAGCGACGTCGCGTAGCCCTCGAGCGCGTGCGGGCTCGTCGCAGGCTCTTTGGAAGGTGCGGTAGGAGCGCCGTGCACCGTGCCCAAAACGGGAGGCCCCGCGCCGGCGCCGGTCCCGGAGGCGGAGGACGATCCCCCTCCGCCTCCCGTGCCTCCTGTGCCTTGGGTTTCCCCATTTCCGCAGGAGATCGTGAGCAGGGCCAGGGTCAGAGCCGCGATGGGTAGGCGTCGGTCGGGGAGGGGCACGATGGGCATCCTACGGAGAAATGAAAATCCCGGGCCAGCCTCCGGAGGGGGCCTTCCAGAATGCTCCAGGGGACGCCCGCAGCCCGTCTTGACGGTCTGGCCTGGATCTTGTTTTCTGGGAGGCAATGCGGCTCGCTACGCCCCCCGGAACACGGTCGTCCTTCTGGACATGCATGCTCCTCGGCTCCGCGGTGCTCACCCTCTCCGCTTCGGCCTTGGCCGACGGGGAGGCGTGCTACCTGCACCGCGACATGCCCATCGAGAGGCAGCTCCGGCGCCTTTCCATCGATCTGCGCGGCACCGTCCCCGACGTGGCCGAGTACGACGCGGTGGCAGGGAAGACCGAGCTGCCCGACGAGATCATCGACGCCTACCTGGAAGACGATGCCTTTCGTATCCAGATGCGGCACTACCACGAGGACCTCCTCTGGACCAACCCTTCCACCGCCCTCTCCGATGTCGGCTTCTCCCTGGGCACCACCAACCTGGGCAACGGCACCATCGTCTACTCCGTCACCTCCACCAGCAAGCGCAAGCTCTACCGCGGAGGCGATGGAACGCACGTCTGCCAGGACAAAGATCAAAAGCTCCTGGGGTACGACGCGAACGGTCTACCCATCTCTACCCCCGTGGACTCGGACGCCGTGGGACCTTACTCGGCGGAGGGTTGGGTAGAGGTCCATCCTTACTGGGAGGCCGATCCTACCAAGACCATCAAGGTCTGCGCCTTCGACGCGCTGGCCAACGAGACGTACGTCCTTCCGGCAGGCGATCCGGACGCGGGCGAGCACTCGTGCGACGACGTCCTGGCGGTCGGCAAGTCCAAGAGCTGCGGCTGCGGCCCCAACCTGAACTACTGCATCAACGCCGGCATCGTGCAGCCGGCGGTGCTCGCGGGCATGCGCGAGCAGCTCCTCCGCCTCATCGACGATTCGTCGAGCGGCAAGCACCCTTACACCGACATCCTGACCACCAAGCGCATGTGGATGAACGGGCCCCTGACCCACTACTTCCACTACCTCGGCCAGCGGCAGACGTACTCGCGCACTCAAAATATCCATCAAAAAGCGGATGGAGCGCTCCCCGACCTCCAGTACACCGACGCGGACACCTGGGTGGAGGTGGACAGGGAAGCTCCCCACGCCGGCATCCTGACCTTGCCGGCCTACCTCCTCCGTTTCCAGACCAACCGCGGCCGCGCCAACCGGTACCGCATCGCCTTCCGAGGGGAGTACTTCCAGCCACCGGACACCAAGGACTCCGGCTGCAACAAGGAAGGGGATGATCTGACCGGCCGCTGCGTCTGCCGCGGCTGCCACCAGGTCCTGGAGCCGCTCGCCGCGCATTTCGGCCAGTTCGTGGAGGCCGGCACCACGGCGCTCGCGGACTTCGAGCGATCCTACCCATCCTACAAGGCCTGCTCCAAGAGCGTCTCCCCGGCGAGCGGCGCCTGGTGCGATCGGTTCTACGTGCCGGTGCCCGACTTGGTGGACCCCGACATCCGACCTTACAAGCTCAAGGCCCTCCGGTACGCCGACAAAGCCCACGAGATGATCCAGCCTCATTTCGACGAGGGACCGGCCGCCTTGGCCAAGGGGGACATCGACAGCGGCCGCTTCGCCGAGGTCGCCGTCAAGAACCTCTTCACCGCGCTCATGAAGCGGGAGCCGAACATGGATAAGACGTCCTTCGACTACGAAGGCAAGCTCATCTCGGAGATCGCCGCCGAGCTCCAGAGCCAGGACAACTTCAAGCTCCTGGTCAAGCGCCTGGTCAAGCTCCCTGCCTACAGGAGGATGCCGTGATGTCGCGCCTTCCCACCCTCGCCCTCCTGGGCGCTGCCCTCCTCTGCGCGAGCGCCTCGTCGCTCGGCTGCCAAAAGACCTCCCCTCCTTCTTCCGGATCTGGAGAGGACCCGGGACCGGGGCCTGGACCCGATCCTACCTCCCAACCCTGGGAGCACCCCAAGACCGGCGCCGAGGGTAGCTCGGTGGACGTTCCGGCGGATCTCAAGGGCGGCCTTTTGCCCCCGCCGTCGCGCGCCGTCCGCCGCATGCGCATCGACACGCTCCAAGCCTCCATGACCAAAGTGGCCGGCAACGACGTGTACGGCAAGCCCATCGAGTGGAAGTACAACGGTCAAAACGGCTTCTCCGACGCCGCTTTCGGCAAGGCGCTCGGTAGGCCGGACTTCCAGGCTTCCACCAGCGAGGCGGGCGTCTCCTCCGCCCTCTACCTGAAGCTGGTGGGCGACGCCGCGCGGGACATCTGCATGCAGATGGTCAAAAACGATCTGTTGCGACAAGACGCTTCCACGCGGTCGCTCTTCCCCAAGGCGCCCGTCGATGGGAAGGCCACCGACGCTCAGATCGAGGACAACCTGAAGTACGACGTCCTCCGCTTCCTGGGCGTGCGCCTCGCGGACAAGGACCCGATGATCGCGCCTCTCCGGGGCGTGTACGACGCGGGCGTCGCGAGCATCGCCTCCCCCAACGGCGGAGACATCCCGCCCGCGGCGGAAGGTTGGCGAGCCGTTTGCATTGCTCTTTTCGAGTCACCGCTCTTCCACAACGATTGAGGGCACCATGGCAGAGAAAGCAAATATCTCTCGTCGCAAGCTTCTCGGAGCCCTGGGGCTCGGCGCCGGCGTGGTCGTGCTGGACGGCTTCTTGGGCCTCAAGCACGCGGCGGCCGACGTCAACGATCCGAGCGAAGCTCCCATCCTGATCATGTGCGAGTTCACCAGCGGCTGGGACACGCTCTACAGCTTGGATCCTCGCAACCACCAGCAATTCGGCGATCCCAACGGCGGGATCTACACGGGGTACGATCTGGTGACGGACCCGCTCACCAAGGACACCATCGAGAACGGGTCGGGTGGAACGGGCCTGGTCAAGCCGAACGGCTCCAACATCGAGTTTGGCCCCGCCTTCGGCAAGCTGGCCAACATGTACAAAGACCTCTGCGTCGTCCGCGGCATGACCATGGGCACGCTCACCCACGAGGTGGGTAGGCGGTACTTCCTGACAGGCAAGTTCCCGCGCGGCCTCGCGGCCTCCGGAAGCTCGCTCGAGACGTGGTGGGCGGCCGCCTCCGGTACGCTCGACGGCTACGAGATCCCCAGTCTGGTCGGCGGCGGCGCCGAGACGTATAACGAGGGACTGCCCCCTTCCGCGAGCGGCCTGCAAGTGCCCAGCTACGCGGAGATGCTGCAAGTCCTCCGGCCGCTCAACGCGGCTTACGCGACGGGCGGCAACGTGCAACAAGCCGCCGCCAAGTTCCACGAGGGGGATTATTGCATCCACCAGCAGCTCGACTCCGGCGGTCACCAGGTCAAAAACCACTTGGCCGCGTGGTCCAAGGCGCAGACTCTCACCAACGGCGGGCTCTGGAAGCACTTCGACTTCAAGGCCAATCCCCCCAAGGGAAGCCAGCTCGATACTCTCTACAACGCGTTCGGCGTCAACGCCGGCAACCCCGCGCTCACCCTCGCGGGCAAGCCGCGCGGTCAAGCCGCCCTCGCCGCGCAAGCCATCGTCAACCGCATCTCGCAGGTGGTGCTCCTCCGCCTCGTCAACGTGACGGACGCGCACTTCGACGACGATTGGCCCTCCAACCACCCCTTCCAGCAGCGCGCCGGCTTCGACGCCGTCGCCGAGCTGATTGACTATTTGAAGAACACGGAGGACAAACCTGGAAAGAGCTTCTGGGACCGCACTACCTTGCTCTGCTTCTCCGAGTTTGCCCGCTCCCCGCGCATCAACGCGCAGGGCGGCCGCGATCACCACTTGGCCTCGTCGTGTCTCATGGCAGGCCGCGGGATCAAGGGCAACACCGTGATTGGCGCCACCAAGGACTCCAATTACGATTACCGCCCCATCCGCCTGGACACTGGCATTCCCGACGACGAAATGGGCTCTCTCGTGCGCCCGTCCGACGTCCACGCCACGCTGCTCACGGCTGCCGGACTGCCCTACAGCCACATCACCAATCAAAGCCCCCAAGTCATCACGGCCGCTCTCAAGAGCTGAGCCTTTAACCCGCTGCTATCCTATGAAAGCTCTACTTTCCAAGGGATTGGTTTGTTCATCGGTCCTCTTTTTGGCCGCCTGCGGCGGGACCGAGACTGGCACTGGTGGGAGCGGCGGCACCGGAGGATCCGACACGACCTCTGGTGAGGGCGGCAGCGGAGGCGCCGATACGACGAGCTCGGCAGGCGGGCAGGGGGGCAGCACGACGGCGAGCACCGGAGGAGACACCACCACATCGACAAGCACCGGCACTGGCACGGACACGTGCATGTGCGGCGCGCACGCGACTTGCGACATGGCCGGCGCCTGCGCCTGCGAAAAAGGGTTCAAAGGCGACGGCCAGACCTGCGACGACATCGACGAATGCTCGGAAGGTATGGATGATTGCGCGGCGACTGCCACCTGCGCCAACACCGAGGGTGGCTTCACGTGCGCTTGTCCGGATGGAACCGTGGGTGACCCGAACAAGGGCTGCGAGCCCCGCTTCACCCAAGTCGCGGCGGGCGCTTATCACACCTGCGCCGTGCGCGCGGACGGCTCGCTCTACTGCTTTGGAAATGGCGGCTCGGGCAAGCTCGGCAATGGCTTGTCGGAGCATCAGCCGGCGCCGGTGAAGGCGGGCGCGGCGGCCAATTGGAAGCACGTGGTCGCGGGCTCTTCGCACACGTGCGGCATCAAGGACACTGGCACGCTGTGGTGCTGGGGCGCGGGCAGCTTTGGGCAGCTCGGGCTCGGATACCCGGATACGCAGGTGCTGCCCCAGACGATCCGGCTCGATCGATTCTGGACCAGCGTCGGCACGGGCGACACCCACACGTGCGCCGTGGAAAACGATGGATCGCTGTCGTGCTGGGGCAGAAACAACCTGGGACAGCTCGCCACCGGCTCGGCCAACCCGCAGGAGCTCTTGCCCGTGAAGGTCAGTGTCGTGGCCGGCCAGTCCGAGACGGATTGGAAAGAGGTGTTCGTCGGGCGCGACACGACCTGCGCCACCAAGCAGGACGGCAAGCTCTATTGTTGGGGACGCAACTCGGACTCGCAGGTGGCCAAATCCGGAGGAGGCACCGTGGCGATCCCGTGGCTCGTGGAGACGAGCGTGGGCGCGGCCGACTCGGATTGGAAGGAAGCGGCCATTGGCTTCACGGCGTGCGGCCTGAAGACGACAGGCAAGCTCTTCTGCTGGGGCCGCGGTCTGGAAGGTCAGCTCGGCGTGGGCACCCTCGTGTCGAGCGCGGTGCCGGCGGAGGTCCCTCCGCCCGCCGGAGCGACATGGCAGATGGTGCGAGCGGGCCTCTGGCACATGTGCGCCCTGGACAGCACGGGCGCTCTCTGGTGCTGGGGACGCAACCAATCGGCGCAGGTCCAGGACGGCGCGGAAGGCCACATCACCAAGCCCATCCAGGTGGGCAGCGACACGGACTGGGTGGACCTGTCCGGCGGCGTCTCCCACATGTGCGGGCTCAAGAAGGATGGCCGGCTCTTCTGCTGGGGATCGCGGGTGTTCGGGGAGATCGGCGACGGCACCATGAGCCTGCCTCTGACCCCCAAGCCGATCGGGAAGGACACCTGGTCCAGGATCTCCGCGTATGGGGAGGTCGGCTGCGCGATCAGCACCGCAGGTCAGCTCGCCTGCTGGGGCAACAACGAAAATGGGCAGCTCGGCACCGGCGACACCGCCAGCCGAAACGGCCCGGCCCCTGCGTCTGGAATGGACATGGTGAGCCGAGTCGGCGTGGGTAGACAGCACGCGTGCGCCGTCACCAAGGCAGGGGAGATGCGCTGCACCGGCAAGAACGCCAACGGGCAGCTCGGCAGCGGAAACAACACGCCTCAGAGCACCTTCCTACCCATCCTCAGCAGTGGGAAGGCATGGGCGAACCTCCTCTGGAAAGAGGTGTCCGCGGGCGAGGAGCACAACTGCGCGGTGGCCACGGAGGGCTCTCTCTGGTGCTGGGGCTTGAACAGCAACGGCCAGCTCGGGCAGGCCACCAACCCGGCGATCGGCACCCTGGTGCAGGTCCTTCCGGCTACCCCCAAGGACTGGAAGGTGGTCGCCGCCGGGCAGCTCCACACCTGCGCCACGCGCGCCGACACCTCCCTCTGGTGCTGGGGCAGGAACACGGAAGGTCAGCTCGGCAACAACATGCCCTTGGATGGGAAGATCCCGCCGGTCAACCTGGGAACCGGCTGGAGCGACGCCGTCGCCGCGGGCTTCAACCACACCTGCGCCGTCAAGCTGGACGGAACGCTCTGGTGCTGGGGGAAGAATGCGACCAGTCAGATCGGCGACGGCACGACGGCCGATCATCCTACCCCCTTCCAGGTCGGCATGGACACGGATTGGGTGACCGTCACGGCCGGCTCGGGCTCCACCTGCGCCACCAAGAACAACGACACGGTGTACTGCTGGGGATCGAACGGCTTCGGCCAGCTCGGGTCGGGAGACTTCGCGACGAAGAAGATCCCGACGCTCCTCGCCGGCAAGGCGGCATGGGCAGTGCCCGCCTTGGGCTTCTCGCACGCGGCCGGCCTCCAGAAGGATGGAACCCTCTGGGGCTGGGGCTCGGGCGAGCTCGGGCAGAATGGCACGGGAGATGGATGGCCGGTGATGCCCGTCCTGGTAGGGGCGGTGAACTGATCGCGGCGAGCGATCGCTCGTCTGGTGTCCAATCTGGAGGCCCACGTGAATCGAAGCTCTTGGTGGATCGCTCTGGGTAGCTTGGCAGCCATGGTAGGAATCGGTGCCGGCTGCATCCCAATGGAAGGGACCAGCAGCTCCGGAACGGCTGGAAACGGCGGCACCGGCGGCACCGACACCACCACCGGCACGGGCGGCGACACCTCCGCGACCACCGGCACCACGTCCACCTCCACGGGGGAAGGTGGCACCGGCGCGGCAGGAGGATCTTCCACCTCCAGCACGGGAGGCGCCTTCCAGATCGACGAGTGCAAGGAGGGCACGGCCGTCTGCTCCCCCGACGCCGACTGCATCGACACGCCCTCGTATTACGAGTGCAAGTGCAAGGCGGGATACGACGGCGACGGCAAGACGTGCACGGATGTGGACGAGTGCATGGCGCTCCTCACGGACTGCGATCGCAACGCCGTCTGCCAAAACACCCCTGGAAGCTACACCTGCTCTTGCCCCGCCGGCTTCGAAGGGGATGGCAAGAAGTGCTCGGCTCGGTACAAGGCCGTCTCCGCTGGGCAATACTTTGCCTGCGCGGTCCGGTTGGATGGGGCCTTGTATTGCTGGGGCCTCAACACGAGCGGCCAAGTCGGCACTGGCACCAATGACGCCGTCTTCACTCGCCCCGTGTCCACGGGCGAGGCCAAAGACTGGGTCGAAGTAACGGCGGGAGCCTCTTTCGCCTGCGCGCTGAGCTCCTCCAACAAGGTGTCTTGCTGGGGCTCGAACGGCGGCGGCCAGCTCGGCGACAACACCGTCACCACGCGCCTGTCGCCCACTCCCGTGTTCGGCTCCACGCTCTTTGCGTCGATCGACGCGGGCGCAGGCCACACGTGCGGCATCGACGTGAACGGTCTCGCCTATTGCTGGGGCACCAACACCCGAGGTCAGATCGGCGACAACACCACCGAGAACAAGAGCGTTCCCACGGCCGTCATGGGGAGTGACAAGTGGCTGAGCCTGTCGGCAGGATCCGAGTTCACGTGCGGTGTCAAAGCCGACCACACGCTCTGGTGCTGGGGCCTCGGCACGAGCCGCCAGCTCGGAAACGGGCTCACCGCGAACAGCCCCGTTCCCGTGCAAGAGAAGACGGCCGCTTCGGATTGGGCGAGCGTCAGCGCTGGAAATGCCTTCGCCTGCGGCGTGAAGCAGACGGGAGCCCGCTTTTGCTGGGGAACCAACTCCCTCGCGCAGTACGGCGACGGAACCCTCACGACGACGACGGATCCCAAAGCGGTGGATGCCGATCTGGACTGGAGCAGAGTCGAGGCCTCCGATTTCGGGGCGTGCGCCCTCAAGGGCAATGGCACCCTCCATTGCTGGGGCGACGGGAGCATGGGTCAGACCGGGCAACCTGGAAAAGAGGGCCTGACCATGTCCCCTGGTCAGGTGGGCGCGGAGACGGATTGGGTAGACGTCACGGCCGGCCTCCGGTTCGCGTGCGGCATCCAGATGGGAGGGAAGCTCTCCTGCTGGGGCTCGGACAGCCGAGGCGCGCTCGGCCTTGGTTTCTCGGCCGATCGCGCCGATCCTACCCTCGCCGGCGCCGACGAGGATTGGGAGGCCCTGGACGTCCAGGCGGACGCCGGCTGCGCCTTGAAGAAGGGCGGCGGGCTCTGGTGCTGGGGCCGCAACGTGTTCGGCAACCTGGGAGATACCACCACCGTCACGAAGGTCGCTCCGGTCGCCACCGTCGGCGCCCTCACGTGGTCGCGCATCGCCCTCGGCCGCACCCACACCTGCGGAATCGCCAGCAGCGGCGGGCAAAATGGCCTCTACTGCTGGGGCTGGGACACCAACGGCGAGCTTGGAAATGGGGCGGGGACGACCAACAAGACGGAGCCTTCCCCCATCAACGCGCCCGCCGGCAACGTCTCCCCATGGGTAGAAGTGGCGGCCGGCCTCAACCACACTTGCTCGGTCAAACAGGACGGTACGCTCTGGTGCTGGGGTAGGAACGCGGCAGGTCAGCTCGGGGATGGAAGCACCACCGCGAGGGTAGATCCCAAGCAGATCCTCCCCGCCGACATGGCCAATTGGAAGACCGTGGTCGCCAACGGCGATTTCACCTGCGGTCTGCGCGGCGCGGGCGTCCTCTGGTGCTGGGGCAGGAACGACAGCGGCCAGCTCGGGCTCGGCAACGTCAACACGCCGGTCACCACACCTACCAACGTGGGCCCGGAGATCTACACGGCCATCGACACCAGCGCCAACCACACCTGCGGCGTCCGGCAGGACGGAACCCTCTGGTGCTGGGGCAGGAACGCCAGCGGCGAGCTGGGCCTGGGCAACACCACGGCGCAGAGCCTACCTACCCAGGTAGGAAGCGACAAGGACTGGGAAAGGCCCTGGCTCGGGCAGGGCGTCTGGACATGCGCCACGAAGAAGAGCGGCGACCTCTACTGCTGGGGAAGCGGCTCGTACGGTCAGCTCGGCGCCGGCAACCTGACCACGGTCACCTCCCCTCAGAAGGTCCCGAGCCTGGTCACCTGGAAAGCTGCCAGCGTGGGCAACGAGCACACGTGCGGCATTCGCACCGACGGCAAGCTCGCCTGCTGGGGAGCCTCCAACGGCGCCCAGCTCGCCGGCGGCACGCCCTTCCTGTCCGCGCCGACTTCCCTGGTGGAGCCGCAATAAACGGCAACCAGCCTGTCCGCGCAACCAGCCTGTCCGAGCAACCAGCCTGTCCAAGCAACCAGCCTGTCAGAACAAGACCGTTGGATACTTGGGGTCCAAGACCACCAGGAAATAATCGTGCGGGTCCGTGGCGGTGCTCGGCAGGGCAGGGGCGCCGCCCGGGATCTGACCCGTGTAACTGCCCACCACGGCGACTCGCCCGTTCGGGAGAAGGACCAAGTCCCGCGCTACCTGATCGCCCGCGCCGGCCCACGCCTGCGCGAAAGGCACCTTGTCCGATCCCAGGCTGTCCCAGCGCAGCGCGAAGGACTCCCACGTCGTTCCGTTGTTGAGCCCAGGCACCTTGGGCATCCCCCCATTGAGCACCAGCAGCTTTTCGAACGTGCCAGTCGCCCACACTTCCCCGTTCTGCCCGATCGCCACCGCCCGCGGGACCTCGGTGGTGGTCTGCATTTGTCCCGACGACAGCCGCAGCCCCCACTTGCAGTCTCCCGTGGCCAAGTCCAGGCCGAGGAGCACACCGTCGGCCGATCCTGCGGCCATGGCCGGCACGCACGTGCCCGCGGTCTGCATGCCGCTCGCCATCACGTGCCCAAAGAGAGGCCCTGTCGCGCCCGTACCAATGACCACCACGCCGTCCGGCCCCACCGCGATACCGCTCAGTCGATCATCCCCCGCGTTGCTCTCCGAGAGCGCCGCCCAGTGCTTGCCGCCGGCCGCGATCCTCACCACGAACCCCGAGTCCGAAGCGCTGGTGATCGCCGGCGCCGCACCGACGGCCATGGTCCCCGCGAAGCGCCCGGCGACGAAGAGATCCCCGGCCGCGTTGACCGCCAAGGCTTGAGTCTCCACATCCACCTTCTTGGGCGCCATGGTGGGGCCGAACACCAGGATGTCTTTGCAGGTCTTGAGATCCGCCGACAGAGTGGCAATCACCCCGCCCCCCTCCTTGAACGAAGAGGGCGTGTACGTCTTCGCGCCGCAGCCCAAATCCACCGCCGCCTGCCCCACGGGCCCCGGCCCTTTGGCCTGCACGGTGGTCGCCGCTTGACCGCCCACCCACACCTGACCGTCCGGAGCCACGAACAAGGATTGCACGTTCTGCGTCCCCGCCCCGCCAATCATCGCCGCCGAAGCGATGGCGAGCTTCTTGTCGAGCCGCAAAACGAAGCCATCCGTGCTCTCGTTGGCAATCATCACGCCCGCCCCCAAGTCGGTGAGAACGAGCGGCGCGCTGGTCCGGCCCCCGAGGTAATAAGGCCCATCGGGCCCCGCCGCGGCCAGGCTCGTCACGAGCTGGACTCCAGGCATCGAGAAGTGGTTGCTCTTCAGCACCATGCCTGTTCCATCGACCAGCGCGACCACCAAATCCTGGTCCGTCACCGCCTTCGATTGATCGGCGGAGAAAGGCTTTCCGCCCGCGATCGAGATCTTGGATCCCGCGGCGTGAAAGGCCAAAAGGATGTTGCCATTCGAGAGCCCCACCGCTCGGATGTTGCCGGCCGCGGCCACGACGTCGTCATTGACCGCCGGATCCCCGAAAGACATGCTGAAGCGAAAGTCCGTGTCCGGCTCGCCGCCCGTCCCCGAGCTCGTGGTCGCCCCGCCCGTTCCGCCGGAAGCACCCGTGCCCCCTGAACCGCCGGTTCCGCCGCTCGTCGCGGTCGTTCCGCTGGAGTCCGTCCCGCCGGCGCCGCCGCTCCCGGCGGTGCCGCCCGTGCCCCCGCTGCCGGTCAGTCCGGACGTCAGATACGATAAATCACAAGCGGAGATCCACAGCCCACCACACACGCAAGCGCCAGCGGCCGCCGTCGCTCGCCACGATCGCTCGCCCCGCGTCATTGCAGCTCTCCGGTGAAGGTCAGTCCGCCCCCGCTCGACATGGCCCAGGGGCGCCACAGGGAGCTTACCGTCTTGGCCGCTTGCGAAGAAGGCCAGAGAAGCACCGCGGCCGCCCCGAGCAGCGCGCCCGCCCCGAGCGCCACGCCGCCCGCGATCCAAGCCCGCTCGATGCTCGCGACCGACCCCGGATCGCACATGTTCTTGCAGCTCCCGGCGAGCCGCCCTTCATCCGCCTTGCCGTAGACGAGCAGCGTCGTCCCCGCCAAAATGCCGGCGATCCCCGCCACTCCCAACCCGATCGAGAGTGGCTTTCTCGAGCCAGAGGGCGTCTCCGTCGCAGCGGCCGGCACGGGGGAAAGCGTGATGGAGACAGGCACCGTCGCGCCCGCTGCGACATCGATGTTGCGCTGCGCGGGCAAGAAGCCGGAAGCCTTGACGGAGATCGCGTGCGCCCCCGGATCCACCTCGATCTCCGCGCTCGCCGCCACCTCTCCATCCATCTCGATGCGGGGATTCGCGACGGCGTGCCCCTCACCGTCCTTCACCTCCACGCGCGCTCGCCCAATCTTCTTCTCCACTTCTGAAAGCCACGCCCGGCACTCCGCCGCGAGCATCTCCGGACAAGCCCCCGCACAGAGCCGCAGCTCCGCCCGCGCCTTGAGCGCGTGCCCCTGCTTTTGCAGCTCCTGCCCGCGCTCGAAGCCCGAAACGCAGCTATCGCCGGGCTCCGCCAAGGCCAAACCAGGCACCATCGCGAAGGCCAGAGTCAGCCCGGCGGAAAGCCACGCTCGGCTCACTTGAGGCACTCTCGCTTGATCCGTTTGATGCCGTCCGAGTCAATCCGCCAAGGCGGATCACACGCTTTTCCCCCCGCGGAGGCAGAGCCGCTGGCCTTGGGCTGCGCCGTCCCGCCGG
>JADMIO012807525.1_pt1 | contig 20879 bp, 16 predicted proteins | sample 8958161 | NCBI WGS metagenome assembly JADMIO01 (sample SAMN16585339, study PRJNA669376) | soil metagenome | isolation source: Crop rotation soil | place: USA: Cullars Rotation, Alabama | collected 2011 | reverse complement strand
CTTTCCCGAGCCGCACGAAGTAGATGCCGGGCGCGAACGACTCCGTCGGCCGCAGCGCATGCGGACCCGCGCCCTGCACGCTGCGCGACCACACCGAGCGCCCCGCGACGTTGACGAGCTCGAGCCGCGCGGGCACGGCGTCCGGCAGCGAGAACCGGAGCGTGAGCGCCGTACCGACGGCGGGATTGGGCGCCAGGCCTTCGAGCGCGAACGCGAGCCCGGCCGCGGGCGTGTCGACGGTCTGGTCGGGGCCGAGCTCGGACCGGTCGCTCACGTTGCCGCTCGTGTCGACGGCGACGATGGAATAGAAGCCGCCCGCGGGTCCGACGTCGGCGTAACCCGTGTCGGGAGACGCGTGGATCGGCGTGCCCGCGCGGGACAGCCGGAATTCCGCGAGGTCGGTCGCCGGGCTCACGCCCCAGTGCAGCCAGGTCGCGCCCGCCACGTACACGGCGGTGAACGGCGAGGGGGCGGGCGGCGCGAGGTCGTCGGTCGAGAAGCCGTAACTGGACGAGATGAGCGGAGCCGATCCCGGGACGGCAAGCAGGCCGCGCATGTCGTACTCGGCGAAGCCGTCGAACACGTCGGTCGCGTTCTTCCCGGATGGAACGACCACGGAAGTGACCCCCGGCGCGAAGTCGAGCAGGACCACACCGCTCGGCGGGTCGAAGCGCAGCATGCGGTACTGGTAGAGCTCGTGCCCCGGCGACTGTTCCGCCGAGCTCGGCACGAAGGAGACCTTGACGGAGCCGCCTTCGTCGTTCGGCACGTCCTCGACCTTGTAGACTTCCGGCGGCGACGCGAACTTCTGGACGCGGAAGTTCGAGAATTCGGCGATGTAGATGCTGCCCGCCGCGTCGGCCGCCATCATGGTCGGCGCTCCCAGCTCGCGCAGCGCGCTGCCGGGCATGCCCCATTCCTCGATGTAGCCGCCCATCGGCGTGAACTGCTGCACGCGGTCGTTCGCGTCCGCGACGTACACGTAGCCGAAGCGGTCGCACACGACGTCCGCGGGCGAGTTGAACTGCGCGACGCCGTTGCCGAAGCCGCCCCAGGTGAGGACGAGCTGGCCGGACGGCGAGAACTTGCGCACCATGTGGTCCGGAGATGAGCACGCGACGTACACGTAGCCTTCGGCATCGACCCCGATGCCCTGCGCGTTCGGGCAGGACCATTGGGTGACGTACGCGCCGTCGGTGGTGAAGCGCTGGACGCGATGGGCATCGACGACGTAGACCCGGTTGGAATCGTCGATCGCGATGTCCCAGGCGGCCGTGAATTGTCCGTTGCCCGTGCCCAGGCCACCCCACCGGGCCAGGAACGCGCCGTTCGCGGAGAACTTCTGGACGCGATGGTTCAGGTGGTCGACGACGTACACGTTTCCCGTGGTGTCGACCGCCACGCCGACCGGTGAATTGAACTCGCCGTCCGCGTCGCCGGGTGCTCCCCACCCGTTCACCCACGAACCGAACAGCGTGAACTTCTGGATGGTCATGACGTTCTTGTCGGCGACGTAAACGTAGCCGTCCTTCGAGATCGCGACGCCGCGCGGGTCGCTGAACTGCCCGTTGCCGGAGCCCGGCCCGCCGAACGCGAGCAGCGGCTCGTGCCCCTGGCCGTTCTTGCGCCGGAACACCTGCATGCGGCTGTTGGAGGTGTCGCTGACGTGCAGGTCCTCGTCGGGTCCGATCGCGACGCCCTGCGGGAAGAAGAATTCCCCGGGACCGTTGCCCTGGACGCCCCAGGCGCAGAGGAAGAGCCCCTTCGACGTGTAGCGCTGGATCCGGTGATTGTTCGTGTCGGCGACGTAGACGCTGCCGCCCGCGTCGACCGCGATGCCGTACGGATACTGGAACTGGCCCTGCCCGGTTCCGAGCGACCCCCACTGCTTCAGGTACGCGCCGGCGCCCGTGAACTTCTGGATCCGGTGGTTGTAACTGTCCGCGACGTAGACGTTGCCCTTCGCGTCGACCGCGATGCCGTAGGGCAGGTCGAGCTGCCCGTCGCCCGAACCGTGGACGCCCCACTGCGTGACGTAGGTTCCGTTCGCGGTGAACTTCTGCACGCGATGGTTGTAGGTGTCCGCGACGTAGACGTCGCCCGCGGCCGAGATCGCGATCGCGTGCGGATCCTGGAACTGGCCGTTCCCGCTGCCCGTCGAGCCGAACTCGCCCAGGTAGGCGCCGGACCCGTTGAAGCGCTGGACGCGATTGTTGCCCATGTCGGTCACGTAGATTTCGCCGGAGGGCGCGATCGCGACGCCGCCGGGCGCCTGGAACTGGCCGGGCCCACTGCCAACTCCCCCCCATCCAAGCAAGTGGGTCCCGGCCTTTGAAAACTTCTCGACCCGCCTCGTCCACACGTCCGCGACGTAGGTCGCTCCGTTCGCGTCGACGGCCATGCCGTGCGGCGACACGATGTGGCCGGCGCCGTAGGTTCCGATCCAGTTCGAGGGGTACATCGTGAACCCTTGGAAGACGAGCGCAGCCGCGAGCAAACCGAGGAGCGGCTTCACAGCTTCGCGAACTCGACGCGGCGATTCATCGCGCGTCCTTCGGGCCGGGCGTTGCTCGCCATCGTTTGCGTATCGCCCTTGCCGTCGGTCTCGAAACGGTCCGCCGCGACGCCGAGCTCGCCGGCGAGGACGCGCGCGACCGACGCCGCGCGCCGCTTCGAAAGGTCGAGATTGGAGGCCGCCGAGCCGACGTTGTCGGTGTGGCCCGTCACCTTGAGCCGCGCCGCGGGATTCGCCGTCATCCACGCCGCGACCTGGCGCAGGATCGGCGCCGAGTCGGGCAACACGACGTCGGAACCGGTCTCGAAGTGGATGCCGTGCGTGACCAGCTTGCCGCCGGCGAGCAGGTCCTTCGCCGGCTTCGGCCCGAGCGCGAAGCGCACGTTCGTGATCATCGGCTTGCTCGACGCGAACATCCGGATCTCGATCGCCTGCGGGGGCCCGGCGCTCGCCTCGATCTCGGGCACGCTCGCGAAACGCTGGCGGTCGATGTACGCCTTGATCGTCTTCCCGCGGGCCATGAAGGCCAGGTGATGGCGCCCGGGCACCACGCCGCCCTCGAGCGGAGTCGAAGAAAAAATCGATCCGCTCCGGAACACGGCGTTCTGGCCGCTCGGAAACGTCGCCTCCCACGCGTACTTTTCGTCGTCGCCGAGCGCGCGAACGACGAACGCCTGGTCCATGGGTTCGTGTCCGTAGGCGTCGAACTCGAGCGTCCAGAGTTCGGGCAGCGCGCCGGTGACCGGAAGCTTCAGGCGGATGCGGCCGTCGTCGCTGGCCCCCCGGAGCCAGCGTTCGCCCGCGAGCTCCGCGGTCTCGAAATTGCCCTGGGCCAGCGACCACTGGTGCGGGAACTCGCCGAGATCGTCGCCCGTGAAGTCGTCGAGGAAGAGCACGCTGTCGCCGGGGATGTAGTCGAACTTGGTCGAGACCGTCGATACCTTGTCGCCCGAGCCTTGCGAGCCCTCGGACTTCGTCGAGCGTTCTCCTTCGGTCGCCGGCGTGCTCGCGGGCGCCGCGGGCTGGGCGGGCTTCGCCCCCTCGACGGCGTCCGTCGCCTTCTTGCCGGCTTTCTTGATCGCGTCGCCGAGTCCCGCGTTCGCGGGCGGGGCGACGAACAGTGCGGCGAGCGCCGCGCAGAGGATGGGGCGGGCGAGCATGGGCTTCCTCCGAGAGTCGTCGTGGTCCTGACAGTTGCTGAGACGACGCGACGGCACGGTCGTCAGTCGGTATTTCGGGGGGAGAGGCGCCGGGGGGTGGGAATGCGAGGCCGAACGACCATAGCACCGGACCATCGCCGCGCAAGGGCGTGAGGTATCGTCCCGACCATGAATGCCCCCGCCGTGCCGGTCCGGCCATCGATCCTGGGCTGGAAACGCATCCGGTTCCCGCTCTTCCTGTCGGGCGCGATCGGGTTTTTGATCGGACTCCACTGGACCAGCGGCGTGCTCTCGGCCATGACCCGGACGATGATGCTCGCCCTCATCTCGACGCTCATCTTCGGCCTGTTCGAGCGCTGGCCCCGCCGCCTGCCCGCGCGGATCCCGCGCTGGGTCGTCCAGGTGATCGCGGTGGCCGTCACGCTCCCGTTCATCACCGCGATCGTGTGGTGGCTCTCGACGCCCGAAGGCGGACCCGCGTTCTACCAGGACAAGGACCGCATGGAGGGCTATTCGATGGTCACGGGCCTCGGGCTCTTCATCGCGCCGTGGGTCGCGCTGGGCGCGCTCGTCCGGCAGAAGGAGGCGCTGGCGCGCGAGCAGGCGCTGCAGTTCGACCTCGAGCGGAGCGAGCTCGAGCGCAAGGCGCTCGACGCACGACTGAGGCTCCTGTCCGCGCAGATCCAGCCGCACTTCCTGTTCAACACGCTCGCCAACGTCCAGGCGCTCGTCGACACGGGCTCGCCGCAGGCGTCCGAGGTGCTCAGGAGCCTCGTCTCGTACCTGCGCGCCGCGGTGCCGCGGCTCGACGAGCCGGTGACGACGTTCGACCGCGAGCTCGAGCTGGTCCGCGCGTATCTCGACCTCATGCACATGCGGATGCCCGACCGGCTGCGCTACACGATCGACGTCGATCCTTCGTCACGCCGGCTGCGCTGTCCGCCGATGACGCTGCTCACGCTGGTCGAGAACGCAGTGCGCCACGGCATCGACCCGTCGGAGGAAGGCGGGGCCATCACGATCCAGGTGCGCCGCGTCGCGAACCGCTGCCACGTGCGCGTGACGGACACGGGCGCGGGCCTGTCCGGCGCCGGCTCCGGGCTCGGCACCGGCCTTTCCGCCTTGCGCGAACGCCTCGTGCTCGCGTTCCATGGCGACGCGCGGCTCGAGGTCGAGGAAGTCGCGCCGCACGGCGTGCGCGCCGAGCTCGAGTTCCCCGCGGAGGAAACATGAACCATCCCCGCGCCCTGATCGCCGACGACGAACCGCTCCTGCGCGAGGCGCTCGCCCGCCAGCTCGCGGCCGCATGGCCCGAGCTCGAGATCGTGGCGCAGGCCCGCAACGGCCGCGAGGCCGTGAAGCAGTTCGAGGCGCTGACCCCGGACGTGTGCTTCCTCGACGTCCACATGCCCGGCCTGTCCGGCATCGAGGCGGCGCACCGCATCGGGCGGCGCGCCCACCTGGTCTTCGTCACGGCCTACGACCAGTACGCGGTGCAGGCGTTCGCCCAGGGCGTGCTCGACTACCTCATCAAGCCGGTCGAGCCCGCGCGGCTCGCCGAGACCGTCGCGCGCTTGCGCGAGCGCCTGGAAGCGCAGCCCCCCGATGTCGCGGAACTGCTCGCCCGGCTCGAGGCGCAGCTCGCCGCACGTTCGCAGGCGCCATTGAAGTGGCTGCGCGCCCAGTCCGGTCCGCACGTGCGATTGATCGCGATCGACGACGTCGACTACCTGCGCTCGGGCGCCAAGTACACGCTGATCGCGTTCAAGGGCGACGACGGCAAGCCGCTCGAGGCGCTCGTGCGCACGCCGCTCAAGGAACTCCTCGACCAGCTCGATCCCGCGGAGTTCGCGCAGGTCCATCGCGGCGTGGTCGTCAACCTGCGCGCGGTGCGCCACGTGGCGCGCGGCGAGAACGAGACCGCCGAGCTGCACCTCAAGGGCCGCCCCGAAACGCTGCCGGTGAGCCGCAGCTACCTGCACCTCTTTCGTCAGATGTAACCGTCCCTCGAGGCCGAAAAACCGCCGTTCGTCGCAAACCGTTTTTTTCGATCGTTTCGCCGGCCCCAGGCTGTCCCGCATGTGGCCCGTCATCCTGATTCACATCCTCGCCGGGAGCGCCGGCATCCTGACCGGGTTCGTGGCGCTCTACGCCTCGAAGGGGGCGAAGCTCCATCGCCGGATCGGCCTCGTCTTCGTGGGGACGATGCTGGTCATGACCCTGACCGGGACGTTCATCGCCCTGGTGCGCGGGGCGGCGCCGGCCGTCAACGCGCCCGCCGGCCTGATCACGGCGTACCTCGTGATCACGGGGCTCACCACCCTGCGCGCCTCGAAGGGACTCGTCGCCTGCATGCTGGTCGCGTTCGCCGTCGGCGCGATCACGCTCGCCTTCGGGTTCGCCGCCCTCGGCAACGGCGGGCGATTCCAGGGGATGCCGGCGTTCCCCTACTTCCTGTTCGGGCTGATCGGGACGCTCGGCGCGGTGGGCGACCTCCGCCTGTTGCGGGCCGGCCGGTTGCGCGGCGCGGCAAGGATCAACCGGCACCTGTGGCGGATGGCGATGGCGCTCTTCATCGCAGCGATGTCGTTCTTCATCGGGCAGGCCGACGAGATCCCGAAGCCCCTGCGCTTCATGCCGCTGCTCGTCGTCCCGCCGCTCGCGGCGCTCGGCACGATGCTCTACTGGATCTGGCGCGTGCGGCTGGCGCGGAGCCTCAGGGGGCTGGCGGTGCGTCCGGCGGAGGTGGCATGATCGCCGCGCCATGCCCAGCCTCGTCCAGTTCGACACCGCGAAGTTCGACTTCGCGAACGAGCCGCCGAATCCAATCAATCCGATCCTGGGCGAGAGCGTCCTGCGCTGGCTGAAGGCGGAGCTGAACAGCGCCTACGAAGTCGGCGAGATCTTCGCCGAGGACTGGGGCTGGTGCTGCGACATCATGGAAGAGAACGACCACTACTTCGTGGGCGCGAGCGCGGAGGCGAACGGAGACGGCAGCTTCCACGTCATGATCCAGGTGCACCAGCACCGCCCGCTCCTGGCAAAACTGCTCCGCCGGAAGGTCCCCCCGAACCTCCTCGCCGGAGACATCGCCGAAACCGCCCGGGAAGACCCGGCCATCCGCAACGTGCAACTCGAAGACAGCGGGTAAGTTAGCCGGAATCTAGCCTCCCGACGATATTCCTGTTGACGATAGTCCTCGCAACGACTATCCTCCTGAGCATGAAACGACACCTGCTGGAGGAATTGCAGCAGAAGAGGCCCTTCGAGACGCTCTACGAGGAGGTCTACGTCGAGATCCTCCGGACGTCGCAAGTGACGTCGCGATGGATCACCGAGGCGCTCAAGCCGTCCGAGCTGTCGGGCCCGCAGTTCAACGTCCTTCGCATCCTGAGGGGCGCGGGACCGTCGGGCCTCCCGAGCGGAAGGATCGCCGAACGGATGGTGAACCACGATCCGGACCTGACCCGCCTCCTCGACCGGCTCGAAGCACGCGGCCTGGTCGACAAGGCGCGGGACACGAAGGATCGTCGCGTGGTGAACGCCTGCATCACGAAGGCCGGTCTCGACCTCGTGGCGAAGGCGACGAAGGACATGCAGCTGCTCCTCGAAGAGCGCATGAACCCGATGAGCGCGAAGCGGCTCGGACAGCTCGCGGACCTGCTCGAAGAAGTACGGCAAGGAGGACACGACGATGAACAAGAACCAGGATCTCGTCCTCGTCACGGGAGTGACGGGGCAGCAGGGCGGAGCGGTGGCGCGCGAGCTGGTGGCGAACGGCGTCAAGGTGCGCGGGATGACGCGCAAGCCGGACAGCGACGCGGCGAAGACGCTCGCGAAGCTCGGAATCGAAATCGTCGCGGGTGACCTGAACGACGAGGCTTCGATCCGGCACGCACTCGAGGGCGCCTGGGGCGCGTTCGCCGTCCAGAACACGTGGGAAGCCGGCGTCGATGGCGAAGAGGAACAGGGCAAGCGCTTCGCGAAGGTCGCGAAGGACGCGGGCATCCAGCACTTCGTCTACACGTCGGTCGCGTCGGCGCACCGCGACACCGGCATCCCCCACTTCGAGAATAAGTGGCGGATCGAGCAGACCGTGAAGCAGCTCGGCTTCCCGTCGTGGACGGTGATCCGGCCCGTGTTCTTCATGGAGAACTTCGCGGGCCCTTGGTTCCTGCCCGGCATCCAGGAAGGCAAGCTGATCGTCGGCATCGAGCCGAGCACGCCGCTCCAGATGATCGCGGTGGCGGACATCGGCAAGTACGGTGCGTGGGCGTTCCTCGAACACGAGAAGCTCAACGGCCGCGCGATCGACATCGCCGGCGACGAGCTCACGATGCCGCGCACGGCCGAGATCCTCGCGAAGGTGACGAAGCACCCGGTGACGTTCGTCCAGGCGCCCATCGAGGAAGTGCGCAAGGCGAGCGCCGACTTCGCGGCCATGCTCGAGTGGTTCGTCGACGTCGGCTACGACGCGCGCATCGCGTCGATGGCGGAAGAAAGTGGTATCCGTCCCACTTCGTTCGAGGAGTGGGCCTCGAAGGCAGCGCTCGGCTCCCCCGTCAACGCTCCCTAGGAGTCACGAGGAGAAAGGTCATGGCACAGAAGAAGGTGGCGGCCTTGCTGGTGTTGCTGGTGGCGGTCGTGGGTTCGACGATGGCGGCGACGAATGCGGCGAAGTCCGGCAAGAGCCGCGCCGAGAAGATCAAGCTCGGCGAGCGGCTGACCTACGTCGGCGGCTGCAACGATTGCCACACTCCGGGCACGTTCTACGGCAACCCGGATGCGAAGCGGCGTCTCTCGGGCAGCGAGCTCGGGTGGGAAGGCCCGTGGGGCGTCACCTATCCGCGCAACCTGACGCCGGACAAGGAAACCGGCCTGGGCACGTGGACCGAGGAGGACATCGTGCGCGCGATCCGCACGGGCCAGCGCCCGGACAAGTCGCCGCTCCTGCCTCCGATGCCGTGGCCGATGTACGCGCACATGACCGACGAGGAGGCGTACGCGGTGGCGGCGTACCTGAAGAGCATCCCGCCGGTGAAGCACAAGGTGCCGGATCGCCAGCCGGCGCACGGCACCGCGACCGGCCCGCGGCTCACGTTCCCGCCGCCTCCGGGCTGGGACATGCAGCACGCCGCGCCAACGAAGTCATAACGCGGCAAAGATCGGGGCGGTTCGCGCAAGCGGGCCGCCCCGTCGTGCTAACCTCGCGTCCTCTCCTCCCATTCGATCCTTCCCAAGGAGAAGCGAGACATGTCCGACGTCGCCACCGAAGTCGCTCCCCCGCCCCACGTGCAACTCGTCCAGATGGCGATGGGCCACTGGATCTCCCGCATCGTCCATCTCGCCGCCGAGCTCGGCATCGCCGACCTGCTCGCGCACGGCCCGCGCAACGCAGAGGACCTGGCGGGCGCGACCAAGACGAGTCCCGTCCCGCTCTATCGCTTCCTGCGCGGGCTGTCGAACCTCGGAATCCTGACCGAGGGTGCGGATCGCCGCTTCGGCCTCACCGCGCTCGGCGAAGCGCTCCGGAAGGGCGCGCCCGGATCGGCGCGTGCCTCGATCCTCACGATCGCGAGCCCGTGGTGGATCGAGGGCTTCGGCGAACTGCCGTATTCGCTCGAGACCGGCAAGCCCGGGTTCGAGAAGTCCCTCGGCATGTCGATCTTCGACTACCTGGGGAAGAACCCCGAGCTGGCCTCGCTCTTCAGCGAGACGATGATCGGGTTCCACGGGCAGGAGCCCGCGGCGATCGCGGCCGCCTACGACTTCACCAGCGTCCGGACGCTGGCCGACGTCGGCGGGGCGAGCGGCTTCCTGCTCGCGACCGTGCTCGAGAAGAATCCCGGCATGAAGGGCATCCTGTTCGACCTGCCGCACGTCGTGGCCGACGCGCCGGCCCTGCTCAAGGCGCACGGCGTGCAGGAGCGCGTGACGATTGAGCCCGGCAGCTTCTTCGAGCGGATCCCGTCCGGCGCCGACGCGTACCTCCTGTCGCACATCATCCACGACTGGAGCGAGCCGCAGTGCCTCGCGATCCTCGGCCACCTGAAAAAAGCGATGGCCGCGAACGCGAAGCTCCTGATCGTCGAGATGGTGCTGCCGGAAGGAGACGAGCCGCATCCCGGCAAGATGCTCGACCTCATGATGCTGGTCGGGCCGGGCGGCCAGGAACGCACGGCGAAGGAGTACGAGGCGTTGCTCGCGAAGGCCGGCTTCAGGTTGACGCGTGTGGTGCCGACGGCGTCGGCGGTCAGCGTGGTCGAGGCGGCGCCAGCCTAACGGACCGAGGAGGTCTCCAGCGCGGTGACCACCTTGTGCGCGCCGTCCTTCAGCGCGCCGTTCAGGCTCGTGACCAGCATCGCCAGGGCGCCGGCCAGCACCAGCGCGCGCACCAGGCCTTCGGTGCGGGCGGCCCGGCGGTGCAGGCGCCGCATCTCGATGCGAGCGGCGCGGGCGGTGCGGTCCGTGGCGTATGAGGTCAGGGTGGTCATGGCGCATGGAGGTATTGCATCACGCATGCCACGGCCACCCTCCGGGCCAATTGAAATACAGTTCGTTGCAGCACAAGGGCTTAGGAATCACGCCGGAGGTCGCTTTCGCGGCCGGGGTGGGTGGAAACCACCTCTTTTCGCGGGGAATTCCCCGATTCCCGCCTTCGGCATAGGTTGTGCCCCCGAAATTGCATCTGCGAGGAGGGATGACTCGGGCCATCGCCTTGGGCGGTAAGCGGCTGGCGAAAAACCTCCCTGGGGGTCCCTAACTCCAGCAACGACAACAGAAATGCAATTTGAGGGGCACAACGTTCGGGATATTCTGCCGGCCATGAAGACCGAGGCCGTTTTCGAAGTGCTCTCGACCCTCCTGCGCGAGCTGGTCGAGGGTTCGGACGATCCCAGGGCGCGCACGTACGTCCTCAACCAGGGGGATCCGGGGCTGCTCGCCTCCCTCGAGAAGCTCTCCGCAGGCGACGCCTCGAAGACGCACGACGGCGGCGCGTCGATCGCATCGCACGTCGACCACCTGCGCTACGGACTGTCGCTCCTCAACCGCTGGGCGGACGGCGTGTCCCCGCCCTGGCCCGACATGGACTGGACGGTGAGCTGGCGCAAGACCACCGTGACCGACGCCGAGTGGACGACACTGCGCGAGAACCTGCGCCGCGAAGCGCTGCGCTGGCGCGACGCGCTCAAGACGCCGCGCGAGGTCACCGACGTCGAGCTCGGCTGGATGGCCGGCAGCGTCGCGCACCTGGCGTATCACTTCGGCGCGATCCGGCAGATCGACCGCGCGACCCGCGGTCCGACGGCCGAGGACGAGGCGCGCGCGCAGGCCTAGAGGGAAACTCCCGGAGCGCGGGGACGTAGGGTGCGACCATGAACCCCACGCGCACGCTCGCCCGCCGTGCCGGATGGCTCTACTTCCTGAGCAACGTCGTCGCCCCGTTCGCCTACCTGTACGTGCCGAACCAGATCCTCGTCCCCGGCAACGCCGTCGCGACCCTCGAGCGCGTCCGCGCGCACGAGGGACTCTTGCGCGCCGCGATCGCCGGCGAGATCTGGAACGCGACCGTCGGGACGTTGGCCGTGCTCCTCCTCTATCGCCTGTTCGAGAACGTGGACAAACCGATGTCCCGGCTGATGGCGGCCTTGTTACTCGTGAGCGTTGCGGTTACCTACGGAAACGTCCTGAATCACGTCGCGCCGATCGTCCTCGCGAACAATCCTCTCTACGGGGACGTGGCTGCTCCACTCGCCACCCTGTTCTTGAGGCTGCACGCATACGGACTCGCCGTGGCGCAGGTCCTGTGGGGACTCTGGCTGATCCCGCTCGGGATCCTCGTCCGGCGCGCGGGATTCGTGCCCGGCTGGCTTGCCTGGCCGCTGTTCGCGGCGGCGATCGGGTACGTCGCGAACTCGTTCGGCATCCTCTGCCTGCCGCCGGCCTGGCGCGGACTCACCGGACTGGGGCAGGTGCTCGGCCTCGGCGAGCTCCCCTTCTTTCTTTACTTGCAGTTCCGGGGCGCGCGAACGGTAGATTGACGACATGCTCCGCCGAATGCTCCTGGCTTGCCTGCTCGCGCTTCCCACGCCTTCCTTCGGGGCGGGAATGGACACGCTGACCGTCGTCACGCTCAACCTGTGGCATGACCAGCACGACTGGCCGAAGCGCCTGAACGTGATCGTCGCCGAGATGCGACGCATTCGCCCGGATGTCGTGCTCCTGCAGGAAGTGCTGCAGAACCCGAACCTGCCGAACCAGGCGACGACGCTCGGCGACAGCCTCGGCTGCCACGTGCAGTTCGCGTCCGTCGACGGGCCCGAGCGCCCGAAGCGCTACGGCAACGCGATTCTCACGCCGCACCGCGTGTTCGCGGGCGAAGAACGGAACCTCGAGCCCGCGGACGACTACCGCGCCGTCGCGCACGTGCGCTTCGACTGGCACGGCCTTCCGGTGGACGCGTACGCGACCCATCTCCATCACACGGCCGAGGGCGGCGCCATCCGCGCGAAGCAGATCCGCCACCTGCTCGCCTGGGTGGACTCGACGCGAGGCAAGGGCCCTGTCGTGCTCGGCGGCGACTTCAACGCGGAACTCGGGAGCCCCGAGATGAACCTGGTCACCGAGCGTTACGTCGACGCGTTCATGAGCGTGCATCCGAAGGCGACGCGCGCCGAGGCGACGACCTACAACGCATTCTGGGGGCCCGATCCGGGCGCGATCGACCACGTCTTCGTGGAGAAGAAGTCGCCCTTCAAGCCCGTCGCGTGCGAGGTGATCTTCAAGACGCCGGCCGCGGACAGCGTGTGGGCCTCGGATCATTACGGGCTCGTCGCCAGGCTAAGGCGGTGACCTGGCGAGGATGGGTGACAACATTCTGCTGACCCGAACGCAAAGCCGATTGCGGAGCGCGGAGGCCGCTGCCTAAGCTCCGTGCGCTGCCCGCGCGCTGGACGCGTGCACGGCCGGGCCAACCTGCCATCGCGGTGCGATGGCTCGTGGAGACCCGTCCGTGTCCAGATCGATCCCCCTCGCCGTCGCCTTTCTCTGCCTGGCTTCCTTCGTTTCCGCCGACGAACTTCCCATCGGATTCCCGCAGGACGACCCCGGTGCGGGCGTCGTGCTGCACGTCACCGGCGACTCCGCCATCTACGGCCCCGACACCGACTGGAAGACGCTGATCGACCAGACGTGGGGGCCGAGCCCCCTCATCATGAGCGAGAGGCTCGGGGTGTTCGATACGTTCTGGGTGCAGGCCGACCAGAGCTTCGCCTGCTTCCAGGGTATCGACGTGGACTGGAAGGCGCTCAAGACGCACTACCGGCTCGAGGTCGCGCTGGGAGTGAGTCGCGGGCGCTTCGCCGCGATCATGAACCACCTGTCCCGGGCGTTGCGCGAGTCGCACACCAACGTCCGCGACCTGTCGGTGAACCGCCAGGCCGACCTCAAGCCGGGTGTTCCCCTGTTCGCGATCGGGAACCCGGGGCCGGTCACGCGGTTCGGCGCGGCGCTGACTCCGCTCGCGGACAGCAGCCTGCTCGTGTACAACGCCCTGCCGAACCATCCCCTGGGCCTCGTGCCCGGCGACATCGTGCTCGGCTACCAGGGAATCCCGTGGAAGCGGATCTATCCGGAGCTCCTCGCGGCCGAGCTGCCGATCTGCGCCGGCCTCTGGGGATCGAGCCCGTCGTCCTACACGCACAAGATGCTCATGGGCTGCGGGCTCAACTGGCACCTGTTCGACACCATCGACGTCGTGAAGTACGCGACCGGCGACACGGTCCACCTTCCGGTGGCCCCGCTGGCCGCGGCGACCGACACGATCGACACCTACGAGCAAATGCCCGTTCCGGGCGTGCTGATGCCACGCTGGGGCGACTGGGTCAGCTGGGGCATCGTCGACCACACGCACATCGGTTACGTCTACGTGCGCGGGTGGATCGGAAATACCGGCCAGCAATTGCGGACCGCCGTCGACTCGCTACTCCAGGTGCACCACGTCGAAGGCTTGATCTTCGACTTCCGCACCAACTTCGGCGGCGACATGTTCCTCGGCTACGACGGTCTCGAGCAACTCGTCGCGTATCCCACGACCATCCCCACGGTCGAGTTCGACGTGCGCTGCGGTTTGGGCCACTTCGACATGTGCCCGGCCTCGGGACCGGATCCGTACGTCATTCACGGCCAGGCGGCGTCCGACTTCCCCGGCCCGATCGCCGTGCTCGTCGGGCCCTGTGCGGTGAGCGCGGGGGACCAGGTCGCGAACCTCTTTCGCTTCCTTCCGCGAACCCGGTTCTTCGGCAAGTCGACCGCCACGGCATTCAACGCTCCGGCGCAGGTGGCGTTCCCGGTCACGGGCTGGACGGGCCTGGTCGCAGTCGCGGACGCGCATCGCGTCGGCGAACCGGGCCAGTACTTGACGCACGACGAGTTCCCGGTCGACGAGCCCGTGTGGCTCACGCCGGCGTCGGTCGCGCGCGGCGAGGACGACGTGGTGCATGCGGCGCTGCAATGGATGCGAAACGCGTACACCGCGACGCTCGTCACGCAATTCACCGCGACCCCGCGCGGCCGCGGGATCGAACTGCGCTGGAGCTTCGGCATGCCGGAGCGCTTTGCGGGCGTGGCGATCGAGTGCGCTCCCGATCGCGACGGACCCTGGACGCCGCTTACGCTCGAAGTCCAGGAAGACCGCGGGGAGTCGATCGCGATCGACGAACCGGGCGCGAGGTTCTACCGGTTGCAGCTCGATCTCACGGACGGTTCGCGCACGATGTTCGGGCCCGTCGCTTCGGGGGTGACGCTCGCCGGCAGCGAGCTCACGGCGTGGCCCAATCCGTCCTCCGGTCCGGTGCGCCTCGACTTTTCGATGTCCCGCTCGGGATGGGTCCGGATCACGGTGGTCGATGTCGCCGGACGCGTGGTGCGCCGGCTGGTCGATGACGCGAAGGTCGCGGGGCCGCACGCCCTGTCCTGGGACGGTCTCAGCGATCGCGGCTTGCGGGTGCCCGCGGGGATCTACTTCGTGAGGATGGCTGCGCCCGATCGCCTCCTCGTACGGAGCGTCGCGCGGGTGCCTTAGCCCTCAAGGACGTGGATCGCGGCCTCAAGGCGACGTGCGAGGGCCGGTTCCTCCGATGGGGGGACCGGCCAATCGCCGTCTTCGGAAGGCCCGGACGGCGGCGCAGCGTCCGCGTTCTCCATGTAGAAGACGATGACTTCGCTCATGCCATCCGAATCGCTGACGCGCGCGAGACGGGCGACGCGATAGAAACGGGGCGGAACGAAGCCGGCCTGGGAGAGCGCGGCGCGCGTCCGTCCCGCTTCCTTTTCGGGATGCTCGCGCGCCGCTCGTTCGTCGTCGTAGAGGAACGTGCCGAAGCGATAGGTCTCCGCCCCGAATCGCCGTGGCGGGGTCGAAGGATAGAGGAAGCGAAATTCCGAACCCGCCTGAACCTTCTCGAACTGGATGACGACCAGCCGCCGGACACTCCGACCCGGAGCCGCCTCGACGAAGATGCGGCGCTCGGCATCGGTCAGGTTCTCGATGGGGAATTTCAGGGGCGGCAGCGGTTCGAAGCCCGGATCGATGGAGAGCTTGAGCGCAGGCGACTGCGCGGACTCGACGATGCTGCCGGTTCGTTTTGGAACCGGGGCGCATCCGAGGACCACGACCAGGAAGACGGTGAGCATCCGGAGCATGGAGTGAAGAACTACTGTCTCCGCCTCCGCCCGTCACGGGTTTCGGGAGCACTCCCGCGAGGTTTTGCCTCGTAGCCACAAGGACTTGACGGGCCTGTTCGGTTCCCGTTCCGGTCTTCGTTCCCCCCTACGAAGGCGTCATTCCCCCCGCCTCGCAATCCTGTGCCCGCAACCGGAGACCTGCCATGCCATCCCGCCCGCTGACGCGATTCGCCTGGATCCCAGGCGCCCTCGTTGCCCTCACCTTACTGGTTCCCCATGTGCAAGCCGCAATGATCGGCGCCGGCCCCGGGTCCGGACCGCGCTCGGTCGCCATTCGCGACCTCAACGAGGACGGCTACTCCGATCTCATCTGGGGCAACTGGCAGGACAGCACCCTTTGTGTTGCGCTCGGTCGCGGAAACGGAAGGTTCCAGCCGAGGGTGGCCTACGCCTGCGGGTCGATCGTGTACGGGATGGATGTGGCGGACCTGAACGGGGACGGTCATCTGGACGTCGTCGATTGCTGCGCCAACATCAACAAGGTCCAGGTGCGATTCGGGGCGGGCGACGGTACGCTCGGTCCGCGGACGGATTATGCCGTCAGCGTTCCCCTCGACGTCGTCGCGCGCGACCTGAATGAGGACGGTTGGCCCGACCTCGCGATTTCCGCGCAGTCCGCCCCGGATCTCAAGATCCTGATGGCCACCGGTCCCGGCACGTACGGCCCCCTGGTGGAGTACGCGGGCCAGAACGCGTTGGAACTGGCGGTCGGGGACCTCAACAACGACGGCGACCTCGATATCGTCACCGGGAATGTCTCGAGCAGCGGATTCAACGTGTACCTGAGCACGGGGGGACCCGGGCTCTACGGAATCCCGGTGACGTACACGACGCAGGGCGGCGGCACGAGCGTCGTGCTCGTCGACCTCAATCACGACGGCGCGCTCGACGTCGTGGTCGCCAATTCGGGCTTCAAGTGCCTGAACGTGCGGCTCGGGATCGGAAACGGAACCTTCGGTCCCAACACCGTGACTCCCTTGGACGGGGAAGCCTTCTCCGCGACGAGCGGCGACTTCAACGGGGACACCCACCCCGACATCGCCGTGGGTGTCTACGGCGCCAACGAAGTCTCGGTGTTCCTCGGAACCGGCACCGGCACCTTCCAGCCAAAAGTCGACTACCCGGGGGGATTGAATCCGATGCGCCTCGCGGCCGGTCCGCTGGACGGCGATGGCAACGCCGATCTCGCGGTGGCCGCGTGGGGCTCCAACTCGATCTGCACGCTGCCGGGCAATGGCGACGGAACCTTCCAGATTCCTTCGGGGCCCGTCTACGTGTGGGCTCCGGCGTCCGGCACCGCCTTCGACCCGAACGCGTGGCTGCCCCCCCGCAACGCGAGCAGCGCCGCGGACATCCTTGTGTTCAACCGCGGCGGCGTCGTGAGTGTGAGCAGCGTGCCGACCGCCACCATCGGCCAGCTCGTCTTCTCCGGCGGCACGGAAGCGTCGTTTTCTGGACTGTTCGGCGCGACGACCCTGACCGTCGCGGGAGGCGCCGGGGACGACGCCGTCGTGGAGGAGGGTTCGAAGGCGGTGCTCAATTCGGCGAGCAGCCCGGTGTCCGTGAACCTGGCGTTCGGCGCTCACAGCACGATCTACGGCGACATCGAGATCCGCGGAGGCAACAGCAAGTTCCAGGCGGTCGACCCGAGCGGCATCCTCTTCCAGTCGACCGGTCGCGCCATCATCGGTCCGGGATCGAGCACGACACCGTTCGGCAACGGCACGGGCGCGAGCGGGGATCGCTCCGTGCGCTTCCTCTATGGCTCCGTCTACATCGCGCAAACCCCCGTCGCGGTGTGGGGCACGACGCCCTTTCCGTCGGAAGTGGTCACTCTCGGGCAGGGTAGCCGACTCCGCATGGATGTCGCGTTCAACCAGGACGTGTCGGAGCGCCGCATGGGCAGCCTCGAATACAATGCCCCGGCCGCATCTGCGCTGACCGGCAGCGGAACCTTCCTGTGCGACAGCCTGATCGTGAACCAGGGAACGCTTTCGGTGGAGGTCGCCAACAACATTTCCATCCGGGGTAACATCGTCCTTCCCTCGTGCTCCGGTCCCTTCGCCCTGCGATTCATGCCGCCCGTGCCGGCCGAGTACTACTTCGAAGGCGACGGTCGGCAGTACGTGTACAGCAAGAATCCCGATTGCAGCCCGACTGCGGTGATCCGGATGTACTCGTCCTCCAACGTGACCTGGAACATCAACAATGACGCCGTCGTCGACTTCATCGGTTTCTGGCGGACGGTTTCCAACATCCACTTCCGGCACGGCAACATCGGCAGCAGCATCGGCTGGCAGGCGGTGCCCGACTCCTCATCGATTGTGACCAACGCGTCCCAGGCGACGGGATGGTTCGAAACGGGGTTGGCGCGCCGGATCTCCGCGGACGGCCCGATGCGCTTCGACCTCGGCGATTCCGCGCATTACCTGCCTTTCGATGTCGTCGTGCGCGGCGTCAACAAGCCGGGGTACATCACCGCGGGCAACTACGCGTGGGAGCACGAAGACTTCCAGAACGCCCAGCTCGACCCGGCCCATTTCGTGCATCGCACCCCGTTTCTCCACGCAACATCGACCGCCGGAAACGTCGGCGTCCCGACGTATTTCACGGACCTGGACGCCACGTTCTCGTTCCTCCCCTCCGACGTGGACCCTGGGTCGGACCCGCTTCAGTTCGAAGCGCGCGGCTTCTACTGGTGGGACGTGCCGTGGAGCGCCACGACCCATGGCGTCCGCACCGCGACCTCGTTCCAGGTGCTCGGGGTGACTCCGTCCTATTCAGATTCGTTCGAGACCTACGCGATCGGCCTTCCGATCACGCCCTCGCTGTCAGTCACCAACGCATCGAGCCCGGAAGGCAACGGACCGGGCGCCGTGGCCCCGACGTCGGAAGCCGTCATTGCGCACACGGTCCCGTCCGCGCCGGTTGAGCTCAAGGACGCGGACGGTATGCCCATCGCGCCGGTGAGGAGGGTGCGTGAAAGAGCGCAGGCAGCGGCAACCGCGTCGCAACCCGCCCGAGCGCAGTCCGCCGGCAGCCTGGCCTTCCGCGTCCGCCTGTCGCAGCCGGCGATCGTCCCGATCAGCGTCGACTATCAGACGGTGGACGGCACGGCGACCGTCGCGGACGGCGACTACACGCCGACGAGCGGCACGCTGACCTTCGCCCCGCGCGACACGGCGCTCGACATCGTGGTCCCGTTCGGCGTCGACGCGAGGCCCGAGCACAACGAGACCTTCGGGATCACGCTCTCGAACGCGTCGAACGCGACGATCGACACGCCGTCGGCGACGGGCACGATCGTCGACGACGACGACCTCATCGCCCCGACCGCACACGTCGTGTATCCGAACGGTGGCGAAGTGATCCACCAGAACCAGCAGGTCGCGCTCCAGTGGACGGCGTCGGACAACCTGGGCGTCAACGGGGTGGACATCCAGCTGGTGAACGGCGCGAGCGTCACCACGCTCGCGAGCAACTACCCGAACACGGGAAGCTACTCCTGGCTGTCGACCGGGCCGGCGTCGACCAAGATGAAGTTCCGGGTCGTCGCGCACGACGACAACCACGCGACGATCGACAACAGCGACGCGAACTGGGAGATCAGCATCTACACGATCGGCGTGGAGGACGAGGTGCCGGTCGCGTTTGCACTGTCGCCGCCGGCGCCGAATCCGTCGCCCGCGGGCCTCAACCGCATCGCGTTCGCCGTGCCGCGCGAGGCACACGTCCGAGTGACGGTGCACGACGTGCGGGGCCGCACGCTCGCGAAGCTTGCGGACGGGATCCTGCCCGCGGGCAACCACGTCCGGATGTGGGATGCCTCGGGGCTCGGCGCGGGCGTCTACTTCGTCCGGTTCGAGGCTCCGGGTTTCCACGCCGACCAGCGGCTGGTCGTGGTCAAGTAGCGCCTGAGGCCGCGCGCCCGCATTCTCCAGCCGGCGCGCGGCCTGCCGTTCGTCCGCCCCCACGGCCGTTCGTCGCGCAGGAACGGCCGTTCGTCGCATCCCGCTTCAACCCCCGGGGTTCGCGAGCGATGCTTCCTCTCGTGCGGCATCCACGCACGTCCAGGAGGAAACGCCATGAAACCCATCGCCCGTCTCACCGCTGTCCTCACCATCGTCTCCCTGTCCCTCGTTCCCCTCGCCCATGCGGGGGCTGCGAAGACGCCGACGGCGAAGACCTGCTTCTTCGTGCGCAACCACTTGCCGTGCCCCTGCCCGAAAGCCCGGGATGCCCAGGCAGTCGTCCACGCCGCGCGCATCACTGCCAGCGCCCTCGGCAACGCGATCGGCACGACGGCGGCTGCGCTTTCCCGCGCCGAGCGTGGCCCCGTCACCAACGCGACCGCGGCCACGCCGTCCAAGCAGTGAGGCCGGATCAGCGCACGACGGAACGCTTCTCGGCGCGCCACAGGACGATCGTCAGGACGAGCATCAGCCCCGCTGCGACGAGGTAGACCTGCTCGAGCATCCAGGGCCCCAGGTTCATGAAGAACCACTGCCACGGGAAGGCGAACGGGGAAAAGCCCGGATCGCTCCACGGCCGGTCGATCCGGATGGGCAGCCAGGCCCGGCTGCAGAGGAGACTGGTCCCGATGAGCAGCGCGTAGAACGAGGGCCGGTAGCGATGGAAGCTCATCGCCTTCGCCAGGTAGATCCCGGCGAACGGCAGGAGGACGATCACGCGCCGGGATTCCGAATCGATCAGCCCGACGGCCACGATGGCGGCCATGAGGACGAGCCCGTCGCCCAGTTCATGGATCGCCCGGACGACGTCCTTCCATCGCAGGACGAACCACGCGAAGAGCGGGCCGAAATACCAGAAGTGAGCGACGGCGAAGACCAGCGGATTTCTCATGCTTCGCCAGGCATTCGACAGGAGCAGCTCGTACGGGGTCACGGCAGGCTTGCCCACCGCGAGCAACTTGATGGCCAGCTCGATGGCCACGAAGCACCCCACGACGACGGCCAGCCTCGTCTTCCCGTTCGCGAGCACCGCCCTTGCGATCGCCGGCCATCGGCCCACATCCAGGAACGGCCACAGCGTCACGCGCAGATACGCGACGACCAGCGCCATTCCGAGAACGGTGGACAGGATCCGGAGCACGCGAAACTCGGGTTCCGCAAAATAGACCGCGAAGGTCTTCGCCTGCGCGAGCCACGGCAGGACGGTGACGAGCGCGATCAAGCCCCAGCCGATCCAGCCACGCATGCCGGTCGCGGGAGGCCGTGCCGTCTCGGAATCCCGCGCGGCGTTAGGGACGAGGAACAGCAGCGCGCCGATGTAGAACAGCCAGGGGTGGATGAAGTCCCCGAGCAAGGCGGCCATCCAGAGGAGAACGGGTTTCCGGCTCAGGTAGAAATAGATCAGGACGACCGCCAATGAGAACGACGCGGTGTCCATGAGCACCGGATCGTAGAACGGCATCTTCAAGTTGCAGAAATTGGGGAAAG
>JADMIO010634565.1_pt1 | contig 20880 bp, 19 predicted proteins | sample 8958161 | NCBI WGS metagenome assembly JADMIO01 (sample SAMN16585339, study PRJNA669376) | soil metagenome | isolation source: Crop rotation soil | place: USA: Cullars Rotation, Alabama | collected 2011 | reverse complement strand
GAAGGCGCGGGACAGGCCGAGCATCCGGTCCATGTCGGCCGGCACCGGCGTGTCCAGGAAGCGCCGGGCCCGGGCCAGCACCAGGCCGACCTGCGCGCCGGCGCCCCATTCCAGGCTGCGGCGGCTGACCAGGTCCCAGTCGTCGACCCGGCGCGCCGCCTGGTCGACGTCGAGCAGGTGCACCAGGCGCACGGCGCCCGACATCGCGGCGTGGTGGCACAGGTGGACCAGCGTGTCGGCGGCGTCGAGGGTGCGGACCTCGGCCGGGCCGATCACCAGCGGCGTGCTGCGGGCGATGAGGTCGCCGGTCGGGACCCGGAAACGCCGGCGCTGGGTCTGCGACAGCAGCAGCGACCAGTGCAGGTCCACGACCGCGCTGCCGGGTCGACCCAGCTCGATCTCCCCGGTCACCTCGCCGTTGAGCAGGTCGTCCTGGGACGCCAGCACCTGCCAGCCCAGGTCGAGGAGGCGCGCGCACGCCTCGCGCAGGTGCGCGGGTGCGACGAGGACGTCGAGGTCGCCGTACGACCTCAGCCCCGCGACCGGGTGCAGCGTCTCCGACAGGACCGGTCCCTTGAAGGTCACCCAGGGGATGTCGCCCAGCGTGCTGCTGAGCGCCGCGAGGGACGCGGTGGCACGCAGGTGGTGCATGAGCGCGGCGTCGCGGTCGGCCCGGAGCAGCGCGGCCAGGTCGGGTCGGGTCTCGCGCAGGGCCACGTGCGCCAGCGGCGCGATGCGGTGGAACCGCACGGCACGGACGAGCTCGGGCTCGATGCCGGGCAGGTCGGGCACCTCGGGTCGTCGGCCCCGGCACAGGTCGAGCGAGACGGCGTTCACCGCGCGCCGCACGCTGGTGTCCCGGACCGGCGGTGCCACGTCGGTCGACAGGTCGTAGCGAGCACTCGAGATCATGGCGCGACACCGACCTCTCGTCGCCCGGCGCCCAGCCCGGTCGCGCGCAGCACCGACGCGGCGAGGTCCTCCGCGAACGGCGGGCCCCACGGCAGTACGGCGGCGTGCACCGGCACCCGCTCGACGATGTCCGCGAGCTGGTGGAAGCTCGCGCGGCGCACTCCGGGGTCCCGCCACCCCAGCAGGCGGGGGAACTGGGACACGAGGGTGATCGCCTCCGTGGGCGAGAGCTGGGTCAGCTCGGCGCTGCGTCGTTCGCGCGAGTGGTCGGGGACGGGCACGACCAGCGCCGCGAGCGGCAGGTCCTCGGTGGTGGACGCCGCGGCAGCGAGCGCCTGGCGGTCGTCCGCGGTCGTCCGGAGGCCGGGGGCACGCCCGAACAGCTGTGACAGCTGGTCGGCGCCCTTGCGGAGCCGCAGCTCGGTCGCCCCCAAAGCGCAGGTGGGTGGCGAGCTCGTCGTGTCGAGCCGGAGGACGTCGTCGGTGACCAGCCGGGCGCCGTCGGCGCAGAGCAGCGTGGCCATCGTGGACTTCCCCATGCCCGAGGCCCCGACGAACGCGATGGCGGCGTCGCCGACCTGCACGGCGCTCGCGTGCAGCACCGCTTCACCCCGCATGGTCAGCACGAACGCCAGGAGGGTGCCGCCGACGAGCACCGAGAGGAGATCGTCGTCGGAGCCGACCACGGGGTGCACGGTGGCCCGGGTGAGGCTGCGGTCGAGGTCGATGTCGCAGGCCCCGAAGAACCGCAGCCGGAAGCCCGCGTCGTCGGCGGTGGCGGCGTAGTAGCGCCGGTTGGCAGTCAGGTCGAGCAGCACCCGCCCGGGCGGCATGGCCTCGGTCGAGGGCATGCTCGGGCCGAGCGCGATCTCGAGGTCGGCGGGCGTGCCGGCGGGGACGGCCCGGTCCTGGTGCAGCGGGACCTCCGAGCGGACGGTCAGCCCGTAGATCCGGGTGAGCTGGCTCGGCCGCGTGGTCATCGTCCGGCTCCCGCACGGACCGCAGCGAGGGGCTGGTACGACGACACGGCCCGGCGCGGGTCGACGACCGTGCCGCTCACGACGAGCCACGCGTGGGCGCGCACCTCGCCCTCCACCTTGGCCACGCCCAGCTGGAGCGCGGGGTGGAGGCTCCGGATCAGCCAACCGCACACCAGCGCCTGGCGCAGGCAGGTGTCACCGAACGGCCAGTGCCGCAGGACCCGCCGGACGGCGTGCATGCGCAGCACGGCCCAGCGGGGCAGGAGGACGGCGTCCGCGCCGTTGGCGTAGGCGTCGAAGCCGTCGACCGCGAGCGGCGTGCCGAGCGCCCGGGCGAGCCGGGGAAGGGTGGTGGTGCGGAGGCCGACCTCGACCACGACGACCATCGCGAGCGCCGCGCAGAGCGCGGGGATCTCGGCGAGGCGGACCCGCGGGATCCGCAGCTGTCGACGGGTCATGACGCGAGCCCCACGCTCTCCAGCCAGGCGCCGTGCAGGAGGAGCCCGGTCGCCATCGTCGGTGTGTCCGAGAGCCAGACGCTCCGGAGCCGCTCGACGTCGACGAGCTCGTCGTCGACGCCGCGTCCGTCCCAGCTGCGGGCGAACTCGCGGGTCGCCGCACCGGCATACGCGTGGTTGAACGACGCCTTCGTGGTCCGGCCGAGGACCGCCGGGGGCAGCACGTCCGAGAACAGGGCCTGCATGGTCGCCGTGCGGCCGGGGAAGCCGGTGCGGCCTCCGGCTCGGGCGAGGGCGGTGACGAAGCGGGGATCCAGCAGCGGGTCCGACGCCCGGATGCCGTACTCCGCGGCAGCAGCGGCGTGGTTGTGCGAGATGGTCGCGAACGTGCGCTGCCGGGTGACCGACATCGTGGCGGCGTCGTAGCGCAGCGGCTCCGCGGTGAAGTCGGCGGCGATGAGCCGGACGTGGCGCTCGAAGGCAGCCGGGCGCAGCCACCGGCTCTGGACGCTGGTCCGCGCCATCCGCCGCGCACGCCGCTCGCGCACCGGACGCGGGACGGCAGCGCCCAGCGTGTGCCGGAGCAGCGACCGGTCGAGGCGCCGGCGGCGCATCATGACCCGCAGCGCGGTGATGCGGTGCGCGCCCAGCACGGCGTCGCCGCCCTCACCGGTCAGGAGCGATCCGCCGCGGAGGTGCTCGAACATCACGTCGTTCGTCTGGAGCGCGGGGGGCCACAGCAGCCCACGGCGACCGAGCGCGGCGCGGGCCGCGGGGCCGAGCAGGTCGGACTCGCCGTCACGCAGCTCGAGACGGACCCACTCGGTGAGCCCGAGGTGGTCGATCACCGCCCGCTGCCAGTCCGACTCGTCGGTGTCGGGAAGGTCGGGGTAGACGCGGGTCAGCGGGATCGGGAGCGGGTGGCCCTCGCGTCGGGCCAGAGCCGTCGCGGCGGCCAGCACCGCCGAGGAGTCACGACCGCCGGAGAAGCTGACGTAGCAGGGGCCCTCGGCGAGGGCCGGCCGGATCACGTCGTCGAGCACCTCGCGGGGCGTGCCCTCGGTCTCGTGCGAAGGCCTGGCGGGCGTCGTCGGCAGGGATCCGTAGACCCAGCCGGTCGCCACCTCGAGTGGACCAGGCCTGAGGAAGGGGTCGGCGGCCGTCTGCGCGCGACGACGACCGGGGGGACGCCGGGAGTCCCCGCGAACCCCCCGGTCTTCGCCGAGCTTCACGAACCTTGGCCGTACGGGATGTCGATGACAATCCCTCCGAAATGGAACACGAAGTGATCGTCGTGGCCCAAGATTCCCTGACCCATGGTCAGACCTCTGACGGATCCGACCGTCGTCAACTTCGGCGGTTCGTAGTTTTCGTGCACTGGTTCACCTCCTTCGAGCGCTTGACTCACCGGCCGCCGGAAACGGCGACGGCGTCTGGGTGGCGCTCCTGACCGGTGCGCTCGAGCAGGCCGCAGGCGTCGAGCTCGTCGACGAATGCCTGCACGTCCTGGTGGGCCCGATCCTCGGGGATGCCGAACCGGTCGACCAGTGCCTGGACCAGCTCCTCGTGGCTCCGGTCCTCGGTGAGCTGTCGCATCAGCACCGTCGCGCTGGCGTTGGCCGTCAGGTAGGTGGACGAGCGCAGGTCGAGGACGACCAGGTCGCCGTCGATCTCTCGCCAGGTGATGTCATCCACGCGTAGTTTCATGTTGCCCATCCGATATGGCTCGCAGTGCGGGTGCGCGTCTCACGGAGGCTAGGAGCAACTCGGCGTCCCGGAGCGGCCCGAGCCGGGCGTACTCACATTGGGGTACGCCCGAGCCTGGGGTGGGTCAGGGGTAGACGGGGCGATCGGTGGGCCGGTCCTGGGCCCCGTCGACCGCCACGTGGGCGCCGTTGATGCCCGCCGCTCGCGGGCTGAGCAGGAAGCAGGCCGCGTCGGCCACCTCCTCCAGGGTCACGAACCGGCCGCCCGGGAGGTTCTCGGCCACGAACCGGTCGTGGGCCTCGGGGTCGGCGTCGCGGGTCGTGGCCCAGCGGCCACCCTCGAACAGCACGGAGCCCGGGCTGAGGGTGTTGACCCGGATCCGCTCACGAGCCAGCTCGACGGCGAGAGCGGGCGCCAGGTGGATCGCCGCGGCCTTCGCGACGGCGTACGACGAGCTGGCCCGCGGCTTCCAGCCGCTGATCGACCCGATCACCAGCGCCGCGCCGTCGCCGGACTTCGACAGCCAGGGCACGGCCGCCCTGATGGCGGACGCCGCATGGACGACGTTGACGCCCATGGTGAACATCCAGTCGTCGGCGGTCGAGGTCTGCAGGCCACCGCCGCGGGTGCCGCCGGCGTTGGCCACGAGCAGGTCGAGACCGTCCTGCTCGGTCGCCGAGCGGGTGACCGCCTCCTCGAGCGCGGCCACATCGGTCACGTCGACGACGTAGGGGTGGACCGTCAGCCCGTCCCGGCCGAGCCCGTCGACGGCGCCCGCGAGCCCCTCCGCGTTGCGGGCGGCGATGGACACGACCGCCCCCTCGACGGCCAGCCCACGCGCGATCGCAAGGCCGATGCCCCGGCTCGCGCCGGTGACGAAGGCCCGCCTGCCGGTCAGCCGAAGGTCCACGGCCGAAGTATCCCCGCGGAGCCCTCGTTGTCCACCCGTGCATGGACCGGTGGACCGCCATCCCCGAACCGGTCCCCAATGTCAGGTATGGCCGGAGCGATCCCCCGACCGGTCCCCGGCGGTCGGGTGTGATCACTGGTGGCGACCCAGACCTCGCCCCTGCTTCCTTGGAGGACTCCGTGACCAGTGTGATCGTCGACCCGACGTGCACCGACGACGAGCGACGCCACGCTCTCTACTCCGGTGACATCTTCGTGCACACCCATTCCCCGGCGATCCAGGCCTTCGTCGCGTTCACCCGCGGGCTGATCGAGGACGCCTTCGGCGGCCGCGACCCGGAGACGGCGCAGTACGAGATGGACGTCAACGAGTACGCCGAGGTGCTGGGCTCGTTCAAGCCGACCTTCATCCACCACCCGGAGTCGAAGGTCCACCTGCGCGAGATCCTCGTCGAGCACGGCTGCGACCCGGAGCAGACGTACTTCGACGTGCCGCGGCTGCGCACGTCGACCTCGGACAACTACCTGACCACCGGCATCGCCTACGCGTTCCACCCACACCGCGACACGTGGTACTCCGCGCCGATGATGCAGCTCAACTGGTGGCTCCCGATCTACGACGTGTCGCCCGACAACGTGGTGGCCTTCCACCCGGCGTACTTCGACAAGGGCATCGCCAACGGCAGCGAGCGCTACAACTACTACGCCTGGAACCGCGACAGCCGCGCGATCGCGGCGTCGCAGATCGGCGAGGACACCCGCGACCAGCCGAAGCCCGAGGAGCCGATCGACCTCGACCCGCAGATCCGTCCGGTGCCGCCTGTCGGCGGGACGATGGTGTTCTCCGGGGCGCAGCTGCACTCCTCAGTCCCGAACACCTCGGGCCGCACCCGGATCAGCGTCGACTTCCGCGTGGTCCACCGGGCCGACGTCGAGGCGGGCCGTGGCGCCGTCAACGTCGACTCCCACTGCACCGGCACGACCATGCGCGACTACCTGCGCGTCTCCGACCACGAGCGGCTGCCGGCCGACGTCATCGCGCCGTACGACGTGGGCGTGCCGGACGAGCTGCTGCAGTACGCCATCTACTCGAGCTGAAGGACGGAACCGAACTCATGCGAGTCCTCGTTGCGGGCGACCGCGGCTACATCGGAGCCGTGCTCGTCCCCATGTTGATGCGGGCCGGGCACGACGTCGTCGGCCTGGACGCCGGCTGGTACGACGGATGCGACTTCGGCCCCCAGCCGGGCGGCTACGAGTCGCGCACCGGCGACATCCGTGACCAGCGGCCGGAGGACCTCGAGGGCTTCGACGCCGTCGTGAACCTCGCCGCCATCTCGAACGACCCGGTCGGCCACCTCAACCCCGAGGCGACCTACTCGGTGAACGCCCATGGAGCTGCGCACCTCGCGCAGGTCGCCCGCGACGCCGGCGTTCCGCGCTACGTCTTCTCCTCGTCGTGCAGTCTGTACGGCGCCGCGGGCGACGGAGCGGTCACCGAGGAGAGCGACTTCAACCCGGTGACGCCGTACGGGCAGAGCAAGGTGATGGCCGAGCAGCTCATCGGCAAGTTCGCCGACGAGAGCTTCAGCCCGACCTACCTGCGCAACGCCACCGCCTACGGCTCGAGCCCGAGGCTGCGCGCGGACATCGTCGTCAACAACCTCACCGGCGCCGCGCTCACCCGCGGCGAGGTGCGGCTGCAGAGCGACGGGTCGCCGTGGCGGCCGCTGGTGCACGCCGAGGACATCTCGCGGGCGTTCCTCGCCGTGCTGACGGCCGACCGGGAGGTCGTCCACCACCAGGCGTTCAACGTCGGTCGCGACGAGGACGTCGTCCAGATCCGGACCATCGCGAACGCGGTCGCGGAGAAGACCGGCGCTCCCGTCACCTTCGCCGAGGGCGCCTCGCCCGACAAGCGCGACTACCGGGTCGACTTCACCAAGATCTCCCGCCTGCTGCCCGAGTTCCAGCCGGCCTGGACGGTGCCCCAGGGCATCGACCAGCTCGCGGCCGACATGGGCCGCCACGGACTCACCGCCGACGAGTTCGAGCACACCTTCGTGCGGCTCGAGCAGATCAACGGGCTGACGGCCGCGGGCCGCCTGGACGAGCACCTTCGACGAGTCGGTGACGAGCCGACAGGCCGGTGAGCGCTCCTCGGGTCGCTGTCGTCGTCGTCACCTACAACAGCGCTGACGTCCTCTCCGGTTGCCTGGAGTCGCTGCGCCGCGGAGGCGCCGACGGCGTCGAGCTCACCGACGTGGTGGTGGTCGACAACGCCTCCGACGACGCCACCACCGAGATCGCGAAGGACTTCGACGGGCTGCCGGTCTCGGTCGTCCAGCTGCTCGAGAACGTCGGGTACGCCGCGGGCCTCAACGCGGGCGTGACGGCGCTGGGCAGCCGGCCACCGGACGCGGTCATGCTGCTCAACCCCGACTGCCGGCTCCGGCCGGGCGCACTGGCGACCCTCGCCCGGGCCCTGCGGGTGCCGGGCCGCGGCATCGTCGCGCCGAGGCTGGTCAACGTCGACGGCACGCTGCAGCCCACGCTGCGCCGCCTGCCCACCGTCTCGGGGGTGTTCGCCGAGTCGCTCCTGGGCGGGCGGATCGCGGACCGGGTCGGGCTGGGCGAGCTGATCTTCACCGACGGGCCGCACGCCAGGCCGGGCACCGCTCCCTGGGTGACCGGCGCGGCGCTGCTGCTCTCCTGGGCGCTCCTGGAGCGCGTCGGGCCGTGGGACGAGAGCTTCCTCCTCTACAGCGAGGAGACCGAGTACATGCTGCGTGCGGCCGACCACGGCTGGTCGACGTGGTACGAGCCGACGGCGGTGGTCGAGCACAAGGGCGGCGAGGCCGACACCAGCCCCGGCCTGGCCGCGCTGCTCACCGTCAACAGGGTCACCCTGTTCAGGCGCCGCCACGGTGCGGCCAAGGGACTCGCCTACGCGGCCGGGGTGCTCATCGGCACCGCGGCCCGGGCCGCGGCAGGGCGGCTCACCGCCCGCGCGTCGCTCGCGGCACTGCTGTTCCCCTCGCGCCGCATCACGTCCTTGGCGCAGCTGCGATGACCGCCCTCCGGCTCGTCGCCTTCACCGACCTGACCGCCGCCGAGCTCGACCGGTGGCGCACGCTGCGCGCGAGCAACCCGCAGCTGGACAGCGCCTACTTCGACCCCGCGTTCGCCGCGGCCGTGCACGCGAGCGGCGCCGACGTGACGGTCGCGGTCGACGGTCGCGGCTCCGAGCTCACCAGCCTGCTGGCCTGCCAGCGAGACCGATCGGTGCTGCGGCCGGTGGGCTGGCCGGGAGCGGACTTCCAGGGGGCCGTGCTGGCCCCGGACACCCGCTTCGACCCGCGTGAGCTGCTCGTCGACGGCGTGCGCTCCTTCGAGTTCGACCACTGGCTGCCGCCGTGCCCGGAGCTCGAGCCCTGGGTCGCGACCCGCGCCGCCTCGCCGTACGTCGAGGTCGGGGGCGGCCTCGACGGCTACCTGTCCCGTGCCTCCAAGAGCGGCCGCGACAACATGGGCCAGGCGCGCCGCCGGACCGCACGCGCCGAGCGCGAGCTCGGCCCGGTGACCTTCCACGCGCAGTCCTCGGACCTCGGAGCGCTCGAGTGGCTGGTGGCCCGCAAGCGCGAGCAGTACGCCGCCACAGGTGCGCGGGACCACTTCGCCGTCGAGGACCGCCGGGCGCTGCTCCCGTTGCTGCTGGACACGCACGAGCCGGGCTGTGAGGGGATCCTGTCGACGCTGCACTTCGGGGACACGCTCGTCGCGGCGCACTTCGGCATCCGGTCGCAGAGGGTGCTGCACTGGTGGTTCCCGGTCTACGACCCGGCGTTCGGGAGCTTCGCGCCCGGCTGGATCATGCTGCGGGAGCTGGCGATGGCCGCGCCCGAGCTCGGCTTCGAGCGCATCGACCTCGGCCGGGGCGACGACGAGTACAAACGGCGGGCGCGCACCGGAGAGGTCGAGGTCTCGGCCGGTGCGGTCACCAGCAGCGCGGCGCGCCGGGCGGGCCACCGCGCGCGCCGGACGGCCGTGACGGCCGCGAAGGCGTCTCCCCTCGCCCCGCTGCTGCGCCGCGCCGTGCACGCGCGGCGCCGCCGCCAGGTCGACGCGGGTCGGCGTACTCAGACGATCGCGTAGGGGTCGGCCGGCTCGCCGGCCACCTCGGCCTTCACGATCCGCAGCAGCGCCGCGGCCGTCCCGACCAGCACGAACATCAGCGCGGACACGGTCGGGAAGGCCGCGAAGTCGAACGTCGCCCACGTCGGCAGGATGACCGCGACGGACGCGGCGACCGACAGGGCGAGGTCGGCGTCGGTGGCCCTGGTCGCGACCTGCCCCGACGACCGGTGGAGCAGCAGCCCGACCCGCAGCGCGGCGTACATGGCGGAGAGGACGACGCCCAGGATGGCCGCCAGGCCGATCACGCCGCTGTCCACGAGGGTCAGCAGGTACTGGTTGTCGAAGACCTCGTGCTTCGGGGCGTACCAGGTGCCGATGCCCCTGCCCAGCCAGATGTGCTGCGAGATGAGCTCCTGGGCCGTCGCGTAGTCGTGGGTGCGCCACTGGACGCTGCTGTCCTGGCCGGCGTTCTGGAACAGGCTGAGGAAGGTGGCGAGAAGTCCCGGCGACGCGATCTGCATGACCACGAGGAACCCGAGCCCACCGAGGGCCATCCACATCCTCCGCCGCGCCGGCCACCCGATGAACAGCACGATGATCGCGGCGATCAGGCCGAGGATCGCGGACCGCGACACCGAGAACATCAGGCCGGTGCCGACCAGCCCGGTGCACGTCCACCAGAGGGCGGCCCGGCGGTGGCTCTGCGTCGCGCGGTAGGCGACGTGGATGGACAGGGGCAGCACCATGGCGCAGAACACGCCGAACTCGAGCGGGTTCGACGTCGTCCCGGCCGCGCGGGTCAGGCCCGCCCGGCTCCCGGTCGACGCGTCGAACGAGCCGAAGTGCATCCCCGGGGGCCGCATGTGCGGTGTCAGGTCGAAGTGGAACAGGAACTGCAGGATGCCGATGAAGGCCACCGCAGCGCCGCACAGCACGACGACGTGCACGAGGAAGTAGAGGCGATCGCGGCTGCGGACGCCGTCACACACCGCCAGGGCCACGAAGATCAGCGCGAAGGCCGTCACCATGGCGTGGTCGCCGATCGCGCGCTCGTCGGCCGGCAGGTAGGTGTGGCCCGTGTTCGCGTACGACGCCAGGAGGGCGCAGGCGTAGACGAACAGCATGGTGCGGACCGGGTTGCTGCCCTTGGCGGCGCCCAGCGTCGTCGTCATCTGCGTGCAGAACCACAGCGCGCCCAGCCCCAGGGCGAGGAGCGACGCCGCCGAGAGCGACAGGGGCAGGACGTTCATCACCAGCCGCGACGGCAGCACGAGCTGGAGCGCGACGAAGAAGGCGAGGATCGTGGTCGCGTCCGCCGAGCGTGCGGTCCTCGGGACGACGTCGTCCCTCGAACGGACCGGCGCGGGAGGCTGGTCGAGCGAGGTCATCGACCGGCCCCGGCCGGAGCGCCGTTGACCCGGGGGCCGGTGGCCGTCGGGTGGAGCTCGTCGGCGTAGCGGCGACCGCCGGGCGGGTCGGAGGGCGTCGACCGGGTCTCGGCGGCTGCGACCCGCTCGTCGCGCCGGCGCCGGCGGCGGGTCATCAGGCTCTCGAAGCCGTACACCGCGGCCAGGCTGGCCAGCCCGGCGAGGGCACCACCGGCCGCCGCCGCCCGCATGGGGCTGTCGGCCAGCGGCCTGCCCACCGTGGGCGGGACGACCACCTCGACGGTGATGTGGGTGGCGGGAGGGGCGTTCAGCTCGGTCTGCCGCTGGTCGAGCACGGCGATCGACATGTTCGCGACCTTCTCCGCCATCTCCTGCGCCGCCTCGGGGCTGGAGGCCTTCGCGGCGACGAACAGGAGCGGCCCCGACTGCAGCAGCTCGGGGTTGGTGGTGCCGTTGTTGACCTCGTAGGTGGTGGTGCCGCCCGGGGTGACGCCGAGGGCGCGCGCCGTCTCCATGCTGTTCATCTGCTGGATGACGATCGACGCGCTGAGGGCCAGGCTCTGGTCGAAGCTCAGCAGCGGGTTCGTGTACGCGGTCGGCGCGTCGGGGTTCGTCGTCTCGGTCCCGCCGGTGAGCGGGGTCGTCAGGACGAGGGTCGCCCCCGACTCGTACTGGACGGGAACGACGGAGGCCGCCGCGCCCGCCGCGAACAGGGTCAGGACGAACGCCGGCACGGTGATGTACCAGCGTCGGAAGAGGACCAGCACGGTCCGCCAGAAGTCCATCGGTTCCTCACTCAGCAATCACGTTGGAAGAGCTCTGCCTTGACGGTGGCCGCCCACTGGTAGGGGATCTGGCGCAGCCAGTCCTTGGTCGGGAGCGGGCTGGTCGCGACGTACACCTGACCCGGGAAGCACCGCTCGACCCGCAGCCGGGCCCGCCAGGCGTGGTCGGGAGTCGTCACGATGATCACGGAGCCCCAGTTCTCCGCGGCGCCACGTTCACCGATGTAGCGGGCCTCGCCCCGCGTGGTGGGCGGGTCGGCGTGGAAGCACTCGACCGTGACCCCGGGGATCGGTCCCAGGCAGGAGCCCGCCGTGGCGTCGCCCGCGAGCGTCGACTGGATGACCACCGGCGCGAGGTGCCGCTCGGCCAGGGCGATGGTCGCCGCGTCCCGGTCGCCCGGTCCGCCCAGCTCGATGATGGCGTCGGCGTGGTCCGGCAGCGGAGGCACGCTCGGCCAGACGAAGACCCGGGCCGTCGTGGCCACGAGGACCAGGACCAGGACCAGCGCTCCCAGCACGACCCGCCGGCGCAGACGGGACCGGTCTCCGGTGCGGGTGGTCGACGCCGAGGGCTCGTCCGGACCCTGCTCGGGGGACGAGTGCTGGCGCGACCGAACCGTCACCGGTTCCGGGACCTCATGTTGTTCCTGGACCTGCCGTTGAGCTTCATGGGCACCCGCACGACGTCCGGCTCGGCCGGCTTGCTCGCGGAGGCAGGAACGGCGACCGGCTCCGGCATCCGCTGCGCCGGCACCGCGACGGGCTCCGCCCCGTTCCTCGACGACTCCCGCACCCGGGCCGGCTCGGCCCGCATGGTCAGCGACGAGACCCTGGCCGGCTCCGCCGTCCGGTCCCCGGTCTCGGGGAGCGGGATGGAAGCGGGCGGTGGCCGGCGCCGACGGGTCTGCTCGAGGTAGTCGATCGGCGGGGGCGGGAACCTGCGCGCCACCGCCCGGGCGCGGCGCCGGGTCCGCCGCTGGTGCCCGAAGTAGGCGATGCCCAGGCTCAGCAGCAGGCCGAAGAGGAAGGCCACCATGCCGAGCTTGACCGCCTGTCCGCGGTCCACCTCGGGAGTGCTCGGCGGTACGACGTCCACGAGGCTGACGAACGTCTTCTCGGGAGCCCCCAGGGAGCTCTGCCACTCCTTGAGCTTGGTCCGCATCAGCGCCTGGGCCTGCTTCACGACCCGTGCCGCCGCCTCCCGGGAGGTGCTCTTGGCGACGATGTAGACGAAGGGCCCGTTGAGGCCGAGCAGGTCGGGGTTGGTCCGGCCGTCGTTCACGACCAGCACCGTGGGCCCGGTGGCGCCGAGCTGGGTGGCGACGTCCCTGGTGCCCATCGCCGAGATGAGGATGCCCGCGGTCGTCCTGAGGCTCTCGTTGAAGTTGAGCATCGGGTTGGTCAGGTCGGTGGGCTGGCTGGGGTCCTGGGACTCGCTGCCGCCGTACTCGGTGGTGGTCAGCACCATCGTCGTCGAGGACGTGTAGCTGTTCGGTGTGCCGACGTAGGCCAGGGCGCCCAGCGTCAAGGCGATGAGGACAGCCGGGATCACCACCCGCTTGAGGCGCAACAGGCCGAGGGTCGTGCTCCAGAACTCCATGGTTGCTGATCCTCGCGCGGGGTGTGCGGCGGGAGGCCCGAGTCGTGCTGCCATCCCCGATTCAGGGGATGGAGTCCGCCTGCGCACGGATGTCGGCCCCCGGCGTCCTAGCGTGCCGATGGCCCCCTGGTGGCCTTGAACGTCACGACCAGGCGACAGGAGGAGCGATCGATGGCGACTACGGACGTCGTGGCGTCAGGTGTGCTCGCCCTGAAAGTCGGCGACGTCGTCCAGCTGCGCAGCGCCGAGGAGATCCGCGCGACCCTCGACGAGAACGGCGAGCTGGACGGCCTTCCCTTCATGCCCGAGATGCTCGCCTTCGCCGGGCGGCGGCTGACCGTCCACAAGGTCGCGCACAAGTCGTGCGACAACATCACCCGGACGGGCCTGCGGCGGATGAACGACGCGGTGCACCTCACGGAGTCGCGCTGCGACGGCTCGGCGCACGGCGGCTGCGAGAACGCCTGCTCGCTCTACTGGAAGGTGCAGTGGCTTAAGCGGGTCGACCCGGACGAGCCGGTCGCGCCCACGCCGGACCACGGCGAGCGTGCGCTCCTCCCGCTGCTGGTGCAGAAGACCCAGAAGGAGCCGTTCGAGGACGGCGAGCCGCGCTGGTCGTGCCAGGCGACCGAGATGCTGCGCGCGACGCCCCAGCAGCTGCTGCGCAGGGACGTCAGCCAGTACCGCGAGGACGTCAGCACCGGCAACGCCGGCGTGCTCGCGGTCCTCAGGTCGTTCCTGGTCGACCTGTTCAACCGCTACCAGGACATCAGCAGGCGAGTCCTGCCCCGCGCGCTGCGCATCCGGGACGGCCTGCACTGGCCCTTCCTCCGCGGTGGCGTCGTCGCGGGCCGGACACCGACGGAGCACCTCGACCTGGTGCCCGGGGAGCTGGTCCGGATCAAGTCGCGCGAGCAGATCCTCGAGACGCTGGACTCCCACCTGCTGAACCGCGGCATGGGCTTCGACGCCGAGATGTCCCGCTTCTGCGGGCGGACCGCCCGGGTCAAGGCGCGCGCGACGCGCTGCCTCGACGAGCGGACCGGCCGCATGCTCATCATGAAGAACCCGTGCATCATCCTCGAGGACATCGTCTGCGAGGGGGCGTTCAGCGCCAACTGCCCGCGCGAGTTCGTGTGCTGGTGGCGCGAGATCTGGTTGGAACGACTCGAGCCGGAGCCGGCCCGTGACTGACCAGGTGCAGGTGGTTCCGACCGACCCCGGGGACGACCCGGAGGCCGAGATCTCCTCGATCGGCCGCCGGGCCGGACGCGGCCTGCGCTGGGCGCTCGTCGGCAACCTGATCATGAAGGTCGGGTCGTTCACGCTGAGCCTCGCCATGGTCCGGCTGCTCGCCCCGCACGACTTCGGCCTCTACGCCGTCGCGCTGGCGGCCAACTCGTTCCTCATCCATGTCAACGACGCCGGGCTGATCGCCGCGACCGTCCAGTGGCGCGGCCGGGTCGAGGAGATGCTGACCACCGCGCGCACCATGGCCATCACCTTCAGCCTGGCGTGGTACGGGCTCTTCTGGGTCGGCGCCCCGATCCTGGCGGGCGCAGCCGGGAGCCCTGACGCCACGCCACTGGTGCGGCTGATGACCCTGGCGATCGTCATCGACGGCATCACCGCGGTCTCGGTGGGCATGCTCCAGCGCCGCTTCCAGCAGGACAAGCTGATGAAGGCGATCGCGGCCGGCTTCCTGGCCAACGCCGTCGTCTGCCTCTCCCTCGCGTTCGCAGGCGCCGGCGCCTACAGCTTCGTCATCGGTGCGCTCGCCCAGTCCGTGGTCGTCGCCGCCCTGGTCCTGTGGATGGCGCACCTGCCCTTCCGGCTCGGGCTGGACCGGGTCGTCGCCCGGCGCCTGCTCGTCTTCGGCATCCCGCTGGCCATCGGCCTGGGTCTTGAGTCCATCGTGCTGTTCTCGGACTCGGTCATCGTGGGCCACGTGCTCGGGACCGACGAGCTGGGCTTCTACCTCCTGGCCTACAACATCTCCAGCTGGGTCCCCGGACTGGTCGGGGCGGCCGTCCGGTACGTGTCGATCCCGGCGTTCTCCCGTCTCGCCGAGGGTGAGACCGACACCTTCTCCGACGGCGTACAGCGTGCACTGCCGATGCTGGTGTCCTTCGTGGCCCCCGTCGCCGCGGTGATGGTCACGCTGTCGCCGGCGCTGATCGGCTTCCTCTATGGCGCCGACTGGGTGGAGTCGGCGAAGGCCCTGGAGTTCCTGGCCTTCGTGACGGTGGCCCGCATGGTCACGGCGCTGGTCTTCGACATCCAGACCGGGCTGGGCAACACAAAGGTGACCATCTGGCTCAACCTGACGTGGGGGGCCGCCCTGCTGCCTGCGCTGTGGATCGGCGCCAACACGGGAGGCATCCGGGGCGCCGCCATGGCGCACGCCGGTGTCGCCTTCCTCGTCGCCATCCCGCTGGCCGGGCTGCTGCTCCACCGTGCGGGGGTCCACATGGGCCCGGTGCTCCGGGCGATCGTCCGTCCCGTCGTCGCGGCGGCGGCCGCCGGGCTCACGATGGCCGCGGTCTCCCACCCGATCGACTCGTTCTTCTGGCAGCTGGCGGTGGCCGGGAGCCTGGGGATGGCCGTCTACCTGGCCATCGCCGTGCCGGCGCAAGGGCGGGCCGCCGTCCGCCGTCTCGTGGTCAGCTACGCCGGCTCCGGTCAGGGGGCCCACCTGTGAACCGGTCGTCACGCAACCCCCTGGTCTCGGTGGCGCTCCCGGTCTACAACGGCGCCGACTCCCTGGCCGGCGCGGTCGGGTCGGTGCTCGCCCAGACCCACTCGAACATCGAGCTCGTGATCAGCGACAACGCGTCGACCGACGGCACCGAGGATCTCTGTCGGCGGTTCGCCGCCGAGGACCGGCGTGTCGTCTACCAGCGGCACCCGACGAACGTCGGCCTGCTCAACAACTTCATCAGCGCCGCCGGCAAGGCGAGTGGCACCTACGTGCGCTGGCTCGGGGACGACGACTCGATCGAGCCGGACTACGTCTCCCAGGTCCTGGACGTGTTCGCGGAGGACGAGCGCCGGGTCATGGTCACCACCCAGATCCGCTACCGGGACGCCGACGGCGTCGAGACCCTCGCCACGGGCTACGACCCCTCGGCGCTGGCGTCGCAGGATCCCGTCGAGCGCTTCGCCGGGATGCTCCGGCTGCTCACAGCGGACTACGCCACCCTCGACCCGGCGTACGGGACGATGCGCCGCGAGGTCGCCACCCTCCCGCGGAGGAACATGCTCCGCGAGGACCAGATCTTCGCGGCCAGGCTCGCGCTGGCCGGACCCTGGGGACATGTGGCGGCTCCCCTCGCGGGTCGGGCCCGCCACGAGGGCACGGCGTCGTCGCTGGCGGGCCTGCTCGGCGTTCCGGGTTGGCACCGGCACGTCCGGGTCCTGCTGCAGTGCCAGGAGCTGTCCCGCTGGGTCGCGCGGTCCTCGCTCGACCCGGGGCAGCGCCGGCAGGCACGAGCCGAGATCCTGAAGTTCTACGGGCGCGGCAAGCGGATCAAGGCGCGGCGCGGTGTCGCGAAGCTCGAGCGGCTGGCCGGCCGGCCGGTGGGCCTGTCCCCGAGCGGGGCCCGGTGACCGCCACGGCCGGCGTCGCGTCCGGCCTCGAGACCGGCCACGAGACGGGCCACGAGACGGGCCGCGAGACCGGCCGCGAGACCGGCCGCGAGACCGGCCGCGAGACCGGCACCGGGGGCCGGCACGCCCTGCGCGCGCCGACCGGCGGGCGCATCGTCGGCCTCGACGGGATCCGCGGCCTGGCCGCGCTCTTCGTCGTGGTCCACCACTGCTTCCTGGCCGCCTTCCCGGGCTACCCGCGGATGACCGGACCCTGGTGGGCCGGCTGGATGATCTACGGACACCTCGCGGTGGTCGTGTTCATCGTGCTGTCGGGCTTCTCGCTCGCCGTCGCGCCGGTGCGCCACGGGTGGCGGCTGGACGGCCTGGGGCGCTACGCCCATCGCCGCGCCTGGCGCATCCTCTCGGCGTACTGGCCTGCGCTCGTCTTCAGCATCGTCATGGCCTGGGTCTTCGTCCCGCAGCCGGGCGAGGGTGAGCCGACCGCCCGGTCGGCGGTGGTCTTCGGACTGCTGCTCCAGGACGTCACCGGCGCCCCCAGCCCCAACGGCGCCTTCTGGTCGATCGCCATCGAGGCCCAGCTCTACGTCGTGCTGCCGCTCCTGCTCCTGCTCGTCCGCCGGACGGGCATGGCGCTGATGCTGGTCGCGGTCAGCATCCCGGTCCTGGTCATCGGGACCTTCGCGCCGACGGTGCCCGTGATCGACCTGTTCACGAGGTTCACCCCGCAGCTGGCCGTCGGGTTCGCGGCCGGCGTCGTCGCAGCGGGCATGGTCGCCGACGAGCGCTGGCGCCGGCTGCCGCTGCTCTGGCTGGCCGCGGCCGCGGCGGTGCCGCCGGTCGCGCTGATCGCCAGCACGGGCTCGGTCTGGACCGTCGAGCACTACTTCTGGGTCGACCTGTCGGTGCTGCCCGCGATGACTCTCCTGCTTGCCGCGATCGGTGCCGGACGGGCCCGTCGACTGAGCGGCACCCTGGACGTCGCTCCGCTGCGCAGTCTCGGGGGATTCTCCTACTCCCTCTACCTGATCCACGCCCCGATCGTGGTCGCCGTGTCCGTGCTGTGGGTGCGGCCGCGGCTGGGCTCGGGCCTCGACGCGCTGCTCGTGATGCTCGCCGTCGCGCTGCCGCTGTCGCTGCTGGCGTCGCGGCTGTTCGCCGCGGTCTTCGACCTGCCCTTCCAGCGCCACAAGTCCTGGTCGGCGATGGGCACGGCTGCCCGGTCGCGCTGGTCGCGCTGGGCGTGGTGGTCTCCGGGCGGGAACCAGGGCGGCGACGTGGTGATCGGCGTGGCCGACGCGCCGTTGACCGATTCGGTGAACCTGGGGGCGAATCCCCGCTCTCTTACCTAATGTGGATGACGCCGAGTGGCTGATGCCCGCTGGAGTCGCCAAGGTAGGAACCCATGTCCCCCAACATCCCCATACCCCGCCGTGCCCTGAACCTCCTCGCTCTGCTGTTGCTGGTCGTCCTGCCCCTGCAGGGATCCATCCAGAGCTCCCCCTCCTCGGCCGCCCCCGCCGGCGAGGCGAGCCGAGCCGCACGGACACCCCAGGTGTTCATGAAGCTCGCGAAGCACAACGTCGCGCCCGGCCAGCGGACCCAGGCCAAGGTCGCCCTGAGCCTGCACAGCGCGCGCTCGCAGGACCGGGGCGCGCCGCGGTCGGCGAGCTTCGGCACGGGGCGGGTCAGGCTCGTGATCAAGGGCGGCAGCAAGACCCGGCTGGTCGGCGCCAAGCTGGCCCACGGCAAGGCAGTGGTGCGGCTGCCGAAGCTGCCGCGAGGCGTCTACCACGTGCGCGCGACCTTTATGGGCAACGCGCTGCTCGCCAAGGCCCGCTCGAAGATGCGGACCCTGAGGGTCGGTGCGGCCGGCGGAGGCGGCTCGGGCCCCTGCGACACCACGACGGCACACGTGCCCGGTGGGCCCGACGGCAGGGGCGACTGCTTCCCCGGCCTGGCCAACACCGGCCCGAACGCTCCGGCCAGCAGCATGCCGACCTACACCGGCTCCTGCACGATCAAGTCGGCCAACGTGGTCATCGACTCCAAGGTGGTCAACTGCCGCACCATCAACGTGACCGGCACTGCCGGTGGCTTCGTGCTGAAGAACTCCTACCTCAACGGCGGCATCGTGCAGTCCGGCGGAGCCGCACCGTTCACCGTGCAGGACTCCTTCATCGACAGCGGCGTGCAGTACCCCGCATGCAGCAACGGCTCGTGCCCCGCCGGCAAGTACGCCTGCGGCGACACCGGCAACGCCACCACCGACTGCGGGGTCACCGGCTCCAACTTCACCATCCAGCGCACCGAGATCATCAACTCCAACCGCGCGGCCTACTGCGAGTCCAGCTGCCTGATCGAGGACAGCTACTTCCACGGCACCAACCTGTGGCCCGACGCCAGCAACGAGGTGCACGCCTCGTCGGTGCGCGAGGAGCAGGGGCTGACGCTGCGGCACAACTCGCTGCACTGCTCCTACACCGGGCCGTTCGTCAACGGTGAGATCGGCTGCTCCGCGGACCTCACCGGCTACGCCGACTTCGCCCCCATCAAGAACAACACGGTGGACGGCAACCTGTTCGTGGCCAGCCCCGGCAGCGCGTTCTGCGCCTACGGCGGCTCGACCAGCGGCAAGCCCTACTCGGGCGACCCGACCAACGGCACCAACCAGAAGTTCACCAACAACGTGTTCCAGCGCGGCTCCAACCGCAAGTGCAGCTCGTACGGACCGGTCACGAACTTCAACAAGAGCGGGGCCGGCAACGTCTGGACCGGCAACACGTGGGACGACGGGACGGCCGTGGCGCCGGCCAACTGACGGTCACACAGACGGACCGGTCAGGGTCGCTCGAGGGCGCCCATCAGGTTGACCACCAGGGCGACCCCGCTCGAGGGCGGGGTCGCCTCGCCCTTCACGAGCGCCTCGAGCCAGCTGGGCGCGAAGACGCCGAGCTTCCCGAGCGGCTCGAGGATCGCAGGGTCGTCCCGCCAGTGGTCGAGGACCTTGGCCGCCAGGACCTCGCCACCCGCCGGCGGCCTGGTCTGGCCCTGGAGCCGCTGCAGCACCTTGCGGCTGGCCTTCTGGAAGGTGGCGGCGGACTGCCGGGCGGAGTTCTGCAACGAGCGGTGTGCGTACGCCGCGGGCGCCGGCCGGCCGTCGAGCGGGACGGCGCCGAGCTCCGGGTCCAGCTCGAGCTGGAGCCGGCTCAGGAACCGCGAGTTCCGCTTGTCGAGCGGGTCGAGCGCCGTGGCGATCGAGATGAAGCGGTCGTCGAGCATCGGGTTGACGACCTCGCGGTCCAGGCAGACCGCGGTCTCGGTCACGCCGCCCCACCGCTGCATCCGGTGGTGGAGGTAGAGGTCGTCGGTGGCCGCCATCCACGGACGGCCGGTCTCGGTGAGGACGCGCACGACCTCCTGCGTGGCGAAGTCGCGGGCCCACCGCGCGAAGGAGGGGTCGAGCGCCTCGGCGGGGACGGCCTCGTTGACGAACATCCGCCACCGGGCGAGCCGCTCGGCCCGGGTCCGGGTGACGGGAGCCTTCGTGGGCGGGCCGAGGTAGTAGAACCCGCGGGCCACCTCGCCACCCAGTCCGGAGAGGCGGGGTCCCGGCTCCGAGCGCGCCTCGGCGAAGGTGAGCGCCGCGTGGGCGATCGGGTCGGCCGTGTAGTCCAGGCGCCGCGCCGCGTCCAGGCACAGCGCGTACGCCTCGGCCGGGTCGAGCACCTCCAGGCCCGAGAGCGAGAGGAGCTCGTGACGCATGCCGTAGCGGGCGGCGAGCTCTGCCGCGATGTCGACGTCGGCCTCGCCGGCCCGGCCCAGGGTGACCACGCGCAGCCCTCGCCGCCGGGCCCGGGGGATCGCGCTCAGCAGCAGGCGTGAGTCCTGCCCGCCGGTCAGCTGGAGCCCCGCATCGGGATGGTCGTCGAGGTACACCGTCAGGTGGGTCCGCAGGACGTCGGCGGCGGTGCGGGCGGCCTGGTCGAGGTCCAGCCGCTCCGCGGTGGCGGGTCGGGTGAAGGAGGAGAGGGTGACGGCGCCGTTGTCCAGCGTCGCGATCTGACCGGGCGCGAGCTTGGCGACCCCTTCGAAGAGGGTGCGCTGACCGAGCTGCCAGCCGAGCGAGCTCTGGACCGCGACCGCGTCGAGGTCCAGCTCGGCGCCCAGCTCGACGGCGCAGGCCCGGCTCGAGGTGGAGACGATCGCCCGTCCGTCCCGCTGCCCGTGGAAGACGTGACGGAAGCCGAGGTAGTCGGTCGCCACGCTCGTCCCGCCGGACGGGGTGGACCCGGCTGCCGCGAACGTCGGCAGCACCTCTGCCAGCGCGGAGGGGTCGTCGCGGAGCAGTCTCCCGACCTCGGCCGGCGACAGGTCGCGCTCGTGCCGGCGGGC
>JADMIO010983901.1_pt1 | contig 20884 bp, 17 predicted proteins | sample 8958161 | NCBI WGS metagenome assembly JADMIO01 (sample SAMN16585339, study PRJNA669376) | soil metagenome | isolation source: Crop rotation soil | place: USA: Cullars Rotation, Alabama | collected 2011 | reverse complement strand
CCCGCAGCCGCCCCGGCCGACGCCCCTGTGGGCGGGCTTTACTCCACCGCACCGGACGGGCTAGATTGCCGACACCATGGGAAGAATCTTCGAGACTCGAAAACACGTCATGTTCGCCCGCTGGGACCGGATGGCCAAGGCCTTCGCCCGGATCGGCAAGGAAATCACCATCGCCGTGCGCGCGGGCGGCCCCGATCCGGCCGGCAACCCGATGCTGCGGCGCGTCATCCAGAATGCCCGCTCGGTCAACATGCCGAAGGACAAGGTCGAGGCGGCGATCAAGCGGGCCTCGGGCAAGGAGGCGGAGGACTACGAGGAGATCCTCTACGAAGGCTATGGCCCGCACGGCATCGCCCTGCTGGTCGAGACCGCGACCGACAACCCGACCCGCACGGTGTCGAACCTCCGCACCTATTTCAACAAGGGGAACGGCAACCTGGCCGGGAGCGTCGCCTTCCTGTTCAACCGCATGGGCGTCTTCCGCCTCAATCCGGCCGGCCTGAATGCCGAGGAGCTGGAGCTCGAGCTGATCGACCACGGCCTCCAGGAGCTGGGCGAGAGCGCCGGCGAGAAGGGCGAGCCGCAGCTCGTCGTGCGCTGCGCCTTCAACGACTTCGGCCAGCTCCAGAAAGCGCTGGAGGACCGCGGCATCACCCCCCTCTCGGCCGAATCGGAGTACATCCCGGTCACCCCGACCGAGCTCCCCGAGGAGCAGGCGACCGAGGTGCTCAAGCTGGTCGACCGCCTCGAGCAGGACGACGACGTGCAGAAGGTCTTCCACAACCTCGCCTAGCCCGCGCCCGACCCCGGCCATGAGCTTACCCATCCCTCCCCGCAAGAGCTCCCTCCAGGCCATCGCCCGACAGGCGATGCTCGACCGCGGCCTCCTCCCCGACTTCTCTCCCGAGGCGCTGGCCGAGATCGCCGCCCTGACCGGCCCCGCCCGCGAGGCCGATCCGGCGATCCGCGATCTTCGCGACCGGCTCTGGTGCTCGATCGACAACGACGACTCGCGCGATCTCGACCAGCTCTCGGTCGCCCAGCCCGCGGCCGGCGAGGCGGTCACCATTCTGGTCGCCATCGCCGACGTCGATGCCCTGGTCAAGAAGGGCTCGGCGATCGACGACCACGCGGCCACCAACACGACCTCGGTCTATACCGCCGCCCAGATCTTCCCCATGCTGCCGGAGCGGCTGTCGACCGACTTGACCTCGCTGAACGAAGGCGAGGAGCGCGAGGCTCTGGTGGTCGAGATGACCGTCGCGGCCGACGGCACGGTCGGCGCGTCCGCGGTCTACCGGGCGTTGGTGCTCAACCGCGCCAAGCTCGCCTACGACAGCGTCGCCGCCTGGCTCGACGGCCAGGCCCCGGCGCCGGCCAAGGTCGCGGCGATGGCGGGGATGGAGGAGCAGCTGCGCCTGCAGGACCGGGTGGCGCAGGCGATGCGCGGGCTACGCCACCAGCACGGCGCCCTCACGCTCGAGACCCCGTCGGCGCGGCCGGTCTTCGAGGGAGAGGTTCTGGCCGACCTACGCGCCGAGGAGAAGAACCGGGCGCAGCAGCTGATCGAGGACTTCATGATCGGCGCCAACGGGGTGACGGCCCGCTATCTGAGCGCCCAAGGCTTCCCCTCGCTGCGGCGGGTCCTCCGCACCCCCGAGCGCTGGGACCGGCTGGTCGCCCTGGCCCATGCCCACGGCCACTTCTTGCCGTCCGAGCCCGACGCTCGCGCCCTCGAAGCGCTGTTGACCGAAAGCGCGGCCAAAGACCCGGCCCACTTTCCCGACCTCTCCCTGGCCGTGGTCAAGCTCCTGGGAGCCGGCGAGTACGCCGTCGAGCTGCCCGGGCAGGAGACCTCCGGGCACTTCGGCCTCGCGGTCAAGGACTACACCCACTCGACGGCGCCCAACCGGCGCTTTCCCGACCTCGTCACCCAGCGCCTGCTCAAGGCGGCCCTGGCCGGCCGGCCGGTGCCCTACACCCACGAAGAGCTCGAAACGCTCGCTCGCCAATGCACCGAGCAGGCCGACGACGCCAACAAGGTCGAGCGCCAGGTCCGCAAGTCCGCCGCCGCCCTCCTCCTCGAGCACCGCATCGGCGAACGCTTCGACGGCATCGTCACCGGCGCCTCCGACAAGGGAACCTGGGTCCGCGTCTTAAGGCCCCCGGTCGAAGGCAAAGTCGTCCACGGCGCCCAAGGCTTAGACGTCGGCGACAAGGTCCGCGTCGAGCTCCGCCACACCGACGTCCAGCGCGGGTTCATCGACTTCGTGCGGGTTGGCTGAGACCTGGGCAGATCTCTCCAAGGAATTTCATTGCGCTAACTTGCCAGTAACGCCACATTGGCGCCATGAAACTCGAGGCACTGCTCGAGCGGCGACCTGGTGAGAGCTGAAGCAAGCATGCCGCCGGCGTCCCGAACGCCGGGGTCTCAGACAGCGCGGCGTACCATTACATCGCCTTGCCGAAGGGTACGAAGTACCGCCGCACACATACAGCGGCCCGGCGAGCGGTACGACGCCCCGCCGGCCCCGTACAACGGCCTGCCGAGCGGTGCGACGAGCCATCGCAACGGTACGACGGCTCGCCGAGCGCTACGGCGCGCCGCCGACCCGTACAACGGTCTGCCGAACGGTACGACGAGCCATCGCAACGGTACGACCGCCTGCCGAGCGCTACGGCGCGCCGTCGATCTGTACAACCGCCTGCCGAACGGTACGCCGAGCCGACCTGACGGTACAACGACCTGCCGAAAAATACGACGGGCCGTCGCATGGTTACCTCGGCCTGCCAAATGGGCGATCAGGAGAAAACGGCCGCGGCCGAGTCAGCCGTCACAGCGCGCTCGAGCCACTGCTTCAAACGGAGCGGATCCACACAGGCGGCCAGGGTGGCGCGCTCGGCCTCGCCGACGCCTAGGCCCCGGCCGGCGAGGAGGGTGAGGATGGCTTCTCGGAAGGCTTCGGCGCGAACCGCATCCAGGCTTTCGTAGCCCCGACGCTGCAACAGGTTGCGGAGGGTCACGGCCTCTCCCGAGGCCGGATCGTAGAGGGCCTCGACAGGGACCGGGTTCTGGAGAATTCCCGGCGCCGTGAGTGTCTCGCCTGGGTGGGCGAGCTGCATGCCCTGCGGCGTGTGGATCTCGACTCGTCGGGGGCCGGTGAGCCGTACCACCCAGACAATTCGGGTGCCGGCGGCCAGCAGCTCCTGGATCTTGGTGGCCAGATCGCTCTCGTCCTGCCCGGTGTCCGCGTATTCGACCGCCAGGGCAGGAACGCCGGCGATCCATCCCGGCTCGTCGGGAATGGAGCCCACCGCGAGGTCGGGCGCTCGCAGGAGATCCGGGGCCGGCGAGAAGCCGGCATCGACTCCGACGCTCGCGACCGCTGGATCGCTGCGCAGGACCGAATCGCCCACCGAAACGGCGTTTGCCCCGCGCCCCCCGGTCGGCATGGCGTACCGGGGGTGCCCCGCTGACAGCTCGTAGCGATCCCCTGGCCGCAGCTGGCTGGCCAGGAAGGGACCTCTCGAGACGGATACCGAGCCGTATTTCATCGGCTTCAGAATATCATCAGGCCCCCGCCCGCGGCTCCCTACTCCTGCGGATCCGGCACCAGCAGCCGCTCGATGGCCCGCGCCTTGCCGGTCGCCTCGTCGATGTCGATGACGGCTCCGGCCAGGCGGACGTCGCGTTTGGCTACCTCGAAGGAGGCCGGGGTCTGGAGGAGGAAGCGCTTCAGCACCTTGTCGGCGCGCATGCCGATGATCGACTCGTAGGGGCCGGTCATGCCGGCGTCGGTCTGGAGGGCGGTGCCGCTGGGGAGGATGCGCTCGTCGGCGGTGGGGACGTGGGTGTGGGTGCCGAGGACGGCGCTCACCCGGCCGTCGAGGTAGAAGCCCATCGCCTGCTTCTCGCTCGTCGCCTCGGCGTGGAAGTCGACCAGGATCACCTTGACCTTGGGGTCGAGGCTCTTGAGCAGCTGATCGGCGGTTTTGAAGGGGGATTCGAGGTGCGACAGGAAGACCCGACCCTCGAGGTTCAGGACGGCGACCGGGATGCCGGCAGCGGTCTCGCCGACGTAGATGCCCTTGCCCGGGTTCCCTTCGGGGTAGTTGGCCGGCCGCAGCAGGCGAGGATCGCGGCCCAGGATCTCGACCCCTTCCTTCTTGTCCCAGACGTGGTTGCCGGTGGTATAGCAGTCGATCGGCAGGTCGGCGATCTCGGCCAGCACCTCGGGGGTGACGCCGAAGCCGCCGGCCGAGTTCTCGACGTTGACCACGACGAAGTCGGCGCGGTGCTGGTCGACCAGGCGGGGGAGAAGGTTGTGGAGCGCCCGGCGGCCGGGCTTGCCGATGACGTCGCCGACAAAAAGTAGCTTCAACGGGCGTACTCCACGGCACGGGTCTCGCGGATCACTGTCACCTTGATCTGGCCGGGGTAGGTGAGCTCGGCCTCGACGCGGCGCGCGATGTCCTTGGACAGCCAGAGCGACTGCTCGTCGCTGATCTTGCCGCTGTCGACGATGATGCGGATCTCGCGCCCGGCCTGGATGGCGAAGGTCTTCTGCACCCCCTTGAAGCTCGAGGCGATCTCCTCGAGCTTCTCGAGGCGCTTGACGTAGGTCTCGAGCACCTCGCGGCGGGCGCCGGGGCGGGCGGCGGAGAGGGCGTCGGAGGCGGTGACCAGGACCGCCTCGACCGTCTGCGGATCGTAGTCGCCGTGGTGGCAGGCCATGGCGTGCACCACCTCCTCGGTCTCGCCGTACTTGCGCAGCAGGTCGATGCCGATCTGCAGGTGGGTGCCGTCCATCTCGCGGTCGATCGCCTTGCCGATGTCGTGCACCAGCCCGGCGCGGCGGGCGACGGCGATGTTGGCCTTGAGCTCGGCCGCCATGGTGCCGGCGAGGAAGGCGACCTCCTTGCTGTGGTGGAGGACGTTCTGGCCGTAGGAGGTGCGGTAGCGCAGGCGGCCGAGGAGCTTGATCAGCTCCGGGTGCATGCTGGGGATCGACAGCTCGAGGAGCGCCTGCTCTCCTTCCGACAGGATCTTCTGCTCGAACTCGGCCTTGACCTTCTCCACCACCTCCTCGATGCGGGCGGGGTGGATGCGGCCGTCGGTGATCAGGCGCTCGAGCGCGACGCGCGCCACCTCGCGGCGAAAGGGGTCGAAGCCGGAGAGGATGACCGCCTCCGGCGTGTCGTCGACGATCAGGTCGACGCCGGTCGCGGTCTCGAGCGCGCGGATGTTCCTCCCCTCGCGGCCGATGATCCGCCCCTTCATCTCGTCGTTGGGCAGCATCACCACCGACACCGTGGTCTCCGAGACGTAGTCGGAAGCGGCGCGCTGGATGGCCATGCCGATGATCCGCTGCGCCTGCTTGCCCGCCTGCTCGCGCGCCTCGTCCTCCAGCCGCTTGATCAGGTGGGCCGCCTCCATGCGGGCGCTGTCCTCCATGCCGTGGATCAGCTCGTCCTTGGCCTGCTGGGCGGTCAGGCCGGCGATCTGCTCGAGCTTGACGCGCTCCTCCTCGACCATCCGGTCGAGCTCGCCCTCGCGCTTCTCGAGGTTCTTGTCGCGCTGCGCCAGGGCGCGCTCGGTCTGCCCCGCCTCCTTCTCGCGGCGGGCCAGCTCCTCGGTGCGCTTGTCGAGGTTGTCTTCCTTCTGGGTGAGGCGGCGCTCGAGGGTCTCGAGCTCGGTCCGCCGCTTGCTCGAGGCTTTTTCGAACTCGCTCCGCGCCTGGAAGAGCTTCTCCTTGGCGGCGAGCTCGGCCTCGCGGACCTTGGATTCGCCGCGGCGCTCGGCTTCCTCGACGCGCTGCGCGGCCAGCCGCTCGGCCTCGGCCAGAATCCGCTCCCCTGCCTTGCGCAGGCGGAACCACCAGACGAGGGGTACGACCACCGCGGCCAAGACGATCGCCGCGGCCAAAAATGCTTCGGCATTCACCGATCAACCCCCTCCAGGCCTTGGCCGAGAAGGAGCGGAATCATGATCCTGGAGAGCCCCATCATGGGCAAGAAATGCAATCCCCCGCGCGGCCGTGTGGGCCGTCGCGCCTAGAACCTGAAACGCGCCAGGTGGGTGTCCGCTCCGGAAGCCGTTAGCGTCCTCGTACGAGCGAGGCTGGCACGGGCCGCCCGGGTGAAAGACTCCCATGGTTTGAATGTTGGTTCTACATTTGGAAAACCCATCACGTACCGCGCAGGGGCTGCAAACTCCGTTCTCAAATTCGTATCTGGATGGGGCGGAGGCGGCTCTCGCTTTCAACCTTCGAGGGCACCTGCCAGCTCTTCGGTCAACTCCGCCACCTTTTCCCGGATCTCGATCCGCTCCCCTTCCTGCTGCTTTTCGGTTCGGGACAGCTCATCCGCCAGGTTGAGCGCGGCCAGGATCGCGATGCGTGCGGTGTCGGCCGTGCTGACGTGCCGGGAGACCTCGCGCATTCGACGATCGACGACGTCCGCCAGCCCCTGGAGGTGCTCACGATTTTCACTGCCGCGGACCTGATAGACCTCCCCAAAGATCTCCACTGCCGTCGTGGCTCCTGGGTTCGATTTCACCGTCCGTGACCTCGTCAAGCTTCGTTGTTCAAGCCTTCGTTCGGCCGCATCCACCTGGCAGGCCGGCCCTTGCGGCCGCTCCCCCCTCCCCGTATCCCATTCGGATCCCTGGCCAGCAAGTGACGTAGTGCCAGCGATTTGGCCGAGGGAGACTATACCACAGAGAGGCGCTCTCCGGGCTTCGTCATTGTGCCTCCGGCGCGTCGCTTCCGGCGGCGGCGCCTCAGCGTCGCCCCTCGTTTCGGCAGAGACCGGCCGTTTCTGCCTCCACTTCGCACCTCCGGCGGAGCGACGCGCCTCCGCCGGGACCGCGCCAAGCGACTGGCAGACAGGCTAGAATCGGGGCTTCCGGGTCGAAACCCTTGTCCGCCTACTCGCTCGTCCGTCCGCTCCTCTTCCGGCTCGATCCCGAGGTGAGCCATGAGCTCGGGATCCGGGCCCTGGGTGCCATCCAGGCCCTTCCCGCCCTGGCGCGCTTCCTCTCCTCCCATCTGAGGGTGGACGACCCGGCGCTCGGCCAAACCGTTTTCGGCCAGCCTCTCGCCAACCCGGTCGGCCTGGCAGCGGGCTTCGACAAGAACGCCGCGGCGGTCCGCGCCGCCTTCGCCCTGGGCTTCGGCTTCACCGAGGTGGGGACGGTGACGCCGCGCCCCCAGAGCGGCAATCCGCCCCCCCGCCTGTTCCGCTTTCCCGCCGCCGAGAGCCTGCAGAACGCCCTGGGCTTCAACAACACCGGCGCCCAGGCGGTGCGGCGCAATCTCGAGCGCGCCGCCCCCTTCCCGCTGCCGGTCGGGGTCAACCTGGGGAAGAACCGGGTGACCGCGGCCGATGCGGCGCTCGGCGACTACGAGAAGCTGCTGCGCACCTTTGGCGACCTGGCGGACTACCTGGTGGTCAACCTCTCTTCCCCCAACACGCCGGGCCTCCGCGATCTGCAGAACGAGGACTTCCTGCGCGAGCTCTTCGCCGTCAAGCGCGAGATCACCGCCCGGCCCGTCCTCGCCAAGCTCGCTCCCGACCTCGCTCCCGAGGAGGCGGCGCGGCTGGCCGCCGTGGCGGTCGAGGCCGGCGCGGCCGGGATCATCGCCACCAACACCACCACCGACTACTCGCTGCTGGTGGGCGCCAAGGACGCCGGCGGGCTCTCCGGCCGGGTGCTGCGCGAGAAGAGCTTCCGCCTGTTCGAGGCGGTGGCGCGCGAGATCTACGGCCACGCCCTCCTGGTGAGCGTCGGCGGCATCGACTCCGGGGTGGAGGCTTACCGGCGCCTGCGCGCCGGTGCCACGCTGGTCCAGGTCTACACCGCGCTCGTCTTCCGCGGCCCGTCGCTCATCGCCAACATCAACCGGGAGCTGCTGGCGCTCCTGGCCCGCGACGGGGTCCGCTCGATCGGCGAGGTGATCGGGGCCGACCGGCGGTAGCGACGACAAACGCCATGACCAACGCCTACGCCCTCGACCTCTTCATCTCCTACGCCCACGTCGATGAAGACCACCAGCGCCGGCTGGCGGTGCACCTCGGCAAGCTCCAGGACGAGGGGCTGATCGACTCGTGGACCGACCTGGCGATCCTTCCCGGGCAGGCCTGGGATGACGAGATCCGGCAGAACCTGGAGCGCGCCGAGATCGTCCTGCTGCTCCTGAGCCGCGCCTTCCTCGCCTCGGAGTACGTGCGGGCCGTCGAGATCCCGCTCGCCCTGTCGCAGCACCGGGAAGGCAAGGTGGTCATCGTCCCCGTCCTGCTCGAAGAGTGCGAATGGCAGGAGCACTTCGCGGCCTTCCAGGCCCTCCCCCCCACCGCCACCCCGATCGCCAAATGGCCGAGCCGCGACGTCGCCTACGCCGAGGTCGCCCGCGGCATCGGCGCCCTGGCCCGCGAACGGCGCGCCGGCATCGCCCAGAACGTGCGGCACGACCGCGAGTCGCGCCACCGGCGGATCTTCCGCCACTCGCCGCTGTGCATCGGCGGCGAGAACTACGATCCCTTCCGCGCTTTCGAGCAGGTCTTCCGGCGCGCCGCCCTCTATCCGGCGAAGCTGCAGCTGCCCCTCGACCCGGCCTGCGAGGCCGACGTCGAGTTCGCGCCCCAGGAGTACGAGGAGATCTTCGCCGCGCTACGCGACACCTCCCAGCCGCCCGGCCTGGGCCGCGATCTCCTGGCGATCCCCTACTTCCTCCTCGGGCACGCGGTGACCAAGGGGCTGTTGCAGCCCCTCGACCTGCGGCACCTGGAGCCGGACATGGACTGCCACTTCGCCTGGTGGCACGAGATGGGGATCTACCAGGGCCAGCTCTACGGCGTTCCGTTCTCGTCGCTGACCATGCTCCTGGCGGTGCGGCAGGACCTCTTCGAGCGCTACGAGCTGCCGCGGCCCGAGACCTGGAGCCAGTACCAGCAGCTCATCGACACGGTCATCGAGCGCCGGTTGCCGGTGGCGCCGGCCCTCCTCCAGGGCCGCCACCACATCACGCTCTGGTACGACTGGCTGACCCATCTCTACGCCCACGACGCCAACGATCTCGTCCTCTACGGCGGCGGCCGGCAGTCGCCGCACGACGCCGCCGAGACGCTGCGCCCGGGCACCGAGAGCTACCTCGGCTTCGCCGCCAGGCTCGCGCCCTTCGCCGACGGCAAGGGCGCGCTCCCCCACTGGGCGACGGCGAGCTGGGACGACGGGATCGAGCAGTTCGGCAACGGCAACCTGCTGACCCACCTGGTGTTCAACGATGCCCTTGACACTCTGCGCCGGCGCATGGAGACGCGCCAGGACGGCGGCGCGGAGGCGCTGCGCGTCGAGTACCTGCCGGTGCCGCGCGCCATCCCCTCCGACCGCTACAACGCCCACGTCGAAGGCTGGATCCTCTGCGTGCCGAGCGGCACGCGCTACGGCGAGGTCGCCAACGAGATCCTGGAATGGTTCGTCCAGCGCCCGCTGCAACAGGCCTACGCGCGCTGGGGAGGGGCCTCGGCGGATCTCGCGGTGATCGACGAGCAGGCGGAGAGCGCCACGGACGGCGGCGCCGGCCGCTCCTTCAAGCGCTCGGCCGAGGACGGCCTCAAGGGGCGGACGGTCGTCGACCTGATCAAGCACAACGGCCCGCGGGCGCTGGCGGTGATCGACCGCGTCCGCGCCAACCTGCACGACGCCGTCCTCGATGTCGCCGGGAGAGGGAAGACGCCGCAGGAGGCGACCGACATCTTCGTCCGCAAGGTCGAGCAACGGCTCCGCTCGGGGTCCGCATGAGGGCGGAGACGCTCCTCCTGACCGGTGCCACCGGCCACCTCGGCGCCGCCATCGCCCGCGAGATCCTGGCGCGGCCGGAGCCGCCGCGCCTGCGGCTCCTGCTGCGCGACGAGCGGAAGCTCGCCACCCTGGCCGCCGAGCCGGAGATGGCCGCGCTCCTCGATTGCGAGCGAGTCGTCGCCGACATCCGCGACCGGCCCAAGGTCGAGGCCGCGCTCCTGGGGGTCGACGCCGTGATTCACGCCTGCCACTCCCACGAATACTGGTGCGGCGCGAGGCATCTGCTCGAGGTCAACGTCGGTGGCGCCCGCACGTTGGCCGAGGCCGTGGTCCGCCAGGGCCGGGTGCAGAAGGTCGCCTTCATCGGCAGCTACAGCGCGCACGGCCGGCGCTCGAGCACCGACGAGATGGAAGCGGCCCGGCGGTCGTCGGCGCGCGAGTGCAGCTCGCGCTCGAAGCGCCTGGCCCAGGAGGTCTTCCTCGCCGCCGCCGCGGCGGGGGGCTTCCGCCTCGACATCGTCTCGCCCAGCTACCTGATCGGCCCCCTGCAGATCGATCCGACCTACTTCGGCGCGCTGTTCCACCTCGTCCTGCTGCGCCCCCTGCGCTGGTGCCCGCCCAACGGGATCAATCTGGTGGACGTCCGCGACGTGGCCCGCGCCGTCGTCGACTGCGTCGCCGGCGAGCAGGCGGAGGGGCGGCGGGTCCTGGCGGCCGGCGACAACGTCCCGCTCCACGACCTCTTCGCGGCGATGAACCGGGAGGCCGGCTTCCCGCAAACCCCCGTGCGCCTCCCCGACCGGCTCTTTCAGGTGCTGCCGAGCCTGCGCCAGTTCGGCCGCTTCGGCCGCCACTACTTCCGCCGCGACCACTACGTCGAGGAGAGCGGGCTCGCCCGCCGCTACACCCTCGAGGAGAGCGTCCGCGACACCCTCACCTGGGCGCGGCGGCGCCCCCTCTACCGGCATCGCGGCGAGTTCCTCCGTTGGCTCGCCGCGCGCTATCTGTTTTAAGCGCATGGGACGACAGGCCATGGTCTCCGCAACGCCAGCCGCGCCGCCACCGCCGGCCGACGACCACGGCCCGGACGCGAGGGCCGTCGCACGGCTGGCGGAGGAATTCGACGACCAGATCCGGCGCGCCTGGCACAGCGCCGCCCAGCTGGTGGTCCTCCATCGCGGGCAGGTGTTCCTCGAGCGCGCCGCCGGCCGCGACGGGACCGGCGCGGCGGTCACCTCCGCCACCCCCTTCCGGGTCTTTTCGATCGGCAAGTCGGTCCTCGCCCTCACTCTTCATCACCTCGCGGAGAGCGGCCGGATCGCGCTCGACGATCCCATCGCCCGCCACTGGCCCGGGCTCGGCGCGCGCGGCAAGGCCGCCTGCACGGTGCGGCACGTCCTGCTGCACCAGTCGGGCCTGCCGAGGCAGGGGGCGCTCCGGCAGCTCGCCCCCTTCGCCACCTGGGAGGGGATCGCCGCGCGCCTCGAGCGCGCCGCGCCGAGCTTCCCACCCGGCACCGAGGCCGCCTACCAGCCGCTCAACTACGGCTTCCTCCTGGGCGAGCTCCTCCGCCGGGTGTCAGGACAGACCCCGCAGGAGTATCTCGAAGAGCATTTCCTCGGTCCGATGGGTCTCCACGAAACCACCTGGTGCCCCTCGGAGGGCCAGGCCCAGGCCGCGCCGAGGATCGCCGCGAATCACCGGGGACAGGTGCCCGCTGCCTGGCTGTTCAACCGGCGCTATCTGCGCCGGCGTCTGATCCCCGCCTTCAATCTCTACAGCACGGCCCGCGACCTGGCCGCCCTCTTCCAGATGCTGGCCGCGGGCGGCAGCTACCAAGGCGTCCGCTACCTGTCGCCGGACACGGTGCGCGCCGCGACCGCCGTCGGCTTCCGCGGCCTCGACCAGACAGTCGGCCGGGAGACCCTCTGGGCCATGGGCTTCCACCTCGGAGGCTTCAAGCGGGAGCACGCCTGGCGCCCCGGGCCGGCCATGGGGACGCGCAGCACGGTCGCCACCTTCGGCCACTGCGGCCACATGAGCTCGATCGTCTGGGCAGACCCCGACGCCGCCCTCGTCTTGGCCTTTACCTGCAACGGCCTGCTCAGCCCCGAAGGGGCGGCGCTGCGCTGGCAGAGGCTCGCCGATCTGGCCTGGAACGCCGTGGCGCCGCAGGGGAGCGCCTGAGCCGTGTGAGCGCTCCTTGGAAGGAGAGCCTGGACCGGGGCCGCTACGGCAGGTCTTCCTCGAGCTCGGGCTCGCTCGCGATCAGCTCTTCGAGCGTGTGGGTGAGGCTTTCGACCCGGCGGCGGATCTCGGCGCGCTCTTCCCGCCATTCGCCGTCGGCCGGACCGGCGGCCGCGCGCGCTTCGGCCGCGGCCAGCCGGCCCTCGAGGTCACGCACCTGGGTGGCCAGCCGGCGGTTCTCCTGCCGCAGGGCCTGCAGGCGCTCCGCGGCCTCGCGCACCTTGCTCTCGAGCCCTCCCAGCCATTCCGTCGTCTCGCTCATCGTCCGTTCAACCCTGGAATCCGAAACGCCGCAGGAGCTCACCGGTCAGCTCGGCCTGACGGGCGTTCACCTCGTCCTGGGTCAGCGAGCGCTCGGCGGCGTTGTAGTAGAAGTGAATAGTGGTATTGACCGCGCCGTCCGGCACACCCGTGCCGCGGTAGCGGTCCTTGAGCCCCCAGGCGACGAGCTCCGGCGGGGCCAGAGCGCCGATCGCCCGCTCGATTTCCGCCCACGGCGTCGACAGCGCCTGGGTGAGGGTGAAGTCGACCGCGATTCCGGGCAGGCGGGCGGGGAGCATCACGGCACGGCTGCCGTCGCCGGCGGCGAGCCCGCCGAACGCCAGCTCGGCGACGTAGAGCGGGTACGCCTCCTCCTCGGCCACCTGGCCGAAGAAACCGATGGCCTCGCCCGCCGCCTCGACACCTTCGGCGCGGAAGAGGAGCGCCGCGCTGCCGGCGAGGAGCCCGGGAAGGTCGGCGGGACGGGCGATGAGCGGCACGCCGGCGGCCGCGGCCAGGCTGTCGATCGCCCCCTTCAAGTCGAAGAGATCGATCTCGACCTGGTGGTCCCAGGGCTGGCCGACCTTGCCGCCGGCCACCAGCGCCACGTGCTCAGGCTGATCCGGAAGCTCGCCGCCCGCCCCTTCGGGCCGGGCGAAAAACACCGTCGCCACCTCGAACAAGCGGACGGCGGCGGCCCCCCGCCGCTGGTTGAAGCGGGCGCTCGCCACGAGGCCCGGAACCAGCGACCGGCGCATCACCGAGTAGAGCTCGGAGAGCGGATTGGCGAGGCGCAGGGCGGCCACGTCCCGCAGGCTCGGCCAGGCGGCGTCGGCCGCCGGGTCGAGGAAGGCGTAGTGGATCGCCTCGGCAAAGCCGCAGGCCGCCAGATGCCGCTTCACCCGCTCGCGCAGCCGCTGCACGGGCGTCTTGGGGCCGTCGGTGCCGGGGATGGCGGGCAGGGCGGCGGGGATCCGGTCGAGCCCGAAGCAGTGCAGCACCTCTTCGAAGAGGTCGGCCTCGTAGATCGCCGTCCGCCCGGGGGTGCGGGGATCGAAATCGTAGTGCCGCCAGGAGGGGACGGTCACCTCGTAGACGCCCGGCCCTTCGGGGGAGAGGGCGAACCCCAGGGCGGCGAGCCAGCGCTCGGCGTCGGCGGCCGCCACCGGGGTGCCGGCGAAGGCGGCCAACCGCGCCAGATCCAGCCAGCCCTTGCGCGGTGCGTAGAGCTCCGGGTGGGCGACGTCCAGGGCGCCCGCCAGCACCGTGCCGCCGGCGAGCTCGGCGATCAGGCCCGCCGCGCGATCGGCCGCGTCGCGGCACCCACCGGGGTCGGCGCCGCGCTCGAAGCGGTGGCTGGCGTCGGTGTGGAGGCCGAGCCGCCGGGACGCCACGCGGACCGTCCGCCGGTCGAAGTGCGCGCTCTCGAGCAGCACGTCGACGGTGGCCGCGGTCACCTCGCTGTCGAGCCCCCCCATGACGCCGCCCAGCGCCACCGCCCGCTCGGCGTCGGCGATCACCAGCATCTCGGGATCGAGCGCGCGCTCCTGGCCGTCGAGCGTGGTGAGCTTCTCGCCGGCCTGGGCGCGGCGGACGACGATCCGGGCGCCGGCCAGCTTGGCGAGGTCGAAGGCATGGAGCGGCTGCCCGGTCTCCCAGAGCACGAAGTTGGTGACGTCGACCACGTTGTTGATCGAGCGCAGGCCGATCGCCGCCAGCCGCTTCTGAAGCCAGGCCGGGCTCTCCCCCACCCGGACGCCGCGGATCACCCGCGCCACGTAGCGCGGGCAGGCCTCTGGGTCGTCCACCTCGACCGCGGCGGCCGCTTCCACCTTCTCCTCCCCGCGGGCGCCCTCCGGCAAGGCGGTGGGGAGCGGCCGGAGCGGCCGGTCGTAGAGCGCCGCGATCTCGCGCGCCAGCCCGCGGTGGCTCATGCAGTCGGGCCGGTTGGTGGTGACGTCGATGTCGAGCAGTACGTCGCCGTCCCGCTCCTCGACGTGCTCGACGGCGAAGCCGGAGAGCGTCAGCCGCTCGGCCAGCGCCCGACGATCGGCGGGAAGCTCGACGGACTCGGCGAGCCAGTCGCACGAGAACAGCATCAGCCCCTCACCTGGCGCAGCAGGCGCTCGTCGTTGTCGAACAGGAGCCGGATGTTGGGGATGCCGTAGCGGATCATGGCCACGCGGTCGACCCCCATGCCGAAGGCGAAGCCGCTGTAGCGCCCGGGATCGATGCCGCACTCGGCCAAGACGCGCGGATCGACCATGCCGCAGCCGAGGATCTCCATCCAGCCGGTCCCCGAGCAGACCTCGCAGCCGCGGCCGCGGCAGAAGGGGCAGGTGACGTCCACCTCGGCCGACGGCTCGGTGAAGGGGAAGAAGCTCGGCCGCAGGCGGATCTCGGTGTCGGCCGAGAAGAGGCGGCGGACGAACGCCTCGAGCGTCCCCTTCAGGTGCCCGACGGTGATCCCCTCGGCCACCGCCAGCCCTTCGACTTGATGGAACATCGGCGAATGGCGCAGGTCGTTGTCGCAGCGGTAGACGCGGCCCGGGCAGATCACCCGGATCGGCGGCTGGCGCGACAGCATGGTGCGGATCTGCACCGGCGATGTATGGGTGCGCAAGAGCGCCCCGCCCTCCAGGAAGAAGGTGTCCTGGGTGTCGCGCGCCGGGTGGTCGCGGGGGAAGTTGAGCGCCTCGAAGTTGTAGTAGTCGCTCTCCGCCTCGGGCCCCTCGGCCACGCTGTAGCCCAGCTCGGCGAAGATCTCCTCCATCTCCCAGGTCACCAGGGTGACGGGATGGACGGTGCCGAGCGCCGGACGGCGCCCGGGGAGGGTGACGTCGATCGCCGCGGCCTGCCGCCGCGCCGCCGCCTCGCGGGCGGCGAGCTCGGCGTCGAGCTCGGCCAGACGCGCTTCGGCGCGGTCCTTGAGCTCGTTGACCGCTTGCCCGTAGCCCCGGCGATCCTCCGCCGGCACCTCGCCGGTGCGGGCGAGGAGGGCCCGCACGACGCCCTGCTTGCGGCCGAGCCAACGCAGGCGCAGCTCCTCCCAGGCGGCGCGGTCGGCGACCGCGGCCGCTTCCTCCTCGAAGCGCTCGCGCGCCGCCCGGGCCTCGGCGATCCCCGCGCCCTCCCCCATGGTCAGCCTCCCGCCGCGGCGCTCTTCTTGGACTGAGCGGCTGCGAGAGCCGACTTGGCGGCCTCGGCCACGGCGGCGAACCCCTGCGGGTCGCGCGCCGCGAGGTCGGCCAGCACCTTGCGGTCGAGGGTCGAGCCGGCGGCCTTCAAGCCCGCGATCAGGCGGCTGTAGGACAGGCCGTGGGTGCGGGCGGCGGCGTTGATGCGCACGATCCAGAGGCTGCGGAACTGACGCTTTCTCTGCCGGCGGTCGCGGTAGGCGAAGTTGAGCGCCCGATCGACCGCCTGCTTGGCCATGCGGTGGGCGTTGTGACGGGTGCCCCAGAATCCCTTGGCGAGGCGAAGGATCTTCTTGCGGCGATGGAGACGGGTATTACCACGCTTGACGCGCATTCTCTGAACCTCGTTTCTGCCCCGTCGTCCCAGCCGCGCGGCCGGATCGGGGCGATCGAGAGAAGCCTGGCGGGAGCGCCTGGTTGCGGCTCGCCGCTTCGGCTACGGCCCCGGAGGACAGGTTCGTCCCTCCGGCAGCCCGTTTTCGGTGGAGGCCGGCCCGTGCCTTCCCTTCTCAGGGCGGGCGGCCGGCGTGGATCACACGTGCAGCATGTTCTTGATGGTACCGGCGAACGCGGGCGAGACCTCCGTCGACTTGCGCAGCGTGCGCTTCCGCTTGGTGGTCTTCGAGGTCAGCATGTGGCTGTGGCCCGCGTGGTGACGCGTCACCTTGCCGCCCGCCGTGACCTTGAACCGCTTCGCAGCACCCTTGTGCGTCTTCTGCTTGGGCAAGGGACCGCTCCTTTCACTGCCAGGAAATCACTCAGGCAGTCACTACCAGTCAAGCCCGCCGTCCCGCGGGGGGGCGAGCCAAAAGTATCTCCGGCCTAGCCGGCGCTCTCGCTCTTCTTCACCACCGGCTGTTGCGTCCGGGGGGGGCCCAGGATCAGGTGCATCCGGTTGCCCGCCATTTCGGGGTGGGATTCTATCACCCCGCGCTCCCCGACGTCGCTGGCCACCCGTTGCAGGAGCTTGGCACCCAGGTCGGTGCGGGCCATCTCCCGGCCTCGGAACTGCACGGTCGCTTTCACCTTGTCGCCGTCCTCCAGGAAGCGGATGACGTTGCGCAGCTTGAAATCGTAGTCGTGCTCGTCGATATTGGGCCGGAACTTGACCTCTTTGACGTGGATGATCTTCTGCTTCTTCTTCGAGTCGTGCGCCTTCTTCTTGGCCTGGTAGAGGAACTTGCCGAAGTCCATGATGCGGCAGACCGGCGGCTTGGCCGTCGGCGCCACCTCCACCAAGTCGAGGGTCTGCTCCTGCGCGCGGCGCAGCGCCTCCTCGATCGGCACCACCCCCGCCTGCGAGCCGTCGGACTCGATCAGGCGCACTTCGCGAACCCGAATGCGTTCGTTGATCCTGGTTGCCTTGTCGATACTCAGCTCACCCCCCAGGGAGCTCCGGGCTTCCCGCCCGGCGTCGTTACGGTTCTGGTGCTCACTATTTTCCCTATTTTCCCTCGTCGCTCAAAGCGGGCGCTCAAAGCGTCAGGCTGCGCGCCGCGATCTGACCTGCGGCCAGGGCGATGAACTCGGCCACCGGCAGCGCCCCCAGGTCCTCCCCCGTCCGCTTGCGCACCGCGACCGTTCCGGCCTCGGCCTCACGGGCGCCCAGGACCAGCATGTAGGGGACCTTCTGCAGCTGCGCCTCGCGGATGCGGTAGCCCAGCTTTTCATTACGCGCATCGAGCTCGGCGCGCAGGCCCGCCAGGGCGAGCTCGGCCTGCACCTGGGCGCCGTAGTCGGCGAACTTCTCGGACAGCGGCAGCACCACCGCCTGCACCGGCGCCAGCCAGAGCGGAAAGGCGCCGGCCGTCTGCTCGATCAAGATGGCCATGAAGCGCTCGAGCGATCCCAGCATGGCGCGGTGGATCATCACCGGCCGGTGCTCGGCGCCGTCCTCCCCGACGTACTTGAGGCCAAAGCGGTCCGGGAGCTGGTAGTCGAGCTGCACCGTGCCGAGCTGCCAGGTCCGGCCCAGGGCGTCGGCGACGTGGAAGTCGACCTTGGGGCCGTAGAAGGCGCCGTCGCCCGGATTGACGTGGAACGGCAGGCCGCGCTTCTCGAGCGCCGCGGCGAGCGCCCCCTCGGCGTGGTCCCAGGTCTCGTCCGAGCCCAGCCGCTTCTCCGGCCGGGTGGAGAGCTCGATCGCCACCGAGCGCCAGCCGAAGGTCTCGTAGAGCTCGAGGATCATGTTGACCATCATGGTCACTTCCCCCTCGATCTGCCCCTCGGTGCAGAAGACGTGGGCATCGTCCTGGGAGAAGGAACGCACGCGGAAGAGGCCGTTGGTGGCGCCGCTACGCTCATAGCGGTGGAGGCGGCCGAAGTCGGCGTAGCGGATCGGCAGGTCGCGATAGGAGCGCAGGCGCGTGCCGAAGATCAGGCAGTGCGTCGGGCAGTTCATCGGCTTGACCGCCAGCTGCCGCTCGTCGGCCTCGGTGAAGAACATGGCGTCCTGGTAGTTGTCGTAGTGCCCCGACGTCTTCCACAGCTCGACGTCGAGGATCTGTGGCGTCACCACCTCGCTGAAGCCGTAGCGCGTCTGCAGCTCGCGCACGTAGGTCTGCAGGCCGTTGTAGACCACCGCCCCCTTGGGATGGAGGAATGGCATGGCCGGCGCCTCGGGCTGGAAGCTGAAGAGGTCGAGCTCCTGGCCGAGCCGGCGGTGGTCGCGGGCGCGCGCCTGCTCCAGCCGCTCCAGGTACTCCGCCATCTCCTTCTCCGAGGCGAAGGCGGTGCCGTAGATCCGCTGCAGGCGCTCGTTGCTCTCGTCCCCCTTCCAGTAGACCCCCGAGGACTCGAGGAGCTTGACGGCGCCGATCTGCGCCACGCTCTGGGCGTGGGGTCCGCGGCAGAGGTCGGTGAACGGGCCGTGCCGGTAGAGGGTGATGGTGTCGCCGGGCGGGATCTCCTTCAGGCGCTCGACCTTGAGCGACTCCCCCATGTCGGCGAAGAGGCGCGCCGCCTCCTCGCGGCTCACCTCCTGGCGCACGAGCTCGTGCCTCTCGGCCACGATGTCGCGCATCTTGTCCTCGATCTTCGCCAGGTCCTCCGGCGTGAAGGCGCGGGGGAAGCGGAAGTCGTACTGGAACTTCTCCGAGTGGTCCTTGCGGCCGACGTCGATCTCGGCCTCGGGGAAGAGGCGCTTGACCGCGTCCGCCAGCACGTGCTCGGCGCTGTGGCGGATGAACTCGCCGGCCTCCGGGCTCTTGGTGGTGAAGATGCGGAAGCTGCCATCGCCCAGGAGCGGCTGGCGCAGGTCGACCTTCTGGCCGTTCCACTCCGCGCCTACGGCATCCTTGGCCAGACGGGGACCGATCGCGGCCGCCACGGCGAGCGGGGTGGTCCCGGGCGCCACCTGGCGAACCGAGCCGTCGGGCAGCGTCAGGCGCAGCGATTCCGTCATCGTCTCCATACGGGGCCAACCTTATTCCGGAGGGAAAGAAAATGCAAAGACGGCTTCCTCGAGGGCCGGGCGGCCCGTCCTCGGGAGCTCACGACGCGAAGGTTTGGTAGGCGCTAGCGGACTTGAACCGCTGACCTCTACCGTGTGAAGGTAGCGCTCTAACCAGCTGAGCTAAGCGCCTGGACATGGCAGGTTCGACCGTGTTCTCGGCCCGGCGTGCGGGCTGGCCGGGAGCAGATTCTTGGTAGGCCCGAGCGGACTTGAACCGCTGACCTCTACGATGTCAACGTAGCGCTCTAACCAACTGAGCTACGGGCCTGTCTGCTCGCCGCCTTCGGACCGCCCGCCACCGGGACGGCCCGGCGACACAGCAGTCCTCCCGCTTCCGAGGGAGAGGGAGACTAACAAAGGGTGTGCTTAGGTGTCAACGTCGGGGCCTGGCCGGCACGCGGGCTCACCGGGGACCCGGGCCGCGCAAGGCGTCCAGCGACAGGCGGCGGAGCGCTCTAGGGCGGATCTCGTGGTGCTCAACCTTCCGGAGGCGTCCCGCCCCTCTCCGGCGTCGGCTCCGCTCAGGTGAGCCGCTCGAGGACAGGCTGCCGGAACTGATTGCGGAAGAATTTGAAATGTGACATAAGATCAGAGCGTTTTTCATATCTTTAGGTAAGGAGATGAAGATGGCGAAGCGGTGGCTGAGGCGGATGGCGGGCATTTCTTTTCTGCCGCTGGTCCTGGAAGCAGCTGTCGTCCAGGTAGAGGCATCCGGAACCAATCCGACCATTTCCGTGCAATGTGGTGTGGAGTGCCTTCCGTGTATCGACGCTGGCGATCCTTACTGTAGCGGTCCCTCACCCGATTGGCCGGTTGAAGATCCGCCACTCTGCATGTACTGCCAGTCCAATCGTCCGAGCGAGGGCCCGGGTGCGCACTGCGAAAGCGTCCCGGACTTTATGACCGGCTACCCCAATTGCACTACGGTCTACGAAGGCTCCACTGCCCGGAGCTGCAGTGCCTCCGGGCGTTTCTGTTCGGCGGTGACCGTGCACCCATGAGGCAATCGCTTCGGCTCCTGTTGCTGCTCGGTTTGGCCGCCGGCCTGGCGGCCGAGCCGGTCGGGGCCACCCAGTTGGAGCTGGCCTTCCGGCCGGCCTCGGGGTATACGTTCCCGCCTTCGCTGGCGGCCGAGATCTCGCTCGTCTCGATCGGAAACCCTGGATCGGCCCCAACGACCCTGACGATCCCCAAAGTCTCGCTGGTGTCCCCCTTCGTTCGCGACCTGCCGCCACGCACGACCTGGCAGGTAAAGCTCCGCGGCACCGGCTTTTGGGCCCCGTCGCCGGTCGTCTTCGTCGGCGAGGAACCAGTCACTCGCTCGCTGGAATTGGCCCCCGCCGGGGCGATCGCGGGAGAGGTGCGGGCGCCCTCCGCGGCGCAGCCTCCGAAAGCCCTGACCGTCCGCCTGCGCCCGGCTCCCGGCGCTGCCAGGACCCTACCCGAAATCGAGGAGAGCTGCCCGGTCGACCCCCGTGGCCACTTCCGCTGCGCCCTGCCGGCCGGTGCCTTCGATCTCCGGCTGCGCGCCGCCGGGTTCGTCACCCAATACCGCTGGGGAGCCCAGATCCCCCGCGGGCGTGCCTTCTCCGTGGGTGTGCTGGCCTTGCGCCCGGGGGCGTCCATCGTCGGCTGGATTGAGGCGCCCACGCGCGACTTCCGCTTCGACGACTGCCAGATCGAGCTGCAACCGCTGGCGCTGGGGGTCCAGGCGACACCGGCCAATGCCGAGCGGCGCGATGCCCTGAGCTTTTCGGCCCGGGCCAATTCGCGTGGCTTTTTCGAGCTGGCTGGTATGGAGGCCGGCGCGTACACCGTCATCGTCCGCCATCCGCGCTATGCCGCGGCCAGGATAAGCCCGGTCGAGGTGACGGCGGGGACCGAGTCCGAGATCCGCTCCGTCCGCCTCGAGCCGCCGGCCGA
>JADMIO010849018.1_pt1 | contig 20888 bp, 24 predicted proteins | sample 8958161 | NCBI WGS metagenome assembly JADMIO01 (sample SAMN16585339, study PRJNA669376) | soil metagenome | isolation source: Crop rotation soil | place: USA: Cullars Rotation, Alabama | collected 2011 | reverse complement strand
CTTTCCCCATCGGGGGGCAGCGTGAGGACTACCTGCAGTTGTCGCTGCGGGAGTTCAAGTCCGGCAAGCGCCCTGGCTACACCATGGCGATGACCGAGGCGGTGAGCCAGGTCACCCCCGAAGAGCTCGATACGCTGGCGTATTTCGCAGCGCATTTCCCTGGCGCGACGGTTGGCGGGAAGTAGATTCCATCACTCGCCGCTCATGCGGCACGGCAAAACGCGAACGCTAAAGGGCACGACATTCCGGGCGACGATGGACGAAGTAATTCGCTTTGTTCCGACAGCCGAAAACTATGCCGAGAGCTTTCATGCGGCAGTAGATGCCGTGGCCCGCGAGCGGCGCTATATCGGCTTTGTGGAAGCTCCCTCCCTCGAAAGTACGCGCGATTTTCTGCGATCGATTGTCGGCGGCGCAGGCGTGCAAATGTTGGCCGTAACAACAAAGGACCTGGCCGTGGGTTGGTGCGACATCGTTCGAAATCCGCACGAAGGGTTCCGGCACGTGGGTCGCTTGGGCATGGCGTTCCTTCCTGAATACCGGGGTCGTGGTTTCGGGCGGCGACTCCTTGCTGAAACGATTCATGCTGCTCGTCAAGCAGGCATTGAACGCGTAGAGCTTGAAGTGTTTGCTTCCAACAAGCGGGCGATAGCCTTCTATGAAGCCGTCGGTTTCGTAACGGAAGGCATCAAACGGCAGGCGCGAAAACTGGACGGGCGCTATGACGACAATGTCTTTATGGCGTACTTTACTGAAGGTGGTCGTGCCGTCTAATAGCCCGTTGTTGACCGACGCGTCTGCATCGGCGCCAGGCCGCGCCTCGTTCAGCGCGTCAAAACCGGTAAGTTAGGCCGCGGCGATGCCATCGCGCCTGAGAGCCGCCATTCCGAAGCTCGCGTCGCTCAATATCGCGCGCAGCGTTGCGTTCTTTGAGCGCCTTGGGTTCGCGCGCAGGTACTCTGACAACGGCTACGGGATCGTCGAGAGAGACGGTGTCCAACTTCACTTCTGGCGATGCGCTGATCCCAGGACTCCGAAAGAGACGGGATGTCGTATAACGGTAGAAGGGATTGATGACTTGTTCGAAGCGTACTCCGCTGAATCGGTTATTCATCCTAACGGGCGCTTGGAGCTGAAGCCCTGGGGAGTCAGGGAGTTCTCGATATTGGACCTCGATGGAAACCTGGTCACTTTCCAGCAGGCTGCAGCCTAACGCGACGCCCGCAGCGCATTAGGGCTCATCTACGACATGGCGACATCGATAAACGGCGACCTTTCGCTTCGCGTCGCGGTCGACACAAATGGAATGGAATGGACGCCGAGCCCGAGTGGCTCGGTCTGGCGCAAGCGCGTCCACCTGGTTGGCGCGCCGGAATCGGGGCAGGTCACTTCCGTGGTTCGCTACGAGCCGCACTCGACTTTCCCGGCGCACGATCACCCGGACGGTGAGGAGATTCTCGTTCTTGACGGCGTGTTCTCGGATGAGCACGGGGACTGGCCTGCCGGCACGTTTCTGCTGAACCCCGAAGGCTTTCACCATCGCCCCTTCTCGAAGAATGGCTGCATTCTCTTCGTCAAATTGAGGCAGTTTGCGGGCGGCGCGCGGCGCCACGTCGTGGTGGACACCCACAAGTTGCCTTGGAAGGCGAGCGCGACACCGGGCGTGACGCGGAAGGATCTCTACCAGCAGCCGGGCTTCCCCGACCAGATACTCCTGGAGCATTGGAGTCGGCAAGCTGAGCTGGGCACAGTCTCTTACGAGGCGGGTGCGGAGTTGTTCGTGCTCGAAGGCGAGTTTTCCGACGAAGCGGGTGCGTACCGTACCGGATGCTGGTTGCGATTTCCGATGGGTTCACGCCATCGGCCACGAACCGCGAGCGGCTGCACTCTCTACGTCAAGAAGTCTGGCTTGCCGTATCTGAGGTCGGCGGTGGCATGAAAGCGCGCGTAGTAATTAATCCGACCGCGTAGCTTAGAGGAGACGCAAGATGGACCGATTCACCGGCGGTTGCCTGTGCGGCAACGTCCGAGTTGTAGCGTCGGGACTCCCGTACCGGGTCGGCCTTTGTCACTGTCTCGACTGCCGCAAGCATCATGGGGCCCTTTTCCACGCTTCCGCCGTGTTCCCGCAGGACGCGGTGACGATCGACGGCGAAACGCGCGATTACGCCGGGCGGTTTTTCTGTCCCCGCTGCGGCTCGCCCGTTTTCGCCCGCAGCGGCGACGAGATCGAAGTGAACCTGGGATCGCTCGATGCCCCGGACCAACTGATGCCAACCTACGAAAGCTGGATCGTCCGTCGCGAATCCTGGCTGCCGCCGTTTCCGCTGACGAGGCGATACGACCGCGATCGTGACGCCACGAGTCGCTATGAAGGCGCGGCGACGTGAAGAGAGCTCTTGCGTATACCTGAGTGGACAAGGGAGGACAGATGCAAGATCGTCGCAAGTACCTGCAGGGCGCGCTTCTTGTCTTCGGCATCATCTTATTGCTGGTGTATCCGCTCATGTTGTTTTGGCCCTCCGGCTGGACCTGGACGCCCGGTCAGCACGAATACGAGCAGATGATCATCGGCATCTACGCAACGCTGGGTGTCTTTCTCATCTGGGCCTCTCGTGAACCCGAGGCGCATCTCAGCCTGATCTGGTTCACCGTGTGGTCGAGCGTCGTTCACGGGGGCATCATGGCCGTGCAGGCGGTTGTCGATCCCACGGAGCACGGTCACCTGCTCGGCGACGTGCCGGCGCTTTTCCTTGTGGCGATCGTGCTCGCGGTGCTCACTCCGCGAAGGAGCACGACTGTAATCGCGAGTCGTGCAGCCTGACCTCAGGTGGCTTGAGCCGAAAATCCGACGGAGAACAGCATGCGCACCGGGCTTTTCCTGTTGTCTGGCTTCTTGCTCCTCGCGGCGTCGCTGATCCTGGGCAAGCTCTTTTCCGCGAACTACCCGAGCGCTACGACCGTTGCGACGGTGATCTTCGTGGTGCTCTGGTTCGCCATCGCGCTCGTCAACATGTGGGTGGGCGTTGCCAAGGCGGGTTATTCCGTCGCCGAGGAGCTGCCGATAATGGCGCTCATCTTCGGCGTCCCGACAGTCATCGCCGTTCTTGCGCGATGGAAGCTGCTCTGATCAGCGAGCATCTTCGGCATCTCGAGGAGCAGCTGATCCAGCCCGACGTGAGGGGTTCACCGGAAAAGCTGAGCGCTATCTTGGCTGACGAGTTCGTCGAGTTCGCGAGCTCCGGGCAGGCCTTTACCAAGGCGCAGGTCGTGGAAGCGTTGCGAAGCGAAATTCCAGCGCGGCGCTCATTGAGCGACTTCCGGGTCGTCCTGCTGTCGGACGACATCGCGCTGGCGACCTACCGCGCGACGCGCACCTCCGACTCGGATCCAACGCCGGTGCAGAGCTTGCGTAGTTCAATATGGCGTTACCGGGACGGGCGGTGGCAGATGCTGTTTCATCAGGGAACGCTGATGGGATGATGCGCGGCTCACGTCCGCAGTATTCTGCTGTCCATGACGCGCAAACTCATCAGCTCAGGCTCCACCTTCGAGCAGGAAATCGGCTACTCGCGGGCCGTCGCGCAAGGCGACTGGGTGTTCGTCTCCGGGACGACCGGCTTTGACTACTCGACCATGACCATCGCAGACGGGATCAAGGCCCAGGCCGAGCAGTGCCTGAGGAACATCGACTCGGCGCTGAAGCAGGCTGGGTCCAGCCTCAAGGATGTGGTCCGCGTGACGTACGTGGTGCCCGAGGCGCAGGAATTCCAGGAATGCTGGCCGGTGCTGCGCAAGTACTTCGGCGAGGTGCGGCCGGCAGCGATGATGATTTCCGCGAAGCTGCTCGATCCGCGGATGCGGATCGAGATCGAGGTCACGGCGCTCAAACAATCGCGTTAGCCGCAACGTCACTCCGATTCGTCAATCGTCGGCGCCTGCGATCGAGATCAATGCGGACTATGTCCTGCGCGTAACCTTGGCGCGATAGTGCACTCGCCGCCAACCGCATAGAGTCGGTGAAAGTCCAGGCCGACGGAGGGTGCAATGCGAGCGGGACGCGCGTGGTTTTTGTCGGGTCTGTTCTTCCTTGGGTGGCTCACGCAGGCGGTGGCGCAGGATGGGCCGCCATCGCCGCAGGCGTTCGGCCCGGATACGTACCGTATCGGCCTATTCACCGGCCAGGGCACGGCGCCGACCGGGCTCCAGTGCGAGGGCTCGGCTGAGGAGGGGCTCCTGTGCAACGGCTTTCTCGCGAGCAGCGTCGATGGCACGCTGCTCGACGTGAGCGTCGCGGTGCCGCCGGGCCCGGGGCCGCATTCGCTCGTCGCGGTGTTGCACGGCTGGGGCGGCAGCAAGGGAAGCGACGGCTACATTGCCGATCCGCTCCTCGCCGACGGGCACGCGGTGCTGCGCTACTCGGCGCGCGGCTTCGGCCGCTCCTGGGGACAGGTCAACCTCGCCGACATCCATGTCGAGCTGGCAGACCTGCGCAGCATGATTGCCCAGGTCGTGGACCTGCCGGAGCTTGCGCTGGATGCCGACGCGGTCGGCATCGCCGGTGTCTCGTATGGGGGCGGCCAGACCTGGCTCTCGCTCCTGCGTCCGGTGTTTCAGAGTCCGCGCGGCGCCAGCGTGCGCATCCGCGCCATCGTGCCGATCGTGCCGTGGACCGATCTCGTGTATTCGCTGCTGCCCAATGGCCGGCCGGAGTTCTCGCTCGCTCCCGCCGGCTCGCCCAAGCTGAGCTTCATCAACGGGCTCTTCGTCAGCGGGCTGCGCGCCGATCCGGAGCGGCCGTACCCGAACTATCCCGACTATCTCATCGCCTGGCAGGCATGGCTGGACGCAATGGAGCCGAATACGACCGATCCGGTCTACCGGCAGATCATCGATGGCACCGCCGGCTACCGCTCCATCTGGTGGCAGCAGGATTTCTGGACGCAAGCCGTCGCCAACCGGGTGGCGGTGTTCCAGGTGCAGGGATTGAACGACGACCTCTTTCCGCTCCCGGAGGCGAAGCGCATGCTGCTCGCGTTGCAGGCGCTCGATCCGCTTTATCCGATCGCTTCCTATTTCGGCGACCTCGGACATCCGCGCTCGAGCAACAAGGCGGGCGAGCGCGATTACGTCATGGGGCTCGCGCGGCAGTGGTTCTCCTATTACCTGAAAGGGGTCGGCACGCAGCCCGAGCACGTCGTGCGCGCCGCCATCACCCGTCCGCGCGACCAAGCGTTCAACCCCGCCGACGTCATCGCCGTGCCGAGCTACGGCGTGCTGGCAACGACCACGGTAGTGAAGAAATTTCCGCACAAGGCGGTTCTCGTGAATCCGCTCGCCGATCCGTATGCCGGCTTCTTCTGGGATCCGCTCGTCATGGAAGGCTCGCACGAGCTAACGTCGCTGCCGCCGCCGCCGGAGCCGGCGCTCGCCGAGGCGAGCCTCGGCGTCTACACGGTGCCGGTGGCGGAGCTGAGCGGGCGGCAAGCGCTGCTCATCGCCGGGCAGCCGACCGTATCGCTGCGCGCGGCAACGCTCGCGCCGCGCGTGCAGCTCGACGTGCGTCTCATCGATGCCGGTCCGGACGGCAGCCGGCAGCTGATCACGCGCGGCACCTACATACTCGAGGGTCCGGACCGCAAGGCGGAAATCACCATCCCGACTTATGGCAATGTGTGGGAAGCGGCACCCGACCATGAGCTTCGCCTGGAAATTACGAACCTCGACAGCCCCTATCTCGCGCCGAGCCGCGTGCCGTCGGTGACGCAGATTTCGCACGTGAAGCTGGCGTTACCGGTCCGCTAGGCGACGGATCATGATTGACGCGGACCTATCGATCCGCCGGGTGCTCGACTCCTATCAATCGGCGGTGTTCGCAAAGGATGCGGAAGCGTTCATCGGCCTCTATGACCCGGGGGTGCGCGTCTTCGACGCCTGGGAAGTCTGGTCCTACGAAGGCGCGGCGGCGTGGCGAAAGGCGATCGACGCCTGGTTCGCTTCGCTGGGCGCGGAGAGAGTGAGGGTCACGTTCGAGGACGTGCAGACGCTGAGCGCCGGGGACCTGGCCGTGGTCAGCGCCATCGTCACCTATGCGGGTATCTCGGCCGAAGGCGCGCAGCTGCGCGAGATGCAGAACCGGCTCACGTGGTGCCTGCGCCGCGCCGGGAGCGTATTCAGGATCGTCCACGAGCACACGTCGGCGCCGATCAGCTTCGACGAATCCAAGGCGATCCTGCGCCGGACAAAACCGTAGCGCTTCATGACGCAAGACATCGCACGGGCCCGCGCGCACTTCGAGCAGGCCGAGCGCGAGAGCGATCCGGATCTCAAGGCGCAGGCGCTCGAGGAAGCGCTCATGGCGCTCGCGTCGCTCGATCCCGAGGAGCTCTCGGAGCGTGAGCGCGCGCTTATCGGCAACCTGCGGATGGCGCATACGCGGCGACTGCTGGCGCAGCTCGTCAGCCTCAGATCGGTCAGCATGGATGCCTGGCTCGCGTACGTGAGCCTGTTGCTCGGTGATCTCAAGCCGGAGGTGGACGCGCTCACGGCCGGCGACCCCGAGCTGAGAGAAAGCTATGCCGGCTTCCTCGGCTTATGGGGCGAGCGGGTGGCGGAGATCGTCAAGAACCAGGAATCGGATCCGCGCTGACGGCTGGAATTTCCCGCGCGCCGCGTTTAGAGTGGCAGGGTATTTCGGGAGTCCGCCATGTTCGCCAGCCGCCAAAGCACCCACCAGATTCTCAAGCGCCTGCTCGCCAACGGTCCGCTCACCGCGCTGCCGATGAAGCGCGCGGACGAGGCCTTGCTCTTGCGCATGGCGGCGGCGCGCTTCGAGGCCGGCAGGCCTTACCGCGAGTCGGAGGTGAACGACCTGCTCGAGCAGTGGCTGGCGACGTTCTGCGAGCCGCACGGCATCGATCACGTGACGCTGCGCCGGCGGCTGGTCGACACGCACTATCTCGTGCGCGACACGGCGGGCGCCGAGTATCGCCTCGCGCCCGGCAAAGGCGGCGAGCTGGCGGCCGATGCGACGCTCAAGGAAGAGCCGGCGCGCGTGCTGGACGAGATCCGCGAGGAGCGCGAGGCGCGCCGGCGCCAGTACGTGCCGAGCGACGTGCAGTAGCGGCGCGGCATGCCGGCCGCGCAGACCCTCGCGCTCTTCATGGCGGCGGCGCTGGCGCTGAATCTCACGCCGGGACCCGACATGATGTACGTGACGGCGCGCAGCGTCGCCGATGGACGGCGCGCCGGTGTCGTCGCCGCGCTCGGCATCGGTGCCGGCACGCTCGTGCACGTCGCGGCGCTCGCGCTCGGCCTGGCGGCGCTGCTCGCGTCGGTGCCGCTCGCGTACGATGCGCTGCGCATCGCCGGCGCGCTATACCTCGTGGTGATCGGCCTGCAGCTCCTGCTGCGCCGCTCGCGCGCCGAGGCGATGCCGATCACGCCGGCGCCGCTCAGCACCGTGTTCGCGCAGGCGGTGCTGACCAATGTGTTCAATCCCAAGGTGGCGCTCTTCTTCCTCGCCTTCCTGCCGCAGTTCGTCGATCCGGCGGCCGGCTCCGCCGTCGCGCAGATCGTGCTGCTCGGGCTCGTTTTCGACGTGCAGGGCACCGTCGTGAACGTGGCGGTCGCGTTCCTCGCGAGCGGCACGACGGCGCGGCTGCGTTCGAACGCGCGGGCGGTGTCGCTGCTGCAGCGGCTCAGCGGCGCGCTCTTCGTGGCGCTCGGCGCGCGGCTCGCGGTGGCGAAATAGTGGCGGTACGCTTCTTGCCCCAGCGGCGGCCATGACGGTGGCCACGGACTATGCCGAGGTCGAGCCCAGGCGCGAGGAGGTGGACGCGCTTGCCGGCCCGTCGCTCGTCGAGTTCGGCAGTCCCTGGTGCGGCTGGTGCCGGCGGGCGCAGCCGCTCGTTGCCGAGGCGCTCGCCGCGCATCCCGAAGTGCGCCATATCAGGGTGGCCGATGCGAGCGGACGGCGTCTCGGCCGCTCTTTTGCCGTCAAGCTGTGGCCGACGCTCGTTTTCCTGCGCGACGGGAAAGAAGCCGCGCGCCTCGTGCGGCCGCAGAAGGCCGACGACATCGCGCGGGCGCTCGCCGCGATCGATCCGCGGTGAGCGAATTCGATCTCCTGAGCGAGTGGCGTCTTGGCGCGCCGATCGAGCGCGTCTGGGAGGCGCTGGTGCGGCCACAGGACTGGCCGCGCTGGTGGCCCTACGTGCACGAGGCGGTGCCCATCGCCGCCGGCAACGCGCGCGGCATCGGCGCCGGCACGCGCTACGTCTGGTCGAGCCGCCTGCCCTACCGCCTCGCTTTCGAAATGCGCACCACGCGCGCCGAGCCGCCGGTGCTGCTCGAGGGCGAGGCGAGCGGCGATCTCGAGGGGCGCGGACGCTGGCTGCTCGCGCGCGACGCCGGCACGACGGCGGTGCGCTACGAGTGGCGTGTGCGCACTACGAAGCGCTGGATGAATGTCGTCGGGCCGCTACTGGCGCCGCTCTTTGCATGGAATCACGACCAGGTGATGCGCGCCGGCGGCCGCGGGCTCGCGGAATATCTCGGCGCGCGATACGTGAGCTGCAGTTCGCGCCGCGCCACTAGCCACGCCACATTGTTTGGGTAGAATCCGGCGCTTTGCCGCGGGCGGAAATTAGCACAGACCCGAAGGGTCAGTCGCGAATTTTTGCCTGCGCGTGTTGACCCATGCAGCCCGGCACCCGCTACCCGCTCGAAGTCAATCCGAAGATTCCCAAGCGCCTCGCGCGCCTGGAAGAGCTGGCCGGCAATCTCTGGTACAGCTGGGACCGCCCGACACGCGCGATCTTCGCGCGGCTGAATCCGGCGCTCTGGGACGCGGTCGGGCATAACCCGAAGGCGCTTCTCAAGCGCATCGACGAGCAGCGGCTGATCGACGCCGCGAGCGACCCGGCGTTCCTCGACAGCCTGACGCGCGTGCTGGCGGCGTTCGACGCCTATCACGCCGAGCCGCCGTTTCGCTCGAACTCCGGCGGCTTCAAGGGCGACGAGCTGGTCGCCTACTTCTGCGCCGAGTTCGGCGTGCACGAGAGCCTGCCGCTCTATTCCGGCGGCCTCGGCATCCTGGCGGGCGATCACTGCAAGGCGGCGAGCGATTTCCAGCTGCCGTTCGTGGCGGTGGGCCTGCTCTACCGCCAGGGCTATTTCGTGCAGACCATCGACGCCGATGGCCGCCAGCGTCCCGACTACCACGACTCCGATTTCGCCGACCTGCCGATCGAGCCGGTGAAGCGCGACGGCAATGACCTCACGGTGGAGATGGCGCTCCCCGGACGCAAGCTGACGGTGAAGGTATGGCAGGCACGCATCGGCCACGTGCGCCTTTTCCTCCTCGATACCGATGTGCCGACCAACACTGAGCGCGACTGCGCCATCGCGCACCGCCTCTACGGTGGCGATCGCACCACGCGCCTCGAGCAGGAGCTGGTGCTTGGCGTCGGCGGCGCGCGCGCGCTCGCCGCGATGGGACTCAAGCCGAGCGTCTTCCACATCAACGAGGGCCATGCCGCTTTCCTCATCCTTGAGCGCGTGCGCAGCCTCGTGGCTGAGGGCATGACGCTCGAGCAGGCGCTCGAGGCGGTAGCGTCGAACACCGTCTTCACCACGCACACGCCGGTGCCGGCGGGGCACGACCAGTTCAACGACGGCACGGTGCTGCCCTATCTGAAAACCGTGTTCGGCGAGCTGGGCAGCTCGCCCGAGAAGCTCGCCGTGCTGGCGCGTCCACCGGCGGGCGGCGACTTCAACATGACGGCGCTCGCGATCCGCGGCGCACGCTACATCAACGGCGTCTCGCGCATCCACGGCGGCGTGTCGCAGCGCCTGCTCAAGGACTTCTGGCCGAACGTGACGCCGGAGGAAAACCCGGTCGGCTACGTCACCAACGGCGTGCATGTCACCACGTTCCTCGCGCCCGAGTGGGGCGAGGTGCTCGACCGCTTTCTCGGCGTCGGCTGGATGCATCGTCTCGGGCACCCCGGCATCTGGGAAAAGATCCGCGACATCCCGGACCACATCTTCTGGAGCGTGCGCCAGGACATCAAGGCGCGCATGCTGCACATGGTCCGCCATCGCATCGCGCGCCAGCACCTGCGCAACCACGGCAGCGAGTCGCACCTCGAGCGCCTGCTGCGCTACTGCGATCCGGCGAAGCCCGCCGTGCTCACCATCGGCTTCGGGCGGCGCTTCGCGACCTACAAGCGCGCGACCCTGCTCTTCAACGACCTGGACAACTTCCGGCGCATCGTCGGCGACAAGAACCGGCCGGTGGTGTTCCTGTTCGCGGGCAAGGCGCATCCCGCCGACGAGCCGGGGCAGGAGCTGATCCGCACGCTGGTGCACATGTCGAGCCAGGAGGAGTTCCAGGGGCGCCTGCTCTTCCTCGAGGGCTACGACCTGCACATCGCGCGACGCCTGGTGTCGGGGGTCGACGTGTGGCTGAACAACCCGGTGCATCCGCTCGAGGCCTCGGGCACCTCCGGCATGAAGGCCGGGATGAACGGCGTCATCAACCTGTCCATCCTCGACGGCTGGTGGGACGAGGGCTACGACGGGCAGAACGGCTGGGCGATCAAGCCGGCGTCACCGCAGCTCGACCAGCACCGGCGCGATCGCGAGGAAGCGCGCACGCTCTACGAGCTCCTGCAGGACAACGTCGTGCCGCTCTACTACAAGCGCGCCGAGGGCGGCTATTCGGCGGAGTGGATCCGCATCGCCAAGCGCTCGATGGCCTCCCTCCTGCCGCGCTATGACGCCTCGCGCATGCTCGGCGAGTACGTCTCCAAGTTCTATCTGCCGGCGGTGCGCCAGGGCCATCGCTACGCGGCGAACGGCTATGAGGCGGCGAAGACCATCGCCGCCTGGAAGGCACGCGTGCGCGCCGCGTGGCCGGGCGTGACCCTCCGGCGGCTCGATCAGCCCAAGCGCCGCATCCAGTTCGGCGAGACGGTGCCGATCGAAATCGGCATCAAGCTGAACGGCCTCAGCAACTCCGACGTCTGCGTCGAGCTCCTGCTGTCGCGCAGCCTGCGCGAGGCGGCGCCGATCGAGCACAGCCACGAGCTCGCCGCGACCGGCGCCGTGGAAGGCGGCGAGCAGCGCTTCCGCATCGACCTGAAGCCCGGCCTCGCCGGCCGGCTCGAATACCGCGTGCGCGTCTTCCCGCGGCACGACCTCCTTACGCATCCGTTCGAGATGGGCCTCAGCACCTGGCTGTAGCGATTCTTCGTTCGTGATGTGAACGGCTTGGCCGCGGGACGCGGCGGAGTCCGCTAAGGTGGGCGAAAAAGAGGCGCCTGCCCATGACTCAATCTCCTCCCAGCTCTACCCTCGCCGCGCTCGTTTCGCGTCAGATGCTTTCGGGGCTGAAGCGCTAATCGGCCGATGAGGCCCGGTGCCGGCGTGTTCGATCGCCTGTTCGGAAAGAGCAAACCACCGCGGGATATCAACGAGCTCATTCACGAGATCGCGGATCGCAAGCGGCCGCTGGACTACGACGAGCTCTTCAGGCGCCTGCCGGCGCTGAAGCTGTACTTTCCGGTCTCGGCGTCCGCAATCGACAATCTCCCGAGAGGCACGCCGCTGCAGGTCGGAAAGGACTCCGCCTTGCGCGCTGCCACCGCGGCGGTAAACGGCAAGACCTTCGTGCTTCTCTACGCGTCTCGTTCAGACAAGCGCCTGGGCGAGCACTACGCCGAAATCGAGGGCATGGAAGCGCTTCGCATGGTCATGCGCATCGCCAGCGCGGATGGCCTCGCCATACAAGCCGAAGGCACTGCCTGGGTCGCAATGGACAAGAAGAAGATCGGCAGTGCGCTGGGAGTTCTGTACTTGGTACGAAATTAATCAACGCGACTTGGCGAGCAGCGCGAGCGCGCGCGCGGCGAGCGGATAGGGATCGCTGACCCCGCCGCCCGGCGCGGCGGTGTCGAGCAGCAGGTGCCAGCCGCCGGCGGGGAGCGTGAAGTCGAGAGGCGCGTCGCCCGCGTTCACGAGCAGAAGTAAATCGTCATCCTCGATCGGCAAGCCGCGCTCGTCGCGCTCGGCGAGGCGGCGGCCGAGGAGCAGCATGCCGAGCGCGCGCGTCCCGGCGCTGGTCCACTGCGCCTCGGTCATCGGCTCGGCGCGCGGCGTGAGCCAGGTGAGGTCCTCGGGCTTCGGATAGGTGCGGCGGCGGAAGGCCGGATGGCGCTTGCGCATGGCGATCAGCGCGCGCACGAATTCGAGCAGCTTGGTATCCGCGCGTTGCCAGTCGAGCCAGGAGAGCTCGCTGTCGTGGCAGTAGGGGTTGTTGTTGCCGCGCTGGGTGCGGCCGAGCTCGTCGCCCGCGACCAGCATCGGCACGCCCTGCGAGAAGGCAAGCGTGGCGAGGAAGTTGCGCTTCTGCTGCGCGCGCGCGGCACGCACCTTCGCATCGTCGCTCGGCCCCTCGACGCCGAAGTTGAAGCTGCGATTGTTGTCGGAGCCGTCGCTGTTCTCCTCGAGGTTGGCTTCGTTGTGCTTGCGCTCGTAGGAAACCAGGTCTTCCAGCGTGAAGCCGTCGTGGGTGGTGACGAAGTTGACGCTCGCCGTCGGGTTGCGCCCCGCGCCCTGGAAGATGTCGGAGGAGCCGGTGAGGCGCGAGGCGAGCTCGCCCACCGTGCGCGAATCGCCGCGCCAGTACGAGCGCACGGTGTCGCGGTAGCGATCGTTCCATTCCGCCCAGCCCGGCGGAAAGCCGCCGAGGCGATAGCCGCCTTCGCCCAAGTCCCAGGGCTCGGCGATCAGCTTGACCTGGGAGAGCACCGGGTCCTGGCGCACGGCGGAAAGGAACGCGCCGTTGCGGTCGAACACATGCGAGGAATTGCGCGCCAGCGCCGGCGCCAGGTCGAAGCGGAAGCCGTCGACGTGCATCTCCTGCACCCAGTAGCGCAGGCTGTCCATGACGAGCGCGAGCACCACGCGGTGGCTGGTGTTGAAGCTGTTGCCGGTGCCGGTGACGTTGAGGTAGCGGCGCGGATTGCCGGGATCGAGGCGGTAGTAGATCGAGTTGTCGAGGCCGCGGAAGCTGAGCGTCGGCCCGCTCGGGTCGCCTTCGCCGGTGTGGTTGTAGACGACGTCCAGGATCACCTCCAGCCCCGCCGAGTGCAGCGTGCGCACCATGCTCTTGAACTCGCCGATGTTGCCGGTGGCGAGATAGCGGCACTCCGGCGCGAAGAAGCCGATCGAGTTGTAGCCCCAATAGTTGCGCAGGCCGTTCTGCAGCAGCCGGCGCTCGTCGACGAAGGCCTGCACCGGCAGCAGCTCGACCGCGGTGACGCCGAGGCCCTTCAGGTACTCGATCACCGGGCGGCTGGTCAGGCCGAGATACGTGCCGCGCAGCTGCTCGGGCACATCGGGATGGAGCTGCGTGAAGCCCTTGACGTGCAGCTCGTAGATCACCGTGTCCTGCCACGGCGTGCGCGGCGGCCGGTCGTCGCCCCAGCTGAAGGCCGAGTCGACCACCTGGCAGCGTCCGAGCCCGGCGCCGATCTTGCCGCGGATCAGGCGGGCATAGGGATCGAGCAGCAGCTTCGAGCCGTCGAAGCGGTGCCCGCGGTCGGGTTCGTCAGGACCGTGGACCCGGTAGCCGTAGAGCTGGCCGGGGCGCGCGTCGGGCAGGTAGCAGTGCCAGACGAAGTCCGTGCGCTCGCGCACCGGCACGCGCTCGATCTCGCGCCGGCCGCGCGGATCGAACAGGCACAGCTCGACACGCTCTGCGTTCTTCGAGAAGAGCGCGAAGTTGACGCCGCCGCCGTCCCAGGTGGCGCCGAGCGGATGCGCCCGTCCTCGCCAGACGGTGCTCGGAGCGACGACGGATCGTGCGGGTGCCTCCACCGGAGGCTGGAAGCTTACGTCGGAACGGTCTTCGCCGGCTGCACCAGGTGGCAGCCGTTCGCGCGCCAGCGGCCGTCCCTCTGCCGCTGCATCGCGTAGTAGGCGAGCCAGACGGCGCCGCCGCGCTCGGTGAGCTTCACCGGCTGCACCGCCTCGCCGCTGAGGATCACCGGCTCGAGGAACGCGACGTTCGCCGGCCGCGCCATCGGCCCGTAGTCGCTGCGCACGACATGGAGGAAGCGCTCCGCTGTGCCGAACGCCTGCTGCACCCCCGGCGAAGCGAGGGCAAAGGCGCCCTGCGCATCGTCGCGGCGGAAGGCTTCGAGCTGGCGCTGGATGACCGAGCGGATCTCGGCGAAGTCGTCCGCCGTCACCGTCGGCTGGGCGAGCGCCGTCGCAGCCGACAGCGCAAGCCAGAGAGCGAGCGCTCGCAGCACGTCAGCTTCCCTGCATCGACACGTCCCGGCCGGCGCTGCGGCTTTGCAGCAGCTCGAGCAGGCGAGCGCGCTCGGCCAGCACCTTCTGCGCGTACTGCGCCGAGCTGTCGCCAAGCGCACCGTTATAGAACTGCAACCCCGCCTCCAGCGTGCCGGTCCGGTAGACGTATTCCTGCAGGATGCGGGCGCCGACCTCGATGTTTGCCTCGGGGTCCCAGACTGCCGCCTCGCCGCCTACCGCGGCCAGCTTCACCGGGTGGTATCTCGGAATGATCTGCATCAGGCCCTTGGCGCCCATGTCGCTCTCGGCGATCGGGTTGAAGCGCGACTCGACGGAGATGACCGCCAGCACGAGGAGCGGATCGAGTCCGACTTCGCGCGCCGCCCGGAAAGCCGCGCCCACCATCCGCTCGGTCGCCGCTGTCGCGACCAGAAAGCGTCGCGACAGGTACCTGACGAGAAGCGGCTCCGCCGGATCGCGCGGCGGCTCGGCGTAGGTTTCATCGGGCACGCACGCCGCGAGCACGGCCGTGTCCGGCGTGCCGATGGAATCGCCCGCGCCTGCGAGCAGTGTCGCAGCCAAGATGACGGGACTAGCAGCAATCAGGGATCGATGGTGCAGGGCCATGGCGCACCTCGGTGGCGAAGCATCGTAGTGCCGCCGGTGAATCGACTCTATCGCGCGTACTTGAATCTCCTGTCGCTGCGCGACTACCTCGCGTGCGGTCGCTATTACAGGAGAAGACTCGTCCGGTCGATAGTACGGACAGTGACCGGTCCATATGATCCATCGCCATCGTCCGCAAGAACTTCCCCAAAGGTACGCACCGAATGAAAAAAACAGTCGCTCTGGTCCTCGCCGGTGGTGAAGGCACCCGCCTCTATCCGCTGACAGCGGAGCATGCGAAGCCGGCACTTCCTTTCGCAAATGGTTATCGCATCTGCGATTTCGTGCTGTCGAACCTGGTCAACTCCGGCATATCGACGATCTATGTACTCGCCCAGTACAAGCCCGAATCGCTGGTGAAGCACATCCAGACGGCCTGGGCGCCTTGGTTCGCCGAGTCCGAAGGGCTCATCAAGGTGCTGTTGCCGCGCTCCAACACGCTCGGTGGCCGGTTCAAGGGAACCGCCGACGCCGTGTACCAATATCTCGATGTAGTGCAGGCGCATTCCGCCGACATGGTCGCGGTGTTCGCCGCCGACCACATCTATCGCATGGATGTGACGCAGATGACCGACTTCCATGCCGCCAACGCCGCCGACGTCACCGTGGCGGCGCTCGGCGTGCCGGTGGAAAAGGCGCGCGGCTTCGGCGTCCTCAAGACCGGCGCCGACGGACGCGTGCTCGAGTTCCGCGAAAAACCGAAGCAGCCGGCGCCGATCCCCGGCGATCCGCGCCACGCCTACGCCTCGATGGGCAACTACATCTTCACTCCGCACGTGCTGCAGCGCCTGCTCGAAGAGGCGTGCGAGCGCGGCGAGGTGGACTTCGGCCGCGATCTATTGCCGCGCGTTTGCCGCAGCGAACGCGTGTTCGCCTACGACTTCGCGCAGAACCGCGTGCCTGGCGTGCAGGAGTTCGAGGAGCCGGCGTATTGGCGCGACGTCGGCACGCTCTCGGCGCTCGCCGCCGCGCAGCAGGATGCGATGGGCTCGCGTCCGCGCTTCAACCTGTGGAACGCGCGCTGGCCGATCCGCGGTGAATACGAAACCGAGACGCTCGCGCGCGCTCCGCAGGGCGCGCACGAGGAAGCCGAGCTCACAGCGCCGGCGCCCTGGCGTGGCGGCCGTAGAGATCGGCATACTGACGGGCGGGTCCCGACCAGCTGAAGTCGCGCGCCATGCCGCGGCGCTGCAGCTCGCGCCAGCGCCGCGGATCCCGGTAGACCTCCAGCGCGCGACGCACCGCTGCCACCAGCGCGGCGCTCTCGGCCGCCTCGAACAGAAAACCCGTCTCGCCATCGGCGATCGTGTCGATCAGTCCGCCGGTGGCGCGCGCGACCGGCGGCGTGCCGTAGCGCTGGCTGTACATCTGGTTCAGGCCGCAGGGCTCGAAGCGCGACGGCATCAGGAAGAGATCGGCGCCCGCCTCGATGAGATGCGCCAGCTCCTCGTTGAAGCCGATGGCGACGCCGATGCGGCCGGGATAACGCGCCGCGAGCGCGGCAAGCGCGGTCTCGTACTCGCGCTCGCCGCGCCCGAGCACGCAGATCTGCGCGCCGAGCGTCACCAGCTCGTCGGCCGCCGCGCAGACGAGATCGATGCCCTTCTGGTGCGCGAAGCGGCACACCGTGCCGAGCAGCGGCGCGGCAGCATCTTCCGCCAGGTTCAGGCGCCGCTGCAGCGCGCCCTTGTTGCCCGCCTTTCGGTCGAGGCTCGTCCACGAGTAAGGCTCGGCGATCAGGCGATCGCCCATCGGATTCCAGAGCTCGTTGTCGATGCCGTTGACGATGCCGCGCAGCACGCCGCGGCGCTCGCGCAGCACGCCGTCCAGGCCGCAGCCGAATTCATCGGTCTGGATCTCGCGCGCGTAGCTCGGGCTCACCGTGGTGATGGCATCGGCGTACACCAGCCCGCCTTTCAGGAACGAGAGCCGGCCATAGAACTCGAGGCCCTCGATGGAAAAAGTCGCGGGCGGCAGCTCCAGACGATCGAGCAGCGACGCATCGCAGATGCCCTGGTAGGCGAGGTTGTGCACCGTCATGACGGCGCCTGCGCGGCTAGGCTGGAAATGCAGATAGACCGGCGCCAGCGCCGTCGGCCAGTCGTTGCAGTGCAGGATCTCCGGACGCCATTCGAGCGGCGAGGCGCCGCTCGCAAGAAGTGCCGCGGCGCGCGACAGCACGCCGAAGCGCAGCCAGTTGTCCGCCCAGTCGCCGCCGGCGCCGTCCTGGTAGGGCGTGCCTTCGCGATCGTAGAGGGACGGGGCCTCGACGAGCAGGCATTCGCCCTTCTCGAGCAGCCGCACCTCGGTGCCGAGCAGCTGCAGCCGTGCGCGCTCCTCGGCGCCGGCCGGCTCGATTTCGCGGTAGCGCGGCAGCAGCACGCGCACGTCGTTGCCCTGCGCGCGCAGCGCAGCCGGCAACGCGGCGCTGACATCGCCGAGCCCGCCCGTTTTCGTGAGCGGAGCGCACTCCGGTGTAACGAACAGTACGCGCATAAAAAAAGACCCCGGTAGGGGGCCAGGGTCTTATGCCTACATACGCACGAAGGGAGGGAGGTGCGTATGCAAGGGGGGGAAAACTGGGCTGGGTGGCTGCGCTAGCTGGTCACCTGCGCGGCCTCGTGCCGCGGCCGCAAACGCAGCGGAGCGACGCGGTAGCCGCCGCTGAATTCCTCGCCCACCGGGATGTCGAGGCAGGCCGAGCCATTGATCACCTTGGCGCCGAGCGCCCGCACCAGCGCCGGCTGCTGCTTCTGCGATTCGAGCTCGATGAAGCAGACGACGCGCGCGGCGCCGCGGTTGTGCACCAGCCTGAAGCTGTGCACCGGGCCGTAGGGCGCGCACAGCTCCAGCACTCCCTTCGTTAACGAGTACAGGTCGTGCGCCTCGCGCAACTGCTCCATCACCTCGGGTCTCATCTGGCCCGGATGCTAGGGCCGGCTTGCGCACTATCGATATCCTCGGAAGCATGAACCGCATGTAGTCGACCGACTACAGGTTTTATGACGCGAAAATTAACCCCTACAAAATCAACGCGACACTCGCGGCTGTAAAGCAGGTGGCAAGCGTGCCGGCGACGATCGACTTCATGCCGAGCGACACCACCTCGGCGCGGCGCTCGGGGCACATGGTCCCCAAACCGCCGATCATGATGCCGAGGCTGCCGAAATTGGCGAAGCCGCAGAGCGCGTAGGTCATCAGCACCCGGCTTCTCTCCGAGAGCCCGCCCTTGGCGAGATCGATATAGGCGACGAGCTCGTTCAGCACGGTCTTCGTCCCGAGCAGCGCGCCGGCATCGCTTGCCTCGGACCACGGCACGCCGGCGAGCCAGGCGAGCGGCGCGAGCGCCATGCCGAGCAGGCCCTGCAAGCTGTAGGGCGCGATCACGAAGTTCACCAGCGCCACGAGCGCCACGAACACCAGCAGCATGGCGACGATGTTGATGAGAAGCTGCGCGCCCTCCAGCGTGCCGCGCGTGATCGCATCCATGCTGCCGGTCGCCTCGGAGCGCAGATCGAGATCGCCGCTCGTCACCTCGCCGCGCGGCGGCACCATCACGTAGGCGAGCGCGAGCGCCGCCGGCGCCGAGAGAATCGAGGCGATCAAGAGGTGCGCCACTGCATCCGGGATCACCGGGCCGAGGATCGCCGCATAGAGAAAGAGCACGGTGCCGGCGATCGACGCCATGCCCGCGACCATGATCGCGAAGAGCTCGCCGCGCGAGACGCGCCCGAGATACGGGCGCACGAAGAGCGGCGCTTCCACCATGCCGACGAACACGTTCGCCGCGGTGGAAAGCCCGACCACGCCGCCGACGCCCATGGTCCGGCGCAGGAGCCACGAGATCACGCGCACCACGGCGGGCAGCACGCGCCAGTAGAAGAGCAGCGCCGAAAGCGCGCTGATCACCAGCACGATCGGCAGCGCGCGGAACGCGAGCACGAAGGTCGCCTCGGGCGCCGTGATCGCGAAGGGCGGCTTGGCGCCACCGAGGTAGCCGAACACCAGACTCGTGCCGGCCTCGGTCGCGCGCTCCAGCACGATCAGCGCATCGTTCAGCTTCATGAACGCCGTTTTCACTCCGGGCAGCTTGATGCACACCAGTGCCAGCACGAGCTCCAGCACGATGCCCGCCGCCACCGCGCGCCACGGCACCGCGCGCCGCGCTTCGCTCATTACCCAGGCGAGCGCCACGAGCCCGACCATGCCGGCGAGCGCATGCATAGAATCAGCCATGGTCGAAGTAAGCTGCCTCTGCGCCGAGTGGTGCGATACGTGCGTGCAATACCGCCCCGGGTTTTTGGCGCTCGCTCAAAAATTTCCGGACGCCAGGTTCCGGTGGATCGACATCGAGGACCAGGCCGACGAGGTGGGCGATCTCGAGGTGGAGAACTTTCCGACGATCCGCGTGACGCGCGACGGCGAAGTGCTCTTCCACGGCGTGCAGCTGCCCATCCACGCGCACCTCGAGCGGCTGCTCGAGGAGCTGCTCTCTAGGCTGGGAAAATAGCCGCAATCGTCGCCTGGATCGCCTCGGCGGCCGCGCGCGGATCCGCGGCCTGGCGGATCGGGCGGCCCACCACGATGTAGTCGGCGCCGTTCGCGAACGCCTGCGCGACGTCGACCGTGCGCTTCTGGTCGTCGCTGCGATTCTCGACCGGGCGGATGCCCGGCGTGACCACCAGCAGCCGGTCATGGAACTCGCTCTTGAGGCGCTCGGCTTCCAACCCGGACGAGATCACGCCATCGCAGCCCGCCTCCATCGCCCGGCGCGCACGCGACAGCACCAGCCGCTCCACGTCACAGGAAAAACCAAGATCATCGAGGTCGCCGCGGTCGAGACTGGTGAGCACCGTCACGGCGAGGATCTTGAGGTCGCCCTTTTCCTTCGCGGCCGCCTGCATGATCCCCTGGTTGCCATGCACCGTCGCGAACGTGATGCCGCGCCCGCGCAGATTGGCGACCGCGCGACTCACCGTCTCCGGGATGTCGTACATCTTGAGATCGGCGAACACCTTGTTGCCGCGCTTGAGCAGCCAGTCGACCAGCTCGAAATAGCCGGCCGAGACGAACAGCTCGAGCCCCACCTTGTAGAAGGACGCGGCGGGCCCCAGCCGCTCGACCAGCGCGCGCGCCTCCGCCGCATTGGGTACGTCCAGCGCAACGATCAATCGCTCGCGGCGTGCGATATTCATCCGCCGACCCCCTGATAAGGCGGTCGTGAGCCGAAGGCGAACGGGTCAGGGGGGCAAAGGAACCGTCTCATCCTGTTTCTCCTCGCGCTGCACGAAATCTCTCAACGATAAACCAAGATGCGTCTCCGGCACGCCGACGGCGTCAGCGTCGAAGACGAAGACGCGATAGACGTCGGAAACCTGGATCTCGGAGGCGTCGCGCGCAAGGACGTAGCCGTCGCGCTCGGTGCGCGCCACCCAGCCGAGCGCCGCCGCACGCTCCAGTATCCGCTCGACGCGCTCAGGCACCAGGCGCAGGTCGCGCGCCAGGTGGTTGAGCGGCACGACGCGCCCCGTGCGATGCGCGCGCGCCAGCTGTCCGAGCACGCCGAGGGTGTCGGCGAGCTGCTCGCCCGCTACGCGGTGGCGCTCCGGCTTGGTCGAGAAGGTGGGCAGCATGGCGGTGATGATGGCGCCGGTCAGCACGACGAGCCAGGACAGGTAAAGCCAGACCAGGAAGATCGGGATGGTGGCGAAGGCGCCGTAGATGAGCGTATAGGTCGGCACGCGCGTCAGGTAGACGGCAAAGCCGCGCTTGGCGATCTCGAAGCCGATGCCGGCGAGCAGGCCGCCGAGCAGCGCGTGGCGCCATTCCACGCGCCGCGCCGGGACGATGCCATAGAGCAGCGCGAACGCGGCGCAGGTCAGGACGAAAGGGGAAAG
>JADMIO011006421.1_pt1 | contig 20889 bp, 13 predicted proteins | sample 8958161 | NCBI WGS metagenome assembly JADMIO01 (sample SAMN16585339, study PRJNA669376) | soil metagenome | isolation source: Crop rotation soil | place: USA: Cullars Rotation, Alabama | collected 2011 | reverse complement strand
GCCGCGACTTCAAGTCACGTGAATTCCAAGCTTCGGATCCCACTGTGCTGGAAAGATCGGTTTCTTTGCCCAGCCCCTGGAACATGCCGCAGTCCAGTAAATATTTTTTGCCGTTCTTTAAAGTAAGCAAATGCTTGCTACCGGTTACTGTACGGGCTGCGCCGTGGAATGCTATTTTCATACCCCCTGCCCCCCTGAAGGGGGAATCTCAATTCAATGCTTTCTGCTGCATAGCACAAAAAACAATTGAACCAAGTTTTAAAACTTATAAATGACTCCTATGCGAATCAAAAGCTAATCATAAAATAGTTCTGTTGTCCTCAATTCCCCCTTTAGGGGGCGGAGGGGGTTGTTTCCGCTCCTAACAAAGCCATAAATCCCATTCCTATCTCAATCGCATCCTCATCAATATTAAAAGTTGGTGTATGCACACCGCTTGTAATTCCTTTGGCCTTATTGCCTGCACCAATCCTGAAAAAACATCCAGGAATTTGATGACTGTAATAAGCAAAGTCTTCAGCTCCCATCCGCAGCTCGGTTGTTTCTACGTTTGCTGCTCCTACATAAGCTTCGCCTTTTTCCCTGGCAAATGCATTTAGTGCTTCATCATTCAATACAAAAGGATAACCCACATCAATGGTGATCTCGGCTTCGGCACCCATGGCAGCAACCAGTTCAAGCGTTTGTTTTTTTATCAGATCATGTGCTTTAAAACGCCACTCTTCATTCATGGCACGGAAAGTTCCCATCAGTTTTACTTCGCTGGGTATTACATTGGTGGTGTTACCGCCCTGGAAAGACGTGATGGATAAAACCGATGGATTGAACGGGCTGTTATTCCTGCTCACAATTTGCTGCAGGCTTACTACAAGATGCGATGCAATTAAAATAGTATCAGCAGTGAACTGCGGAGCAGCTGCGTGACCACCTTTTGCTTTAATGGTTATATAAATTTCATCGGCACTCGCCATGATCATGCCTCCCCTGAAGCTCAATCTTCCAACCTCCACACCCGGATGAACATGCAAGGCAAAAATGGAAGCAGGTTTTGGATTCTCTAGTACGCCCTCTTTAATTAAAATACTTGCACCTCCAGGATTTTTTTCTTCTCCCGGTTGAAAAATTAGTTTCACTGTACCCTCCCACTCATCTTTCAGTTCATTTAAGATCTTTGCAGCGCCCAGTAAACAGGTGGTGTGTACATCATGACCGCAGGCGTGCATAATGCCGGGTTTTGTAGATTTATAAGGCACGTCATTTTCTTCCAGGATCGGTAATGCATCCATATCTGCACGCAGCGCTGTGATCTTTTTATCAGGATTTTTTCCTTTGATCAAACCTATCACACCGGTGGTAGCTTTCACTTCAAATGGAATTCCAAATTCGGTCAGTTTTTGCTGAACAAATGCGGAGGTTTCAAATTCCTGGTAGCTCAATTCCGGGTTCGCATGTATCTGGTGACGTATCTCTATAAATTCAGGGGCATATTTTTTTGCCAGCTGCTGTATCTGATCTTTTATCATGCTTAAAAATAACCTTAAACTGTCAAAATAAAAAAGAGTTTCTGTGCAGAAACTCTTATGTAAGAAAGTAATTTATTTGATCTCTTCTTTTGCGTCTTTATCAGGCTTCAACTCAATAGTATCAGGCACCACATAAACACCCCCCTTAACTATACCACCCTTTTCAATTTGTTTTTTCGCTTTTTCAGCATCTTCCTTTTCCACAAAATCGCCAAACTTCATTTTAATGAATGGCGCCTGGTAACTCATGATCACTTTTTCCTCGGGAAAAGTCTGTAAAAGATAAGTCCGCACTTTCATGGCATACTCCCTATCATCGGTTTTTAAAACAAATAAGCGGTATCCTTTGCCGAACCTTGCAGCCAGTTTGCTATTCATAACAGAAATATCAACCTGTGCCTTAGCCAGCAGGTCCAGCCGGGGATCTTTGTTGACAGTCACTTTTACCGGCAGGGTTGTATCTGTTGGTGTGGTTTGCGCAAAAAGCACATTAACTGAAACCAGCAGGGTCATTAAGGAAAGTAATTTTTTCATGCATGCAAATTTACAAAAACCGTTCCACCAATTTTGAGCAAAAATTCAGGCAGGGCCTTTAATTGCAGTAAAATTACTGAATATGGATAACTTAATTCGTGAACCTACATTATTGGCATGTAATGATTTGTTATATTTATCGCCAGAATTAACACCAAAAACCAACTGCATGCAAAAAATTAAACTATTGCTGGTAGTACTGTTTCTCCTAAGCGGTGCTACTCAATTGCTAAACGCACAGTCAACTTTCCCGGCGAATGACGTAGCCGATCCCAAAGATGGCTCCTATGTATTTACCAATGCCACCATTGTAAAAGATGCTCAAACCACTTTACAAAATGCAACCCTGGTTATTCGCCAGGGAAAAATTGTTGCCGTAGGAAACAATATTGCCATTCCAAAAGATGCGGTGGTTATTGACTGCAGTGGTAAATATATATACCCGGCCTTTATTGATATCTACAGTGATTATGGAATTCCTGCTGCCGCACAGCAAACACCTGGTGGTGGCGGAGGTGGTTTTTTCCGTACACAACAAATTGAATCCAACACCAAAGGTGCTTATGGCTGGAACCAGGCCATAAAACCTGAGACAGAAGCATATAAAATTTTCACTGCCGATGATACCAAAGCAAAAGCATTGCGTGATATTGGTTTTGGCTCGGTACTTACACACCAGAAAGATGGTATTGCACGTGGCACCGGTGCTTTTGTTACGCTTGCCAACCAGGCCGATAATTTTGTTTTATTAAAAGATAAAGCATCTGCACACTATTCCTTTAGTAAAGGAACTTCACAACAAAGCTATCCAAGCTCTATGATGGGTATGATCGCTTTGCTACGTCAAACTTATTTAGATGCACAGTGGTATAAAAGTAATCCTGCTGCTGAAGGTGTAAACCTTTCTTTAAAAAGCTGGAACGATAACCAGGGCCTGCCACAGATATTTGATGCCAATGATAAGTGGAACGACCTGCGTGCTGACCGGATCGGTGATGAATTCGGCGTGCAATATATTATCAAAGGCGGAGGAAATGAATACCAGAGGATAAAAGAAATGGCTGAGACAAAAGCATCTTTTATTTTATCATTGAATTACCCTGCTGCCATGGATGTTGATGATCCGAATGACCTGCGTTTTGTAGGACTGGACGACCTGAAACATTGGGAACTGGCTCCCGGCAACCCTGCTGCTTTTGAAAAAGCAGGAATTAATTTTTGTCTCACCGCTGCCGATCTTACCAATGTAACGGAGTTTATGGCCAACCTGCGTAAAGCCATGGAATATGGCTTAACAGAACAAAAGGCTTTGGATGCACTTACCAAAGCACCTGCAAGTTTGTTGGGCATGTATGATAAAATTGGTAGCCTGGATGCAGGAAAAATTGCAAACTTTCTTATTACATCCGGACCGGTATTTGGAGAAAAAACTGTGCTGTTACAAAACTGGACACAGGGCTTAAAAAATGCAGTGAAAGAAGATGGCTGGTACGATGTAAAAGGAATCTACAACCTCATGGCCAATACCATTGCAGGCCCTAAAGCTTTTTCGGTTGAGCTGAAAGATGCCGGCGTAGCAAGTTTCATCAGCAAAGACACCCTTACCGGTAAATACAGTTATGATGGCAAACTGGTAAAACTGAGTTATACAGAAGGCCGTGGCCCCAATGCAAAAGAAACGATCCTGAGTGGTGTTGCAAATGGCAATACCTGGAACGGACGTGGCAGCGATGCACAGGGAAATATTTTTACCTGGACCGCCACTTTTGATAAGAAGCCTGAAGTAAAAGCTGATAGTACAAGACCCAAACAACCACTCGTGTTAGGAAAAGTTACTTATCCCTTTATAAGCTATGGTTGGGAAGAAATGCCTAAAGCAGGAAATATCCTGATCAAAAATGCAACGGTTTGGACCAGTGAAAAAGAAGGCAAACTGGAAAATACAGATGTATTGGTTAAAGATGGCAAGATAGCTGCGGTTGGAAAAAACCTTTCTGATCCAACAGCCAGAGTTATTGACGGCACCGGCAAACATGTTACTGCCGGCATTATTGATGAGCACTCTCACATTGCATCATCATCTACCAACGAAGGCGGACAAAGTGTTACTTCAGAAGTAAGGATCGGTGATAACCTCAATCCTGATGATATGAATATTTACCGCCAGCTGAGTGGTGGTGTTACCAGCTCTCATATCCTGCATGGCTCGGCCAACACCATTGGCGGGCAAACACAGTTAATTAAACTGCGTTGGGGTGCCAACGACCAGGATATGAAATTTGCAGGTGCAGATCCTTTCATCAAATTCGCCCTCGGCGAAAATGTAAAAAGGAGCTCCTCAACACAGGGTAATACCCGTTTCCCGGATACCAGGATGGGAGTTGACCAGATCTTTATGGATGCATTTCAACGGGCATCTGACTACCAGGCTGCAATGAAAGCTGCTGATGAAAATAATAAGAAAAAAGGCGCTACACCAATCGTGGTTCGCCGCGACCTGGAGCTGGATGCACTGGTTGAGATCATGAACAAGAAAAGGTTTATCACCTGCCACTCTTATGTGCAAAGCGAAATAAATGCCGCTATGAAAGTGGGAGATAAATTCGGATTTACGTTCAACACATTCACACATATTTTAGAAGGCTATAAAGTTGCTGATAAAATGAAAGCACATGGTTCAAACGTTTCAACCTTCAGCGACTGGTGGATATATAAAATGGAAGTGGTAGATGCCATTCCGTACAATGCATACATCATGAACAAAGTGGGATTGAATGTAGCCATCAATTCTGATGATGCAGAAATGGCCCGCCGCCTGAACCAGGAAGCAGCCAAGAGCGTGAAGTATGGTGGCATGAGTGAAGAAGATGCTTTGAAAATGGTAACCATCAATCCTGCAAGAATGTTGCATGTAGATGGTAAGACCGGTAGCATAAAAGTTGGTAAAGACGCCGACCTGGTGGTTTGGAGTGATAACCCATTATCTATTTACGCCAAGGCAGAAAAAACAATTGTTGACGGTATCGTTTATTTCGACAGGGACAGGGATGCAGCCATGCGTATTCAAAATAAAAATGAAAAAGCAAGGATCATACAAAAACTGGCCCTTGCAAAAAGAACTGCCGCACCTGGTGCCGGTGGTGCAGGTGGACGTGGTGCAAGGCCGAGGTTTGAAGTGATCAACAGCTGCGCCGATCATGATCATCACAATCATGGTTTGCTGGGCGTTGATGCCGATGATGTAGAAAACAATAATTAATCTGACTTAAAATAATTGAAATGAAAAAGATAATTTTTTATATAAACTGCCTGTTCATTACCGCAAATGTTGCTGCGCAGGAAACGATGTTACCGGCACCTGCACAAAAAGAAACCATTGCATTGACCAATGCAACTGTTCATGTAGGCAACGGGCAGGTGATCAATAATGCAACTGTTGTTTTTAAAAACGGAAAAATAACTGAAGTAGGTGCTGGTGCCTCAACAGCCGGAGCAAAAATTGTTGACTGTAGTGGTAAACATATTTACCCGGGACTTATCTTAACTGCATCGCAACTGGGCCTGGTTGAAGTGAACAGTGTAAGGGCTACCATCGATGGAACAGAAATTGGAGAAATGAATCCCAGCATCCGTTCCATTGTTGCATACAATACCGATTCAAAGATCATCAACACCTTGCGTCCAAATGGAATTTTATTGGCCAATGTAATTCCTGCCGGAGGCATTATCTCCGGCTCTTCTTCGGTAGTGCAACTGGATGCATGGAACTGGGAAGATGCAGCATACAAAACAGATGTGGGTATTCATTTTCGCATGCCATCTTTATTAAACAGGCGTGGTGGCAGAGGTGGCGGTGGTTTTGGAGGCCAGCAGGCTCCTGCCGATCCTGTAAAGACAGGCCTGGAACAGATCGAAAAAGTAAAAGCCTTTTTCAGGGAAGCTAAAGCATACCTGGCAGAGGCAAAACATGAAAGCACCAACCTGAAATTTGAAGCAGTTAAAAACCTGTTTGACAAAAAACAAAAGCTTTTCATCCATTGCAATATTGTAAAGGAAATGTTGATAGCTATTGACTTTGTAAAAGAATTTGGCTTTGATGTGGTATTAGTTGGCGCTGTTGACAGCTGGCAGATAGCCGACCTGCTGAAGCAAAACAACATTGCAGTAATATTAAATCAGTTACACGATCTGCCTGCCATGATCGACGATGATATTGACCAGCCATTTAAAACACCGGCTATGCTACAAAGAGCAGGTGTATTATTCACTATCAATGATGATGATGCCAACAGCCGTTACCGCAACCTGCCTTTTAATGCAGGCACTGCATCAGCTTATGGTTTAAGCAAAGAAGAAGCGCTGAGTGCTATTACTTTAAATGCCGCAAATATTCTTGGTATTGCCGATAAAACAGGCAGCATTGAAACCGGTAAGGATGCTAACATTGTTGTAAGTGAAGGCGATATTTTAGACATGCGGACCAATATCGTTACACAGGCTTTTATACAGGGCCGCCAGGTTGACCTGAACAATAAACAAAAACAACTGGCTGAGAAATATGAAACAAAGTATGGGATAAAATAAAAACTCTCTGATAAATTTTTTAAAGCAGGATCTCTAAAATTGATCCTGCTTTTTTATTGGAACTGCACCGTAAGTTCATCAACAGCACAAAATTTTTACCAAGTAAAATTACTGTGGATAGTTTTTTATTATATAAAACAACTAAAATAAAAAGAATCTTGTTTAAATTAGGGTTCACGATTGCTTAAACAACTTCACTCATCAAAAAAATCTAACTAAATGAAAAAGATCTTTTATTCCGCAGGCATTGCCTTGCTGCTCACAGGTTCAATTGTTAGCTGTAAAAAAGCTCCCACAAATGATGTAAATGCAAATGCATTAACACAGGATGAAAAAAACCTGGTAGCTGCTGCAGGTTTTAATGGCAACTGGGCAGAAAGAACTGCAGACGGTAGTTATCTGATTGAAGGAGACATTCTGTTAACAACAGCACAGTTACAGGAACTGGTTGGTGTAAACCCTAACGAACTTGTTGTTGCTAATGAAGAGCATTACCGTACCACCAATGTTGTAAGTTTACCTGGTACAGGCCAGAGAACTATCACTGTAAGATTAGGTTCCGGCTTTCCAAGTTATTACTCAACTGGTTTAGACCAGGCATTGGCAAGATATAATAACCTTAACCTGAGGATCAGGTTTCAACGGGTCACTTCCGGTGGCAATATTGTGATATCAGGCGCTAACCTGGGAACTACTTCAGGAGGCGGTTGTATTTTAGGCCAGGCATCAGGCTTCCCCAGTGCCAATGGTAATCCAAGCGGCGGCTTTACACTTAGCACAAGCAGCTGCGCTACCAGCTATTTAAATACAGCCAATAAAGCTGATGAAGTAATGGCTCACGAAATTGGCCACTGTATCGGATTCCGTCATACTGACTATATGAACAGGTCAAGCTGCGGACAAAACTCAAACGAAGGTTCTGCCGGCGTAGGCGCTGTTTGGATCCCGGGCACACCAACAACTGTGAATGGTTCTTATAATTCATGGATGATGGCATGTACTAATGGAAGCCCTGCTTTCAGTTCTTCTGATGGAACAGCTTTGAACTACGTGTATTAATTTATTTTCCTTGCAAAAAAATGACACAATCTGATTTCTTTTCTTAAAGAAAGGAATTAGATTGTGTTTTAACATTTATCTTTTACTAAAAAACTACAAAATGAGAAAAACACTTTATTATGTTGGAATGGCTTTAATGCTTACCGGCATTTTTGCCAGTTGTAAAAAAGCTCCGTCTGATGACGTAAACCCAAATGCATTAACAGCAGCTGAAAGAGGCCTTGTTACTGCAGCCGGTTTTAATGGCAATTGGGCAGAAAGAACTGCCGATGGTAATTACTTGATCGAAGGTGATGTTATATTAACCAAAGCCCAGTTAAACGAAATGGCTGGCACTACGCCTTCTAATTTTCTGATTGTTGGTAATGAAGAACACTATCGTACTTATAATGTAGTCAATACAGGAGGAGGAACAAGAACAATAACCGTAAGCCTCGGTTCAGGATTCCCTTCTTATTATTCAACTGCCCTGGATAATGTAATTGCAAGGTATAATAGCTTTGGATTGACCATTAACTTTCAGAGAGTGGCTTCAGGCGGCCAGATCAATATAAACGGTGCTAATTTAGGCACATCAGGTGGTGGCTGTATACTGGGACAGGCTTCAGGATTCCCGGATGCCAACGGAAACCCTTCGCCTGGTTTTACGCTTAGTACAAGCAGTTGTGCGACCAGTTATTTAAATACAGTTGATAAAGCTGATGAAGTAATGGCTCACGAAATGGGACATTGTATTGGCTTCCGTCATACTGATTATAAGAAGAGGGCCAGCTGCGGACCAGGTGCAGGCGAACAGGCAGGCTCGATCGGTGCCGTATGGATTCCCGGAACACCTACCAATGTTTCAGGAAGCTATAATTCATGGATGATGGCTTGTACAAATGGCAGCCCGTTGTTTAACGGAGATGATGTTATTGCTTTGCAATATGTTTATTAAGACATAATCTATAGTCATTAAAAAATCCCTTTCTGTCCGGAAAGGGATTTTTTAATTAAATGTTTTTGATTTAATTAATCAGTAATTTTATTTTTTTGAAAATTCATTTATCCGGCAACCAATGATATTGCATAAACTCACATTGACCTTCACTAAAACAATATTATTCTTTGTATTCTTTCTATTGATCAATACCGGTTCATTTTCACAAAACAAACCAGGCAATGAAACGCCGGTTTCACTCTATGCAGATGCTACAGATCAACCATACATAAAAGACAAACCCTACTATCTTGTTTCAGTGAAAGATAAAATGCCATGGGAGGTTTTGGTGATAAGAATGATCGATGAAAAAACTGCCATCATAAAAATTTCATCACAGCAGCAACTGGAACTGGTGAAACAGCAGTTCTCTATTGTTGCCGCAAACAACCGGTGGAAATACGCTCCTGCATTGCTGAAAGATATTGAAAGCAAAAAGCCAGATGTTGTTGAGAGCTTTATTATAACCGGTAGCGATATTGAAGCACTGCAAATGGTTTTAAAAACAAGATCAAATGATGTAACAATAACCAGTATCAACAAACCATCCAATTCAGCTGTAATTAAATGCAAAGCCTATTTTTTAAGAAATACAATAGCGGTATTAAAAGAAGTTATTTTTATTGACAGGCATGCCGAACCTCATACCGAAATTGCGATCATTGGTTATAGCAGGGATTTTAATGGAATAAACCAGCTTGACTACCTGGTACCAGCTGCAAACGGGAAGAACATTATTGTTGGTGTTAAAGAACAAAAAATGGAGGAGACAGACCTGGATCTGTACAAAAGAGTGGTGCCATCCACACTTGCAGCACCCACCATAAGCAATCATGCAACGGTGATCTCTTCTATTATAGGAGGTGCAGGAAACAGTTTTTACAATGGCCGTGGGATGGCCAACGGTTGCAAATTTTACTCAAGCTCTTTTTCCAATCTTTTTGCAGATGATGCAACCATTTTAAATACAAATAAAGTAACTACACAGAATCATTCTTACGGAACCATAGTTCAACAATTTTATGGCGCCGAAGCCGTTAGTTATGACCTGCACACCTGGCAAAACAAAAATTTTGTGCATATTTTTTCAGCCGGCAATAGCGGCAAACTTGCTGCCACAGAAGGCAAATATGCAGGCATTACAAACTATGCAAACCTTACCGGTAATTTTAAAATGGCGAAGAACATCATTGCCGTGGCAGCAATTGATAATGCAGGTAATATGCCAGCTGAAAGTTCTTCGGGGCCTGCTTACGATGGCAGGTTGATACCACAGGTCACTGCACTGGGCCCGAATGGCACATCTGATGCAGCAGCAATCATCAGCGGCACTGTGGCTGTAATGCAACAGGTGTATGCAGACAGCAATAGCCAGGCCCTTCCACCTGCATCACTTACTAAAGCAATTATGTTTAATACTGCCGATGATATTTATAAAACAGGTATTGATTATAAAACCGGTTATGGATTGGTGAACAGCTACGCAACTGTAAGAGCATTGCAACAAAAAAATTATGATGGAAGCACCCTTTCTCAAAGCCAATCGTGGACAAAAAATATTACGGTGCCGCCAAACACTGCACAAGTAAAAGTTACACTTGCCTGGACAGATACGGTTTCCCAGGTAAATAACAACAAGGCACTCATTAATGACCTGGATATTGAATTGACAGAAATTGCTACCGGCAATATTTTTAAACCCTGGGTGCTGAGTGTTTTTCCAAATGCAGATTCACTAGCCAAACCTGCTATCAGAAAAAGGGATTCGCTGAATACTGCTGAACAGATAAGCATTGCTTTACCAACTGCAGGTAATTACCAGGTAAAAGTAACCGGCACCAATATCAGCAACCCTTCTTTACCATTCCACATTGCTTACAACATTGATACACTGAATACTTTCGTTTTCACAAACCCGCTGCATGCTTCGGATGTTAACAGGGCCGAGAATCCAATACTCAACATTAAGTGGAGGACATTTGTTGCAGATACAAATCAAACCGGAAATTTATCTATAAGCTATAATAATGGAACCACCTGGCAATTACTCAAACAATCACATAAGATCTATACCAATCAATTTCAGTGGCAGATAAAAGACACAGCTTCTACAGCCATATTAAAAATGGAGACCGGTTTCGGAACTTTCTTTTCAAAAAATTTTATCATCAGCAAGGTCATCAATACTAAGGTTGATTTTATTTGTGCTGATTCGTTCCAGCTATCCTGGGATAAGCATGTTTATGCCAGTGCTTATAAAGTGTTTGCATTAACAGACAGCCCCTATTTAAAACCGATCCTCACAATTACTGACACATTCAGAGTATTTAAACGGGTTGATTACCCTTACCTGGTTTATGCTGTTGAACCTGTTTTAAATAACAATATTCCCGCAGCACGCAGCATTGCCTCCAATATAGAACTGCAGGGAGTTTACTGCTTTTATAAAACCTTCTATTACAATCAGCTCGATGGTAATAATTTAGATCTTGTACTTGAATTAAGTGCTGCCAGTTTTGTTGACAGTGTTTATTTTGAAAGGGTGACAGAACAGGGAATACTGTTACAAACTTATGCAGGCGTGAGAGTGAATAACGATCCCAGGCTGACTCAATTTGTTAACAACCTGGCAGGTGGCATTTCATATTTCAGGGCTAAAATAAAACTTAAAAATGGCGCATTTGTTTATACGGATATTATTTCTCTTTTAACATCGGGCAGACAGTATATCGTTTTTTATCCAAACCCGGCAAGTAAAAAGATAAGTTTAAAATACGTGTTGATGCAGGGCATTCCTGCCGATAACCGTATTCAATTCTTTGATATAACAGGAAAAATGATCAGGAATTTTTCATCGCTACCAACAATTATTGATATTTCGGGATTTCCAACCGGTGTGGTTGTCTATAAATTATTTAACAAGCGTAACAATCGTTTGGAAGCAGGAAAGCTTATAATTTATGAATAGCCCGGTCTTCGTATTTTAGATCTTCGAGTAATTTAACCTGCTGTATTTTTTGTGAGACCAGGTTTTGAAGTCTTTGCACACGATCCCATATGTATAAAACTATTCTTATTGATGCAATGCCTATTAAGGGAATAATGTCTTTCATGATCATTACTACCGGGGCTGCCAATGCCGCAGGGAACAAATTATATAAGATCACTTCTATTATGGATATTATCGTTTTCACTTGGTAATCATTTACAATTACCTATTCTAAAATGGTGCCAATACAAATTGAAGTTTAAAAATGTGCAAAACCTGTAGATTTATAACCCCGGCAGCGGAGCGGCATACACAGTTTTTGAATTATTTAAATACGAAATCCCATAAAGCCATTTAATACTATCTTTATTTATTAATTATTACCTATGCAACGTATTGCTGAATCGGAATTGATCATTAATTCCCGTGGCGCTATTTACCACCTGGATGTAAGGCCCGAAGAACTGGCTACTACCATTATTGTAGTGGGCGACCCGGAGAGGGTTAAAAAAGTAAGTGCCCATTTTGATAAAATTGAGCACCAGTTACAACACCGGGAGTTTATTACCCACACCGGGTATATTGGCAATAAGCATTTGTCGGTCATCTCTACCGGTATTGGCCCCGATAATATTGATATTGTTTTTAACGAGCTGGATGCTTTGGCAAATATCGATTTTGAAACGAGGGAGATCAAAAAAGACCTTACCAAACTTAACATCATCCGTTTTGGTACATCGGGTTCTTTGCAGGCCGATATACCGGTTGATAGTTTTGTAGCATCATCACATGGTTTGGGTTTGGATAACCTGCTTAATTTTTACAGTTACCAAAAAACCGGTGATGATAAGGCAATGGCAGAAGCATTCATTACACAAACCGGCCTTGATACTGCTATCACCAATCCCTATGCTTTCAGCGGGAGCGAAATGCTGTTGCAAAAATTCGGTGAAGGTTTTCACAAAGGCATTACTGTAACCTGCCCCGGTTTTTTTGGCCCGCAGGGAAGGGTGTTACGATTGGGATTAGCAAGTCCGGGCCTGGTTGATAAGCTCACCCATTTCAATTTTAATAATCATCGAATCACTAACTTTGAAATGGAGACATCGGCCATTTATGGTTTGGGAAAACTGATGGGGCATGAATGCATGAGTGTGAACGCCATCATTGCAAACCGTGTGGTAAAAGAATTCTCAAAAGACAGCAATGCAGCTGTAGAAAAATTAATTGTAAAAGCATTGGAAGCATTAACGGCTTCCTGAGTAACGAAATAAAACAAGATGATCGTAACGAAAATGATACCGGACTTTTCCACATGCCCACATGTTGATCAGGTGGGCATTGAAGAAAGGGCATCGAGGTTTACCAAGCGAAGTATTAAAAATGAGACCAAAACAAATGGTTTGATGCTTGCGTTGAACATGATCGACCTTACCACCCTGGAAGGAAAAGATTCCGAAGGGAAAGTAAAACAACTTTGTTATAAGGCACAGCACCTGCATGATGCATATCCGGGCCTGCCAACAGTGGCTGCTATTTGTGTTTATCCATCAATGGTTAAAACGGCTAAAGCTGCACTGGGTGATTCAGGTATAAAAGTAGCATCAGTATCAACGGCATTTCCCAGCGGCCAGGCGCCACGTGATGTAAAGATCCGTGATACAAAATTTGCTGTACAGAATGGTGCTGATGAAGTGGACATGGTGATCTCCCGAGGCAAATTTTTAGAAGGTGAATATAATTATGTATTTGATGAAATAGCAGCCATTAAAGAAGCATGCGGCGATGCCAGGTTAAAAGTTATTTTAGAAACCGGTGAACTGGTTACTTATGATAAAGTACGTAAAGCAAGTGATATCGCCATGTATGCCGGTGCTGATTTCATTAAAACATCTACCGGAAAAATCTCTCCCGCCGCAACCATGCCGGTAACACTGGTAATGCTGGAAGCCATTCGTGATTTTTATTACAAGACCGGAAAAAAAATTGCGATGAAACCAGCTGGTGGTATTTCAAAAGCAAAACTGGCCTTGCATTATTTAGTGATGCTGAATGAAGTGCTGGGCGAAGACTGGATGAATAATGAATGGTTCAGGTTTGGTGCCAGCAGCCTGGCCAATGATATACTGATGCAGCTGATGAAACAACGTACCGGTGTTTATCAATCGGCAAATTATTTCTCAATCGATTAAACTTATTTAATGGCAACTAAGAAAAATAATACTATAAAACTGAAGTTTGATTCTGCAAGGAATTTAGCTCCTGCACCAGAGAGTAAAAGCGCTGCTAAAATAGATCAGCAGTACGACCTGTTCATCAATGGTAAATTTGAAAAACCTTCAGGCAAGAAATATTTTCCTACTATCAACCCTGCAACAGAAGAAAAACTTTCGATGATCGCTGAAGCAAACACAGCTGATGTAAACAAAGCAGTTGTAGCTGCAAGGTCATCTTATGATAAGACCTGGAAAAAAATGCCGCCTGCTGAACGGGCAAAATATATTTACCGCATAGCAAGAATGATACAGGAACGTGCAAGGGAGTTTGCCATTATCGAAACATTGGATGGTGGAAAACCGATCCGTGAGAGTCGTGATTTTGATGTACCTACAGCTGCCAATCATTTCTTTTACTATGCAGGCTGGGCCGATAAACTGGAATATGCTTTTCCAAACCGCAGAACAGAACCATTGGGTGTTGCCGGGCAGATCATTCCCTGGAACTTTCCTTTACTGATGGCCGCCTGGAAGATTGCACCAGCACTGGCTTGTGGAAATACGGTTGTTTTAAAACCTGCAGAAAACACTTCGCTCACTGCATTAAAACTTGCAGAAATTATTCAGGAAGCCGATCTGCCTCCCGGTGTTGTTAATATTATTACCGGTGCCGGTGCAACAGGTGCTGCTATTGTTAATCATGCTGATATTAATAAGATCGCTTTTACTGGTTCAACTGAAGTTGGAAAAATTATTCAACGAGCCATTGCAGGCACCAATAAAAAAGCAACGCTTGAATTAGGTGGCAAAGCTGCCAATATCATTTTTGATGATGCCCCACTCGACCAGGCAGTAGAAGGTGTTATCAACGGTATCTTCTTTAACCAGGGCCATGTGTGCTGTGCAGGTTCACGTTTGTATGTGCAGGAATCGGTTATGAAAGAAGTGGTTCGCAAATTAAAAGACAGGCTCGAGACATTGATCGTTGGCGACCCGATGGATAAGAACACCGATATCGGTGCCATCAATTCAAAAGCACAATTGGATATCATTAATAAATACATCAGGATCGGCCAGCAGGAAGGTGCTGAAATGTACCAGCCTTCATGTGCAATTCCTAAGAAAGGATTTTTCTGCAGGCCGACCATCTTCACCAATGTGGCTCAAAGCAACCGCATTGCGCAGGAAGAAATTTTCGGGCCGGTACTCGCCATCCAAAGTTTCAGAACCGATGATGAAGTGATTGAAAAAGCAAACAACACACCTTATGGCCTTAGCGCAGGTGTATGGACCGATAAAGGTTCCAAAATATTCAATCTTACAACCAAATTAAGAGCAGGGGTTGTTTGGGCAAATACATTCAATAAGTTTGATCCTACATCTCCGTTCGGAGGCTATAAGGAAAGTGGTTATGGAAGAGAAGGCGGTGTACATGGATTGAATGCTTACGTTAATATCATTTAAACAACAAAAAATGGCGACAACAGAAAAAAGGTTAGAAGTCTTAAAGACATACAAAATTTATATAGGCGGACAGTTTCCAAGAACTGAATCAGGAAGGTACTATGTGGCTACCAATAACAAAAAAGAGAACCTGGCCAATGTTTGCCTGGGATCGAGAAAAGATTTCAGGGATGCTGTAGTTGCGGCCCGTGGGGCTTTTGGTGGCTGGAGCGGAAGAGCCGCTTTTAACCGTGGACAGATTTTGTATCGCATTGCCGAAATGCTGGAAGGAAGAAAAGCACAGTTCATTGATGAATTAATAAAACAAGATTCAACAAGAGCACAGGCTGAAAATGAAGTGAACCTTTGCATTGACCGGTTAATTTATTACAGTGGCTGGTGCGATAAATTTCAGCAACTTTTCAGTTCTGTAAATCCTGTTGCATCATCTCATTTTAATTTTTCTGTTCCTGAGCCAACTGGTGTTGTTGCTGCCATTGCTCCGCAGAATGATTCTTTATTAGGGTTGGTTTCTGTAATTGCACCTATCATCGCCGGAGGAAATACCTGTATTGTTTTAGCATCTGCAACAAAACCACTTTGTGCAGTAACGTTTGCTGAAGTACTCAACAATTCAGACTTACCGGGCGGTGTTGTAAATATTCTTACCGGGAAAGTAGCTGAACTTGTCTCTTATTTTGCCGACCACATGGATGTGAATGCAACTGTTTTTTGTGAAGCAGATGCGGCAACACAAAAAATGATCAAAGAAAAATCAGCATTGAATGTAAAGAGAATAGTGCTCTACGATAAGGTTAAATGGGCAGACGCAAACGGCCAGTCTCCCTATTTTATTATGGACCTGCAGGAAATAAAAACCACCTGGCACCCGATCGAGAATATTGGCGGGGCGAAGGCTGGGTATTAATTAAGCTGTCAATATTACTTTCAGCGCTTTTTCTTTTTCTGCATTGCCAAATATTTCATAAGCTTCAATTACCTGGTCGAGTTTAAAATGATGGGTGATCAGTTTATTTGGATTAAGTTTTTCAGATTGAACTGTTTTAAAAAGCATGGGTGTTGTAAAAGTGTCGACAAGCCCGGTGGTAATTGTAATATTTTTCGACCATAGAGTTTCCAGGTGCAGTGTAACAGGTTTACCATGAACGCCTATATTTGCAATGCATCCACCAGGTGCTATAATGGCCTCACATAATTCAAATGTTGCTGCTATACCAACCGCTTCTATGGCCGCATCAACTCCTTTACCACTTGTTAAATCCATGATCCTTTTAACCACATCTTCCCTGCTATTTATACTGTGTGTAGCTCCAAAAGTCTTTGCAATATCAAGACGGTTATCATCCAGGTCGATCATAATAATTTCCGCAGGTGTATAAAACTGTGCAGTTAATAATGCTGCCAATCCTATAGGGCCGGCTCCTACTATAGCGATCGTGTCACCAGGCTTTACTTTTCCATTAAGAACACCGCATTCAAAACCCGTAGGCAAAATATCACTTAACATTACGAGTGCTTCTTCATCGGCCCCATCCGGAATAGGATATAAGCTGTTATCTGCATGAGGTATCCTTACATATTCGGCCTGGCAGCCGTCAATTAAATTACCCAATATCCATCCTCCCTTTTCGCAATGCGAATACATTGTCTTCTTACAATATTCGCATTTGCCACAGGAAGTGATACAGGAAATAAGCACATGATCCCCTTTTTTAAAATTATTTACGGTCTCTCCAACTTCTTCTATTATCCCAACTCCTTCATGGCCTATAATTCTACCTTCTGTAACAGTTGGAACATCGCCTTTCATAATATGCAGATCGGTACCGCAAATAGTTGTTTTTAAAATTTTTACAATCGCATCTGTAGGCTCCTTGATTTCCGGTTTCGGTTTTTCCTCCCAGGATTTTTTTCCAGACCCATGATAAACCAATGCCTTCATGGTTTTACCAGTTTGATTATTTGTTACCTCTGTTGCTTTATCATTTTCGATTGTTGTTCCTGTGGTTCTCATTCAACAAAAGTAGGTGCAGCTCAAAACCAAATGTTATATAAACCTTGAAAGGAATTGCATATTTCATACATTCAAACAATATCAAGGAAATAAAAAAACCGTTTCTCAAAAGAAACGGTTTTAATCTTACCAAAATGTTTTTTACGCATCCTTGCCATGACAATGCTTATACTTTTTACCACTGCCACAAGGACAAAGATCATTTCGTCCCGGCGCTTTCTCCACACGTATGGGTTCCTGCTTTATTGGTTCTGACGGATCGATATAATCATTCTCTGCACTGATATGCTCAGGTCCACCGGCATTTGCAAACTCTTCCTTGCGCTGGCGCATCTTGCTCATGTCTGTCTTTTGTTCACGCCCTTCACGTATACGGCCTGCATTGGTTTGCTCCATCGGTATCTGTGCATGGCAAAGGAAGCTCACGATATCTTTATTCACCTGGTCGTCCATTTGTTTAAAGGCAGTAAAGGCTTCTATCTTATAAATAACCAGCGGATCTTTTTGTTCGTAGGTTGCTGATTGCACACTGTGGCGCAGGTCATCCATGGCACGTAGATGTTCTTTCCATGCATCATCAATTAAAGCCAGGGTAATATTGCGTTCCAATGCATCATTCAGTTCCCTTCCTTCTGTTGCTAAATATTTATCAAGATTGGCCAAAGCCTGCAACTGTTTTTTACCATCGGTAAAAGGCACTGCTACATTTTCGATGTGATTGCCCTGCTCTGCACGGATGTTCTTAATGATGGGCCATGTTTGTTTTGCAAGACCATCGGTTTTTCTCCGGTACTGTGTTATAGCTTCTTCATACAGGCGATTACTTAATGTATTTTCATCTTCTTTATCCAGCTCTTCTGCAGTAATGGTAGTATCAATACCAAAATTTACGATCGCTGCCAGTTTGAAGCCATCATGATCATTCAATTCTTTAAAAGAATTGATGAGGCCGTTGGCAACAGAATAGAATGAATTATCCAGGTCAAGCGCCAGCCTTTCGCCAAACAAGGCGTGGTTACGTTTTTTGTACACCACGTTACGTTGCTTGTTCATCACATCATCATACTCCAGTAATCTTTTACGGGTACCAAAGTGATTTTCCTCCACTTTCTTTTGTGCCCTTTCAATTGATTTGGTGATCATGCTATGCTGTATCACTTCTCCTTCTTTATAACCCATACGATCCATCAGGCCGGCGATTCGCTCACTGCCAAACATACGCATCAGGTCATCTTCCAACGAAACAAAAAATTGAGAGCTACCCGGATCGCCCTGGCGGCCGGCACGGCCACGCAACTGCCTGTCTACACGGCGGCTCTCATGACGCTCTGTACCCAATATGGCCAAACCACCGGCTTCTTTTACACCGGGCCCGAGTTTAATATCGGTACCACGACCGGCCATGTTGGTTGCAATAGTAACTGCACCTGGTAAACCAGCCTCAGCAACAACCTGTGCTTCCCTGCTATGCTGTTTTGCATTCAAAACATTGTGCGGAATATTTTTTTGAGCAAGCATCCTTGCCAGTAACTCACTTATTTTAACATCCGTTGTACCGATCAGGCAGGGCCTTCCTAAACCACGCAATCTTTCAACTTCATCAATTACTGCCTTGTATTTTTCACGCTTGGTTTTGTAAACAAAATCCTGCTCGTCTTTACGGATCACAGTTACATTGGTAGGAATGCTAACCACATCCAGTTTATAGATACTCCAGAATTCGCCTGCTTCCGTTTCAGCAGTACCGGTCATACCACAAAGTTTGTGATACATACGGAAGTAATTCTGCAATGTAACCGTTGCATAGGTTTGTGTAGATGCTTCGATCTTTACGTTTTCCTTTGCTTCAATGGCCTGGTGCAAACCATCAGAGTACCTTCTGCCATCCAGGATACGGCCGGTTTGTTCATCCACGATCTTAATAGCACCTTCCATCACCACATATTCCACATCCTTTTCAAATAAAGTATAGGCTTTCAATAATTGCTGTACGGTGTGTATACGGTCTGCTTTTAAAGCATAGTCATTCAGCAGCGCTTCTTTTTGATGAAGTTTTTCATCAGCTGCCATGGTGCTTTTTTCAATATCTGCAAGCCTGGTTGCTATATCAGGTATGATAAAGAACTCAGGGTCTTCACCACTTCTTGTAATTAACTGAATACCCTGGTCGGTCAGATCAACCTGGTTGTTCTTTTCATCAATGTTGAAGAATAATTCAGCATCAACCTTTGGCATTTCTTTTTGCTGATCGGCGAGATAATAGTTTTCGCTTTTCTGCAGTTTTACCCTGTTACCGGGCTCACTTAAAAATTTAATTAAGGCGCTGTTCTTTGGTAAACCACGGTGAGCACGCATTAAAGCAAGGCCCCCATCTTTAGGGTCATCATTGCCTTCGGCAATTTTTTTCTTGGCTTCAATTAAGAACTGGTTCACTGCTTTGCGCTGTGCTTCCACCAGCCTTTCTATCCTTGGTTTCAGATCGAAGAATTGTTGTGTGTTATCACTATGGCCAACCGGTCCACTTATAATTAAAGGTGTACGGGCATCATCGATCAATACGCTATCCACCTCATCCACCATGGCAAAATGATGCTTGCGTTGCACCATTTCGTTGGGTGTATGCACCATATTATCCCTCAGGTAATCAAAACCAAATTCGTTGTTGGTGCCATAAATAATATCGGCGTTGTAAGCATTGCGGCGGGCATCGCTGTTGGGTTCATGCTTATCAATACAATCAACACGCAGGCCCAAAAATTCAAAGATGGGGCCGTTCCATTCACTATCCCTTTTTGCCAGGTAATCGTTCACGGTTACCACATGCACGCCTTCACCACTTAATGCATTCAGGTAGGCAGGCAATGTACTCACCAGGGTCTTACCTTCACCCGTTGCCATCTCAGCAATCTTTCCTTCATGCAAAACAGTACCACCAATCAGCTGCACATCATAGTGTATCATGTTCCAGCTAACTTTAGCACCACCCGCTGTCCAGGTTTTATTATAAATGGCCTTATCACCATCGATAGTAAGGCTATCTTTTTTAACGGCCAATGCCCGGTCTAATTCGGTTGCAGTTACTTCAAGCGTTTCATTTTCTGTAAAACGACGACTGGTTTCTTTTACCGTAGCAAAAGCTTCAGGCAAAATTTCCTGTAGCACCACTTCCAGCTCTTTGTCCTTATCTTTTTTTAACTCATCGATCTCTTTATAAATAACATCCTTACCATTGATGTCTTCAACAGGGAGGTCTTCAGCCGCTTTTTGCTTATCGGCAATTTCAGTATCTATTTTATTGAGGTGGGCTGTAATGCGTTGTTTGAACTCAGCTGTTTTATTACGCAACTCGTCATTGGTTAATGACCTGTATTGTGCAAAAAACTGGTTGACCTGATCAACCACCGGTTTTATTTTTTTTACGTCTTTTTCGCTCTTGTTACCGCCAAAAAGTTTCGAAATAACTCCTATCATAAAATTCAGTATTGTTGGGTATTCTATATATGCTTAAGATTCAGGATATTGCTTGT
>JADMIO010690415.1_pt1 | contig 20891 bp, 15 predicted proteins | sample 8958161 | NCBI WGS metagenome assembly JADMIO01 (sample SAMN16585339, study PRJNA669376) | soil metagenome | isolation source: Crop rotation soil | place: USA: Cullars Rotation, Alabama | collected 2011 | reverse complement strand
ACAAGTTCGTAATAATTGCTTCCAAGCTGGGTCGGAATCCACTGAACCAGCGAGTTGGTGAGGGTCATTCCCGGAGGATTATTCGTTAGCCGGATTATTAAGGCGTCGCTGTCGGGATCGAACGACTCGACCAGGACCAGAAACGTGTCGCCCAGCCGCACGGAAGCGCGTGGGAAGGAGGTTATCTGCGGAGAATGATTAGTCGAATCGGCTACAACTGGAAGATCGAAAAACTGAGTTGTGGTGTCTTGGCCGTCCGTGGCACTGATAGCCACATGTTGGAATCCTACGTCACCTGCGGCTGGAGTCCAGGTCACCAGGCCTGAGTTCGTGGCCAGGGTCATTCCGGGGGGGTGATCCCCTAAAGTGAACGTGAGCGGATCGCCATCTGCATCCTGCGCTCGGAGGCCATATTGCCAGGGCCGTCCGACGACCGCCGGTCCTCGTGGCAAAGACGTGATCTCGGGGGTATGATTTGCCGCGCGCACGGTTACCGTAAAAGTTTGCAGCGCCAGTCCGCCACGTCCGTCCCGAACTCGAAGGGTCACGCTCTGAGGTCCAACCTGCGCTGAGGTGGGAACCCACACCACGACACCGGAAGTGGGTTGCACGGCCATCCCGTTCGGCGCAAGCGGCAGTGCAAACAAGAGTGAATCACCATCCGCATCGATGGCCACGGCGTCGTAGCGGAACAGTTGGCCAACGTTAGCGCTGGTCGGTGCGGCGGTAATGAAGAAGGGGGCAGCATTTGAGGTTGGATTGGTTCCCTGCCTGGTTCCAAAGTCCAGCCCTGTGACTATTTGCGCATTGGTCAGCGTGATCGCATAGCCACCAAGCCTAGGTGCCGTCTGGAGCCAACCGTTTTGGCCCTCATTCGCCACGATGTAAGCACCGGGCGCAAAGTTGGCGAAGGAGTAGGCACCGCAGTCATCCGTGACGCGAAAAGGCTCTTCAGGATTTCGCTGATTATTTCCATTCAGGTCGAGATAAACAATCCACCCGGGAAGAGGAGTTTCGGACTCATTTCCATTTGAGAGGGAGATATCGTCGAGCGCGAAATCGTTGCCCGATCCAGCGAGCCCCAGGTCTACTATCGTCACGATGGCCGCCGTATTTGTACCGGAGTTCCAATTCGCTGAGAATCTCACCCATTGTCCCACGGCCGCAGGAGCGCCGAAATCGGCGCCGATCTGTTGACCGTTAATCTCGAAACGCAATGTTGCTGGATTTCCCGGGTACCAGGTTGCGACCCAGGCAGAAAATACGAAATCGGAATTTGTGGCAACCCGGGTCGCTTGTTCCCAAACCAGCACATTTGGAACGCTGCTCCCATTGATCATCATCATTGCACCGGTTCCACTGGTGTGGTCGCCAAACGACGCGGCCAAAGGATGATTTGTCGCGGGATTCGTAGTGAATGTGAAAGTTGTGTCCGCTTGGACATCTCTGCGGACAAAAATGTATTCACTTCGGAACGCGCTTTGGAGGCAACTGAAATCGCCATTAAACAGCATTTCACCTGCTTTGATTCCGTCACCATTCAAGTCGTTGAATACCGTGCCATGGATTTCACCTTTGCCAGGCGGCGCGACATTAATCACAAAACTCTGCGTGTCGAATCCTCCCCGCCCATCATCGACGCGGATACCAACATCGACCTGGCTACTGGGCGTGGTTGCAACCGACCAATTATCCACGCCTGCGCTGGCACTCAGGGTCGGGTTGGTAATAACTGAGGCAAAGCCAAACTGCATAGGGTCCCCGAGGGATGAAAAATCGGGAAGCGCGGGCCCCGAACCATAAACCCGCACAAAGTTCTGCGGGGTAAGGTTGCCTGAATCGAAATGCGACCACGAATTGCTCGCGGCAACGATACCACGGGCCAAGTAATAAGAATTGTTTTGGACGAGGAGGGGTTGAATTGTCGCTTTCGGTTGTTCGAATGTACCGTCGCCCTTTCCAAATAGAAGAAAGAGCACATTGTTTCCTCGACTGGGGACAACCAGATCAGGGATACCGTCACCATTAAAATCCTCTAGAGCCAGGGAAGCTGGAGAGGAGGCTCCGATTGCATAATCAGATCGAGAGGCAAACGTGCCGTCACCGTTTCCAAGAAGGACAGAGACGTTGTTAGAGTCTGAATAATTATCCACCACCAAGTCCAAATTACTGTCACTGTTCAGATCCTTGAGAAACACCCGAATAGGGGCTTTCCCGACTGCATATTCCAAAAAGTGTACGAAGTTCCCGTTCCCATCCCCAAGGAGCACGCTAACAGCCGTACCGTCTCCAGCACCGAAGTTTCCGGTAACCAAGTCTAGGTGCCCATCGTGATTGACATCACCAAGCGCCAATGCTCGTGGATTTTCGCCGGTCGCAAGATCAATGGGAGGTGAGAGTGCACCAGTGGCGCTGCCGAGAAGGACAGAGGCCGTCCGGTTTCGATTGTCGCCTGCATTTCCGGTAATCACATCTGGATGTCCATCCTCATTCACGTCTCCAATAATCAATCCTGTTGGATTTGGACCGGTAATGTAATCCAATTGTGGTTTGAAACCGCCATCTCCGTTTCCCAAGAAGACCGACACCCGGACACCGGTCACCACAACATCTAGATTGCCATCTCCATCCATATCAACGAGGCGGGCTGCAAGAGCACAATACCCGACATCATGGATTTCAGGCGGCCCGAAAGCACCATTACCAAGTCCGAGCAAGACAGTCAGATCATCCCCTCCCCCGTAGCCCCTGCAGCTCACTGTGACAACATCAAAAATGCCATCGTTGTTCAGGTCTCCGATCAGAAGCTCTCCCGAACCCGTTCTGGTCGGAAAATCCCGCTTGCTAGAAAATTGGCCCGCTCCAGTTCCGAGGAAAACAGACATGGTGCCTCCTGCGTTGGCAACCAAGAGATCAGATATGCCGTCTCCATTTACGTCTGCGATAGCTGGTACAAACGGTTCGGGTGATGCTTGAAGGCTCTGCGTAACATTTACATGGAAGGAGTATCGCAGTTTCGAAATGGCTCCTTTTACACCCGGATCATATGTCTCTACCTGATGGATGTGAACGAATGTGGCGGGACCGGATTTACCTGATTGCTGAACGAAACTTCGATATTCGTTTGGAATCCCACCAGTCGCGGATTGCGTCACCGAAAGGAAGCTCTGCGTATTGGTGCCTGCGCTGTCAGAGATGTTGTACTGTGCCCAATCATTGATGCTAAAAACGCCGTCAGTGAATGTACTCAACGCAAAAAAGTTCGTTGGCACTTCCCATGCAATTACTCCATTGCTGGAGTTAATGTCCATGCCGCCTGGTCCATTCAAGATCGTGAAGGTGAGTGGATCGTTATCCGGGTCGAGTGCAGCCACGTCATAAACATAAGGATTGGCTGCCATAACATTCGTGACCGCTAAACTAACAATAATCGGTGGATGGTTGGCCGCGTCGGCCAGGACAGTAACGACGTAAGATTGAGTGGCGATGCCGCCCCGGCCATCCGAAACGAGAACCGTGACGTTGTGGTTTCCGATTTGGGTTGTGCTTGGGGACCAGCGGATGACACCAGTCGAGGGATCGATGACCATGTTGGTGGGAAATTGGGTGAGTGAGTAAGAAAGCGCATCGCCGTCTGGATCCACCGCCTCAGTGTCGTAAATGTAACTAAGAACGAAATTAAGCTCATAGAAAACGAGATCGTCGAAGGCACACCCGCTCTGCCCGCCGCGAGACCTCACTGTGACTTTGGCAATGCCTGCGGCAGACAGAAAAGCAGTCTGCCCGCCGTTCGTTGCGCCCGCTCCGGTAGTGAATTCTTGTCTGCTGAACAATTCGCCACTGGTTCCGAAAAAAGAAACGTCGAACGTTTCCCCGGAAGGATCGCCATCGCCGACGCGGACCTGCGCGTAGTCAGTTGTGGCCGGTTGGGTCGTGCCTGGCTTGACAAAAGTGATAGTTGTCTCGTTCCCAATGTACCCTATTGCGATGGCGTTCGAAACCGAGGTTCCAAAATCCAATACGCCATCATCCTCCCTGACAAAATTAATCACGTCACCAGCCGTGTCTCCAATGTTTGTAAACAATACACCGTAAGCTTGGTATTGGTTCGTGATTTTCGTAAAGGGCGTTAAGTCATCGAACCCCAGTCGTGTCACGGTTGGGGCTCTGCCCGCACGTGCTGCCACGACTGGGATTGAAACGAAGTAAGGCGGCCGATTGGGCGGCGGAGCAATCACGGAGAGAGTGTAATGCTGCTCGGCAAACCCGCCGTGGCCGTCTTCGACCCGGAGGGTGATGCTGTGCGAGCCAAGGTCATTCGTCGTTGGAGTCCACCGTACTGTAGCAGCCGACGTCAGGAGGCTCTGATCTCCCGCCGCGGCAGCGATATTCGTCAATATCATTCCGGCGGGACCGGTGACGACCGCGAACGAAAGGATATCACTATCAGGATCAGTTGCGGTAAGCGAATAAGCATAGGTACGGCCTACAACCGCCTCGATAACGGGTATGCTTGTGATGGTTGGGTCCTGGTTTAATTGCCCCAGGACCACCAAATCAAAGGCGAACTGAACGCGTTTCGGATTGGAAAATGCCAGCGCGCGAAACCCTGTCATTTCGCCTGGTCCAAGCGAACCCTTCGATACCTGGCCGCTGAGATCATAGAAAGGAATTCCATCCGGAGTCACCCCATCTGTATTCAAAACTCGCACACCAGGATCGCTCAAACGCACAATGCCCACCAACAGCGGAACATTCACCAAGTATTGGCCGGTATTGCGCATTCTGACTTCACTGAAAAGGGTTTTGGTTTGCTCCTTCCATGAGGTGTGGCCAAAATCGCCTTCGAGGCTGCTGGAAACTTCGGCCAACTTTTCAAAATTGATTTCGTCGCTCTGTGGCCGACAGCGCTTCCCCGTGTAGAACTGGCCAAAGTACTCATCTCCATCGGAAGGGTCAGTGAAAGTTTCACGAATCTCCAACTTGTCGAAAGCCACTGTCGAAGAAACCCCCAGGAACGCGGCTGTGTCGTTTGGAGCGTTGAATAGATACGAACCGACCACGGTTCCCTGGTTCTTAAGCGTCACCGTAAAAGTCGTCTCGAAAGGAGAGCCAGACGCGTCGTTAAAGGGTTCGACGAAATCGAAACCAGCCGAAAAGACAGGCGTGTCAAATAGGGCGTCCAGGTATTCATTGCCGAGGGCAATCTCAGGGCCCGGAAGCCGCGCGCTCCAATCTCCACTCGGTACCCCTGGATTGTTCGATGCCCCAATCTGTATGCCCGGTCCGGTAACGTTGCTAAAGGTAACGCTGCCGATTTTGATGGATTGGTAGCTGCTATTTCCCAGTTCTGGCAATGGGCCAGTGGCGCTGGTGGCACAGTTTGAACCAAGAAACTCAGTCTTGTTGGTATAAACAATCAACCCGGGGGTTACGAAGCCGATTGATCCGTTTGGCAGATCGACAGCCAGTGGAGTCGGCGCTTTGGGAGACGGTGACTTTGGCGATTTAGCAATAACTGGCCGGGCGGGAGCGTTGCCAAGTCGTTTTTGTAGGACTCCACCTTGTCCTGGCTGTTTGCCGGCTGGACGAAAAGGCACAGTCTGAACCGCATCAAACTTTACGTCCGAAATCCGGACGGTGGTGCGCGCATCCCGATCGTTGTTGATGAGCCGAAACACAAGAGTGGCCGTGCGGCCCAGAGCCGAAGGATCTAACTGCAAAACTACACGATTCCCTATCATGGACACGCCATCCGCAAGTGCGATGGATTGTCCATCACTGGCATTGAGGAATGCGTCGCGGTCCCCAGCGATAGCGTATGTCGTTGGTGAGCCTTGGTCGTTGAGCAAGGCCACCTCGAATGCGTCCTTGATGGCCCTTGAAGCGGTAACATCAAAAGAAAGCTGAATGTAGGTGAACGAGAGTGTCGAGGGTGCGGAAGGTACCTGCATGCTGCGAGAAAGGGTGACCAGGAACGAGTCCCCTTCAGTCATAACCGCCTCGCAATTGGTGGCCACAACGGTGCCAGAGACAGGAGTTGAGTTCGAGGCCAGAGACGAAGGAGCAGTCACGTTGGCATTCCAGCCGGCGAGTGAGTCCGGGAAAGTGCAGTTCGGACCGTACCAAGTAACAGCACTACTGCTGAAGGTTTCGTTGCAAGCAGCGTCCAGGGCATGCACAACGAATTGGTTTTCTCCCATGGCCAGTACAACATTTGTGAACAGGAAAAAACCGTTGGTATCTGCCACAGTCTTGAGTCCATTCGGGAGCATTTCCACCGTGAGGCCGGGATCCGTCTGGCCACTCATGACAACCGGGTTGAAAATCGTTTTGTGGTCGTTGAGCGGGGCAGAATCGTAAGCTCTGGCTAATTCTAGCGACAGCCGTGGCGGCGTAGTGTCCAAAAAGAAATGCAAAACAAACCTGGGGATTGGTGGACCGGCTGCGTTTGGCTCCGCTGCAGCCAGATAAAGGTCGTGGGGACCATCCGCCAAAATGCCACCGCCAATTTCGGCTAGTTTATTTGAGCCAATTTGAAAGTAACGTGGGAAGCCCAAATTGGTGACCGTCAGCCATGTCCCATTTGTATTGTCGATGCAGGCTTTGAGCACCGAACCTTCTGGGAATTCAAGGGCCAATCCGGAAACTGAGACATCATAGGTGAGGCCATCGTGTTCGTTTGTGCCAGTGTCGTTGGCCAGCAGGGCAAAAAGCTGCGCTCGGGGCTGATCGATGCGTCTGAGCCGGTAGTACCGTTGGGGCAGAGAGTTGGTGGTGAACACTATGCCGTAATTGTGAGGAGCATTCGGCAATGGCTGCCAATGAGTGCAGATTCCCCCCTGGAGTTCATCCTGGAACTCGACGATGTAGTTGTGATTCGAATCTGTGTGGTAAGAGAGCGCCAACCGAACCTGGCCGTTCGTGAGCATCACTTGCGTATTGGTTAATTCCAAACTGGAGTCCACTTGATTGAGTAATGCCTGTCCTCCCAAGCAGGCAGAATTGCCGAGTAGACCGAGAATAAAGATCCTCGCGCATGCCCATATTAATTTGCTTGGGCAACGGAAGTGTAGTTGGTGGTGTGGCCTCACAGGAATTGAAGATTGCTAACAAAAAGGGTCGGGGATGTCCAGCCGTTTGTTAAGCGTTGTTTAACGGAATGTTTAGGCTTGCTATTCTATCGGGGATGTCATAAGTATGCATCATTCCACCCAACCCACTTGGATCAAATGCCAACACAAAGCCATTTCAACTTTTTCGTTGTCCGGAATGCACTTGCGATCTGCCTTCTGTTGTTCGCCGGGTTGTTGTCATCGAGCGGGCAAGGTGTCATCTTCGCGCTTTCGCCGCCAGGAACAGATCGGGGTATCGGCTTAAGCCCTTTGAACGAGATCATTCCCGGGAACAGCCTGGGCTCTGGGGGGGTGCTAGGAAATGGAATCATCTTCGACCCGATTTCAAGGACATTGTCTTTCTCTTTTGGATACGGTTCAGGAGCGGGGTTTACGGATTTGACCGGTCCGGCTTTTGCATTCCTTTTGCATGGCCCTTCCATGCCGGGTGAGACGGCTCCAGTTTTCCTTGATTTGTCTCCCTACCATACTTTCTACGATGATCATGCTCGAGGCGGGACAATCATCGGCTCATTGGTCATGACGCCCAATCAAGCGCAGGACCTGTTGGCCGGGCACGATTACATTAACATCTACACGGAGGCAAATCTTGGCGGAGAGCTTCGCGGCCAGCTCGTCGCTGTTCCCGAGCCGTCCACTACGCAGCTCTTGGGACTTGGCGTTGTGTTGAGTCTTTGTCTATCTTTTCGTCGTCGAGTCTTGAAGTGACTCGGTTTGTGGTTGATCCGGGTTGAATACAACTAAGCAGCCCCGGGTGGCGGGCGACTGTTTCCGGAATCAGGGTTTACAATTCCAAACACGCCACCTAACGAATTATTTCTTGCCAATGGGCCAGCGGGGTTTCAGCAGTTCCTGCTCAATGAGTTCCATTTCCTCTCTAATCAACTTGGCAATGCGATGTTTGGTCAGATAAACCCGGCCCACATTGACCCCAAGATCTTTAGACACTTTGAGTACCGAACATTTTCGGATCACGTAAAAGTCAAAGATTTGATATTGCTCGGCATTCACTTTAGCTTTAACCCGCTGGAGGGCTTTTTCGAGCAGATCCGCTTTCCATTCCTCATCCCAGATCGCCTCCAAGGCTGGACTTTCGGAATTCGGCAACTTTTCCAGAGCGGACGTGCCGGTGGAATCCTCGCTTTGATAATCATGGAGCGGATCTGAAGGGCGGTGTTTTCGGAGATGGTCGCTGATTCGGAAATAAGTTAGCCGCATCAACCAGGTCTTAAATTTGCAAACGCCTGGGTCGTATTGGAACTCTGGCATGGTTTTCGCCACAGTCATCACCGTCTCTTGGACGACATCTTCCGCCTCAGATTCGCGCAACCCGGCTTTGATGGCAGTAGCAAAAATGAGCCTGCGGTAAGTATTGTAAAAATCCTGCCAACTTGCATGGTCATCAAGGTCTTTCAGGCGTTCTAAAAGGCTAGGCCGCGTGGGAATGAATTCATCCGGTTTGATTGCCATACATTCGTTTTTCCATTTAATCGCAGGCTGGAACGGCATCTTTCAAAGAATGAGTAAAAATGCTCATTCAATCGTTTTCCCCAGTTCAAACCTCTTCAGTGCCTGCCCAACTTTTTGCAGATCCGCAACGACAACAACTCCCTGATGCGTTCCCCAGCCCCAGCACCCGCCGCAAAGCCTTCGCTTCCTCGCTCTGCGCATAGTCCTGCCGCTCGACCCGCGGTTGCCCACGCAACCCGTCCTCGAACCGTATCTCCGCCTCCGCCCGCCGGTTCGCGTAACCTCGCTTCCAAGCCTGTGCCCGGCGCAGGGCCAGGCCATTTGTCGTCGTTGAGTCCATATACCTACCTTTCGTTGAGTTTTGAGAAGTGCAGGGAGTTCGCAGCGCCCATGGAGGCTTCATCGGGGCTTTACCCGGTTATATCCGGCCCGGCATCTCTGATACTGTCCCTGCTCTGGACGGCCGACCTCTCAGCCGCCCAAAGCAAGGGGCGATCACTCGCCACCATTGCGTATGTTGGTTTACTTAGGTCAGCGTCCGACGCATTAACCGCCCACCGCAGCGTCTATCCGCCAACACCATAAAAGCCTCCTTTCCCATTTTGGTTCTCAGATTACTCCCGTGTGTGAATTCCACTGCTCACAGCGACTTGTGCAGGGCTTGAAAGACATCGAGCGCGGTTTTCAGGCTGTCGCCCTCCCAGACTTCAAAGCTTTTCGAATCGTCCAAGGGCACCCGATGGGCAACGACAAAGCGCCTTTGCCAAAGCTCCCGCTTCGCCGGCTCTGGATGCTCCACCCAAAGCACGGCATGAGGTGCATCGGGATTGATGCCTTTGGCCGTAAACGACGGCGCCGCATCGTTCCCCCAAGATGTGTCTTCAAGAGTCGATGTGATCTCAGCCGGAACTGCGTATTCAGGCCCGAATTGGTTGAGCCATGTTCGCATGGTATGCCTTTCGTTGAATGTTCTCCCTGCGTTCGACCGCCCATTCACGGGAAGTCGAAAGCAAGGGGCGGATGTGCTTCCACACCCGCCACCTCGTTACCTGTTCGTTGAGTCCGCAAACCACCGCTCTAGCTCGCCAGAAGCGCCATGAGTGACGCCTTGTCCTCGTCGCTGATCTTCGTCGTGTCCAGCTTCCCCGACTTCAGATCGTCGATCACAGACTTGATCCCGCCTTTGGCCGACTGCTCCGGATCCTTGATGCTCCCGGCTTTGATGAACCTCACCGTCAAACCGTTTTTGCTGTCCGTCACCCCCTTCACCAATAACTCCCCACTGCTCATCGCCGCCGCCAACCCACCCGTCCCCGCCTTGCCATACTGCCGAAGATACGCGTTGAACGCCGCCTTGCGCTCATTCCCCGTCATATCGTCCGCACCAGCCAACTGCGCCTTGAACTCCTTCGCAGAGAACAACCGCATCGTTGATGCCTTTGACTTCGGGTTGACAGCGCACACCATCTGCGCCGACGTAGCGTCGAATGTAACCAATTGCATAGCTTTACCTTTGAATATTGAGTTTACCTTGCTCAGCGTCTTCCACGGGCTTGCAACCGTCTGCAACTCCAACGGAGCCACAGGCCGCTTTAAGGTGTCCGCCAACGGCGAACATGAGAGTCTGAGACGTTTCCAACGTGTCGGCTTTGTGCTCGCCAAACAGCGAGACTTACTCAAGGCGACTCTCCCTTCCACTCCAGCCTCTCGACTGGCGACTTGACCGGCGGACACGGCGCTTATGCCGATAGGCGACGCTACTCGCCACATCCCGTCGTTCCTAACCGTGACTGCGGATACGCTTGCGGGCCAACGACTTGCGTTGACTACTACCTCGGTAGTTCTGCGTATGACCTCTGGTTTTGAGTCTCTCCAAAACGGCCAACCCGGCGGGTTTTGGTGCTCGAAAGCCCCAGTAACTTCGACTTTATCGTTAAAGCTCGGGCGTCACCCGGCGGACTCTTTGGCTTTCCGCTGCCATCGTTCAGCTTGCGCTTCCCTCAACCGTTCTACACCAATGGGTTGGCTAGACTGTGTCACCTTAACGGAATAAGGTGACGCGGCAGGAAATGCCCAGCGGCGAGGCGCCCAGGCCCACCCCGGGTGGGTCGGGGGAAGGGCTGGCCCTGGTGCCGCTGGAAGCTAGGGGTGACTTCTCAACTTTCTGACTTTTCATGGCCTCTACACCTTGGTCGCAAGCGGATCTTCAAAGCGTGGAAGCGTGGGGAATTGACCTCCTTAGACTGGAAGTTTGATTTGGTCCGGGTTGATGCCGACCATCCACTTGATGGATGGTCGGGTACAGGGACCAGAAGCCGGAGATGCGGGCTCTGAGATTCAGTGGCTCGCTCCTTGGCCGAGAGGGGAGGACAGCTATTGCTCTCGAAGTCTTAGACAGAATCAAAAACGCCGCGATCCTTCAGCCGACCTTAAAATGCATTCGGCGGACTTTCTATTGGTCAGTGGCGGTGATTGACTTCGTCGCGTGTTGCACGAACTGCCTGACCGTCTTTCCACCAGTGATAACGCGCAGGGCAATCAAAAGGGATCACCAAAGTTCCATTCGGCGTTAGGTAAGGCATCCGCTGGTCCTTCTGGTTTAGGACGCTTGGGACGCCAGTTACGATATCCTTACACGTCTGAATACTATCCTTATCTTCTCTTCCATTCGTACAAGGGTTCAAAATAGCCGTCCCAGGCGTCCCCAAAGGGTTCTCAACTTTCGAACTTGCTGTCTTTGCCTTCAAAACGGTCGATCCAGTGGGACTCACGAAACCGATCAGGGATGCTGTCACTGATTTTGCCGCTGCCGCAGAACTGTTCACCGCCACCTTTACCGTGAAACTTTGTGGCGCCTTGTCCCCGACTAAGGCAAATATTCGTTTTCGATGCTCCCGATCTTGGGGATGAACACAGCATCCATAACGCCCATCCGGATAGATACGGAGATGTTCCCCAGCCTCATCGTTGCCGGCTTCGGCGCATGCCGGGCATCGCGCTTGGACAAAACCGCCATCCACTTCTCGTCTCTTCTCCAACTTTCGCAGATCCAAACTCAAGACTCCTCCTCTGCGGAAATAAGTCGCACCTTCTTCCAACCGCGGTTGGCTTTTCCGTCCCGCTCGATGGAGTGACTTTTCGCCACCTGCCACACCTCGAGCATGATATCCTCTGATCCCCGTTCCACGAAAGTTAGCGGCTGCGCGGTCCAGCATTTTTCTGCGCAGAATCCCGCATAAGCCTGCTGAAACTCGCTCACGGTCAAAGCTCCGGATTCATGCCGCTTTATCCGCTGGCGCACAAATAGCCGCAGCGAATCTGACTCCGCCAGCAGCGAGTCAATCCGGCTCCATTGTGCATCACTTAGAGCGAAGTCACCCCTTTCCGCAAACTCAGCCTGTAAGCGCACAAACCCCGATAGGGCCCATCGCAGGATCCCACTCCCTTCCTCGCGCAAAAGTGTCGCGTGTAACTCAAGGAGCCTTTTGACGGCTGGAGGCTTTTCGTATCGAACCACGAGCAACCGGCGGCGCCAGGCGCGGGCGTCCTCCTCCAGCTGAATCCGCAGCCGAGAATTACACGTCATCACAATGTTGAACGTGCCGAACATCTGGAAATCGCCATTCGAGCCCTTGGCCTCAGGTGAAAGTGGATCACCGCCTACGAGGACCTTGAGCCTAGCCGCACCCTTACGCATCAGGAAATCACCTGGAACATCCGGCCCGATCAACAACGTTTTCCCCCGGTAACGAAATTCCTCGAAGCGGTCATCCAAAAATTGGGTCCGAAGCTGATAAGTATTCTCGACCCCAACCAGCGCCTGAATGATTCGGACCAGTGTTCCTTTTCCGCCGTTGGGCGTCCCGTCCAAGATCAGAAACCGCTGTGGGAGGTTGTAACCAAACAACGCCAGCCCGGCCCAGCGTTGGATCAGATCCGCGTCGTCCTCAGAAACTGCCGGATAAATCAGTTCATTCAGAAATCGAGGACATTCTGCCTCAGGATCAAAGGCAAATGGGGACTGATTCCTCGAAAAATCAGCCGGCGCAAATCCGCCTAATTGCACGTCCCCATTTTCCGAAAACCGGATCACACCGTTTGCCAGATGAATCAACCTCTGTTTGGTATTGAATGCCCCCCGCTTCTCCACGATCCCCATCAGCGCGGCGGCAATTGCCTTGAGCTTAGCATGTTTGATCTGGATCTCCAGCGAGGACTCGCGGGTCTCACGGCTCGCTTCCAGAATCCGGGCTGAGATCGACTCCCGGATGCTGTCCGACGTCACCGGCCGCCACAATCCGTTCGCATCATGGTAAATGTAGAAAGACTTCTCATCCGGGTCGTACAGAACGCGATTCTCGCGGGCGTAAAGCCCGGCCCAATACCGTTCGTTGATCCCAGTTACATGGCCTTCCTTGTTGATGTAAAAGGGCTGGCCGTACTGACGCGCTAACGCATCGAACGCATCCTTAACGGCCTTTCCTATCCAAGGCAACTCCCATGCCTCTGGCCAGACTATATCCTCGAAGCGAATTGACACCGGAGCTGCGTCCACCACCAGGGTGTAATCCATCCCCGCCTTGTGCCGCCCGCAAATTGTCGAGAGCCGATTATCCGCCCTCCATTCGAACTTTTTGTGTTCAGGATTGCAGCTCTCTGGATATTGCCCCGCAATCCTCGCCCACACCATTCCGCCCCTGCAGGCCCGAGATCGTGTTGACTTCGCTAATTTCGGGTTCAAGGAAAGGAACAAGTCCAAGTCTTCGTCTGCATCAAAATCAATCGCGCATAACCCTCCAGACGCCTTGCCCAAATATACGGCGATGTTGGCTTGTTTAATCTGGAAAACCTCCTTGTAATCACCTCTTTTGGTGGAGGTGAAGTCCCGATCCACGTAAGTCATCAACGGCTCTTTGGTCCCTCTCTGGCATGGAACAAAGAATACATCCTCCCCTAATAGGCGCGTGAAAAAACTAAGCAATGAGCGGCCTGGCTCGGGCGAGGTCATCGAGGTTTTGATATCGTTCATGTCGAGGATTTGGTTGGGTGTCCTTGGGGCAACTGGCTAATTGTGCATGGTTACACCTTCACGTTTGATTTTGGAGCGACCAGGCTCGCCTTTAAGAACTTTTCAAGGTCGCTGATGCTCACATAAACTGCACGTTCACCCTTGCGACTGTAGAATGGCAACCCGTGTTTATGATAATGGCGCAATGTGTTCGGACAAATGTCCACTATCTCCTTTGACCTGGTCAGTCGGAACAAATCGAATCCGGTTTCGCAGAGGCCAGACGGGCGTCTCAGTGTGGTAGAGGAAAGAGATTTCATAGCTGGAGGCAGGGCCAGCGGGATCGGAAGGAAGGCCACTAAAACTCGTCGTAAGAGCAACTCGGCGAGGGAAGGAAAATGCTCTACCCGGGTGAGAATTAGGATGTCAGATAGATCCGCGCCTCAGTCTTTGAGGATCACGCTGGAACTGGATTGTTCTAAGAACTGGTCGGTTACCTTTTACAGTACTCTATCTGTTGATCCAATCATCTTGTTGGGGAGCGACGATATTGTCAAGCGCCGAAGCTGTCAACTTCTAATGAGCTATAAATAAAGTCTCAAAGGACTTTTTAGTAATGCCAACGCCTCTTACTTCACACTGGAAGCTGCTCAATGGCGCGAGTGAGCACATCGATTGGCGTGTGTGTATACAAGTCGTTAACCTGATCGCTGGAATGGCCGGCCAGTTCCTTTGCGACGCTTTGGCTGGCGCCCGTGAATTTGAGCATCGAAATGAAGGTGTGCCTCAGCGAGTGAAACGAAACCTCATTCATGGCCCGCCGCGAAGAGCGACCTGATTTGGCTTCGTTTTTCTTCTTGTTTTCCCTTGGTTCCACGAGCCCAAGAGGTGTCAGGACAAGTTCGTAGAATTCCGATGAGAAGTGCCCTGCATTGTTCCTTCTGCCAGCTTCATTCAGATAGATTGCTGCTTGGTCCGCCCAAAGAAAGTCACTATCGCGCATTCGGCCGCGTTCCGCCAAGCGATTTTGGATCGCTTCGCGAAAGGGCGAAGCCATGGGGATTGTGAGGATTTTTCCATCAACTTTGAAGGCCTCCAGCTTCAAATGGTTCTCCGCCAGCTTGATCTCCTTCCTTCGAAGACAGATCAAGTCTCCCATCCGCAGGCCCGTATAAAATTCACCCAAGACCATGTAGCGCCAGAACTCGTTCGGACATTGGCCCAGGACTTTCCGGAACTCATCCAGCGAAAAGGCGCGGCGCTCCACCCGGTCCACTTTGCTTGATTTGAAATTCTTGATCCCGGCGGCAGGATTGCTCGTAATATAATGGTGACTCATTGCCCACAGAAAAAATGTCGACAGGACTTTCTTCCGGTTATTGGCTGTGCTCGCCGCTCGCTTGCTCGCCATCTGGCTGAGAAATCCAAACACGGTATCCTTTTGAATGGCCTTCAACAGAGGCTTCTCGGGAGTGGCGTGGACGTAATCGCGGAACTGTTTGGCCAGAGTCCGATACGCTTGCTGCGTTCCGCTGGCGGTCGTGGTAATGCATTCCTCAAGCCATTTGTCCAGCGCGGACGACAGACTGAGCGTTGTGAGTGCGGAACCAGAGACGAGCCTGTAAAACTCCTCGGTCAGGCTTCCAGCTTTTTGTGCAGATTCGATCGCATTCAGTTTTGCCATTTCCTTTTCGGCATCGGCACGCAACGCCTTGCCTGTGCTGCGAAGGATTTGCTTTCCGTTAACCCGGTACCCAATCCACCAAAGTCTGGAATTCGGTTGCTTGTATAACCATGCCATGCCGCAAACCTAGATATATGTAAGATATATGCAATAACTACGTTTCACTATCATTCAGTATGCGCATTCCTTGGATAATGCACGTTAGTGAGCCTCATATTCAAACCGTGGGTTCGAATCCCTCTCTCTCCGCCAGAAATTCGCAACACTCCCACACCCTCGGTGGGAACTTCTAAAACTGAAACCGACGAATCACGGAAACGACGTAATCGATCTGTTCGTCAGTCAGTTCAGGATACATGGGCAACGGTAAGATTCGTCTGGCGATATCTTCCGCCATTGGGAAGTCGCCTTCGCGATGGCCGAGGTCGCTGTAAACCTTTTGCAAATGCAGCGGCAGCGGATAGTAGATGAGGGTGGAAATGCCGTTGTCCGCGAGGAATTTTTGCAGCGCGTCGCGTTTCGAGCAAAGAATGGCGAAGACGTGGAAGATGTGCGTGTTACCCGGAGAAGTCACGGGGAGTTCAATCGGCAAGTCCGCCAAACCCGCTGAGTAACGTTCTGCGATGTGAGCGCGGCGCTTGTTCCATTGGTCCAGTTTCGTCAGTTTGACGCGGAGAATGGCGGCCTGGATTTCGTCGAGGCGCGAATTGGTTCCGTGCAGATCATGGTAGTAGCGGCGTTCGATGCCATGCACGCGCAGCATGCGAAGTTTCTTTGCGAGCGCCTCGTCGCTGGTGACGACCATCCCGCCATCGCCATTCGCGCCAAGATTCTTGGTCGGATAAAAGCTGAAGCAGGCGGCTTTCCCAAAACTGCCAACCGGCCGTTGTTTATAGTTTGCCCCAATTGCCTGCGCGCAATCTTCGACGATGGATAAATTCCTGGCCGAGGCCAGATCCAGCAATGCCTGGATGGGCGCGGCTTGACCAAAGAGATGTACCGGAATGATCGCCTTGGTTCGGGGCGTGATTTTTTGGGCAATTTCCTTCGGCGAAATGTTGAAGGTTCGTTGATCGATGTCGGCGAAGACAATCTTCGCGCCCACTTGATAGATCGATTCGGCGGGAGCGATGTAAGTGAACGGCGTGGTGATGACTTCGTCACCCGGCCCTAGGTCCAGCGCGCGCAACGCGAGGGTCAGCGCGTCGGAACCGGAATTAACGCCAATGCCAAATTTCGTCCCGGTGTACGCGGCGATTTCCCCTTCAAAGGCCGAGACGTTTGGGCCGAGGATATAATGCGCGCCGGCCATGACTCGTTCCACGACGGGCCGGAGTTCATTTTCGAGAGAGGCGTACTGTGCCGCCAGGTTCAGAAACGGAACTTGCATGCTGGGCAAAGCGCGCTTACTTGCGGCCAGCGGCCTGATATTCAGCCATGGCTGTGGGCATTTTCTTTTTCAGATCGGCAATGCGCGTGGAGTCAACTGGATGAGTGCTCAGGAAGGCAATCTGTGCGCCGCCGCCATTCTTCTGGTTGTAGGCTGAAAATCGTTCCCAAAAGCTGACCGCCTCCTGTGGGTTATAGCCCGCGCGCGCCATGTATCTCAGCCCCAATTCATCAGCTTCCGATTCATCGCGTCGGCTGTGGGGCAGGAGAACACCAACCGTGGTGCCTGCGCCGTAAGCAGTGGAGATAAGCGCCTGGGTTTTCGGATCATTGGGCGACAGGCCCGTAAGAATTTGCCCCCCCAACTGTGCAACAATTTGCTCGCTCATCCGGCTGGCCCCGTGATGCGCGACCGCGTGAGCGACCTCGTGTCCCATGACTGTGGCCAAACCGGCTTCGGTCTGGGTAATCTGGAGGATGCCCGTGTAGATGCCAACTTTTCCGCCGGGCAGGCAAAAGGCATTGGCCTCTTTGCTGTCGAAGACAACGAACTCCCATTGTGCCCCGGGGAGATCGGCCACGCTGGCAATCTGTTTGCCCACGCGCTGGACCAGTGCATTCACGGTAGGGTCCTTGCTAATTGGGACCTCCTTCTTCATTTGATTGAAGCTGCTCAGGCCCAGCGCAGTTTCCTGTTCAGCAGGAATGAAGTTGAGCTGCCTTCGGCCCGTGATGGGAACGGTCGAGCATCCGGCCAGGAGCAATGCCGCCAACAAAACCATTGATGCGCATCTAATGTTCATGAGGGAAATCAAAACACAGTCGGGCATCCAGAGCAAGGCGGGTCAATTACCCGTACGCGAAACGAATAACCGGCGAACGCCAGTTCGTCAACTACGCAATCACTTTAAGACCCAAGTCAGCAAGATAATCGCCACCAAGGCCACAGCCACCACCCACCACAACCACGCAATCGACGGCTTGGATTTGCGGGCGGGTTTTGTTCCAAACTCGTTTTCGACAAATTTGTCGTAATCAAACTCGTCATCCGGCAGGTCCAGACTGCTGACATACGCGTCTTCGGCCCAGCCGGTTTTTTCGTCCGAGCCGCAACCGGGACACGCCTTCGCTTTGCGCGGCACTTCCGCGCCGCAGTTGGGACATACATCCGGGGGATTCACACCTTATGCAGGCTATGAGAACACCATGGCATCAACCCATCCCTGCGTATTCCTCGTCCGTGCCAAGTTCGAGTCCCATCAACACATAATCATGCGAGACGGCCTGCATGTCCTTCACGTAATCGGGTAACCGGGCGAGCGTGGTAAAGCCGAGCATGGCGAACATCTTGATGGCCGCCGCCTGCTCGCCGATAAATTCCGCCTCAGCCCGTTCCAAACCCAAGCCGCGCGCGATTTCGAGAATCTCCTCAACCATGGCGCGGGCGAGGCCGCGCCCCCGAAATTTTGGATGAACCAGCACACTGACGCGGCCAATGTGCCGCTTCCAGCCGCCCAGTTGCTGATGCAACGTGGCGTCGCCAATGATGCGTCCCTCGTGGACGGCGAGCAGCGGAAAATTGCGGCCCAAGTCGATGTTCTGGCACCATTCCTGGATGGTTTCGGGCTCGGTGACACGGTGCTTGATGAACATTCGTTCTTCATTTGGAATCGCGAGAAAAAATTCGTGAAAGGCCAGTTGATCGGTAGCTTCCAGGGGACGAAGCTCGCACTTCAAACCATCCTTCAACGCCATGGCCCTTGGGTAGGCATCCACCAGCATCTCGAGTGACATATCGATTTCTCCTGGTTAAAGGTTGACCTGCGACTCGGTTCCGCGACTTCCGCAATCTCTGATTGAACGGCGGTGTGCCGCCTAACCGCGCTGTGAACGGGATAATTCGCCGGCAATGCCCTGGTTGGCTTTCAACCGACGACCGTCGATGGTCGAGGGGTCCAGGCTCCAGCGCGAGGCCAGCAAGGACAATCGCTCGACATTGAGCGCGGCGGGGTCCGCGAGATTGAAGGGCGCGCGTTCCAGCGTTTCACCGTAGTCGCAGCATTTCATGCCCAACTGGGTTTCGGCGACCGTCTTTGTGCCCTGGTTCCAAATGGTTTTGCCGGCCCACGCATATCCGCGACGGATTTGTCCAAACTCGGCCTGCACCCAGGCATGATGTTGCAGCACACGGTTGACGGCAAAGAACTGGATGTGCCCGAGCTTGCGGCTCAGGGTGTGGATGAAACGAAAGCATTTGTCCACGTCGTCGGAAGGATCGGGCAGGCTCGAGCCCATCACCAGGATCCAGCCGCCAATGGGAGGGGAGATGAAGAGCTTCTGTTCATGGGCAGCGGTCAACCCTTCCTCCCAGGTGCAGGGTGTGGCGCGGTTCAGGCCGAGCGCGCTCTGGACCACCAGCGGATTCCCGCACCGCACCGCCAGCCAGCGGGTCGGCGTGGAAAGAAGTGAAGCATGAAATCTTCGTTCCAGGGCAAACCAGTCTTCAGTGCGAGCGACCCGCCGTTGCACCTTGCGACCAGCCTTCAAGCAATGCACCACGAGGAGGAGACAAATGAGTCCGATGCCAAGAGCCATCCCGAAGACGAGGATAAGAAGAGCGCTGATTAGGTCGTGCTCATTTTTCAGAGTCACCCCATCACCCATTAAAGGCAATATGGGAACTGCACCGATCATTGTATGATGCATTTTGACCCCAAAGGCCCGCCGAAAGCAAAACATTTTACAAACATTCTGCGCCTATGTGGAGGGCTATTTGACAGAAGACCAATTGTCAACGATCTGTAAAAAGCGGCGCGATTTGAGCCCGGTTGAACATTTCTTTGGAGCAAACCGGGGTTCGGCACGTCCAACCAACGCATGAAGAAGTGTGGGGTATTGATTTTGCTGGCGGGGGTACTCCTTTGGATGTCCACCCTCAGCACCCATTTTCTCCGATTCCAGACGATGGAGGAATACGCCCGGGCCTCCGATCTTTTTGTCATGGCTACACCCATCGAGGTGAAAACCAAGGATACGCACTCGCTGGAGGTTACCTTCAATGTCTCCACGGTGTTCCGGGGCGAATATCCGGACCGCACCCTGGTGATTTGTCATGAGGCGCCGACTGCTGGGGAAAAATGGCCCTGGCTCACCACCTCAAACCCCCGCGACAAATACTTTCTCTACCTGAACCATGGGCCGGCCGGTAAGTACATTCCCGCATCGGGCCTGGCTAATCCTGAGCTGGCGATTCGAAAATTGAAGCACTAAGGCCGAGTTTTGGTGAGCGCCGCTTGAGCCCCACTATTCCCTCAAGCTGCCTCCACCCGCATCCAGAAATCCCTGCAAGAGCAACGCCGCTGCAGTCTTGTCCACTTTTTCCTTTCGATCTTCGCGCCGGACATTTGCCTCCTTCAAAAATCGATTCGCCTGGACGGACGTCAATCGTTCATCCCAGACCTTGATCGGAACCGCCACCGCGCCCTTCAGGACCGCCACAAATTCCTGGACCTTCAACGCGGCCGGGCCATAGCTGCCGTCCATGTTTCGGGGCATGCCAACCAGGAGCATTTCGACTTCCTTCTCGTGAATCAAATGCTTAAGGCGCTCCAGGAATTTCGCGAATGGTTCGGCCTGGATAAACTCGAGCGGCGTCGCGATCATCTTCATTTCGTCGCTGACGGCGACACCAATGCGGACGGTTCCATGATCGAGCGCGAGGATTCGCATATCACAAATTCTTCAAAGTCGCCGCGGCCGTGGCGATGGTTTGGTCGATATCCGCCGGTGTGTGTGCGGTGGAGATAAATCCCGCTTCGAATTGCGACGGCGCGAGGTATACGCCTCCATTCAGCAGGCCGTGAAAGAATTTCGCGAACCGCTGGCGGTCGCTCTGCATCGCTTCGGCGAGGCTATGGATCGGGCGTTCGGCGAAATAGCCGCAGAACATCGAGCCACAGACATTTAGTTGCACCGGCACGCCCGCTTTTGATGCAGCCTGCCTGAGGCCATCGCTTAGTTGACGGCTGAGTTGCTCCAATTGTGTATAGGCCTTTCCATTTTGCAATTCCTCCAGCGCTGCAATGCCCGCCGCCATGGCCAGCGGATTTCCGCTCAGCGTGCCGGCCTGGTAAACGGGACCGAGCGGCGCGAGGCAATCCATGATTTCGGCGCGCCCGCCAAACGCGCCCACGGGCAAACCGCC
>JADMIO011000806.1_pt1 | contig 20895 bp, 15 predicted proteins | sample 8958161 | NCBI WGS metagenome assembly JADMIO01 (sample SAMN16585339, study PRJNA669376) | soil metagenome | isolation source: Crop rotation soil | place: USA: Cullars Rotation, Alabama | collected 2011 | reverse complement strand
CGCGACAACTTGTCCACGTGGAATTCTAAGCTTAGGATCCCAATGTGCTGGAAAGTGTTGTTTGGTCCCGATGCTGGATCGCCAAAATCCCACTTCACTCCGGTTATGTCTAACGATCTTGTGTAATCGAAGCTTAACATGTTGCCAGCGCAAACGCCACGTATTTCAAATGTTGGGCGCGAAAAGCCTTCAATGAACGAAGGGAGTCCGAAGGTGGACATGGCGAGCCCCAATTCCACCTCGCGCAGATTGAACTGGCAACTCGCCCCGGGCGCGTCTGGCTTATTGATAGCAGAAAGGAAAGACTGAATAAAGTTTGCCATATAGATTTTGCCGTCCGGCGCCGCCTGCAGGCTGCCAAAATTTGTGGTGGCCCACTGTTCGGGTTCCAGATACACTACACTCTTGGTTGCCTGAATGCCCGCGATGGTGGCAGGTGAAACATCGTATTGTAATAGAATACTGAAACCGTTGTAGTCGCTGTTTACATACAGGTATCTTCCACTGGGGGAAAATTCAACTCCGTAAGCCCCGCGGTTACGACCATATGGTTCACTGGGAAGAAACAACGCCTGGCCATTTGAAACCACACCAGTTTTATTATCGAAATCGCATAAGTCTACACCCAGATGATAATGCGCGGCAGCGATCTTCTTTCCATCAGGTGAAGCCTTCATGCACCCAATGGCATACTCGTCTCCAAAGGGAAGGTTTAGGCCAGTGTGGCTAACAACAGCGGCCGAAACACCTGCCGGCGAAACCAGGTACGACAGGTAAGCATCTGAATTGTATTGGTGCACAACCACCCAAAAGTCACGGCCATTGCAATGCCGGACCGCCGTCAGCTTTTCGCAAACCGACGCCTGCAGCTTTATGTTCTTTACTTCCACATCGCCGCGGCCGCCGTCGAGCGATGTATTGACCACAGAGTAGTTCAACCCATTGGGCCTGCCCAATTGCTCTACGGTAAACACATAATACCGGGTAGTATCTTTTGGAAAGGGTACGATAATGGCCGACTGGCTACTGCTGAAGCTTCCCAACAAACCGGTGCCATTAGGCATGGTTTGGTGTGATGAGTTCCAGATAGTGTTGCCGTCAGTATAAAAAAGAAGGTTTCCTGTTGAACTGCTAATGCTGGCCACGCCCTCGTCGGTGTATATCTGTCCGCCGGTGACCGTGACCGGAGAACCGGACGCAAAGCTGAGACCCGCGTTGTGACCGAAATACCAGTTGTTGTGCTGTTTTTGAGCGAGCACGAACTGCGGGATAAGAAAGGCTAATAAAACATAGATGGTGGCGGTGGTTCTCATAGACACGATCAGCCCGAAAAGTAGTCATTTTATCTGTAAAATTTCACATATATTATGCGACTACGTTTATTTGAGCACGTCAAGGACCTTGTACATTTTATCTACCAGTTTTGAAGCAGGACCGTTGTAGTTGTTTACAAGGAATGAAAATATGTATTGAACCCCCGTCCTGGAAGTGTGATATCCACAGAACCCCTTCACGCCGTTAATGGTCCCGCTTTTCATCTTCATCCCGTTGTACTCAGGGAAGGCAAAGAAGTACGACTGGAACCATCGCTGCTTTTTTGCATACTGCAGGATCATGGCTTGCGCATGCGTGGTAACGTGGTTTAACGGCGACAGACCCGAGCCGTCCTGAATGTTCAGCTCCGTAGCTTCTATGCCAATGTTTTTGTTTTTCCAGTAATCCCGAATAATTCGCGCTCCGTTAAAAGTTGTAGCTGCTTTGTTGCTTCTTGCCGCAATCGTTTTGGTAAGCGCTTCACCATACAGGTTAATGCTTCTTTTCAAAAACCAGTAGACCATGCTGTCCATAGGAGGCGACCATTCAGTGTGAAAAGTATTTATGGTGGCGGGATCTATGCGATTGCCCTGCGTACTGTCAACCGTTATGTTCATCAAAAGCCTGTGTATGCCCAACCCTGCCAACGAATCGGCTAACGTGGCCACAAACTGATTTCTTCCTGATGGCATTGCGCCGGAGATGACGAAATTTTCCTGGTTAACGGGAATTGTTCCTCGCACCACACCCTGCGATCCGGATGTAGAAAAATAGATATATGCGTTATCGCCCGTACCTGCTGCGGCAGAAGTCGCGCGTGACGCAAAATCGTAACCGTACAGCACAGGCTTTGTGCCTTTTATTGTGACGGCATCTCCAATGTTTGACCCGGACTGGAGGAACATGTCGTACTGATTTTCACGCCAGTTAAGAATATCGGCACCCGCACCGTAGTAATTCCCAATATCCTCCCACATCCATCCACCCGGAATGGATTCGCTCTCCCATCCGGTAGCGTCCACAACTACTGCGTTGTATTTTTTTATTCCAAGACTCTTAACGGCCAGTGTTATCCTTTGCAGAAGCGAGTCTTCATTGGTATTCTTCCACCGCCAGCTGCCAAAAGTCGGGTCCCCGGAAGGACGAATGTAAAGGCTGCCGCGCAGTGCGCTATCCTCGATAGTTCCATAGTAACCGAAGCGGGTTGCGTACCTGAAATCCTGTCCCAGCATTTCATAAGCGGATGCGCTTGTAATGATCTTCATAGTGGATGCAGTCGCAAGCCCAACGCGTGAGTTCTTTTCGAAGATCACTTTCCCGGTCTTTGCGTCAATAACATACAACGATGCCATTGCGGATCTAAGCTGTGAATCCTGCTCGAACTGCCCATACGCCTTGATCAATTGCTTGCGCACGGATTGTGCACAAGCACCTGCGGCTATGACAAGCAGCATTATGAAAAACAGACTTTTTTTACTGTTGTACATTGCATAAAAATAGGGATTCGGGCATGAACGAAGTAAACGCTGCGATCATCACGATAGGGGATGAACTACTGATCGGACAAACAATAGACACCAACAGCGCATTCATTGCGCAGGAGCTGAACAAAATAGGAGTATGGGTAAAAAAACGCATCGCCGTAGGGGACGTGAAGAAGGAAATTCTCGATACGCTTTCTGCGCAGTCAAAGGAGAATGACATCGTGATCATTACCGGTGGACTGGGGCCTACAGCGGATGATATTACAAAGCCTGCTTTGTGCGAGTACTTTGGATCGCACCTGGTGGTGAACGAGGAAGCGCTCCAGAATGTCACAGATATATTTACAAAATTGAACCGTCCCCTCATAGCCAGGAATCTGAAACAAGCGGAAGTGCCGCACAATTGTCTGGTGTTGCCAAACAGGAGGGGAACGGCACCCGGAATGTGGTGGGATCGATCCGGTTCCGGTGGAGTAGTCGTTTCGCTTCCCGGTGTGCCGCATGAAATGCGCGGGCTGATGACAGACTCAGTCATTCCGCGCCTGAAAAACGAATTTGCCCTTCCGGCCGTCTTGCATCGCACACTGCTTGCAGCGGGTATCGGAGAATCAATGCTGGCCGAAGCCATTGCCGATTTTGAAAACGCGTTGCCGGAAAATATAAAGCTTGCGTACCTGCCCGCATATGGAATGGTGCGGCTTCGACTCACCGGCCGGTCAGAAAGCGCGAGTCATCTGGAAATGGAACTGGATAGGCAATTCAAGCAACTCAAGTCATTGACTGCTGAATGGCTGGTAGCTGATGAGGACATATCTCTTCATGAAGCAGTAATAAAGCTCCTGGTTGGAAGAAACAAAACGCTGGCTACCGCCGAAAGCTGTACCGGAGGATACATAGCACACCTGATAACATCCATCCCTGGCTCGTCGGCTGTATTTAATGGCAGTGTTGTGAGCTATGCAAATGCAGTAAAGGTCGATTTGCTTGGCGTGCAGGAAGAGACCCTGGATAAATTCGGAGCGGTGAGCGAACAAACGGTGGTGGAGATGATACAGGGGGCGCTGAGGGAACTGAATGCAGACTACGCAATAGCCACATCCGGTATAATGGGCCCAACCGGGGGAAGCGATGAGAAGCCGGTTGGTACAGTGTGGATAGCTGTGGGCAGCAGGGAACGCGTTAGGGCCAGCAAACATTTTTTTCGATTTGATCGCAAAAGAAACATTGACCTCACCGCTCATTCTGCATTGACTATGCTTTACCGGTTGGTCAGCGAAGACGAATAAAATGCCTTTGCTTATTTTTGACACCTGATCCTAACAAACAAAAATTTTTGAAAGATGTCCACCGTTGACCTGGTAATGCCCAAAATGGGCGAAAGTATTATGGAGGCTACCATTCTAAAATGGCATAAGCAGCCAGGCGATCCGGTTAAGATGGATGAAACGGTATTGGACATTGCCACGGACAAGGTTGATACTGAAGTGCCGTCGACGGCCGCGGGGGTGGTTGAGGAAATACTTTTTAACGTGAACGACGTGGTACCTGTTGGCCGTGTAATTGCCCGCATCCGAACCAATGGCGAACAGGTTCAAGGCACTAAAGCCCAGGTCACAGGTACTGACTTCCAAGCCCAACCACAGGCGGGTAACATGCAGACCCCAACTTACACGCAGGCAGATTCACAAAACAGTCCGCGAGTTGGTACAAACTCACGCTTTTATTCACCGTTGGTGCTAAACATTGCTTCGCAGGAAGGCCTCAGCCTGAGCGAGCTTGAGAATGTACCGGGTACAGGTGGTGAAGGACGGGTGACTAAAAAAGATATTCTTCAATATATACAAAGCAAGAGGTCAGGGCGCGCTCCTGTCCAGGAAACAACTTACCAGCAACCGCAGAGGGAAGAAACAAAAATGCCCGCCACCACTTCGCCTACTACTTACTCTGGCAATGTGGAGATCATCGAAATGGATCGCATGCGCAGGTTAATTGCGGAGCATATGGTGCGTAGTAAACACACCAGTCCGCATGTTACCAGCTTCACTGAGGCGGACGTAAGTAACCTGGTTATGTGGCGCGACAGGGTGAAGAAAGACTTTGAGAAGCGCGAAGGAACAAAGATCACTTTCACTCCATTGTTTATAGAGGCGATTGTGCGCTGCATTAAGAAGTTCCCATTAATCAACTGCTCTATAGACGGCGATAAAATTCTGTTGAAGAAGGATATCAATATCGGCATGGCTACGGCATTGCCGAGTGGAAATCTTATTGTACCCGTCATTCGCAATGCTGACCAGCTAAACCTTGTTGGACTTGCAAAGCAGGTGAATACGCTGGCGGACAATGCCCGTAATAACAGGCTGCGCCCGGAAGACATTTCAGACGGAACATTTACACTGACAAACGTTGGGACATTTGGCAGCTTAATGGGCACTCCAATAATCAATCAGCCGCAGGTAGCTATTCTTGCAGTAGGCGCTATCAAGAAACGTCCCGTGGTTATTGAAACTCCACATGGTGACAGCATTGCCATACGACACATGATGTACCTCTCTATGAGTTACGATCACCGGATCGTAGATGGCAGCCTGGGTGCTACCTTCCTGACCGCCGTGGCAAATGAACTGGAAAATTTTAATGCAGCGCGCGAATTTTAATTAAGGAGGTTACTGCCCGAATCTTTTCTTGTCAAAGGTGAAGTGGTCACCTTTCCTTTTAATAATAAAAAGGTCTCCGTAATCTGCATCTGACAGGTCGCCGGGAATATCTCTTCTTCCCGTGATCTTATTTACAATGTCGTCCACCGTGTTTGAATGTCCTACTATCACCATAGTGCCTACAGCAGACCTCAGCCGCACGGGAAACAGCGTGTCACGCACGTCATAAGTCTGGACCGGCAGTTTCAGCGCGTCAGCAAGAGGCTGAGCAGTTGACTTCGTCCTGACATAGTTGGTCGAATAAATGGCAGTGACGCCTTTTCCCGCCAGCACATCTTTAAGGGCATCTGCTCTTTGTTTGCCTGCCGGTGTAAGAGGAACGTCACTCGTCATGGATGTAGCCTGTTCCTTTTCAGCATGGCGCACCACGTAATATGTTGTTACTGCTTTACAGGAGGCGAGAAAAATGCACAATACGATCAATAGGCGCTTATCCATGTTTGTTTTATTAACAGTTTAAAGATAAACAGGTATAGCATTTGAATAATCTAATTTGTAAATTAGGCAAACGAAAATTCAAGAGCTATGAAACAGTTATCCGAAACCTGGTTCGTGGAAGGCTATATTGATTTCGAGTTAAAAAAATACACGCTCCTCGCTTACCTGAAGGAGATCAGCAAATACTTCGACCAGAACAAATTGTATCCCCAGCTTTCCGATCTTATTTTTCATTACAACAACCTGGTGGCATTTCGTGAGAATAAGAAGTTTCTGCAGGAGCATTTCCCCAAAAAGCTTACGGGCCTGCAAATTGAAAAATTGCAATTGCTTTACGAGCAGATGATCGCTGATAACGATGTAATGCAGGAACTGGAGGATATCATCAACTATTCAGCCGGGGTAATGAAAACCACCATCAGCAGTGGGGCTGAGATCTACGAGTTTGTCGAAGAACAGTTATGTATCGCCCCCATTGGGTTAATTCCACTCGACACACAGGAGGGCTATTTTTTCCTCAGCACCGGCGATTCAAAAACTACACGCGTGTATCAATACAGGCTGTCCATCTTTGAAAAGCATGATGAGCGGTTCCGTACAATGAAAACAGCGTTCGTGGATAAGTTGAACAGGAGCATGGTGTACACGTACGAGAATATCAAATCAGACCTGATCAGATCGAGAGCCGACCTTCCGAATCCGGCAGTCTATAGTATAGAAACAGGATTGGACTTCCCGGTGGACGAAACGTTGCTGCCCATAGCCAAGCGTTCTCTTGTGAAATACCTCACTCCGTCTACATAATGGATGGACCTGCTATAGTTTTTTCTTGACAGGTTCTCCTTCAACAATTTCCAATCCCCAGTCTTTGCCTTTCTTAACGGCAGGAACCCCTTCCGTGATCCACTTTGCCGGCTTCTCACCTTTAAGCAGCCAGTCAAAAAATTGTTGCTCCCTGATCTGGATGTCTTTTCTATTCCTTCGTTCAACCAGGTTGTGTGCCTCGCCGTTATAATTTAGCAACCACACTGGCTTGCCCAGGCGCCGCATGTCCGTAAAGAACTCAATTCCCTGGTACCACGGTACGGCCCCATCAGCGTCGTTGGACATGATCACCAGTGGCGTTTTCACCTTTGGTAAATGAAAGAGGGGAGAGTTTTCTATGTATAGCTCGGGATGCTCCCATGGCGTGGACCCAATACGGCTTTGCCCTTTTTCATATTGAAACTGCCTGTTCAACCCGCTTTCCCAGCGTATGCCTCCGTAAGCGCTGAACATGTTTACAACCGGTGCCCCGGCCCATGCAGCTTTAAACATTGGCGTGGCCGTTATCAGGTATGCAACCTGGTATCCGCCCCAGCTTTGGCCCTGGATGCCAATGTTCTTTGCATCCACCCATGGATTCTTTGCCAGCGCCTGCGTTCCACTGACTATATAATTGTAAGCGTCTTTGCCGGGGTGGCCCTTTGTGTAACTGATATCAGGTGTGAAGACCAGGTAACCACGGCTAACAAAGAATGAAATATTCAAACGGCTGGGGGTGGGGGATGGTGGTACATATCCGTACAATCCATCCGACACTTTTTCATAGAAGTACACCAGCATCGGATACTTTTTCTTTGGGTCAAAATCTTCGGGCTTATAAAGAATGCCGGTGGATTCCTTCCCATTGAATGTTTTCCAGTTCACCAGTTCTGCCGTTCCCCAATTGTATTCCGCCTGCTGTGGATTAGTAGCAGAAAGCTTTACTTCTGAAGAATTGGTCAAATTATTTACGTACAGGTCAGGCGATTGCGTATAGCTCTCCTTTGTATAAGTGAAAACATTGGCGTCATCAGCCTTGTCGAGTGCACCAAAACTATTTTCACCAAAAACAAGGGTCTTCATTTGAAGGTGATCACTAAGGTTATCATAAACAAATCCCATCTTCTTGGTGATGTCGTTCTGCACCCTGAAGAATACGGGCTGCCCGGGCTTCAGGAATTTTTCCTCGCGGTTGACTCGCGAATAACGATAAGTGTCCTTTTGCTTGCGACCCACTGCCGTAATATTCACCGGCGCAGCACTCCCGGTGGGATCAACCTTCCAAACATCGTAGCGGTCATAAATGTAAACCGCGTTGTCTCCTTCGCTCCAGCCCATAACCCCATATGGGTTTGGATCGTCCGGAGTATCGTGCTCTTCATTAAATAGTGATACCTTGATTCCGGACGTAATGTTTTTTAAGCTGGTCCCATTCCACGCCCAATAATTTTTCGTCTTCACATCGTAAAGCAAAATGTATTTGCCAGTTGATGACGCGTAGATCTGCCCATCGTGATTTCTCTTTACCAACGTCCTGGCACCCGTTCTAACATTAACTGCATATACATCTTTCAAAGTTCCACCCGTCCACTGGGCCTGCACACGTCGACCTGTATCGGTCACCGCTACAAATACATCTCCATCACCCTCATTGGTCTGTATTATGGTGGGAATGTCTTTTGAGGCCAGTTGCTCTAATTTGTGTTGGGAGAAGTCATAAACTGCGAGGTAATTCCTCCGCAGCTCGTTCCTTAAGTTGAACAATTGTTGTGACTGAAGATAATCGTCCTTATAGTTCCAGATATCGAGCTTGGCGACTTCAAAGTCCACAATGGAAGTGTCTCGCGGTGGTTGGATGGCTGCTGTGCCGAAGAACAACCGGTTACCGCTTTTACTGAATGCGGGCACGCCCCATTCGCTCACCGTTGTGCCCAGGTGCATCCCCGCAGATTTTTTATCAACCAGCAGGGTTGCGCTGTCTTCTGCCGACTTGTAAACGTACAGGCTATAAAATCGCTGGAGAGCTTTGGAATTTGTATCCCGCTCCGCAACAAAAGCCAGGCGGCTTCCATCCTCGTTAAACGCAAAATTTCTGAAGTCATTGCCGCCTTTCATAATAGTCTGCAACTTTCCCTTCGCAATATCATACACGGCAACCGAGTTCTTGCTGGTTGAATCGCGCGGATCTTTAGCGAAACGCAACACCAGTTTTTGCCCGTACTTGCTGAATGAATAGTCTACAACATTCTTAAATAATTTGTCTTTACCAGCGGCGAGATCGCGCAAAACCAGGTCACTGCCTTCGTTGCCCGAACCCGGCGCCACAGGATCATCATCAGCGTCACTTGCGTCCTTATTGCCGCCCTTTATATTTTTTAGCTCTGTCACGAGCATGCTTAATGAGTCGATCTTCTGTCTTAAACTGTCTACTGTTCTTTGCGTAGAAGAGTTACCACCCGGACGAACAGGCGCAACGTCCCGTTCCTTATGGTATGCGAGCCAACCCGATGCTTTTTCGGGTGTTTTAAACGTTCTTACCCGGGCCACCTTTATCACATTGTCCTTTCCCAATTCAAGAATGCCGATGGAATCTTTGGGCATTTCCTCCGGGCGTTTTTTCTTGATCTTTGCGTCCCTCGTGTCTTTGAACAGCGGCCTTATTTTGAAGATCACATACTTATTGTCTTCCGTAATAACTGCACTATCTCCTCTGGGAATTTCTTTGCGGTACGTTCTGCCGTCTGCTGACTGCACATACAGCATTGCATCCCCTTCCTGGGGCCGTACTGTATAAGCTACCCATCTTCCATCGTTGCTAATGAACCGGCCACCTATACTTTGCCAGCCATCGTAAACAGAATGATCGAGTGGTTTCTTCTGCGCTATAACAAACAAGGGGCAACAGATAAGCAGGTAGAATAAACGTTTCATAATCGTGTCTTGTGAAATAAAAATAGGGAATTTGAGGATGGGAAACTCGGTGCTGTAGCGGAACTACCTCCCGGACTGCACCAACTTGTGCCTCCTCCACATCTTTAGTGTTTGAAGGCAAACGGCCAGCATGATAAGCCCAAAGCCGGCAAAAAAGCTCCAGTTCAACTCGCGGCTCTCACCATAAACTGCGAAAGCCAGGATAATGCCATATACGGGTTCAAGAATGAATGACAGGTTTACGGTAAAGGCGGTAAGATGTCTTAAGGCGTTAGTGGTTAATTGAAATGCAAGCACGGAGCAAAACCAGGCCAGCACCAGCAGCCACATCCAGTCCATTGTCGAAGGCAGAAGGGATCTTGCCGGAAATAAGTGCAGGTATATCGGCATCAATGCTGAGAGCGCGATCCAGCCCCCGGTCAGCTGATACGTCAATACGGTCTCGGGATTAATACGCTGAACAAAATCCCGCAGCATCACCATGGCTATCGCCAAAAGCACCGCGCAGGTTACGCCTAATGCGATGCCGAGCTTGTACCGGGGATCGAAATGGAAGATGATGTAGATGCCGGCCATTACCAGCACACCGAGAAATAATTCGAAAAAGTTAACCCTTCTTCGATGGAATACAGGTTCAAATAGTGCGGTAAAGAAGCCCACAGAAGAAAAACACACCAGCGCTACAGATACGTTAGAATATTTTATGGATCCATAGAATGTTACCCAATGCATTGCCGAAATAAAACCAACCCCCGCAAGCTTCAGCACATCGCCGAAACTGATGCGTTTCAGCTTTCCCATCAGCGCAAACAATATCCACATGGTGATCGAGGTAATAGCCAACCGGTACCATACCAGTAGCCCTTCATTCAGCTCTATCAGTCTGCCAAGTATTCCCGTAAACCCTGCGAGAAAAATTGCAATGTGAAGTTGCACCAGGGCTTTCTTCATAGTGGCAAATTTATGATTGGTTCAAAAACATTCTAATAACAACTTGCACACACAAAATTCTATATGTTTGGCTTCATAACCGAAATGCACATGGAACATAAGTATGGCAGCGAGTCTGTCATTCATATAAAAAATCTTTTCAAAAGCTACGGTAGTAAAAACGTCTTGAAGGATATTAACCTGGAAGTTTATCCCGGCCAGGTTATCGGCTACATTGGTCCGAATGGAGCCGGGAAGAGCACGACCGTGAAGATACTCTGTGGTCTCATTACAGACTTCGAGGGTGAGGTAACCGTAAAGGGGCATGACCTGAAGACGGATACACTCGCGGTAAAGCGGCTGATCGGATACGTGCCCGAACTGGCAGAGCTATACGATGCATTAACGCCGATGGAGTACCTGCAATTTACGGGGGCGCTTTACGGTATGGATGAAGAGGTGTGCTTCGACCGGATCAACAGAATGATGACGGCCTTTGACCTGAAGGACAATATCAACCAGCGTATGGATAGCTTCAGCAAAGGCATGCGCCAGAAGGTATTACTTGCGTCAGGAATATTGCACAATCCCGATATCATTATCCTCGATGAACCACTTAGCGGGCTTGATGCAAACAGCGTTATCATCATAAAGGAACTGATAAGCAAGCTTGCCGGGGAAGGAAAGGCAATTTTCTATTGCAGCCACATGATGGATGTGGTAGAAAAAGTAAGTGACCGCATAGTACTGATTGATGAAGGACGCATCGTGGCAAACGGCTCAATCGAAGAGCTGAAGCACCAGTACGGTGACACGAGCCTTGAGAAGATTTTCGCATCACTCACCGGAAAGACTTCGCTGTCTGCCAGCGCAGATGAGTTGCTGAAGGCACTAGGGTAACAACTTTAATTTTTGTTGTGAACATTATCAATAAAGGATTTTTGAAGATAGCGTTGGCGCCGGCCCGGTTTTACGGGACCATCGGCGTCGACGTCAGCCAATTGCGTGCTATTCTCACCACCAAGCTAACGATGGACGACAGGCGTGTGAGCGCCATGGCGCAGGCGCGCAGGAGAAACAAGGATAAGAAGGTATCTGCAGCCACGATAGGTACAATGATATTTAGTGCCCTGCTGGGAGTGGTATTCCTGCTGGTACTCTCTATCGGATCGCACGTAATTACAAGAATGACGCTGTACTTCACGATGTTTTTTTTCATGCTGTCCCTTATGTTGATATCGGACTTTACCTCTGTTTTGATCGATGTGCGTGACAACTTTATCATTCTCCCCAAGCCGGTAAGCGACCGGACTTTCGTTGTGGCAAGATTGCTTCACATATTCATTCACATTTGCAAGATCGTTCTGCCTATGGGCCTCCCGGGCATCATCATGATCTCTTTGGAGTATGGCGTTGGCGGGGGTGTGCTATTCCTGCTGTGCATTTTGATGGTGACCGCTTTTGCAATCTTTTGCATCAACGCGGTATACATTATTATCCTTAAGGTAACTACCCCGCAAAAGTTTCAGAACATCATCAGCTACATACAAATTGTATTTGCGATCGTTGTTTACGCTGCCTACCAGGTAGTGCCACGCATGTTCTCAAAAATGCATCTTGAAGATCTGGACCTGGAATCGATCAAAGGCATTTTTGCCTACCCGATATTTTGGTTCGCAAATACATGGAAGGTTCTTTATTCGTTCGGCGGAACGCAGCAGCAGTTAATTGCTGCCGTTCTCGGACTTTTAGCTCCCGTAGTCAGCGTTATCATCGTGGTGAAGTACCTGGCTCCGTCGTTCAACAATAAACTGGCCCTGATCAACAGCTCAGGCGCACCACAGACCAGGCGGCCGGCAAACGCGCGCACTGGAAGGAGCTACTCCGGCTTTCTGGCCAGGGCTTTTACCGGGTCTCCTGCCGAGAAGATGGGTTTTCTTTTTACCTGGAAAATGTCATCACGCAGCCGCGATTTCAAGCTCAAGGTTTATCCGGCCATCGGGTACCTTGTTGTTTACGTGGTCGTGATGTTCATGAATTCAAAAAATTTTAGCCTGAGCGACCTTGCCGGGGAGACGACCAAGGCGAAGGTTGTTGTTATCTCCGCGGTTTACTTCACCAGCTTTTTGCTCGTGATGGCTATCAACCAGGTTATTTATTCTGAAAAATATAAGGCATCCTGGATCTATTACGTTACACCGATTGCAAAGCCGGGGGAGGTAGTATGCGGCTCCGCGAAAGCATCTATTCTTAAGTTCTATATTCCGATGGTGTTCTTTATTACTGTCGCGGGTTTGTGGCTGGTCGGGATAAAAATACTACCCAACATTATATTGGGATTGTTTAACGAGGTTTTGATTGCCACTGTACTGGTGTTCGTCGGTAACAAAATGTTTCCATTTTCGGTACATCAAAGCACTAACGTCAAGGCAGGATCGTTCTTAAAGAGTCTTCTCATCCTTGCCATCTCAGGCATCATCGCGTTTGGCCATTTCCTGATCTACTCTGTGTTGCCTGCCGTAATTCTCTGTACTGTTCTTTCGGGTATTGCGTCATGGTTCATGATGGACAGTATTAAAAATGTGAGCTGGGAGGCTATCAAGAGTAGCTATAGCGAGTAAGAACCGGAGTCGTTACTTTCCTATCATTCTATCCACACTGTATTTCCCCGGACCAGTGAACAAAAGAGTTGCGAAGGGCAGTAGGTACAGCAATGCCATCTCGCCGCCGGACGGTGGGGATCCATAGTTTCCTTTGTGGATCTCGAAAAACGCATATAAAAAATTAACTATAATAACCATGGCCGCTAATCGCGTCACCAATCCGATAACAATAAGGCCCGCGCAAAAGAATTCTGCAAACACTACCAGGCCTAACGTGGCTGAGGATCCAATATGGAAAGGGTCCGAGAACTTGGCGCTCATCTGGCCGAAGTTGCTCAGTTTCGAGTAGCCGTGGTTGATCATCATCAGCAGCCCGAAACCGAGGCGAAGGATCAAAATGCCGAATGAAAAAACAGTATCCGATGGTCTGGTACTGAATAGTCGTTTCATACTTTTTCATTGTACAGTGCAAAGTTCATGCAAACAATTTTTGATTTTGAATTGTTAAAGCACACATCGCTTCACCTTTTATCATTCTCTTTGGAATCATCTTTGGGCAGGGTCAAAATATTTCGATATTTACATCGTTATCAACCGGACGGTTAAAAGACATAAAATGAAGAAATTCTGCCTGCCTCTCGTTTGCTGCATGGTCACGTACATTTCATTCTCGCAGCAGACCGCCTTCTACACCAACAACCAGGAAAGATTTAACGAAGCCAAAGAGTATTTCCAGAAGGAGCAGTATAACCTCGCATACCCTATTTTCAAGGAGCTGCAGCAATCGTTAAAGGAGACAGACCGTATTAATAATGCAATCGTTGCCCAGGAGATCAACTATTACACCATAGCCAGCGCCCTGAAGCAGAATGAGGAAAGGTCGGAGGATGATGCCCGTGCATACATTGATCTGACCCGTAACAATCCGCGGGTGCAGATGATGAACTATCATCTTGCAGAATATTACTTCAGACACCTTCGTTTTTCCGACGCCGTGCAGTTGTATGAAAATGCCAGCATCGCCAATCTGAATAACCGCGAGATAGCCGATATGAAATTCCATCAGGGATATTCGTATTTCACCATGCAGCAATTTGCCAAGGCAAAGCCGCTGTTGAATTCTATTCGCCAGATAAAAGATGATCCCAACTATATTGATGCAAATTATTACTATGGTTTTATTGCTTTCCGTGATCGCAATTACAACGATGCCTTGTCAAGTTTTCGCATCGTGGAAAATGAGGCGAAGTACGAGGCGGTTGTTCCTTATTATGTAGCTCAGATCTATTATGTGCAGGGAAAGAAAGAAGAAGCAGTTGCCTATGCAGAGGACAAGATAAAGAAAGGCAAAAGTCAGTATTATGATCTGGAGCTGAAGCAACTATTGGGACATGCCTTCTTTGAGAAGAAGCAGTATGCAAAAGCGCTGCCATACCTCGAAGATTACGTGAACCGGTCAACAAAGGTGCGCCGGGAGGATCTTTATGAGCTTTCATATTCTTATTACCAGGCAAATAATCATACTAAGGCAATTGAGGGATTCAAGCAATTGAGCGGTGGCCAGGATTCACTGAGCCAGCATGCCATGTACCTTCTTGCCGATTCTTACTTAAAGACCGGGCAAAAGGCAAATGCGCGTAACGCCTTCCTGTTCAGTTCATCAAATAGCAGCAATCAATCGCAGCGGCAGGTGGCGCGTTTCAATTATGCAAAGCTGTCTTATGAGTTGGGCTACCAGGACGAGGCGCTGAAAAGCCTGCGGTCATTTATTAACGATTATCCCGATTCCCAATATAAAGATGAGGCAACTGAATTACTGGTGGGCGCCCTTGCGAATACCAACAACTACAGGGATGCGCTGGCGCTGCTTGAAGGCATACAGTATCCGTCCGCAACGGTGAAAAAGTTGTTCCCGCGTATCCTTTATGGCCGTGCAACAGAGTTGATCAACGACGGGCGGCTTCAGGAGGCCGACGCCTTGCTGGACCGCGCGCTAAAAGATCCAAACAATTCTTCCGTATTGCCATGGATCAACTTCTGGAAGGGAGAACTGGCGTACCGGAATAACAAGATCGATGATGCCATCCGGTTTTATAACGCCTATCTGAACGCCGGAGCACCCGCTGCTGGCGAGGCAAGCGCAAGAACGGTGAAGTATAATCTTGGTTACACCTATTACAGGAAAGAGAATTATCCCTTGGCGCAGCAGTTCTTTGAACCACTGGCCACCAATATCAATCTAAATTCTGATCCATTGACGCAGGACGCGTATGTGCGGACTGCAGATGTATATTTTATGAACCGCAATTTTGCGCAGGCAAAGAACATGTATGATAAGGTGATCAGCTATTCATGGCCTGCCGAAGATTACGCAACCTTTCAGAAGGCCATGATTGCCGGGATCAACAACACGACGGACAAGATCAACCTGTTGGGCACCATGATCCGTAAATTCCCTCAATCTTCCCTGGTTGACGATGCAAATATGGAGATCGCCAATACCTATCTTGGACAGGAGCGGTTCAGGGATGCGATACCTTTCCTGAACACAGTGATAAATGCCGGCGGTAACACCAGCCTTAAGCCGCAGGCATTGCTGAAACTGGGCATATCTTATTATAACCTGAATAATGCTGACAACTCGATTGCCACCTATAAGAACCTATTAAGCAGTTATCCTAATTCGCCGGAGGCCGAAGATGCGCTGGATAATCTTCGTACTATTTACATAGAGCAGGGCCGCCCGGGCGAGTATGCAGATGTGGCAAGGCAGATGGGCAAACCAATATCTGTAAACACAGAGGATTCATTAACATGGAGCGCTGCCCAAATAAAGTATGAAAGTGGTAATGCAGCTAACGGCCTTGCTGCATTGAACGATTACCTGCAACGCTTTCCTAACGGTAATTATGCAATACGTGCCTATTTCGAGCGCGCGGAGATATACTACGGCAGCAAGGACTTTACAAATGCGTTGGCGAACTATTCGTCGGTTGCGCAGCGCGCGCCAAATGAATTCGCTGAAAGATCAGTGCTGCAGGCTGCCCGTATCAATTTCTTTGAATTGAAGAACTACGCTGAAGCCGAAAAGTATTATGCCCAAATGAAGCAGATAACCGGTTCGCAGGAGGGCAAGCTTGAGGCAATGCGCGGCCTGCTCAGGAGCCAGTACCAGCAACAAAAGTGGAGTGCAGCGGTAGACAACGCAAAAGACCTCGTTGCACAAAAGGGAGCCAGCACCGATGATAAGGCGCTTGCGAACATGGCTATTGGCAAGTCCGCTCAAATCGGAGGGCAATATGATGTGGCTCTTAAATCTTTCAAGGATGTTGTTGCGGTAAACAAGGCTGCACTTGCGGCTGAAGCGAGGTACGAAATCGCAAACACCTGGTTTATGACGGACCGCGTGGCCGATGCTGAAAAGGCCGCGTTTGAAGTCATCAACAAGTCAGGTTCGTACGACTGGTGGGTCACCAAAGCATACATTCTTCTGGGTGACCTGTACCTGAAGCAAAAAGATTATTTCAATGCCAAGGCGACATTCCAAAGCATTGTTCAAAACAGTTTGAATGCCGAGTTGAAAGCAGAGGCACAGACCAAGTTGAACAAGGTGATCGAGGAAGAGGGAAGAAGCAGCAAAGTGGGCCAATAAATAAATATCAACCTAACGACCATTTTTCTTTTAAGATTCTTATCATGAAATATTTCGTTCTAACATTCTTGATGGCCGCTTCCGTAACCGCAATGTCACAGGATACAAGTGGGAAAAAGGTGAAGATCACGTCTTCGTTCAAGCCAGTTTTGAAAGAGGCTGCAAAGATCAACTTCAATGCGTCGCCGGCAACGGCTGATACTTCGCGCCCAAGACTAAACTACAATATCCCAAATCAGAACCTGTCATTTGCATTCATGCCAGGCTCTCTAAAACCTCTCGCATTGCAGGTGGATACCGGGGGAAGATGGGACAATGAGAACTACGTGAAGGCCGGATTCGGAAACCTGAGTACTCCTTTTGTCCAGGCGGGACTTTCGGTAGGGGATGGACGTACAGTGGGATTGAACTTATACGCAAAACACACGTCTTCAAAGGGCAAGATAAAGTACCAGGAATATAGCCACACAAATTTTGAGGCGAATGCGTTCTTCCAGCCATCAACGAGTATGGAGTGGGATGCCCGTTTCGGGGGACAGCAGGAAACCTATAACAAATACGGCTTTCAGCCCGAAACCCTAACCTTTTCCGAGGATTCCCTGAAGGTTAAGTACCAAACCTGGCGCGGCAGGTTAAGCATGCATAACCTGAACAAGAATGAGTTGGGCATTTCGTATGCGCCCGAGATCAGAATAGACGCTTTCAATGACCAGCATAACAATTCTGAAAGCAGCACTTACATCAACCTTCCCATTCAAAAAACGCTTGGCAATACTTTTTCTGTCGACATAGCTGCAACGGCCAATCTCACCCATTATAAATCGCAGAACAAGGTGGATGTGAGCAGTAATTATGTGTCTCTTTCCCCTTCCGTGTTATTTAAGAAGCCATCCATTTTTGTGCAGGCGGGCATACGTCCGTCATGGGATAACAGTGAGTTCAGGATATTTCCCAACATCATGGCAGAATTCAGCACGAACGACCAGCGGTTTGCTTTCCAGCTTGGATGGACAGGGTACCTGCGGAATTCAGGCTACCAATACCTGGCGGGCATCAACCCTTATGTCTGGGCTCCCGCCACGATTTACAACACCCGAATAGAAGAACGTTATGCAGGATTCAAGGGCTCAGCCGGCGACCATTTCGCCTACAGCGCAAAAATCGCATACAACAAGTGGGTGAACCAGCCATTGCTGACCAATGATACTACAAGCGGCGGAAAATCATTCATGGTGATCAACGAACCACAGGTGAACGTACTCAATTTCGGCGGCGAAATTGGGTTCAATGTAGGGGAGAAATTTTCCCTGATTTCAAATCTCCAGTTCAACCAGTACAGTCCTAAGGTGAATGAGAAGGCCTGGGGATTGCTTCCACTTGAATTCAAAACCACCGCCCGCCTGCAGGTTCTTAAGGACCTGTTTGTGCACGGTGACCTTTATGCTTTTGATGGGCCCTGGTACCTGACGAAAGGTGGCGGAAGAGCAAACCTGCAGGGAGCGATTGATCTGAGTGCCGGGCTGGAGTTCAAGATCGTAAAGAACATCAAGCTTTGGGCTCAATTCAATAATATTTTCAACAAACAATACCAGCGCTGGAACCAATATCCGGTTTATGGGTTCAACTTATTGGGCGGAGTAGTATTTTCGTTCGCCCAAAGCAGGTGATGTGTTTCAATCATTGACCAGATATTTATTGCGCTACCACAAAGTTTCCATTCCTTACATTGGAACCATCCAGATCATTCCCCAACCAGCCCAGGTGAACGTGGTAGACCAGCTAATTACGCCCCCCGCGTATACCACGGAATTGTCGGGCGATGAATCGGTCTCCGACCACCAGCTAAGCTATCTAGCCAGCGCTATCAATTCAGAAAAGGAAGACGTGAAAGATAGGCTGGCACAACTTGGTAAAGACCTCCATGCACGAATTGTATCCGAGCCGCTTTCGCTAAGTGGCATAGGGATAATAGGCGGAGCCCTGGTTACGCCGTTGGAGCCAATCGACGCCAGGAAAGTGCTCCGCGAAGACGCAGAACATACAGTCCTTGTGGGCGACAATCAGGTAACAGTTGCACAGGAAGTGAATGAAACTGAACAACCCATTCAAGGACGCCGGAGATCCGTTTCAATGCTTATAGGATGGATACTTCTGGCAGTATCCATTGCAGCCATCATCTTCATATTTTCAGGTGAAACGGGCACGAGCTCCACTGGACTGCAAACCGCTCCCTAACCTTAATTCCATTTACTTTGCGCGTTATGAGTCGCGTTCATTTTTCTCACTGCCCGGTATGTGGAAGCAGCAATATTGATCCATTGCTTAACGTAAAAGATCATTCAGTTTCAGGGGAGGAGTTTGTTATCTGGCAATGTGGGCAGTGTACTTTGCGCTTCACACAGGATGTGCCGGACGAACAGTCCATTGGCCCTTACTACAGGTCTCCTGAATACATTTCGCACAGCAATACTCAAAAAGGGCTTGTAAACCGGTTGTATCAAAAGGTGCGTAAACGCACGCTCGAGCAAAAGGCAAAATTTATCATGTCCAGAATCGGGCCCAAGGGAAAGATTTTGGATGTTGGTGCAGGAGTTGGAGCGTTTCTTAATGTGATGAGACAAAAAGGGTGGGATATAAGCGGAGTAGAGCCAGATCCCGGCGCGAGGCAAAAGGCATTGGAGCTTTTCCAATTACATCTTTCCGATTCAGCTGCATTGCACGAATTTCCTTCTCAAACATTTGACGCCATTACGATGTGGCACGTGCTGGAGCATGTTCACGCCTTGCACGAGTATGTACAACTATTAAAATCGCTGATTGTTGATAATGGCAAAATCTTTATTGCCGTTCCCAACTATAAATCACTTGACGAAGGCATTTACCGTTTGCATTGGGCCGCATACGATGTTCCGCGTCACCTTTACCACTTCAGCCCCAAATCAATGGAAGTACTTTTGAAGAATCATGGTTTGCAGATAGTTGAAACGAAGAGAATGTGGTACGACAGTTTTTACATCAGCATGTTAAGCAGTAAGTACAAGCGTGGGAAAACGAACTGGCTGGCCGCTGTAGTCAATGGCTTACGGTCCGATATCCATGCCGCCGTATTTAAGAACAAATGCAGCTCTCTGATCTACGTAGTGGAGAAAAGCAATGGGACGCGTTGAAAGACTTAATGGTTGAACTGTATCTCGTACATTTCGGGCCATAGCTTGCCCGTGATATAGATCTTGTTGGTGACCGCGTTATATGCTATGCCGTTGAGGAACTCAGCATGGGAATCTTTTGCCCTCATCCGGTTTACCAAATCAGTCAGGTCAATTTTGGCAACCACTTTGCCCGTTGACGGTTCAATCTTGAGAATGTAGTTATACTGCCACTGGTTAGCGTAAACGTAACCGTTAATGTATTCAAGCTCGTTTATATTAACTGCGGGCGTGCCGTTCTCGCTCACCTGCTGAGTTCGTAATAGCCTGAACGTTCCAGGTTCATAAAAATAAAGATTGCTGCTGCCATCACTTACTATCAACTGTTTGCCATCGTTTGTCATGCCCCAGCCTTCCGTGTTAAGTGGCAATTGTGTGATCTTCTTAAAATCCTTTGCGGAATACACGAACACCACCCGCTCTTTGTATGTCATTTGGTAGAGGGTGTCGCGAAGTACTGAAATTCCTTCTCCGAAATACTGCTTATCAAGGCTTAACTCTTTTAGAACTTTGCCACCGGAATCTAATTGCAGAAGCTTTGATTTGCCATAGTTGCCGGTGCTTTCAAGCAGTGTATTATTATAAAATTCCAGGCCTTCCGTAAATGATGCCGTATCATGCGGCATGCTGTCTGCAATGCTGTATGTAATTGAAGGAGTTTTCGGCTCATCCCCGTTGGTTGAAGGTCCATCGTTGCAAGCACTGATGAATAAGGCCAGTAGTGTTGAAACAAGCAGTACTTTCTTCATGCGACAAAAATAAGGGCGGGGTTCGTGAATATTTGTTAAACAACAATGGCCCGATGCTTGCATCTTC
>JADMIO010955834.1_pt1 | contig 20899 bp, 25 predicted proteins | sample 8958161 | NCBI WGS metagenome assembly JADMIO01 (sample SAMN16585339, study PRJNA669376) | soil metagenome | isolation source: Crop rotation soil | place: USA: Cullars Rotation, Alabama | collected 2011 | reverse complement strand
CCGCGACAACTTGTCCACGTGGAATTCTAAGCTTAGGATCCCAATGTGCTGGAAAGGCGCGAACATCAGCGCGATGGCGTGCTCGGCCGTGGTGATCGAGTTGCCGAAGGGCGTGTTCATCACGACGATGCCCTTGGCCGAAGCCGCGGGGATATCGACGTTGTCAACGCCGATGCCGGCGCGGCCGATGACCTTGAGGTTGGTCGCGGCTTCGATGATCTCCTTGGTCGCCTTGGTCGAGCTGCGGATCGCGAGGCCGTCGTACTGGCCGATGATCGCCTTCAGCTCTTCGGGGGTCTTGCCGGTGATCTCGTCGACTTCGCAGCCGCGCATACGGAAGATCGCCGCGGCATTGGGGTCCATCTTGTCGGAAATGAGGACTTTGGGCTTGGTCATTTTCTGTGTCCTTCGTCACCCCGGACTTGATCCGGGGCCCCGCTTGTTGGGCGCGGGCGGAAAGGGGTGGCGGGACCCCGGCTCGAGGCCGGAGTGACGCCAAGTGCTTCAGGCGGCCTTGAGGCTTTCCCAGGCCCAATCGAGCCAGGGGCCAAGCGCTTCGATGTCGGCGGTGTCGACCGTGGCCCCGCACCAGATGCGCAGGCCCGGAGGGGCATCGCGGTATCCGGCGATGTCATAGGCCGCGCCCGCCTTTTCGAGCAGGCCGGCGAAGGACTTGATGAAGTCCGCATCGGCACCCTCGACGGTCAGGCAGACCGAGGTCTTCGAGCGCGTGCCGCGATCCTCGGCGAGATGGCCGAGCCAGGGACGTTCGTGCACGATCTTGTCGAGCGCAGCGGCGTTCGCATTGCTGCGCGCCTTGAGGCCTTCGGCACCGCCGATCGACTTCGCCCATTCAAGCGAGAAGATCGCGTCTTCCACGGCCAGCATCGAGGGGGTGTTGATCGTCTCGCCCTTGAACACGCCCTCGGCGAGCTTGCCCTTCGAGACGAGGCGGAAGACCTTGGGCAGCGGCCAGGAGGGCGTGTAGCTTTCCAGCCGTTCGACCGCGCGAGGGCCGAGGATCAGCACGCCGTGGCCGCCCTCGCCGCCCAGCACTTTCTGCCAGGAGAAGGTGGCGACGTCGATCTTGTCCCAGGGGATGTCGTAAGCGAAGACCGCGCTGGTCGCGTCGGCGAAGGACAGGCCCTCGCGGTCCGCGGGAATCCATTCGCCGTCGGGGACGCGCACGCCCGAGGTCGTGCCGTTCCAGGTGAACAGGACGTCGTCCGACCAGTCGACCTTGTCGAGATCGGGGAGCTGGCCATAGTCGGCGCGGAAAACGGTGGGTTCGAGCTTGAGCTGCTTGACCGCGTCGGTCACCCAGCCCTCGCCGAAGCTTTCCCAGGCCAGCGTCGTCACGCCGCGCGCGCCGAGCATGGTCCACATCGCCATTTCGAAAGCGCCGGTGTCCGAGCCGGGAACGATGCCGATGCGGTGCGTATCGGGCAACTGCAGCACTTCGCGCATCAGGTCGATGCAGTACTGAAGGCGCGTCTTGCCGATCTTGGCGCGGTGCGAGCGGCCCAGCGATTCGGTGGCGAGCTTGTCGGGGGAGTATCCGGGCGGCTTGGCGCAGGGACCGGAAGAGAAGAACGGCCGCGCAGGCTTGCGCGCCGGCATTTGGGTATCAGTCATTTAAGACTCTCCTTACAGAGAGCACGCGCGGCGTTGGGACCGCGTGGCCCGGCGCCGCGTTTAGAGGGGTGGGGCGGGAAGTCAACCCGCGGCGAGCCACGCGGTCGAAAGCCGCCGCCGCTTCGCTCGGCCGGCTATCCCATTGCGACGAGTCGAAGCGAACCTCATGGTAAACCCCAATACTTTCTCGGGGTGTGCCCCTGTATCGTCGCAGCATCACCACGAAGTCGGATCGTCGGTCCATCTATCAGGATGCCAAGTTCCGGCCCTGAACAGGGGTATATTTATGCGCGTCATTGCGATGATCGCGGTCGGCGGAGCCTTGCTTGCGACGCAGCCGGCTTTCGCTGCCAATCTGATTGCCAACGGCAGTTTCGAGCTGCCGGTCATTCCGGGCGGGACCAGTCAGAACGATCCGAACAACGTCATCATTCCGAGTTGGACGGCGGTCAATGCCGACATCATGGCCAACAACTTCAACGGCACGACCGCCACCGCCTTCGAGGGCGTCCAATACCTCGATCTGGTCGGGTTCTCGCCGTCGGGCTCGATCGCGCAGACCTTCGCGACCGTGGCCGGCCAGACCTACACCCTGACTTTCGGCTATTCGAACAACGCCTTCAGCGGACCGAACAGCCGTTCGGCCGAAGTGCGGATCGGCAGCGATCTGCTCGACATCATCACGCACAGCAGCGCCACGGCGAACAACCTGAACTGGTCGATCTACACGACGAACTTCGTCGCCAACGACGCGCTGACCAAGCTGTCCTTCATCGGCAGCGGCGACGCCAATGCCGGCATCCTGCTCGATGCCGTGTCGGTGAACGTGGTTCCGGAGCCGGCGACCTGGGGCATGATGATCCTCGGGATCGGCGCGGTCGGCGGCGCGCTACGGCGTCGGCGGCAGGGGGTTCGCTACGGCTTCGCCTGACCACGGGCACACCTCGAAAACGGCAAGGGGAGTGCGCTACGCTCCCCTTGATGCTTGGAGGCACGGTTCCTGGGGATAAGGCCAACGGCCTGCCGCAAGTGAAACGCTTTGTTAACCATCTTGCTTAAGAATCGCTCGCATGATGCGGCGATTTCTTTCTCTGCTCCCGGTCCTCGCGCTGCTCGGCGGCTGCATGGACATTCCGCAGGCGCAAGGGCCCAAGCGACCGGCGGTCCGCCAGCCCACCACGACTTTCTCGCCGCGCCCCGAAGCCCGCCAGTGCCTAGCCAACCTCGGCGCGACGCGGGCCAATTTCACCCCGCTACCCGACCAGTATTTCGGCGCCGGCTGCTCGACCGTTAACACCGTGCGCCTTGCCAGCCTGCAGGGCGACTATGCCGCGCTGGCGCTGTCGAACCTCGGCCCGGTCGCCTGCCCGCTCGCGAGCACTTTCGCCGCCTGGGCCCGCTTCGGCGTCGACCGCGCGGCGCGCCAGGTGCTCGGCAGCGGCCTGCTGCGGATCGAGACGATGGGCTCCTATTCCTGCCGCAACGTCGCCGGATCGGCCAAGCGATCGGCCCATGCCCGCGCCGAGGCGATCGACGTCTCCGCTTTCGTGCTCGAGGACGGCCGCCGGATCAGCGTGCTGGGCGACTGGAACGGCGGCACGGCATCGGAGCGCCAGTTCCTGCAACTGGTCCACGCCAGCGCCTGCAAGCGCTTCGGCACGGTGCTCGGGCCGAACTACAACGCGGCGCACCACGACCATTTCCATGTCGAGCTGAGCGGCAGCGCCTTCTGCCGATAAACGAAAACCCTCTCCCTTTGGGGGAGAGGGTTTCGCAAACTTGAGGCTGCGACGCTCCGTTTCCGCGGAGCGCCAGCAACTTATCCAATCCGATCAGAGATCCAGGTTGTACAACCGCGCCGGGTTGTCCTGCAGGACCTTCTTGCGCACGGCCGGGGTATGGCCGCCGAGCACGTCCTTCAGGTGGGCCTGCACGCCCGGATAGAGCGAGGTCGGGTGCGGGAAGTCGGTTTCGAACATGATGTTGTCCTCGCCGATCGTCTCGAGCAGCAGCTTGGGCGCGACCTTCTCGAACCAGAAGCTGCACATGAACTGGTCGCGGAAGTATTCCCACGGGCGCCGCTTGAGCATGCCCTTCTTGCTGGGCAGCATCTCGTCGAACTGATGCTCAAGCGCTTCGACGGCGAAAGGCACCCAGCCAGCACCGCTCTCGATCAGGCCGATCTTGAGCTTGGGATGCTGGTCGAGGCGGCCCGAGACCATCCAGTTGCCCAGCGTCGCGGCATTGCCGATCGAGAACATCGTCGCGACGACCGACAGCGTCTGCTCGAAGCCGAAGCCGTCCCAGGTCAGCGTGTTGGGATCGATCGCCGCGTTGAGGTGGAAGTTCAGCGGCATGCCGGTGGCTTCGCACATCTCGAGGAACGGGGTCCAGTGATCGCTCAGGAAGCTCGGCACGCCGACGCGCTCGGGCGTGTCGGGCAGGACGAAGCCCTTGAGGCCCATGTCGTGGCAACGCTTGGCTTCGGCCATCATCGCGGCGTGATCCCAGAACGGGAGGTGCGCCATGTTGAAGATGCGGTTGCCCGACTCCTTCTGGATCTCGGCCGAGGCGTCGTTGTAGATCTTGACGATCTCGACCGCGAGGTCGTTGTCGCCGAGGCTCATCAGCGAGCCGGCCTGGGTCACGCCCGAGTTCTGGAAGGCGATCTGGGCATAGATGCCCATGTCATCCATCGCCTGGATGCGGTCCTTGATGATGTGGCCGCCGGGGTGGGCCTGTTCGAGCTTCGGGAAAGCGAGGCGGCCGAGCAGCTTGTTCTTGTCCTTGCGGATGACATTGCCACCCATCGAGCCGAAGTTGCGGTCACCCACGTACCAGCGCTCCACGCCGTCGGCGTCGAGCTTCACGTGGGGCACCTTGTCCTTGTACTTGGCCGGCGCGCGCGAGGTGAAAAGGTCGGGCGCTTCGGTGATGTGCGTGTCGCAATCGACGATCTTGATGCCTTCGAACATCGGATCGAGGCCACCCGACTGCGAGGCATAGTCGACCTCGCGGATCACGCCGCCTTCGGTGTAGCCAACCGCGGACCAGTACATCTTGGCGTTTTCGGCCTGCGGATTGGTGTCGGCCTCTTTGGTGTCGGCGTCGTCGGCCATGGCAATTCTCCCGGAATGAGGAATAATGACTCCATGTCGCAGTCCGGGACGGCGATTTCAATGCGTAGAGCCAACGCCCTTGCGATGATTCACCTCCCGGAAGCGCCAAATCGGGCTATGGAGCGGCATGACCGACGCCGATCGCCGATCCGCCCCCGCAACCCAGCGCAATCGCGAGCCGATTCTCGCCGTGCTACGCGATGTCCTGCCCACCGATGGCCTGGCCCTGGAAGTGGCCAGCGGCACGGGCGAGCACGCCCTCGCTTTCGCCGCAGCGTTTCCCGGGCTCACCTGGCAGCCGAGCGATCCCTCGGACGATGCGCGCGCCTCGATCGCGGCCTGGTGCGACGGCGCGGCGAATGTACTGCCCCCGCTCGACCTCGATGCCGCGGCGGAATGCTGGCCGATCGACCGTGCCCGGGCGGTGCTCTGCATCAACATGATCCACATCAGCCCCTGGGAAGCGACCGAGGGCCTGATGCGCGGTGCGGCACGGGTTCTCGGGACGGGTGAACCGCTCTATCTCTACGGCCCCTACCGCCGGCCCGACCGAGAACTCGAACCGAGCAACGCGGCCTTCGACGCCGACCTCAAGCGCCGAGATCCGCGCTGGGGGCTGCGCGATCTCGACGCGGTGACAGCCTGCGCCGAGGCCAACGGGCTCGCGCTCGAACAAGTGATTGAGATGCCGGCCAACAATCTCTCGGTCCTGTTCCGCAAAGGCTAGAATCGACACCCGCCGGCACTTCGCCGCGCGCGGCGCTCCGTTCATCCCGCTTTGCATTTTGATGAACAGACTGCTCCGGACCCATTCAGGCGCCTTGAGCGATTCTCTCCTGACAGACCGCCGAGATCTGAAGGAGGATGATATGAGAAAACTGATCCTGGGGGCCGCCATGGCCGCCATGCTTTCGCCGCTCGCCGCCACCGGCGCTTCGGCCCAGTCCTATGGCTATGGCTACGGTGGGGGCTACCGCGGCGGTGGCAACGAAGTGCGCCGCGAAGTGCGCGAATGCCACCGCGAGCTCCGCCGCGCCGACAGCCGCCGCGAGTACGAGCGTGAGCGCCGCGAATGCGCCCGCGAGATCGCGCGCGCGCGCCGCGATTCCTGGCACGACCGCCGCGACTGGCGCCGTGACGGCTACAACGACCGCTACTACGGCGACCGTTATGGCTATGGCTACGGCTATCGTGGCTGGTAATCATGAGGCCGGGCCTGGCGCCCGGCCTTTTTCTTATCCAGCGTAGCGCCCCTCGGGCACGCCACGCGTGCCCAGCCCGTCGATCGCATAGACGTGTCCGGCGTCTTGTTCAGCCGCCCAGCCGAACTGCACGGGATCGATCGTCGTGACGTAGAGCCGGTCCAGCCCCTCGCCGCCCCAGGCGACGCTGGAGATCAGCTTGACCGGCAAGTCGATCACGCGCTCGAGCCGGCCATCGGGGCGGTAAGCGGCGATCTTGCCGGCCTGGAACACCGAGACCCAGACAACGCCGTCGGCGTCGACCGCCGAGCCATCGGGCACACCGCCGAGGTCCTGCGTGTTCGCGAAAGCCCGCTTGTTCGAGGCCTGCCCGGTCGCGCCGTCGTAATCGTAGGCATAGAGCGTGTGGACGAAGCTGTCGGCAGCGTAGAGCGTCCGGCCGTCGGGCGCGAAGCAGTGGCTGTTCGACTGGTGCGTGCCGCGGTCCAGCTCGGCGATCGTATGGTCGATGCCCAGCGCATAGAGCCCGCCGATCGGCTGCGGATCATCGATCCCGGCGCTGCAGCCGCCGAAGACGAAACGCCCGGCGCGGTCGGCCGCCCCGTCGTTGACCGTGACGCGGTCGCTGGTGAAGGCCGGACCGGCGAGCTTCGACGCTTCACCGTTGGCGAAATCGAAACCGTAGAGCGTGTCCTTCATCGCCAGCACCGCGCCGCCGCCCTCGCGCAGCGCCAGCGCGCCGACATGGCCGGGCGTCTTCCAGCTCCGTGTCTCGCCGCTGACCGGATCGTAGCGGAACACCTGCTGACCGAAGATGTCGAGGAAGTAGAGCGCGCCTGCCTCGGCATCCCAGACCGCCCCCTCGCCCAGCCCGCAGCGGACGGTATCGACGCGTTCGATCTTCATGACGCTCTCCCGGTTGTTCCCGGCAGATGAGCATGGCTTGCGGTCACACGGCAAGCCGTCAATCGAGCGGTTCGACCTGGGCGAGGAAAGCCTCCATGCAGGCCGCCGTCTCGGCATGGCCGGCCGACACGCCGAGCACGCTGTCCATGGCCAGCAGCCGCGAGATGGCAGTCATCACCAGCGAAAGGAACAGCGGCGGCAGCCCGGCCCGGTCGAACGGCGTATCGCGCAGGCAGCGTTCGAGCAGCGCCGCTTCGAGCTTGCGCGACCGCTCGCTCGACCGCGCGATTTCCTGGCGCAGCGCCTTGCGGTGGTTGGACGCCGCGATCAGTTCGGCGGTGATCCCGGTGTTCGAGGCATCGGTGCTCATCTGCCAGAGAGCACGCAGCGGCTGCTCGGCGGCGAGCGCCTTGGCCTGGGCGGCGAAGTGCCGCTCCTCGGCACGCTGGAACACGGCGAGGAACAGGTCATCCATCGTCTTGTAGTGGTAATAGAGCAGGTTCGACTTGAGCCCCGCGCGCTCGGCCACCTTGCGCGAACTGACCGCGGCATAGCCCTGCTCGCGCATGATCTCGACCGTGGCGTCGAGGATCGCGGTCTTGGTGTCGGTATGTTCGCCGGGATCCAGCGCTTCCATCCTGCTCATGCGCCCCGCCCCTTAGTCATATGACTAGCTCCATCCCGCAGATTGCACCCAATGTTAAATCGGCGGTTGACTCTGCTTCGCGAGCCTTGTTAGTCAGTTGACTAAGAAATCGCAAGGGAGAGTTGTCATGGCAATGATGTCGGGAAAGCGCGTCCTCGTGACGGGCGCAAGCGGACTGGTGGCGTTGCCGGTCGCCGTGGAACTGGCCAAGGACAACGAGGTCTTCGCTCTGGCGCGCTGGTCGAACCCCGATCAGCGCAAACTGGTCGAGGCCGCCGGCGCGCAGGCGGTCGCCTTCGACATGGCCAATGAAGACCTCTCGTCGCTGCCAAAATCGGTCGACGTCGTGATCAACTATGCGGTGCTGCCGCCGAATTACGGCAATGTCGCCTATGACGTGAACACGGGCGGCACCGGGCGGCTGGCGCGGCACTATCGCGATGCCGAGGCCTTCGTCCACGGCTCGACCGGCTCGCTCTACGAATACCAGGGCGAGCGGCCGCTGCGCGAGGACGATCCCTATGGCCTGCACAGCGCGGGCGAGAACTATGCCGCGAGCAAGATCGGCGCCGAATACATGCTCAAGCACCTGAGCGTCGACTACGACTTGCCGGTGACCATGGTGCGGATCTTCTCGTTCTACGGCCCGCGCGGCGGCGGCGTGACCCAGCGGATCGACCAGGTCGCGCGCGGCGAGCCGGTCAGCGTCTATCCGGGCGTACGCAACGTCCACACCCCGCTCTACGAGGACGACTACGTCGAGAAGACGATCGCCGCCGCGGGCATCGCCAAGGTCGGCTGCGAGATCGTCAACGTCGGCGGATCGGAATCGGTGACGACGCAGGAGTATTGCCAGATCGCCGGCGAGATCCTCGGCAAGGAACCGATCTTCGCCGAGAACGGCAAGTCGTGGCCGATCTGGGCCGACACGACCAAGATGGAACGGCTGCTCGGGCCGAGCAAGGTCTCGGTGCGCGAGGGCATCCGCCGGACACTGGAGGCTGCCGACCAGCGGCTGCCCGGCGCGCATCACGTGCTCGGTGCCGCGGCGCCGTCGGACTGAGCGCATGATCACCTTCATCGCCAAGCTGACGGTAAAGCCCGAGAACGCCGCGGCTTTCGAGGCGCTGATGAGCCATGTCACCAAGCAGACGCTCGCCCGCGAGCCGGGCGTCGCCTACTATGCCTGGTCGAAGGGCGTCGACGAGCCGGACACCTATCTGGTGGTCGAAGTCTACGAGGACGTCGCCGCCCAGGCCGCACACATGCAGACAGCCTGGGTTAAGGAGTCGCTGCCCAAATCGGCGGCGCTGATCGAGGGAAAGCCGGAGATCCGGCAATATGTCACTCCCGGCGCGGAGCCCGTGCGACAGCGCATGTTCTGAGGTAGCTGCATGACCGAAATGACCGACATCGAACGCCTGATCGAGCTCGAGGCGATCTACCGGCTGAAAGCGCGGCGCGACCACGCCGTCGACCAGAAGGACTGGCACACCTACGCCGCGCTACACAGCGACGACTATGTCGCCATGTCGATCGGTCCCGATCCGATCGTCGGCGGCCGCGCCGCGGCGGACCAGCTGGCCGTGCAGATGGCCGGTGTCACCACGGTGCACCACTGCCACACGCCGGTGATCGAGTTCCAGGACCGCGACAACGCCACGGGCGTCTGGGCGATGGAGGACAATCTGTTCTGGAAGCGCAACGGCGAGAAGCAGTGGCTGCGCGGCTTCGGCTTCTATCACGAGACCTACCGGCGCGAGGCCGATGGCCAGTGGCGCTTCACCTACCGCAAGCTCGAACGCACCCACGCCGAGACCTCGCCCGGCGCGTCGGCAATCGCGGCGGACTTCTCGGGCGAGAATCTGATCGTCGGGATCGGCTGATAAACCGGATCCACTGCCAGTCGAGCCTATCTGCCCGCATCTAGGCTGGCGCGCTGGTGCCGCCGCGGATCCAGCGCGACGCGAAAGAAGGCAACCATTCATCCCTTTGCGCGTATGAAGGGTTGCTGCCGCCGTTTTTCGCTACCTTCCAAGGCGAACTCGATCACAGGGGCAGTCACTCGCTGTGTCGTTCGGAAACGCGCCCAGCCGATTTCGGAGCTTCCCAATGTTCCTAGTTTTCTGCCTCTTGGCAGTGATAGCCTCCATCGGCGGTTTCATGCTCGCGTTCCGCTGGTATCATTCGGACGCCGCGTACGATCGTCGCGAAGCCCGGCAAAGAATATCGCCGCAATATCGCAGGTGGTGAAATCGGGGCCTTGGCAACATTTCTCGTTGCCATTCGCTTGAGCCCCGCTGCCGTCGCCGGACTGGAGCCCAATCTTGCGGCGGCAGTACCCTGTTCGGCTAGTCCTCGACCGGTGCCGGCGCGTTGTAGAAGCTGTAGTCGGGCAGCGAGTGAAATGCGCGCTTGAGCGCCTCACCCCAGCGCGACGAGATCGCGCGGTAATAGGGGTCGGTCGCGAGGATGCGGCGCTCGTGCAGCGGCTCGAACTTGTCGCGCTCGATCACCAGCAGGTCGAGCGGCAGGCCGACCGAGAGGTTGGCCTTGATCGTCGAATCGAAGCTGACCATCAGCAGCTTGACGGCGTCCTCGAACGACATCGTCGGATCATAGGCGCGCAGGATGATCGGGCGGCCGTACTTGGTCTCGCCGATCTGGAAGAAGGGCGTGTCGGGCTGCGCCTCAATGAAATTGCCTTCGGGGTAGATCAGGAAGATCCGAGGCTCCATGCCCTTGATCTGGCCGGCGAGGATCATCGAGGCGGTGAAAGTGCCCGAAGCCTGCATGCCGTTCTGCTCGTCGCGCTCCTGGATCGTCTCGCGCAGCAGCTTGCCGATGATCGTCGCGACCTGGAACATGGTCGGTGCCTCGAGCACGGTGTTGTGCCGCTCGGACGGCGCCTTTTCGCGCTCCTCGAGCTTGCTGATCACCGCTTGGGTCGTGGCGAGGTTGCCCGCGGTCATCAGCGAGACGACGCGCTCGCCCGGCAGCGACCAGTGGTACATCTTGCGGAAGGTCGAGATGTTGTCGACGCCCGAATTGGTGCGCGTGTCGCTCATCAGGACGAGCCCGCGATCCAGCATCATGCCGCAGCAATAGGTCACGCGCGAATCCCCCTCGGACTTACCCCCTGCCCGCGCTACTGTTCTATCATCTGCTGCTCAACCGCCAAACTGACTTCGAGGTCGATTTGCCCACCGCCAATGTTGAGGCCGGTGACCGGCGCGGCATCGCGGTAGTCGGTTCCCGTGGCGAGGCGGACATAGCGCTCGTCCGGGCAGATCGCGTTGGACACATCGAAGCCCACCCAGCCGAGCCCCGCGACATGGGCCTCGGCCCAGCCGTGACCGGCTTCCTGGTCGACGCGGCCGTCCATCATCAGGTAGCCGCTGACATAGCGCGCCGGCAGGCCGAGCAGCCGCGCCGCGCCGATGAAGATATGCGTGTGGTCCTGGCAGACCCCCTGCCCCGCAACGAGCGCTCCTTCGGCCGTGGTCTCGGCATCGGTCGCGCCGGTCGCGTAAGGCACCGCAGCCAGCACCGCGTCCGACAGCCTGTGCAGCACTTCGAGCGGCCGCTCCCGGTCGGCATCCAGCCCGGCGACCAGCGCGCGCAGCCTCGGTCCGGGCTTGGTCAGGGTGGTCTGGCCGAGGAAGCACCAGAGCGGCAGGTGGCCGACATGCTCGCCGATAACGCCCGCCTTGTCGGCATTCTCGGCTGTATCGACGCTGCCGCTGCAGACGACGGTTACCGCGGTCGTCCCCGGTACGACCGAGACCAGCGTGGTGCGGTTGCGGTGGTGATCGTCGTGCTCGGCCTCGAGCTTGACGCCCTCAAAGTCCATCGCCCAGTCGATAACCGACTGCCCCTGCGAGCTCTTCGGCGTCAGCCGCAACCGCTGCAGCCCGTGGGTGACCGGCTGCGAGAAGCCGTAGCGGGTGGTGTGGCGGATGTAGAGGCGCATGGGCTTTACTCGATGAAGCGGTATTCGGCGGCGATGGCGAGGTCGATCTGGTTGGTGCCGGCGATGAAGTCGGTGATGAATTCGTGGAGCCCGCCTTCGATGATCTTCTCGATCGAGGCGTCCTGCAGCTTGGTACGCGCGGAGCGGAGCAGTTCGTGGGCGTGGGTCTCGCTGCCGTATTGGCGGGCGAGCCCGGCCATGTTGCTCGACAGCTTGTCGTAGGAGAACACCAGGCTGCGCGGGAAGCGGCCGTCGAGCACGAGGAACTGGGCGATGCCGCGCGGATCGAGCCGGCCGGCGTTGAGCCAGCGGTAGGCTCGGTCGCCGGCGACCGAGCGCAGCACGGTTTCCCACTGCGCGTTGTCGAGGCTCGACCCGACCCAAGAGAGCGAAGGCAGCAGCACGTAGTATTTCACGTCGAGAATGCGCGCGGTGTTGTCGGCCCGCTCAATGAACGTGCCGATGCGCGAGAAATTGAAGATCTCGTTGCGCAGCATCGTGCCTTCCATCGCGCCGCGAACCTGGGTGGTCTGGCGGCGAATGGCGGCGATGACCTCGCCGAGGTTGCCCTCGCGCACGGGCCGGGCGAGCATCTCGCGCAGGACCATCCAGGCTTCGTTGGTCGTTTCCCAGGCCTCTCGGGTCAGCGCGGTGCGCACGGCGCGGGCATTGGTCCGCGCGTTTTCCAGCATGCCGAGCACCGAGGCCGGATTGTCGGGCCCGCGCAGGATGAAATTGAACACCTGCGGCCCGGCGTAGTCGTCGAAGCGCTGGCGATAGGCCACGTCCTGGCCGATCGTGATCAGCACCGACTTCCATTCCTCGCTCGCCGCCTGGGCGCCGCGGGTCAGCGCCATGCGGAAGCCGACGTCGAGCAGGCGCGCGGTGTTCTCGGCCCGCTCGAGGTAGCGGGCCATCCAGTAGATGCCGTTGGCGCTTCTGCCTAACATGAAGAATCTCCGGGCATCAGTCTTCCAGCACCCAGCTATCCTTGGTCCCACCGCCCTGCGACGAGTTGACGACCAGCGAGCCCTTCTTGAGCGCCACGCGGGTGAGCCCGCCCGGCGTTATGTCGATGCCGCCCGGCGAGACCAGGCAGAACGGCCGCAGGTCGACGTGCCGCGGCGCTAGGCCGGCCTTGGTGAAGATCGGACAGGTCGACAGCGCCAGAGTCGGCTGGGCGATGTAATTCTCGGGCTTGGCGCGCAGCTTCTTCTCGAACCGCGCGATCTCGCCCTTCGACGAGGTCGGGCCGATCAGCATGCCATAGCCGCCCGATCCGTGGACTTCCTTGACGACGAGGTCCTTGAGGTTGTCGAGTACGTATTTGAGCGATTCCGGCTCGCTGCAGCGCCAGGTCGGCACGTTGTTAAGCAAAGGCTTCTCGCCCGTGTAGAACTCGACGATCTCGGGCATGAAGCTGTAGATCGCCTTGTCGTCGGCGATGCCGGTGCCCGGCGCATTGGCGATCGTGATGCGGCCCGCGCGGTAGATGTCCATGATCCCGGCGACGCCCAGCACGGAGTCCTTGTTGAAGCTGAGCGGATCAAGGAAATCGTCGTCGACGCGGCGATAGATCACGTCGATCGGCTGGTAGCCGGTGGTCGTGCGCATGGCGATGCGGCCGTCGACCACACGCAGATCACTGCCCTCGACCAGTTCGGCGCCCATCTGGTCGGCGAGGAAGGCATGCTCGAAATAGGCCGAGTTGAAGATGCCCGGGGTCAGCACTGCGACCACGGGCCGCTCCCCCGCGCAGTCGGGCGCGCAAGCAGCCAGGCTGCGCGCGAGCCGGCGCGGATAGTCCGAGACCGGGCGGACCGCGACCCGGCTGAACAGCTCGGGGAACATCGCCATCATCGTCTCGCGGTTCTCGAGCATGTAGGACACGCCCGACGGCGTGCGGGCATTGTCCTCGAGCACCATGAATTCGTCGGGGCCGGTGCGGACGAGGTCGATCCCGACGACGTGAGTGTAGACATCGCCCGGCGGCGAGAAACCGGCCATCTGCGGCAGGAAGGCCTCGTTGCCTTGCAGCAGCCGCTCGGGCAGGCGCCCGGCCCGGACGATCTCCTGGCGGTGGTACAGGTCGTGGAGGAAGGCGTTGAGCGCGCGGACCCGCTGCTCGATCCCGCGCGACAGCTTGCGCCACTCGTTCGCGGTGATGATCCGCGGGATCATGTCGAAGGGGATCAGCCGTTCCTCGGCCGCGTCGTCACCATAGACGTTGAAAGTGATGCCGGTGCGGCGGAAGAAGCGCTCCGCCTCTATGTCCTGCTTCTTCAGCCAGTCGCGATCCTGCGCGTCGTACCAGTTGCAAAAGCCGGCGTAGGCAGGCCGTACGCCCCCGTCCGGATCGTACATTTCATCATACTGCGCGCGACTGCCTGGCTGCATTGCGACTCCCTGAGAACACAATTGATGCCGCAACATCCCAGGCTTGCCAAGCGATTATGCTGCACCTGCGAAATAAACGCCGATCACCAGGGCCGCGACCCGAGAATCAGCTTGCCCGGCAGTTGCCGTTGCCGAGGCGACGGTAGCTGGCATGGAACTTCGGCATCGATTCCGACCGGCCGCCGAAGTCGTGGCCGTCGCCCAGATAGAGGTCGAAGCTGCGATCGGCGCCGGGCTCGGGATCGCCGTCGCTGTAGATCTCGAGGTTCTTCTTGGCGTCGCCCCATTTGCCGTGGCCGCGCAGTTCGTAGGTGCCGTTGGCGTGGACGCTGAGGAAGCGGAACAGCGTAGCCCCGCAGGTGCCGCGGTCGTCCACGCTGACGCCGCAGAAATCGCGGCCGCAGGGCACCACGTCGATCGTCTTGTAGAGCCGGCCGCGCGCGGTGAAGACCGGGCGGTCTTCGGATACGGTCCAGCGGCCGTAATAGGGCGACGATGCCGCCGCCCCCGGTGCCGCTGCGAGGACCGGCGCGGTCGTCGCAGCCAGGCCAAGCACGAGCAGCGCGCGCATCGACAAGCTGACGAGCGAATGGGATAAAGCCGTCATGGAGCAGTCCTCAGGCGAAGCGGTTGGTGCGGGCGGCCCGTTGCGGCGGACCGTTCTGGCGCTGATCCTAGCAGCGATTGCCGGCCTTGTAACTTATACCGCAGGCAAAGCGCTGTGGTCGGCCTTCGCCAACGACGACTTTCCCGAAAGCCTGGCGGTGAAGGTCGAGCTGCTGCCGCTGATCTTCCCGCTCCACATGGTCACCGGTGGGCTGGCGCTGTTGCTCCTGCCGTTAGCCTACGCGCTGCGCCATCGCCCGGCCTGGCACCGGCCGGTCGGACGCCTGGCGGCGGCCGACGTGCTGGTAGCGGGCCTGACCGCCTTTCCGGTCGCCTGGGCCGCGCCGGTGACGCTGTGGTCGGCGGCGGGCTTCACCGCGCAGGCGACGACCTGGCTGGTGCTGCTCGTGCTGGGTATCCGCGCGATCCGCCAAGGCCGGATCGCCGTGCATCGGACCTGCATGCTGCTGATGGCAGCAACGACCTCGGGCGCGGTGTTCTTCCGAATCTATCTGGCGCTATGGGCCATGGTCGGAGCCCGGCGCCAGTTCGATACGTTCTACGCCTGCGACGCCTGGATCGCCTGGCTGCTGCCGCTGATCGCGACCGCGCTGGCGATCCGGCGGTTCGCTGCGCGTCAGGCCTCTTCGAGCACCCTCGCATCGCCCGGCTCGAAAGTGATCGGCAGGCCCTTGAGCCCCCAGGCGCCGTAGAACGGACGGTGGCCGGGCGTGCCGGCGAGCTTGGGGTGCTTCATGCGCTGGGCGATCTGGTGGAGCGCTTCCTGCAACTGCGCGCGGGCGATGTACTGGCCAAGGCACATGTGCTTGCCAAGCGCGAAGGCGATCTGGCGCTTCTTGGGATCGATCACGCGATCGGGATCGAAGCGGTCCGGCTCGTCATAACTGCCGGGATCGCGGCCCGAGACGCTCAACGGGAAGAACATCATCTGGTCTTTGGGGAACACGACGTCGCGGTAGATGAATTCCTTGTCGACGAAGCGGGCGACGGTGCTCGGATTGAAATAGCGCAGACCTTCCTCGATCACCTTGCGGCAATAGTCGTGATCTTCGGCGCAGCGCGCGTAGATCTCGGGATAGTCGAGCAGCGTGTACATCAGATAGGTCAGCACGTTCTTCGACGTGTCGTACCCGGCGAGGAAGAAGAAGGTGATCAGGTCGGCGAGCTGCTGATGCGTGACGTTGCCGTCGTCGCTGGTGTTGATCAGCAGGTCGAGCAGGTCCTCCTGCGTCGCGTGCGGGCTAGCCCGGCGCTCGGCGATGATCTTCTCGACGTAGGCTTCGAGGCGAACCATGCCTTCCTGGATGCGCGGGAACAGGTCCTCCTGGTAGCTGTGCGCCAGGCCGATCACCTCGAGGTCGTCGCGCAGCAGGGCGATGCCGTCCTGCGGCGCGCCGACCAGTGCGAACATGACCGAGATCGGGAAGTTCGCGGCGAACTCCTCGAAATCGATGTTCTCCCTGGGCGCCCATTCGTCGAGCAGCTTCGAGAGGTTCGCGCGCATCAGCGGGCGCAGCTCGTTGGCGTTGCGGGGGGTAAACTTGGCGGCGAAAGTGTCGCGCAGGAAGCGGTGCGTCTCGGCCGGCAGCGCGATCATCTGCCGCTCGGTGAAATCACCCCAGGGCGTGTTTTCCTGGCCAAGCACCTTGACCACGTCGGCATAGGGCGCGCGCAGCTCGTCGCGGCCGAACAGGTCGCGCATGGCCTGGTATTCGGTGACGACGATGCCGAGATCGGTGCGCGCGAGCCACGGGTGCTTGGCGCGCGCCTCGGCGAAATAGGGATAGGGATCGGCCGCGAGAGCCGGGTTCGTATACTCGAGATAGGGCAGGTCGAGCTGATCCAGAGCCAGAGGTGCATTGTCCATCGCGAATCCTTCTCCCCGCGCTTGTTGCGCGTGCTGACCAAATCCTTAGCATTGAAGCTGGTCTTGTCAATCTGGCGGGTATAGCTAGGCACCGGAGTGTCATCAGGAGGGCGACAGGGAATGGCAGCAAGCCAGCGGGCTGGAAGGCGGATGGGCCTCGAGAGTTCGTCATCGCGCACCGCGCTGATGGACGGGGTCGAGGCGGTGATGCGCGAGGACGGCTATGCCGCGCTGACCGCACGCAGCGTGGCCGAGCGCGCGGGCCTCAAGCACCAGCTGGTCTATTACTATTTCCAGACGATGGACGACCTCCTGATGGCGACCTACCAGCGCCACATCGGCCGGGTGCAGGAGCGGACCGAGGCGGCGTTCCGCGCGCGCCGCCCGCTGCATGCCTTCTGGGAGGTCAGCTCGAACCCCCACGACGCGCGGCTCAACATGGAATTCATGGCCATGGCCAACCACAACGACGCCATCCGCGCCGAGACGATCGCCTTCGGCGAACAGCTGCGCAAGGTCGGGCTCGAACAGGCGGCCGCGCGGATCGACGCTGCCCCGATCGGGCGGGAGATGTTCTCGGCCCTCGCCCTCACCCAGTCGATCGCGGCGATCGGCAGCACGGTGGGCATCGAGGCCGCACTGGGCATCCAGGGCGGGCACGACGAGACGCGGGCGATGGTCGAATGGTGGCTGAACCGGCTCGAGCCGGAGGACGAGGCCTGAGCCGCTAGTCCTTCTGCCGCCACCCCGGCAGTTCCTCGACCGCCGGTCCCGAGCACGCCTTCTCCGCGCCGATCTCCGATCGATCCTGCCACTGTAGCTCATGCCAGGTCAGCACGCGGTCGTCATGGCCGCGGACGTTGACGAGGCGGATCGGCTGGTGATCGCGCTTGTCGACGAGCACCGGGTTGGACGGCACGCCCAGTCCGTATTTCTCGCCCCACTGGCGCAGCGCCAGCATGGCCGGCAGCAGGTCCTCGCCCTTGTCGGTGAGCCGGTATTCGACCTTGCGGCGGTCCTCGGGGCATGGCTCGCGGCGCATGATGCCGTGTTCGACCAGCTTGGAGAGGCGGTTCGACAGGATGTTGCGGGCGATGCCCAGCACGCCGAGGAATTCCTCGAAATGCCAGACGCCATTGAAGGCAGCACGCAGGATCATGAACGACCAGCGCTCGCCCATGACTTCCAGCGCCAGGGGCAAGCCACAGGCGCCGATTTCCTCGAGCGGTTCGCGCAATTTCGTCATTCAGGCCAACCCTATCCCATTTGCCATACCTACGTAAATTACCCGGTATGGCCAAATTGCATTTCTAGTTGCAACTTGAAACCTAGTTATGTAGGTTTCGATTCGCAACTGGAAATGGGGAAGATCCAATGCGACAGTTTCCGACCTTGCTCTCTGCCTTCGCGCTGGGACTGGCTGCCTTTGCCGGAACCGTCCAGGCCGCGCCCCGCAGCGGCGCTTTCGCTTCGCTGGTGACGCCGCTGCTGCAGCCCAAGCAGGAAATCGTCAGCGGCGTCCTGTGGAAGTGCGACGGCGAGCACTGCGCCGCGGCCTCGGACGGTTCGCGCCCGCTGCTGGTCTGCCAGCGCGTCGCCAAGGCCTTCGGCCAGGTCGCCCGGTTCTCGACGCCGGCCGGCGAGCTTTCGAGCGAAGACATCTCACGCTGCAACGGGGGGACCTAACAGCACCCTCCCCGAGCCCGAGCAGCCCCACCCCCCGCCTGCCCCGGCATTGCAGCAACGAGAAGGCCCCCGCCGTCCCGCGGGGGCCTTTTTCGTATCAGGCGAGCAGGCCGCGCGCGCGCAGGTCCGCCGCCAGGGTCGGGGCGTCGATGAAATGGTGCGCCTGCCAGCCGCAGTCGCGCGCCGCGGTGACGTTCTCCGCATTGTCGTCGATGAACAGCATCTCGCCGGGAGCGTGGCCGAAGCGCTGGGCGGCCAGGGCGTAGATCTCGGGGTTGGGCTTGTAGAGCTTCTCGTCACCCGAGACGACGATGTCGCGAAAGCGGTCGAAGATCGGCTGCCCGGCGCGGAACGGCGGCCAGAAGTCGGCGCTGAAATTGGTGATCGCGAACAGCGGCACGCCGCGGACATAGAGTTCCTCGACCAGTTCGAGGCTACCGGGCACCGGGCCGGGAATCGTCTCGCCGAAGCGTGCGGCGAAAGCGCGAATCAGCGCCTCATGCTCCGGGAACTCGGCAATGCGCTCGGGAATCGTCTCCGCGAGCATCCGCCCTGTGTCGTGCTGGTAGTGCCACTCGGGCGTGACGACCGTGCCGACGAACCATTCGAGTTCGTCCGGATCGGCGATCAGCTTGGCAAACAGATGCCGCAGGTCCCATTGATAGAGGACCTTGCCGACGTCGAAGACGACTGCCGAGACCGGTGCTGAGGACATAAGTGAAGGTCCCCGCGCAGCAGGGACCTTAAAACCTCTTCACGAGAGGGACCGCCCTGCTGACTGAGGCCCCCGCAAGCGCGGGGGCGCTAAGCGAATCAGCCCTGGCGCGCCTTGAAGCGGCGGTTGGTCTTGTTGATCACATAGGTCCGGCCACGGCGGCGGATCACGCGGTTGTCCCGGTGGCGGTCCTTGAGCGACTTGAGGCTGTTGCGAATCTTCATGACTGTCTCTTCCGCGGCGTCTGCCGCCCAAAAATCGAAGGTGCGCCGTTAGGGTGCGAGCGCGCCCAAGTCAAGCGGCGCGGCGGATCTCCGCGAGCTTTTGCTCCCAGGCCAGCGCATGGCCGACGATCGCGTCCAGATCGGCATGCCGCGGTACCCAGGGCAGCGTCGCCTTGATCCGCGAATTATCCGAGATCAGCGAATCGGGGTCACCCGCGCGGCGCGGGCAGAGACGGCGCGCGATCTTGCGGCCGGACACCCGCTCGACCGCGTCCAGCACTTCGAGAACCGAGAAGCCGCGGCCATAGCCGCAGTTCATCGTCAGCGAGTGCGCCGGATTCGTGATCAGGGCTTCCAGGGCCAGGACATGAGCCGCGGCGAGGTCCGAGACGTGGATATAGTCGCGTACGCCGGTGCCGTCGGGAGTCGGGTAGTCGGTGCCGTAGACGTCGACACCCTCGCGCTGGCCCAGCGCCGCTTCGACCGCAACCTTGATCAGGTGCGTCGCTCCCGCCGTGGACTGGCCTGTCCGCGCATCGGGATCGGCGCCGGCGACGTTGAAATAGCGTAATGCACAGTAGTTGATCGAGTGCGCCGCGGCGACGTCGGCCAGCATCGCCTCGGTCATCAGCTTCGACATGCCGTAGGGGTTGATCGGCACCTGCGGCGTGCTTTCGGTGACCGGCGAGACATCGGGCACACCATAGGTCGCCGCGGTCGAGCTGAAAATGAAATGCGGCACGCCGGCCGCCACCGCGGCGCTCAGCAGCGCGCAGGTGTTGCCGGTGTTGTTGCGATAGTACTTGAGCGGATCTGTCACCGATTCCGGCACGACCACCGAGCCGGCGAAATGCAGGATCGCCTGGGTGCCCTGCGCGGCGAATATCTGGCGCATCAGATCGGCGTTGCCGACGTCGCCCTCGAAGAAGGGAACGCTCTCCGGCACGGCCCAGCGGAAGCCCGTGCAGAGGTTGTCGACCACCGCCACCGGCCAGCCGGCATCGGCCAGAGCGAGCACGGCGTGGCTACCGATATAGCCGGCGCCGCCGGTCACGAGCACGGGTGGCTTCTGGAAGGACATGGCCTGCGGCTAACATGGCAGGCGTAGCGATCCGGTAAATGCGGGCGCCGAAACGGATTCTCGTTCATTCCGCCGCAAGCGGCGCGCGCCTAGGCCTCGATATGGGGTTGGCATATCGTATGCCCGGAGCACTTATGCGCAATCGATCGACACTCGCCGCCCTCTCCCTTCTGGCGCTCGCGCTTGGCGCACCGGCCCAGGCCCGTCCCGGCGGATGGGGCGGACCGGGCTGGGGCGAGCCCGGCTGGGGCAACTCACGCTGGGACGGTCCCTCATCCTCCTCTCGCGTCGAACGCGACCGCAGCCGCGAAGGCCGGGTCCAGGTGGCCCGCTTCGTCGCCGAGGGAACCGCTGGCGATGCGCTCGGCCACGGCGCGATCGCCGTCGCCTCGCAGACCGCAGGCCAGGACTACGTGGCCCAGAGCGACCGCGCCGCCTACGAAGCCGCGGTAATCGACCAGCTCGTCCACGCCGGCTACGACACCGCGCATGCCCAGCCCGCCGGCGGCCAGCTCGCCGAGCTCAAGGTGACGCGCACCGTGCTCGAACCCGCCGAACAGAAGCACAAGCCGGTCAGCGGCGAAGTGGCGATGTCGGCGAGCAACCGCGGCATGGGCTATGGCATGGCGCTCAACATCGACATGACCAAGCCGCTGCCGCCGCTGGTCTCGACCAAGCTGGAGGCACGCATCCGCGACCGGACGACCAATGCCGTGCTCTGGGAAGGCCGCGCCGAAGTGGCGACGCGCGAAGGCGACGACAAGTGCTTTCCAGCACAGTGGGATCCGAAGCTTGGAATTCACGTGACTTGAAGTCGCGGC
>JADMIO011246921.1_pt1 | contig 20904 bp, 18 predicted proteins | sample 8958161 | NCBI WGS metagenome assembly JADMIO01 (sample SAMN16585339, study PRJNA669376) | soil metagenome | isolation source: Crop rotation soil | place: USA: Cullars Rotation, Alabama | collected 2011 | reverse complement strand
GGAGCCGCCGATCGAACACTGGGTGCCGTCGATCTCTCCGTCCGGCCTGATGATTTACAGCGGCGCGATGATCCCGGAATGGCGGGGCAACGTGTTTCTCGGCGCGTTGTCGGGCACGCGGTTGCGGCGGCTCGTCGTCGACAACGGGCGCGTCACGCATCAGGAGGCGCTCGCGATCGCGCCCCTCTCCGGGAGAATTCGCGACGTGCGGGAAGGGCCGGACGGCGGAATCTACGTGCTGGTCGACGTGCCCGGGACGCTGGTGAAAGTCGAGTCCAGCGCCCGCGCGAGCGCGCCTTCCAGGTAAACCGTCGTCAAGCCTGTCGCCCAATACACGGCGTCGGTTCGATTCGGCTGAGTTGTTTCCCGCGGTGTCGCTATCGCGGCGCCGCCATCTTCCGGCACGAATTGGAGCCAGCCGTGCCACATGCCGTCAGGGCATGCTGCCCCGCATGCGCGGGCGTGATACCGCCGCCCGTCGGCAACGACAACATCGGGAAACTCAACGAGCAGTTCCGCCATGACTCGGGCGTGCTGCAAGACCGTGTCCATAAGGTGTTCATCAGTCCCGTTGGGGCGGATGCCCGGCGGCGTACACTACGGCGATGTTGCCGCGTCGTTTTGCAGGCGCACTGACGACCGCGCTTCTTGTAGCGGTGGCCATGCGCGCGGCGCCTGCCGCACAGCGGGGACGGGGCCGCGGCGTCCAGGGCGGCGGCTTCCTGGGGCGGCCTGGCGCGACGTGGGATCGCCTCGCGACGTTCGACGATTTCGACGGCTCCTTTCATTTCTGCCGGCTGCAGTTCCGGAACGCGTCGAACGGCGATGGATTCGGCTGGGGCGTCGACTCGCCGCGTTCCGACCAAAACCTGTCGATTCGCGTGTCCGAGCTCACGCGCCTGCCGGTGAGCATGGACGCCAACAACGATCCCAACGCGCTCATCGTCGTCGCGACAAGCCCGGAAATTTCACACTGTCCGTTCGTGATGATGACGGAGCCTGGCGGCGCGTATTTCGACGATCAGGAAGCGGCTTCGCTTCGTGCGTATCTGTTGAAGGGCGGCTTCCTGTGGGCAGACGATTTCTGGGGATCCTACGCGTGGGATTTCTGGGAAGCTCAGATCCGGAAAGTCTTCCCGTCAGCCCAGTACCCGATTCGCGACGTGCCGCTCACGCATCCGATCTTCCACGAGATGATGACCGTCGCGTCGATTCCGCAGATTCCGTGCATCTGCTTCTGGAACGGCGGCAATGACACGTCGGAGCGCGGAGCGGACAGCGCCGTACCGCACGTGCGTGCGATCACCGACGATCACGGACGCATCATGGTGCTGATGACGCACAACACGGATTTCGGAGACGCCTACGAACGCGAAGGCGACAATCGGGCCTACTTCGAAAAATTTTCCGTGCCTGGTTATGCATTCGGTGTGAACGTGCTCATGTACGTGATGACGCACTAGCTACCAAAGCATGACGTGGAACCCGGACGTGTATCTCGCGTTCGCTGATGAGCGGACGCGGCCCGCGGTGGAACTGGCAGCACGAGTACCGATCGACTCGCCGGCGCGGGTCGTCGATCTCGGTTGTGGGCCGGGGAATTCGACAGCGGTGCTGCGTGCCCGATGGCCAGGCGCGCAGCTCGAAGGCGTCGAATCATCGCCGGCGATGCTTGCAAAGGCCCACGCCCTTGGCGTCCACGCCAAATGGAGTGAGGCCGACGTCGCAACGTGGACGCCTACGGAGCCGCCAGACGTCATTTTCTCCAACGCGGCGCTTCACTGGATTTCCGATCATCAGTCGCTGATTCCGCGATTGATGCGCTTCGTCGCGCCAGGCGGCTCGCTCGCGTTCCAGCTACCGCGCAACTTCGACGCGCCGTCGCACGCGCTCATGCGCGAAGCCGCGCGATCGGGCCCATGGGCATCAAAGCTCGTGGACGCGCGGCTGATCAACGTCCTGCCGCCGGCGAATTATTTCGATTTGCTCGCTCCGCTTGCGGCGGCGGTCGATATCTGGGAAACGGCATATGTCCACGTGCTGGACGGGGAAGATCCCGTCCTTCGATGGGTGAGCGGAACAGGGCTGCGTCCGTTTGTCGATCGACTCGACGCGAACGAACGCGAGCGGTTCATCGCCGCGTATCGCGATCGGCTACGGGAAGCGTACCCGCGTCGCGCCGATGGAAAGACGCTGTTTCCGTTCAAGCGGCTGTTCGTCGTCGCCCGCGCGCGAGGCTGAAGGCGCGCGGAGCGCACGCAGGGCGAAAGCCCTGCGCTACACAGTCCTAGAGCTTGCCCGTCGCTCGAAGCTTTGCGGCTTGCGCGCAGTTGTCGATCACCGAAAAGTAGCGCGCCACGCCGGTTGTGCCGACATCGAACGGATTCGGCTCGCCGCGCTGCTTGCGATCGTCGGCCGTGTGCGCTTTGTAATAGGCGTTGTCGTACTCGGTGTGGTTCGTCATGAGCACGGTGGCGCCGAAATCCGCGGCCGCCTTCGCCATCTTGCGCGATGAGGCGAGGTAGCCGTCGTAGTACTCCGCCGTCCCGTTGAACGGAAAGAGCGTGCCTCCGACGTAGGCCACGCGCACTGGTTTGCCGTTGTCCTTGAACTCGAAGAGATACGACAGCGTGCCGGGCGTATGGCCCGGGGTCGTGAGCACACGTACGGACGCATCGCCGACGCTAATCACCTGGCCATCGTTCGCGGTGACATCGCGCTTCGGTTTGCCGCCCTGGTGATTCGTGGACGCGTCGACCGCATCCCAATCCGGTCCGCCGTAGACGAGATGCGCGGTGGGCAGGGAGTCCTGCAGGAAGCGCGCGCCGCCGTCATGATCCGAATGCGCGTGAGAGAGGATCACGTATTTCACCTTTTGGGGATCGAGCCCGAGCTTCTTCATCCCGCCGATGATTTCATCCGGCGCGGCGTAGTCGAACAGCGCTTCGAACACGATGATGCCGTCGCTGCCGACGAGCGCCCACGAGCTGTGGACCAGCGTGCCGAGGAAATAAAAGTTGTCGCCAACTTTCGCCGGTTCCGCGTACCACGTTTCGCGCGCGGGCCCGGGGCGGGCCGCTGCTGGCGCGCCCGCGGCGCCGCGTCCGGCGGGAGCTGCGGCACCAGCTGCGCCTCGAGCAGGAGCCGCTGCTGCAGCGCCCCGACCGGCTGCCGCGGCACCGCGGCCCGCGGCTGGCACGGGCGGCACGCACAAACTCGAGAACACGCCGGTCCAGTTCGTGCCGGCCGCCGTCTTCGCCGCGCCGACAAGGCTCTCGACCGTCGGCGCCGGCGTTTGCGCCGAGACGATCGCCACTGCGGCGCTCACCGCAAACGCGATACCCAGCCGAAGCGAACAACGCATTGTGCCCCCCTGATTCTGAAATCCCGTCACGCGGAGCAGTATAAGCTCACTCGAAAGGAGCCGCGCGATGCATGAATCTCTCTCGAATCCCGACCGCCGCTCGTTGATCTTCGGAACGGCGGCGGCGACGCTCGCGGCTGCCGCAGGCGCGCGCGTGCAGGCGCAGGCCCCCGCGCCGCCGGCTCAGCCTGACACGCACATGCCAGACGTGCCGCTCGCCCCCAACGCGACGATCACGGCCGAACGCCGCGGCGACATCGTGCTGATCGGCCTCAACCGCCCGGCGATTCAGAACCGGATCGATCCGCCGATGCGGGCGCGACTGGCCGAGGCCTTCTATCAATACGAGCACGATCCGTCGCTTCGTGCCGCGGTGCTCTTCGGCCACGGCCCGAATTTTTCTCGCGGCATCGACGTCGACGCACAGCAGGCAGCACTCGCCGGAGGCCAACCGCGTCCGTCAAGTACCGGTGGCTCGCTCGATCCGCTCGGCAACTCGCAGCCGCATCGTACGAAACCGGTGGTGGTGGCGGTGCACGGAGATACGTGGAATCTGGGCCACGAGATCTATCTCGCGTGCGACGTGCGGATCGCCGCAGCGAACACGAACTTCGGGCAGGACGAAAATACGCACGGCCGCTTTCCGGGCGGAGGCGCGACCGTCCGCTTCATTCGCGAAGCGGGGTGGGGGAACGCGATGCGCTACATGCTGACGGGCGATCACTGGAGCGCCGGGGAGTCGTACCGCATCGGCGTCACGCAGTTCGTCCAGCCGACGCAGCAGGCAGCGCTTGATACAGCGGTGAGTGTTGCGAAAAAGATCGCGGCGTGCGGCCCGCTCGGCATCAAAGCGACGCTCGCCTCATCCCACTTCGTGATCGATCCGATCGAAGCCGACGCGCTGTCGAAGCTCGGCGCCCAGTACACCGCGTTGTATCGAACCGAGGATTTTCTCGAAGGACGAAAAGCGGAAGCGGAGCAGCGGCCGCCACGGTATCAAGGGCGTTAACGTCGCTATTTTTTCAGGAACCAGTCGATCGACTCACGTACGAGATTGCGCGGGGCGCCGTGGCCGCCGTCGTATTCCTTGTACGTCACGTCGTAGCCCTCCGACACGAGCTCCGGCACCAGCTTTCTGCTGGTCACATCGATTGGCATCTGGTTGTCTTGCGTGCCGTGCGCGATGAAGACCTTCGGGTGCCCCTGCTTGCGCGGCAGCACGGGGATGCCTTCCGAGAACACCATGATGTGGGTGAACGACGGATCGCCGTAGACGAGCCCCATCGACAGCGCGTACGTCGCGCCGTCCGACACGCCGCTGATGGCGACGTGGTCTGTATCCATGTACAGCGTGCGATGGACGTATTTCATCGCGTCCACGATGAACACGCTGTCTTTGTCGAAGCCAGGCGCGTCGCGCCCCCACGTGATGCGCCGTGATTCCGGCGCGAGCACGATCATCCCGACTTCGTCGGCGATGGGGAAGAGGAACCGCGCGCTGTCTGCGTCGCCCGACAGGCCGTGCAAGTAGACCAGCAGCGGCATGGGCGTCGAGTCCTTGTACGACTTCGGCACATACAGCAGGCCGTCCGGGTCATCGTCGTTCTCAGCGAGGCCGAGTTTGGTGACGCCGTACGGCGTGCTGCCATCCGCCGGCGGAGGCGGTGCAAACGCTTGCGCGCGCAGGCGTCGGTTGCGGGTAATCAGGCCGAATGCGCCAGCCGCGGTTGCGGCAATGAACTCGCGTCGCTTCATACGCGGAAACTTACTCCTCCAGCCTCATCCGGGCAAGGCATGGCACCTGGATGTATTATCTTCTGCAAGGAGTATCGGTATGAAGCAGTTTGCAATCGGCGTGTTGATGGCGGGCGTGATGGCAATTCCTGCCCTTGCCGCGCTGAAGACGGGCGAAAAGGCGCCGGATTTCACGGCCAAAGCCTCGCTCGCCGGCAAGGAAACCACCTTCTCGCTGAAGGACGCGCTCAAGAAGGGGCCCGTCGTGGTCTACTTCTATCCGTCTGCGTTCACCCAGGGGTGCAACATCGAGGCGCACACCTTCTCCGAGAACAAGGAGAAGTTCGACGCCGCGCACGCGTCGATCATCGGCGTGTCGCAGGACAGCATCGCGCGCCTGAATATGTTCTCCGCGGATCCGGAGTACTGCGCCGGCAAGATCATGGTGGCGTCGGATCCGGACGGGGCGATCGCGAAGTCGTACGGGCTGACGAAGTCCGATCCCCGCGCGGGCATGAAAGATGTGAAGGGGATGGAGATCGATCACGCGTTCACCGAGCGCACGACGTTCATCGTGAAGCCGGATGGTTCGATCTCGTCAGTGTTCTCGAGCAACGACGACAAGGTCTCCCCGGCGCAGCACGTCGAGAAGTCGCTCGCCGCGGTCCAGGCGCTCGCGCACTAAGACGACCGTACAGAAAAGGGTCGGGTGATTTTCCAGGAAAATCACCCGATCTTTTTTTCTCTTTGACTGATTCCAGTTACCTCACCGAAATCGAATCGAGATTGCCTACGGCGTTTGCGCCGTTTGTGTCGAGCACGATCCGCATCGGCTGCAGGCCGCCAGGCAGCGTTACTGTTTTCGAAACGGTTTGCCACGCCTGCCAGTCGCCGGTGTTCGGGATCGACACGGATCCGGTCACGTTCGTGCCGTTGACTTCCACGTGAAAGGTTCCGCCCGCGCCGAGTGCCGCAACGCGAAACGACATCGTGTAGGTGCCGGCGGCCGCGATGTTGACCGTGTAGTTCAACCACTCGCCGGCAGCCATCCACCCGACGTCGTAACCACCGCCCGAAGCCGGCTCGATGTCCACGTCTGTGGACCGGTACACGCCGCCGGAATTGCCGGCCGTCGTGTCGTGGTACGCCACGCCTTCGCCACCGTTGTCGAATTGTTCGACTTCGATCGTGCCGGGCAGCGCGATCGGCGTGCCGCTGAACGGCGTCGACACTGACGGCGCCGATGCTGTCGCAAACCGGATCGTGTTGAAGTTGCCGATCGAGCCGCTGGCGCCAACCGCGTCGAACACGAGCCGCGCGATCTGGCGGCCCGCTCCAATCGTGATCGGCCGCGAGACGCTCTGCCACGTCTGCCAGCTGCCGGTCGCGGGCACCGTGAGCGGCCCTGTGACATTCGCACCGTTCATTTCGAGATGGAACGTTCCGCCCGCGCCGGGCGAAGCGACGCGGAACGTCACCGTGTAAACGCCTGCGCTCGCGACGTTGACCGTGAAATTCAGCGACTCGCCGGCGGCAACCCAGCCAACGTTGTACCCACCATCGGTGCTCGGCTCGAGATCGACATCCGTCGATCGGTACGCTCCGCCGGAATTGCCCGGCGTCGTGTCGTGATACGCCACGCCCTCCCCGCCCAGATCGAAGTCGGATGCCGAGATCGTTCCGGGGAGGAAGATCGGCGTCCCGCTGTACGGCGATGACGAGGCTGGCGGCGGTGCTGGTGGAGGAGGTGTCGGCGTCGAGCCCGGCTTCGGCACGACGGTCGCGTCGGCAGACGCCGGCCCAGGCGCAGCGTTCGCGAATTGCGACGGGCTGATCACGATCTGATCGATCTCCGCGCCGTCTTCGCGCGCCTGAATGCGGATCCGGTGCGTGCCGCCGGTCGGAAACCAGACGTCGCCCGCGTCGGCGAGCCAGTACGCGTTGCGCTGCCATCCCCAGCCGAAGCTCTGACAGGTGCTGCACGTCCAGAGGTTAACGACGTAGCCGCTCGTTGTACCGATGCGGTACGTGGGATTGCCGCCAGCATCGACGCTGTCTGAGAACTGAACGTACACCGAATCGTTCCACTTGGAATCGCCCTGCGCGTGCATCCGGAGCCACACACGGTACCGCGTGCCTGGCGCTGCCGTGAAGCTGGCCTCAGCGTAGCTCGCGGGATTCGCCAACGGCGCTGCGACAATGTCGGCGCCACGGTCGGCATTCGACAACTTCATCCCGCCGGCTGCCGTGCCGTCGGCGGTTTTCGTCCACGCGCTCCCGACCGCCGTCGCGTCGGCCGCGTAGAGCACCTGTTCGGCCGCGGCCGGGCCCGACCCGCCGCCCTCTGAGCCGAAAAAGTCGGTCATCGCGGTGGCTTGTGCCGCCTGTCCGAGCGGTGCGAGCGACCACGCGTCCTCAATCGTACGAAGAATGCTGTAATGGTTGACGACCCGCTGCGACACGAATCCGCGCGGCGTCGCGGACGACGCGATAAGGAGCGGAATTTGCCCGCCGCCGTTGATGGGCGTCGTCCCTTCGTCAAACGTGATGACGAGGACGCTGTTTGAGAACGCAGGCGACGAGAGAATCTGCGGTACCACCGACTGCAGCCACGCGTCGCCGGTCGAGACCGGACAGTCGTGCATGTCGTTGCAGAGATTCGGCGTGATCCAGACGTAATTGGGAAGCGTGTTCGCCGCGAGGTCGGTGGAAAAACGCGTGAAGTCCGTCATGTGCGCGGCGCAGCGCGCGGGGTTGGACGCGATGTTCGCGTAGTGCGCGAAGGGATTGTGCTTCGCGGCATACAGGCCACTGTCCAACGCGCCGCACCCGCCGGGGAAGTTCTCGAAGTACGCGGTCCACGAACGGCCGGCGGCTTCGAGTTGGTCCGCGATGCTCGGGTTGGACGTGACGCACCCAACGCAGTCCGTGGTGAACGGCAGCGTGCCCGAGGTGAGCGCCATGTAGTTGGGCAAACTCGGATGGGTCTCGCCGTACGCATTCGCCGCGAGGCCGTACTGGCTCGCGAGCTGGTTGAAGTACGGCGCGGCAGGGTTTCCGATCACGCTCGACGATTCTTCATTCTCGAGCACGATCACGAACACATGAGAGAACGCCGGCACCTGCGCGAATGCACGAGCCGGGAACGCGCACACAGCAAGTGCGCACAGGAGCGCGAATTTGATTTTCACAGGGGACGACCAGACTACGCGAGCCGCCCCTGCTTCTCAAGCTGTGCCACGGCTCGGCTCAGCCGTATCGGGATCCAACCTACTGTGGCCGGGTCATCGTGCGGCGGCCCTCAACGACGGGGGGGAAATCCTTCACCTCGAGATACGCCTCAGTGATGAAGCGATCCTTGCTGCTTTGCGTGTCGCCAAGCGTCGTCTTGTCGTAGGGCTCGAGGAGTTTTGCGGCAAGCACCTCCTGCAGCGACTTGCCCTGATCCCGCAGCGCTTTGACCTTGTTGAGGACGTCCACGATCATCGCGCGATAGGGAAGCAGATCGTTGCGCTTCACGTACGTGCCATGGCCGGGAATCAAGGTCGTGTCGGGCCCCGCGACTTTTTCGATCAGATCGACGGCATCCAGCATGCCGCGAAGCGAGCCGCCGTTTCCCTGATCCGCAAACGGATACCCGAAGTTTCTGTAGAAGTCCTCGATGTAGATCACGTTCGCGTTCCGGAAGCGCACGATGGTGTCGCCCGCGGTGTGCGACGGCATCATCGGAACGAAGTCCACGATCTCGCCGTTCATCATGAACGTGAGGGCCGGCTCGCCCGGTTTCGCCGGGTCGTAGTTGTAGGTGCCGACCGGCAATCCTGCCTGTGGTGCCGCCGCTGCGGCCGCAGGCGCTGCCGCGCCGCCGCCGCGCGCCGGTTGCCGCATCATTTCGAGCCGCAGATTATTCTGCGCGTAGATCACCGCCCCCTGCTGCGCGAAAAACGCGTTCGCGCCCGTGTGGTCGGGATGCACGTGGGTGTTCACGAGGATCTTGATCGGTTCGTTCGTGAACGAGCGGATCGTCTTGAGCGTCTTCTCCTGCACCTGCCGGTTTTCATCGTCCACCATCAGCACGCCGTCGGGGCCGAAGAGCGCCATCGCCCGGCCACCAGAGGCGTCGGGATGATCGGGATCGAGCCCCTCGGACCCGTGCAGCACGAAAAGATTCGGCGACATTTTCGCCGTGACCATGATGTCGATCTTGTCCCAGGGCGTTTGATACCCCTGCGGAAACGTATAGGGGCCCTTGCCCGGAGGAATCAGAATCTGCGGGTACTGCGCATTCTGCGCGGTCATGAGCGCAGGAGCGGCGACGACAGCGGCACCGAACACGAGCAGCGCAAGGTTCTTCATGGCCCAGCTCCTTAGCGCACAAACAATACTGTAAATTTGAGGATGTGAGAATGTGAGGATTTGAGGATTTGAGGATTTGAGGATAGCGCTCGCCAACGTCCGGATTCCTCGGGACGCAGATGATTCTGTCGCCGTGGCCGAATCGGCCATCGCGCAAGCGGGCGCGGCAGAGGCTGCGATTGTGTGCTTTCCGGAATGCTTTGTGCCTGGATATCGATGGCCGGGGCGCAACGTTCCGCTCGTCGATCAGCGATTCCTCGAGGCTGCGTGGGCGCGCGCAGCGAAAGCCGCATCGCGTGCGGGCGTTGCCGTCATCCTCGGCACCGATCGCATTGTGGCCGGCCAGCGGCGCATGAGCACCGTCGTCATCGATCGCGTCGGCGCCATTCTTGGATTTCAAGACAAGGTGCAACTCGATCCGTCAGAGGAAGCGTCGGGCGCGTTCGAACCCGGTACGGAACGCCGAGTCTTTTCCATTGGCGATCTTACGTTCGGCATCGCAATCTGCCACGAAGGATTCCGGTACCCGGAGACGGTTCGGTGGGCTGCCCGGAACGGTGCGCAAATCGTGTTTCATCCGTTCTACGACGAGGCGACGGAGACGAGCGCCCGGCCGTCCACTTATGCGGATCCGACCAACACATTCCACGAAAAGGCGCTGTTGTGCCGCGCCGCGGAGAACACGATCTATGTGGCGTCGGTCAATTGCGCGAGCAAAAACGTGCCGATGACGTCTGCGATCATCCGTCCCGATGGCAGTGTCCTCTCATTTCAACCGTACGGCGTTGAAGGGTTGCTCGTCGCGGACATCGACTTGAAGCCCGCCACGCGTCTTCTCGCGATGCGTCTTCGCGAGCCTGTCACTCAATAGGTCGCAAACACGGCCGTCGCGGCGGGTCACTGCTGACATGGCGTACGTGTGTACGCGGAGGCATACTACCGGGATGAAATATCGATCGCTTGCAGACACGGGAATCTTCGTCTCGGAGCTGTGCTTTGGAACGATGACGTTTGGCGGCCGCGGTCAGATGTGGGAACGCATCGGCGGCCTCGAGCAGGCGGATGCCGACCGCCTGGTGGGCCGCGCGCTCGACGCCGGCGTCAACTTTTTCGACACGGCGAATGTATATTCCGCCGGCGAGTCGGAGACGATGCTCGGCAAGGCGCTCGGCGCGAAGCGCCGCGACGTCGTCGTCGCGACGAAAGTGCGCGGGCGCATGGGGCCGGGGCCCAATCAAGTCGGGCTCTCGCGCGTGCACATCATGGATGCGGTCGACGCGAGCCTCAAGCGGTTGGGCACCGACTACATCGACCTCTACCAGATTCATCGTCCCGACGCGCTGACGAACCTCGAAGATACGCTGCGCGCGCTCGACGACCTCGTGCGTTCGGGCAAGGTGCGCTACATCGGCTGCTCGAACCTGGAAGCGTGGACGATGATGAAGGCGCTTGCGATTTCTCGCGAGCAGCACCTCGAGCGATTCCGCTGCACGCAGTCGTACTATTCCCTCGCCGGCCGCGACATCGAACGGCAGATCGTGCCGCTCATCAGAGATCAGGGGCTCGGCCTGCTCGTGTGGAGCCCGCTCGCGGGCGGATTCCTGTCCGGCAAATTCACGCGGACCGGCGGGGACGAGAACGCGCGTCGCGCCAAGTTTGATTTCCCGCCCGTGGACAAGGAAAAGGGTTTCGACATCCTCGACGTCGTGGCGGGAATCGCGAAGCAGCGCGGCGTGTCGGCCGCGCAGATCGCGCTCGCGTGGCTGCTGGCGAAAGACGCGGTGACGAGCGTGATCATTGGCGCGAAAAAAGAGGCGCAGCTCGACGACAACCTGAAGGCGAGCGACGTCACGCTCACGCAGGAGGAAATCCGCTCGCTCGACGAGGTCAGCAAGATCGCGCCGGAGTACCCGGCGTGGATGGATGTGCTCGGCACAGATCGGAAGCCTGGGGAGCGCAGATACTGAGGGAGTCAGAAGTTAGAAGTTAGAAGTTAGAAGTTGGAAGTTTGAAGTCAGAAATAACCAAGTGAGAAATTCCGAGAAGGAGGAAGTGTTGATGTCTACAAACGTTGCGATGCCGTCGGCCGAATCGGTCCTTATACAGCTCATGGGCTTTCAACAGTCGGCCGCGCTCAAAGCGGCTCTTGAACTTGATCTTTTCACGGCGATCGACGAAGGCGCGGCGACAGCGTCCGCGATTGCGGCGAGAGTGAATGCCGCCGAACGCGGCGTGCGTATCCTGTCCGATACCCTGGTCGTGCTCCACTTGCTGACGAAAACCGGCGACCGGTACGGCCTCACGCCTGAAACGGCCGCGTTCCTCAGCACCAGGTCGCGCACCTACATCGGGTCGGCCGCGCGGTTTCTGCTGATGCCGCAGATGACCGCGAACTTCGAGCGCCTGACGGACGCTGTTCGGCGCGGCGGATGCGCCGGCGACACCGACACGGTGGCGCCCGACAATGCGATTTGGGTGGAGTTTGCACGCTCGATGATGCCGATGATGGTGCCCAACGCGCACGCCATCGCGGCGCTCGTCGCGGGCGATGAGCCGCTCGACGTGCTCGACATCGCCGCCGGGCACGGCATTTTCGGTATCACGATCGCGCAGCAGAATCGCAAGGCGAAGATCACCGCCGTCGACTGGAAGGCCGTCCTCGCGGTGGCGGAAGAGAACGCCCGCGCGATGGGTGTTGCCGATCGGTATCGCACGATCGCGGGGTCTGCCTTCGACGTCGAATTCGGCACCGGCTACGGCCTTGCGCTCGTGACCAATTTCCTGCACCACTTCGACCGCGCGACGAACGTGAAGCTGCTGCGCAAGGTTCACGCGGCCGTCAAAGCCGGCGGCCGGTTGGCGGTGCTCGAATTCGTGCCGAATCCGGATCGTGTGTCGCCGCCGATGCCGGCGATGTTCAGCCTGACGATGCTGGCCGGAACGCACGCGGGCGACGCGTATACGTTCCAGGAGCTGCGAAGCCAGCTCGAAGAGGCCGGCTTCAGCGACGTTTCCGCTCACGCAACCCCGACGCCGGCGACCGTGCTGCTGGCGACCCGCAAGTAACGGCGCACGCTCGGCCACAGGGTAGAATAGCGGCCGCTATTTGAGAGGAGCGAGTCAATGAAACGCCTGTTCCTTCACGCGGTTGTCGCTGTTCTCCCTGCGGCTGCGCTGGCAGCGCTGCCCTCGGCTCCGCCGCTGCTCGCGGCGCCGGCCCCTGCGCTTGCATTCGCACCCGCCGCATCCGCGTGCGAATCCCTTTCCGGTTTGAAAATCGCCGACACGACGATCGTCTCCGCGACCGCCGAAGCCGCGGGCACGTTCACGCCGCCTGGCGCAGCCAATGGCCGCGGCGGCCGCGGCATGGCGGGCATGCCGGCGTTCTGCCGCATCGCCGCTGTCGCGAAGCCGACGCCGACGTCGAACATCCAGTTCGAGGTGTGGATGCCTGCCGACGGCTGGAACGGCAAGCTGCAGGTCGTGGGCAACGGCGGCCTCGCCGGCACGATCGGATACGCGGCGATGGCGACGGCGCTGCGCGCCGGATTCGCTACGGCCAGCACCGACACCGGCCATACGTCCGCCGAGCCGGCGACGTGGATGGCCGATCGTGAACGGTTGATCGATTACAGCTATAGGGGCCTGCATCTCGCCACAGTGGACGCGAAAGCAATGGTGCAGGCGTATTACAGCGCCCAGGCCAAGCAGGCGTACTACACCGGCTGCTCGACGGGCGGAAAGCAAGGGCTGATGGAAGCGCAGCGCTATCCGGCGGACTTCGACGGCATCCTCGCCGGCGACGCCGCGAACTTCTGGACGCACCAGATGGCGAGCGAAGTGTGGAACGGCGTCGCGACGAGCACGCCGGAAACGAATCTTTCGCGCGAAAAGCTGCAGCTCCTCGAGAACGCCACCGTCAAAGCGTGCGATCTGCTCGACGGCGCGGCCGACGGCCTCGTGAGCGACCCGATGCACTGCAAGTTCGATCCGGCGACGCTCGCATGTCCCGCCGGCAGCGCGGACGGCCCGAGCTGTCTGACGGCGCCGCAAGTGGCGGCGGTGAAGAAGCTGTACGGCGGCGTGACCGATCAGCGTGGACGTAAGCTGTATCCCGGCTTCTGGCCCGGCGGCGAAATGGGCTGGGCGGCAAACACCGTGATCAACAAGACGACGAAGTCAGGCGTGAGCTCCTACGACTTCTGGGGCAACGCGTTCTTCAAAGACCCGAACTGGGCCTACCCGAAGTTCGATTTCGATCAGAACATCGATCGCGCTGATTCGCTGCTCGGTCCGATCACGAACGCCGTCGATCCGAACCTCGAAGAATTCCGCAAGCTCGGACACAAGCTGATTTACTACCACGGCGCCGCCGACCCGCTCATCCCCGCGCAGAACGGCATCGACTACTACGAGAGCGTCGTCAAAGCGCAGAAGAGCGCCGACAAAACGCAGGAGTTCTACCGCGCGTTCCTCGTGCCCGGGCTCTATCACTGCTCGGGAGGCCCCGGGCCGATCGCGTTCAACGGCAACGCGCCCGCCGGACAGCGCGACGCCGATCACGACGCGCTGCTCGCGCTCGAGCGCTGGGTCGAGCAGGGCAAGGCGCCCGCGGCGATCATCGGCACGAAGTACGTGGACGGCGATGCCACGAAGGGCGTTGCGTTCCAGCGTCCGCTTTGCGCGTATCCGGCGGTCGCCAAATACAAGGGCACGGGCGACATGAAGGACGCAGCGAATTTCAGCTGCGTGGCGCCCAGGTAGCGCCGGACCTTACGGTCTGGCCTGCCGAAGTAAGACGTCGATTTCCTCGTAACCCGTTGGCAGCTCGATGCCGGCTCTGGACGCGCCGGCATCGAGCAGCGCCTTCACCGAATCCGGCTTCCTGTTTTCCATCCAGTACGAATCGGTGCATGCCTTGACGGCCAGCTGCAGCGGCGTCCGTCCTTGGCCGTCCGCCGCGTTGACATCCGCGCCTCGCGCAATGAGTTCGCGCACGACGTCGTGGCGCGCGCGCCACGCGGCGACGTGGAGCGCCGTGCTGCCTGGAGTGACGCCAAAATACGCATCCCCGGCGACGTAGAGCGCCTTCGGGCTCACGCCCGCGTCGAGAAGGTTGCGCACGCCTGCCAGATTTCCCACGCCCGCGAATTGCGCCAGGAGCGTTCCACCCCGTGCGGCCAGCGCGCTCTTCATGGCTTCGTTCGATGCGAGGGTGCGCAGCTGCTCGCGATCGTCAAGTGCGCAGGCCGCCGCGACTGTGTCGAGGCCCGTGAGGCCCAGCGCAACGCCGCGCCGCACAAATTCGCGCAGCACATCACCGCGTCCGCGCTGCGCCGCCAGGGAGGGCGCCGTCAGGCCGTCGCGCTGGCGCGCCACGAGCGGATCCGCGCCGTAGTCGAGCAGCGCGACGATGGCCTCGATGCGGTTGTCGCGTTGAATCGCATGGTGCAGCGCGGTGACGCCCCACCGCGTCATGAGCTTGGGATCGGCGCCGCCTTCGAGCGCCATGCGCAGGCCGTCGAGGTCGTGCCAGTCCGCCTTCCGCGCCAGCAGCCACGAGAGGCTGCGCGCGTTCAACCGCCCGCTGTCGATGAGCAGCTTCATCACCGTGTTGTCGTAGGTTTCCGGAACGTGGTACGGCGTCTCCATGTCGTTGGGATCCGCGCCGCGCTCGAGGAGCAACCGCGTGAGCCCGGGATGCTGCGCGCATCCGGCGGCGCCGTAGATGGCCGTTTCGAACGTCGGCGGCGTGTCGTTCGTTTCGGTCCAGCCGGTGTTGGCCGAGGCGCCGGCGTCGAGCAGCACGCGCGCCGTGCGAACGAATGCTTCCGACCGCGACGGATCCAGCCGAAGGAAGCGCGAGAAGCACAGATAGGTGAGGGCGTCGCAATCGCGCGGGCCGCCCTTGCGTGTCGCGGCGCCGCCATCACGGGCGACGATCGCCGCCACGCCTTCTTCGTCGGCCAGCAGCGCCGCCGTGTAGATATTCGCTCTCGCGACGTCCGGATGCGCGGCGAGGATTGCGGCCGCCTCGTCGGTCGTGCCCGCGTTGTGGGCCTCGCGCAGCACGAATGCGGCGTTGATAAATGCAGTGACGGGGTCGGCAGGTGGCGTCACGGAACTCACGGCGGCTATCATCCGTCAAAATGACCCGTCTGCGTTCGCGGAGGGAGGCTGCATGGCTCGCACGCCGTTGTTTCTGATCCTGTGTTCCGCGCTTCTGTTGCCAGCCTGCGAGGTCGAAATGATCGCGGGCTCCGGCAACATCGTCACCCAATCGCGTTCAGTCGCCGGGTTTCAGGCCGTATCGATGGGAGGGTCCGGGCGGCTCTTCGTGGAGCAAGGCCCCACAGAATCGCTCACCGTCACAGCCGACGACAACCTCATGCAATACATCGATACGAAGGTCGTCGGCGATCAGCTCGAGCTCGGGTTTGGTTTGGGGGCGCCGATGCGCAGCCTGCAGCCGACAAAGCCGATCGAATTCCATCTCACCGTGAAGACGCTCGACGAAGTCGACCTCTCCGGCAGCGGCGTCGTCGACATGAAGAAGATTGACGGCGAGCGTCTCAAGGCGGGCATCAGCGGATCGGGCACCATGACCGCCGCCGGCGTCGTGAACGATCTCACGCTTTCGATTTCCGGCTCGGGAAAATTCGACGGCGCCGATCTTCACAGCGTGCGCACATCGGTCGGCATCTCCGGCAGCGGACGCGCCCGCGTCGCGACGAGCGATCAGCTGTCCGTGGACGTCAGCGGATCGGGCTCGGTGGAATACACCGGCAACCCGCAGGTGTCGAAAGATATTTCCGGATCCGGATCCGTGCGCCGCGTGGACTGACGCGTATAATCGCGGCACTCGCGTTCGAGAGGAGCGGCCATGTCAGCTCGAAAACTTGTGTTGCTCGCAGCGTGCGCCGTCGCGCTTGCGGCAGCAGTCGCCGCGCAGCAGGCACCCCCGCGACCTGCTGCGCCTCCCGTGGCCGCGGCGCTTCAGAATTACACACCGGTTGACGCTGCACGCTTGAAGAATCCCGGCGACGGCGAGTGGCTCATGATCCGCCGCACGTACGACGGCTGGGGCTACAGCCCGCTCGATCAGATTACGCCGGCAACGATCGCGCGCCTCCAGCCCGAATGGAGTTTCTCGACGGGGCTCACGAGCGGCCATCAGGCCGCCCCGATCGTGAACGGCGGCGTGATGTTCGTGTCCACGCCCAACAACAACGTGATCGCCCTCGACGCGAAGACCGGCATGTTGCTGTGGCGCTATCGGCGGGCGCTTCCGAGCGATCTCATTCAGGCGCACAACACGAGCCGCGGCATCGCGCTCTACGGCGACAAGGTGTATTTCGCCGCCGCGGAGGCGGTGCTCGTTGCCCTCGACGCACACACCGGCCGCGAAGCGTGGTCCGCGACGGTGGCCGACAACAAGAGCGGCTATTACATGTCGCTCGCACCGCTCGTCGCTGACGGCAAGGTGATGGTCGGTGCGTCAGGGGGCGAGCTCGGCATCCGCGGCTTCGTCGCTGCGTACGATGCCGCGACCGGCGCGCCCCTGTGGAAAACGTACACCGTTCCGGCGCCGGGTGAGCCAGGCAGCGACACGTGGCCAGCCGGCGACGCATGGAAAACGGGCGGCGGATCGGTGTGGGTGACGGGCAACTACGATCCGGCGACGAACCTCGCCTACTGGGGCACCGGCAACGGCGGTCCATGGATGGGCGATCGGCGTCTCGGCGACAATCTCTACACCGCGTCGACGATCGCGATCGATGTGGCGACGGGCAGCATCAAGGGGCATTTCCAGTACAACCCGAACGAGTCGTGGGACTGGGACGAAGTGTCGCCGCCGATTCTCGTCGACTATCAGCGCGGCGGCCGAACGGTGAAAGGGCTGATCGACGTCGCGCGTGATGGCTACATGTGGTTCCTCGAACGATCGAGCGGACCGATCGGTTTCGTGGAAGGGAAGCCGTTCGTTCGTCAAACCGTGTTTCGCGGCCTCGATCCCAAAACCGGACGGCCGGATGTCGATCCGGTGCACAAGCCTGGCACAGGCAAGATGGCGGAGTTCTGTCCGTCGCTATGGGGCGGCAAGGATTGGCCGCCGATCGCGTTCAGCCCGAAGACGCGCATGATTTACATTCCGGCGAACGAAAATCTGTGCGGCACGTCGATCGGCGCCACGACCGTGAACTACACGGCCGGCCGCTCATTCACCGGCGCGCAGACGACGATGACGCTCATGCCCGGGGCGGATCACATCGGCGAAGTGCAGGCGTGGAACGTGGATACAGGGCAGAAAGTATGGACGCACGCGTATCAGAAGTCCGCGAACTGGGGACCGATGCTCGCGACGGGCGGCGGCATCGTGTTCACGGGCGGCACCAACGACCGCCGGTTCCACGCGTTCGACGCCGCGAGCGGAAAGCTGCTCTGGGAATTTCCGACGAGTTCCGGCGTGCTCGGCCAGCCGTCCACGTTTTCCATCGACGGCAAGCAGTACGTGGCCGTGATGTCAGGCTGGGGCGTCGACTCGCGCAGCATGCAGGCGCGCTTGAATCAGCTCGCGCCGGGAGATTTTCCGGAAGTGCCTGAGGGCGGCGCCGTGTGGGTGTTTTCGCTGCGCTGAAACCTTCTGCGTCAAAGCACAACGCGGAGGACACGGTGGTTTCACGGTGGACACGGCCTTTCACGCGGAGATCGCAGAGCACGCAGAGCTCTAAGTTGCGCTCGACGCGGCGGCCTGCGTAGCAGGCCTATCGCGAACGTGAAGAGGCGCGAAAACAAAACACGTGTGAATCGCGGGCGTGCTTGTTTTCGTGCCTCTTCACGTTCGCGACGCCGCTTCGCGGCGTTGCCGCGTCGAGCGATTGCCTTCGTTTTCGCGTTTTCGTGTTTTCGTGGCCTACGGCAAGAGCGATCCTTGTTCCGCCGGATAGGTGAGCTCACCGCCTTCCACTCTGAGAAACGGCGTCGGTTTTCGCTTCGTCGGTTTGCGGTCGCTGATGATGTCGAAGACTTCGCGGCCCGCGACGATGAGCGCGTCGGCCGTGAGCGATCGGTGGCACCGCCATGGTACCGCCTCGGCGCACATGATGGCCGTGCGCGAGTCGGCGGCGATCGTGAGCAGCGCCTGCAGCCCCGCCTTGAACTCGTCGGTGCTCATGTAGTCCGCGTAGCCGCGGAACGAAGAGTTTCTCCACCCTCCATTTCGCGAATCGGGCCGCGGACGCCGATGCCCTCCGAGCCGTGGCTCGTGGACATAGCGGATGCCGGCTGCGGCAAGGGACTGCGACAGCGCGTCGCGGCCGAACTGTGGATTATGGCGCGAGGCGGGAATGGTGCGGATATCGACGAGCGTCGCGATCCCGTTCGCTGTGAGCAGCTCGATGAACGCCTCAATCGAGCGATTCGAATGGCCGATGGTGTAAAACACGAAAGTAAGAAGGAAAAAGGTAGAAGGCAAAAGTAATACTTCTGCCTTCTTCCTTCTACCTTCTTATTTCGGTTAGTTCCGATGCGGCGCGCAGAGCTGGCCGTTGTTGTAGGCGTCCATCTGCATGTGCAGCGGCTCGCCAACCGACCACGCGTAGCTGCCGCCGGCGACGTTGCTGCCAACCGGGCCGTATTGCTTCATCCAGATGTTGGCCGCGTCGATCGTGCTCTTCACGCAGCTCCCGTCGTTGCCGATGAGCACGTTCAACATCGCCGGTACCAACGAGCTGAACATCGTCGTCGTTTTGTCCTTGCCGACTTTGCCCAGCCATGCGATGGCCGTGGCCTTCGAGTACGTGACCCCGCCGACCGTGATGGTTTGCACCGGCCACGCGTCGGGGTGGTTCTTCCAGTACCCCGGCGTTCCCGTGCCAGGCGATTGCACCTTCTGCGTGACGAAGCCGAAATCGACCTGAGCGCTGCCGTTCACGACAGTGACCGTCGCGACGCTGTTGCCCAGACCATCAGGACTGCCGTCGCTGTCCGAACTATCGGATCCAACGTCCGTCGGTGAGGGCTGTGTGCCTTGGGGGACCTGCACGGAAATCGTGTACGTGCCGTCAGGGTATATACCGAAGTTGAACGTGCCATCGGGGTTCGTATCGATCGGACCGACGAAGTCCGTTCCTACGAATAGCGTTACTTTCGCGCCCTCGATACCGGTTTCCCCAGCGTCCTGAATGCCATTCCCGTTTGTGTCATTGAAAACGAATCCGCAGACGCCGCCCGACGGACAGACGGTCTGCGCCGACGCCGGAGTCGCCATGACGGAAGCCAACGGCAGCAGCGCCGCAGCCAGCGCCGCCGCACGTACGTGCTTCAACGGACCATTGAGCAGCTGCTCTGTTTTCTCGCGCACTTCAACGTGCTCGACTTGCTGCGACATTTCAACACTCCTCGGGGGAGGCTTGTGTTGACGCGTGTTACCCTCGGTCGTGCGATTTCTCCTGGCGAACAATCACTGCATCACTGATCCCACGGCGGGCGTGACGCAGAGCCTGCGAACGATCGTCGAATGGCTGTCGGAAGCCGGCCACGAGTGCCGCGTCCTGACGACGGCGCGATTCGAGAGCGCGGTGACCTTTACGATCGACGAACACCTGCGGCAGCACGATGTCGATGTGCGCGCGATTGCCGCAGCGCACAAGAAATCCGGCGCCCGCGGTGTGCCGGTGGCTACATACCAAGCCGGCCGTGTGCCGGTGACGCTGCTCTTGACGCGCCACAACGACGAAGCGCGCCCGCATACGGCGGAGGCGAAGCAATACCTGCGGATCTTCGACGCGGTCGTCGACGAATTCGCGCCGAACGTGCTGATCGCGTGCAACGGCCACCCGATGGTATTCGAGGCGATGGCGCGCGCGCGCGAACGCGGGATCGCGACGGCGTTCGCCGTCCGCGGATTCGGCTACGACGACCGCGCGTATTTTGAGCACGTCGATCACGCGTTCACCTGCAGCGACTTCCTGACGCGCGTGTATGCGCGCGACATCGGCCTGCGCAGCGTGCCGCTCGAGCCGCCGATCGAATGGGACGCCGTCGCGGCGCCGGAAGACTCGCGCGCGTTCGTGACCTTCGTGAATCCCTCGCCGCACAAAGGGCTGTTCCTGTTTGCGCGGCTCGCCGACATGCTGGGCGCCAGGCGTCCGGACATTCCGATCCTCGTCGTGCAATCCGGCCGCAGCGGCGGTGGCTTCAACTCGATTCCCGGCCTGGATTTCAGCCGCTATCCGCAGATCATGGCGGCGCCCGCCGTGCCCGCGCCCCGCGACTACTTCGCGCTCACGCGCCTGCTCGTCGTGCCGTCCGTGTGGGAAGAGCCGTTCGGCCGCGTCGCGGCGGAAGCGATGATCAACGGCATTCCTCCGGTGGTCAGCGATCGTGGCTCGCTGCCGGATGTGATCGGCGGCGATCTCCGCGACGGCGGTGCGGGCCGCGTCGTCGCT
>JADMIO010634564.1_pt1 | contig 20905 bp, 16 predicted proteins | sample 8958161 | NCBI WGS metagenome assembly JADMIO01 (sample SAMN16585339, study PRJNA669376) | soil metagenome | isolation source: Crop rotation soil | place: USA: Cullars Rotation, Alabama | collected 2011 | reverse complement strand
TGCGAGCCAAAGGCGAGCCCAACCGCGCACTGACCGACTTCGATCAGGCGATCCGGCTGGATCAAAAGCTTGCCGCCGCTTACAACAGCCGCGGGCTCGTCTGGACCGACAAGGGCGATCGCGAGCGCGCCGTCGCGGACTACGACGCGGCAATCCGCCTCGATCCAAATCTTGCGGCGGCCTACAACAATCGCGGGCTCGCGCTGCGCCAGATGGGGGAGCTCGATCGCGCGCGCGCCGATTTCGACCGCGCACTACAACTCGACCCCAACATGGGGGCGGCGCTTACCAATCGCGCGCTCCTGTTCCTCGACCGGCGCGACCTCGATCCGGCGATTGCGGATTTCAGTCGCGTAATCGCGCTCGACCCGAACAACGCCGCCGCGTTCAACAATCGCGGCAATGCATTCGACGATAAGGGCGAGGCCGAACGCGCGCTTGCCGACTACGGCGCGGCGATCCGGATCGACCCGAATTATGCGGCTGCGTATCTCAATCGCGGCCTGGCGCAGCGCCGCAAGGGCGACGTCGACCGCGCGCTTGCCGACCTGAGCGATGCGATCCGCCTCGATCCCGCAAATGCGCGCGCCTACGGCGAGCGCGGGCTCGCCTACGCCGCCAAGGGCGATCTCGACCGGGCGATTGCCGACTACAGCGAGGCCGTGCGGCGCAATCCGGCCGATGCGGGCACGTACACAAATCGCGGCATCGCCTATCAGCAGAAGGGTGAACGCGACCGCGCCGTCGCGGACTGCAGCGAGGCGTTGCGGATCGACCCTAATAATGCCGCCGCTTATCTCAATCGCGGCATCGCGTTCCGGCGCAAAGGCGAGATCGACCGCGCCATCGCGGACTACGATCAGGCGATCCACCTCGATCCCGCCAGCGCCACGGCGTTCAACAATCGCGGCAATGCGTTCGACGACAAAGGCGACCGCGAGCGCGCGCTTGCGGACTACAGCGAGGCGATCCGGCTCGATCCAAAGCTCGCAGTGGCGTTCCTCAATCGGGGCAATCTCCGGCGTGCGAAAAGCGAGTTCGACAAGGCGCTGGCCGACTACGCCAGCGCCATCGCGCTAAGGCCGGACGATGCCGCCGCCTACAGCAATCGTGCCCTCGCCCACTATCTTGCGGGCCAGTACGCGGAAGGCCTCGCGGACGCCACGAGGGCAATTGAGATCGATTCCAAGCAAGCCAGTGCTTGGAGCCGGCGCGGGTTGCTGTATGAGAAGCTCGGCGAGCGCGAAAAGGCGCTCTCGGATTTCAAACGGGCAGTTGCGCTAGATTCCGGCTATGCCGAGGCGGTGGATGGGATCAGGCGGCTTGGCGGCGGCAACTAGCGCGGCGTTTGGGACCGCGCTGCTCGCGCTCGCCATCGCGCCAGTTGCAGCGGCCTCTGCCCCGCCCAGCGCGTGGCAGCGCTGCGCGAAAAGCGACACGGCGGCGGACGACGGCATCGCGGCCTGCACGGCGATCATCGATTCGGGGAGCGAGCGCGGCGACAATCTCGCCGTCGCGCATTTCAACCGCGCCAACGGCTGGATCACCAAGCGCGAATACGACCGCGCGGTCGCCGACCTCACAGCATCCATCGCGCTGAACCCGCAGAGCGCGCGGTCCTACTTCAACCGCGGCAACATCTTCGCGACGCTCGGCGCGCAGGACCGCGCGATCGTGGATTTCGGCTCGGCCCTGCTGATTGATCCGAACAACGTCGCGGCCTACGGTGCGCGCGGGCTTTCTCACTACGAGCAGGGCAATCTCGACCTCGCGCTCTCCGATCTCAACGACGCCCTGCGGCGCGAACCGGGCAACGTGCGGGCCCTGATGGCGCGCGGACTTGCGTGGCGCGCCAAGGGCGAGTTCAACCTGGCGATTACGGATTTCGCCCGCGTGCTGGCGCTCAACCCGAACGATTCGCGCGCCCATAACGAGCGTGGCGCGACGCTGCACGCGGCCGGGCGGCTCGATCAGGCGATGGCGGATTTTGCGGAAGCCATCATGCTCAATCCGAAGTTCGCCGGCGCCTACACCAATCGCGGCATCACGCAGATGGAGCGCGGCAACATCTCTGGCGCGATTGCGGATTTCGATGACGCGATCCGGCTCGATGCGGCCGATCCCACGGCCTTCATCAATCGGGGCAGTGCGAACCAGATCAAGGGCGACCTCGATCGCGCCGATGCCGATTTCGGCCAGGCGCTGCGGCTCGCACCCAATTCCGCCCACGCCTACGCGGGCCGCGGCAACGTCGCGCTTTCCCGCGCCGACTACGACCGGGCGATTGCCGCCTACGATCGCGCCGTTGCGCTTGCGCCCGATCTCGCGGTCGCTTTCGCGAACCGGGCGCGCGCCTACCGCGCGAAAGGCGACCTGACGCGCGCCATCGCGGATTTTGACGCCGCCGTCCGCCTCGCCCCGCTCGACTCGCTCACCTACAACAGCCGCGCCTGGACCTATCAGCTCGCCGGACGCGATACCGAGGCGCTCGCCGACGCCAACAAGGCGATCGAGCTTGCGCCCGCCAATCCGATGGCCTTCGACACGCGCGCCACGATCCACCTCAAGCTCGGGGCGAAAGACAAGGCGATCGAGGATTTTCGCAAGGCGCTGGCGCTCGATCCGTCGCTCAAGACGGCCGAAGAAGCGCTGAAGAAGCTGGAAGCACAATAATCTGGGTCATCGCGGCCGAGGGAAGCGAGAGCCGGGATCCGTCGCGCGGCGGCCTAAGGAATTGGAAAGTTGGGTCCCGACTCGCGCTCGCCATAGCGAGCCGCAGACGCGCGTAAACGCGCTTACGGCTCGCTTGGCCGGGACGACAGGTTTCGATTACGGCCGGTACCAGGGTGGCGCGCCGTGGCGCTCGATGGCGTCCACGATCTCGCGATGGCGGCGCTGCTCGCGCTTCATGTGCACGGCAACGACCGCGTGGACCGAAGGGACCAGCAGCAGCACATGGAACACGATCCCGAAGATCGCGCAAAAGACGATCAGGACGAGGTTCAGCAACGCCGAGAACGGCTGGCCGTTGACCAGAAGCCCGATCGGCGGCAGCAAGGCGGCGAGAACGTAGATCACGACCTGTCCCTCCACTACGAACGCGGGCTGAATCTAGTGACCCCGGGGCCTTTCGCAATATCCTTGGGTGCCTTACGGCGTCGCGCGCCGCATTTTTCTCGTGCCGGACCTTTCCATGAACCGCGAGCGCCTCATCTCCCTGATCGTCGCGGTGGCGCTGTTCATGGAAAACATGGACGCGACTGTGATCGCGACCTCGCTCCCCGCCATTGCCGCCGACATCAAGACCAACCCGCTGGCGCTCAAGCTCGCCATCACGTCGTATCTGCTTTCGCTTGCGATCTTCATCCCGGCGAGCGGCTGGACCGCCGACCGTTTCGGCGCGCGGCGGGTGTTCAGCGCCGCGATTGCGATCTTCGTCATCGGGTCCATCGGCTGCGCGCTCGCGGGCTCGCTCGAGGCCTTCGTGGTGGCGCGCGTCGTGCAGGGCATGGGCGGCGCCATGATGACGCCGGTTGGGCGGCTCGTGCTGGTCCGATCGGTGGAGCGCCACCGGCTGGTCGACGCGATGGCCTGGGTCACCATGCCGGCGCTGGTCGGCCCGATCATCGGTCCCCCGGTCGGCGGTTTCATCACCACCTACGCGACCTGGCACTGGATTTTCCTCATCAATGTGCCGATCGGGCTGATCGGGATCGTGCTGGCGCTGCGCTACATCGAGGACGTGCGGGCCGAGGAGCTGGAGCGCTTCGATCTTACCGGGCTGGCGCTTTCGGGGCTCGGCGTCGGCGGGCTCGCATTCGGGCTTTCAGTCGCGGGACTTGGCCTCCTGCCGACCTGGATCGTGGTGGCGCTGGTCGCAGGCGGCGCGGTCGCGATGACCGCCTATGTGATGCATTCGCGCGGCGTGCCGGCGCCGGTGCTCGACTTCTCGCTGGTGCGGCTGCCGACGTTCCGCGCCAACGTGATCGGCGGCTCGCTCTTCCGCATGGGCATCGGTGCGCTGTCGTTTCTGCTGCCGCTGCTGCTGCAGCTGGGGTTTCATCTTTCGCCGATTCAATCGGGCCTCATCACTTTCACGGCCGCTATCGGCGCATTCGCCATGAAGGCCTTCGCGGCACGGATCATCCGGCGGTGGGGCTTTCGCAAGCTGCTGATCGTCAACGGGCTGATCAGCGCGGCGTTCACGGCGGCCTGTGCGTTCTTCACGCCGGCGACCCCCTTAGCCATCATGATCGTCGTGCTGCTGATCGGCGGCTTCTTCCGCTCGCTGCAATTCACCGCGACCAACACGATCGCATACGCGGATGTCGAACCGCGGCGGATGAGCCGCGCGACCGCACTGGTCAGCGTCGCGCAGCAGCTCTCGATCTCGGCGGGCGTCGCGATCGGCGCGCTCGTGGTCGAGCTCGCCGTGAAATTCCACGGCGGCAGCGCGATCACTGCGGCGGATTTCCAGCCGGCCTTTCTGGTCGTCGGGGCAATCGCCGCAAGCTCGGTGCTGGTGTTCCGGACGCTGCCGCCCGATGCCGGCGCCGCGATGGCGAATCGCGTGCCGCTCGCCGCACCGGATGCGTCGGATCAGCGGGTGGGGTGACGGAAGCCCGTTGCCAGCAAATAAAGCTCGGCGGAGTCGGCGCGACTCGCGGCTGGCTTCACATGCTTCACGCTGGCGAAATCGCGCTTCAGGTCAGCGAGCAGGGTCGCCTCGGTGCCGCCCTGAATGACCTTGGACAGGAAGACGCCCCCGGGGCGCAGCACCTCGCGAGCGAATTCGGCCGCGGTCTCGACCAGCGCCATGATTTTCAGGTGGTCGGTGCGCTTGTGACCGGTGGCGTTCGCCGCCATGTCGGACAGGACGATGTCGGCCGGCCCGTCGAGCATGGCTTTCAGTTTGTCGGGCGCCGCAGGATCGAGAAAGTCGATCTGCGCGAACTGGACGCCGGGGATGGGCGCCATTTCGAGGATGTCGATTGCCACCACTTTGCCTCGCTCTCCGACGCGCCGCGCCGCAATGTCGCTCCAGCCTCCGGGCGCGGCGCCGAGGTCGACCACGCGCGCGCCGGGTTTGAGGATGCGATGCTTGTCGTCGATCTCGATGAGCTTGTAGGCGGCGCGCGAGCGCATGCCTTCGGCCTTCGCGCGCGCCACGTAAGGGTCGTTGAGCTGGCGTTCGAGCCAGCGCTTGGAGGAGACCGAGCGGCTCTTGCCGGTCTTGACCCGCACTTTCAGCGGACGGCCGCGCGTCGTCACGGCGGCGCGCCTTGCTGGCTCCACACGCGGTCGGCGCGCATCAGTTCGACCAGCATGCCCTCGCGCAGGCCACGGTCGGCGACGCGCAGGCGCGTGCAGGGAAACACTTGGCGGATCGCTTCCAGGATCGCGCAGCCGGCGAGCACGAGATCGGCCCGCTCCGCGCCGATGCAGGGGCTCGCGACACGCGCGTCGTAGTCCATATCAAGCAGCTCATCGAGCACCACCTGCACCTCGTTGTCGGTCATCCAGCAGCCGTCGACTTGGCGGCGGTCATAGCGGCGCAACCGGAGATGCACGCCTGCGATGGTGGTGACGGTGCCCGACGTGCCAAGCAAATGCGTATCGGCGAGCGAAAGTCCCTCCCCGTGCTCGTCGGCAAAACGGCGGACATGTGCACCAACCTCGGCCACCATCGCGTCGAACAGCGCGCGGTCGACCTTCACGCCGCCGTAACGTTCGGCAAGCGACACGACGCCGATCGGCAGCGAGGCCCAGCCGCGAATGTAGGGCTCGGGCGGACCGCCGTCCGCCGGACGCGAGCGGCCGAGTCGCACGATCTCGGAGGAGCCGCCGCCGATGTCGAACAGGATCACACCCTGGCACTGCGGATCCATCAGCGGCGTGCAGCCGATAGCGGCGAGCGCGGCCTCAGTCTCGCGATCGACGATCTCGAGATTGAGCCCGACCTCGCGCTCGACCCGGTCGCGGAATTCGATCCCGTTCTCGGCCGCGCGGCACGCTTCGGTCGCGATCAGCCGCGCGCGCGTGACGCCGCGGTTGTGCATCTTGTCGCGACAGATGCCGAGTGCCTCGATGGCGCGCTCGATTGCGGCTTCCCCCAGCCGGCCGGACGCGGACATGCCCTCGCCGAGCCGGATGATACGCGAGAATGCGTCGATGACGCGGAAACCGTCGCGATTGGGACGTGCAACGAGAAGGCGACAGTTGTTGGTGCCGAGGTCGAGCGCGGCGTAAGCGGTCCGCACGCGATCCGGCGGGCCGTCATCGTGACGTGCATGGCGCGGCGGCCATCGTCGACCCCACGGGGGCCGCGGACGCGGCTCCCGTCGAGGGTCGAGGCCGGACCGCGTCCGGGCCTCGTCGTCCATCGCGATACCATCCTGCCGCGCCGAAGCTTTCCTCGCTCGACGGCTGCGGCCTTCTGTTCGGGTTTCGATATCGGGACGAGTCTAGCAGGCGGCGCGTTTCGCGCAATAAGCGCGGCTTGGCAGTCGAAGCACAACCAAAGGTAAAGATGCAATCCATCCCCCTGGGGCACCTCCAGAGGCGAATTATTATACTGAATCAACGAGCGCAAAAACGGAATTCACGGGCGCGCGGCGCTAAACAGATTGAGAGTCGAGATGCGCTATGGTTGTTACGAATAGCGCGGAAGTAGCAAGGACATCTCGGGGACCTTACGCTGCAACGTGCCGCAACGTCAATCATAACGGAAGTCGAAGTAGATCCCATGAAACAGGCGAAGATGATCGACAAACATGTCCGCGCGAGGCGGGCCGATTCGCGTGACGCGGAAGTCGGCCGCCGTGTGCGTTCGCGGCGTCTCGAGTGTCGGCTGTCGCAGACCGAACTGGCCGATCGCATCGGCGTGACCTTCCAGCAGGTTCAGAAGTACGAGAAGGGCGTTAACCGGATCGGGGCCGGACGGCTGCAGCGCATCTCCGAAGCGCTGGAAGTGCCGATCTCCTTTTTCTTTGGCGGCGGCAGCAGCGGAACCGGTTCGGCGCGCGAGACCAGCAGCAGCAACAGTAGCAGCAACGAAAGCGTGTTCGGCTTCCTGCAGACCTCTGGCTCGGTGCGGATCGTGAAAGCCTTCCATCGCATCAAGAGCCGCAAGGCGCGTCAGCTTCTGGTCGAAATGGCCGAGGAACTCGCGACCGAAGAAGCGGCGTAATTCCCTTACCGCATCGCGTCGCGCCGCCGGGGACCCGGCGGCGCCGCGCTTCTCTCAATGCCAGCCGCGACAGAACCGTGACCGGGCCGCCTGCCCGGCGCGGCTTTCACCTATCCGGCCCGCGTTCCGCCCTCCCCCGAGCCGTGATATGACGCTGTCCGTCGGCCTCGCGTTTTCAACGCGCCCCGGCCGCAGAGGACAGGCGCATGGAACTCAACGCGCTCGGATACATCGGTGTCCGTACCAAGAGCCTTGAGGACTGGACGTCCTACGCGACGCGCTTCCTGGGGCTTCAACTTGTCGACAAGAGCGCCAACTCGCTGGCGTTCCGGATGGACGACCGCAAGCAGCGTGTGATCGTGAATGCGGCCGACGGGGGCGGTGCCGGTTTCTTCGGCTGGGAAGCCGGAGATGCGGCCACACTTGACGCGCTGGGCGCACGGCTGGAACGCGCCGGCGCTGCGGTTGCGCGCGGCAGCCGCGCGCTTGCCGACGAGCGGCGCGTGCGCGATCTGATCGTGTTCGCCGACCCGGTCGGCAACCGGCTGGAAGCCTTCTGCGGCGCCGAGGTCGCGGCCGAGCCATTCGTGCCGGGCCGCACGATCTCGGGTTTCCGCACCGGCCCGCTCGGCATGGGTCATGCGGTGCTGACCGCCGAACGCCTCGACGCGGTGCTGCCGTTCTACCGGGGTGTGCTCGGCTTCCGGCTCAGCGACTACATCCTGAAGCCATTCAAGGCTTACTTCCTGCACGTCAATCCGCGCCATCACTCGCTCGCCTTCATCGAGACCGGCGTGAACGGCATGCACCACATGATGGTCGAGCTGTTCTCGTTCGATGATGTGGGCCAAGCCTATGACATCGCGTTGACCGAGCCGCAGAAGATCGGGGTGACGCTCGGCCGTCACACCAACGATCACGTCACGTCGTTCTATTCCCGTTCGCCGTCGGGCTTCATGGTCGAATACGGCTGGGGCGGGCGCTGCGTCGACCCGGACAACTGGACGCCTGAGGAATACACGGTCGGCCCGAGCCTGTGGGGCCACGAGCGCGCCTGGCTGCCGGAGGAGAAACGCGCCGAAGCGCGCGCGATGCGCATGAAGGTCGCGGCCGACGGCGTGCGCCACCCCGTACAGGTAATCGAGGGCAACTACCGCCTGATGCCCGGCACCTGCCCGTGGTGGGACGAGGCGATCGCGCCGCGCAAGGCGGGGTGAGCAGCGGCCAGCGGCCAGTTGCGCGGCGGCGCGCCTTGGGATAATCCGCGCTGGCAATCGCGAAAGTCCGCCCTACGTTTGGGCAGACCGCGAGCGCAACCCTGGTGGGGAATGGTGTAACGGTAGCACAACAGACTCTGACTCTGTTTGTCTTGGTTCGAATCCAGGTTCCCCAGCCACCCGCTTTTCTGTTTCGTGACAATGACTTGGCGGCCTACCCCCCCGCCCACTGCGCTGTGCCCGGCGTCGTCACCGGCAACCGGTAGACCGACGTCGACGAGGTCACGTAGAGGCTGCGAAAATCGTCGTCGCCGAAGCAGAAGTTGGCGGTGTACTCCGGCATCCTGATCACGCCGAGACATGTCGCATCCGGCGCGAACACATGGACGCCGCCCGACCCGCAGCAATGAGATTGCCCGCGCTGCGGCGATCACATCGCCGGATTGACGTAGTTGCCGCCGAGCGCGTGCAGCCCGAAGGCCGAGCCCGCGATGTCGAAGTTGAACGCGAAGTGCTGGTTCATGGCGATCACGTCGCGCAGATAGCGTTGCAGCGGATCGCGCTCGTAGATGCCCTGCGCGCCGTAGCACGACCACAGCGTCTCTACCGCCTCACGCGCCTGCGTCACGGCGAACGCGGACTGCGCGCGCCAGCGCAGCTTGGTGGCGAGGTCCGGCACCTCGCCGCGCGCGGATATCTCCTGCAAGGCGATCGAGGCGTTGCGCGACATGGCGCGGCCTGAATCGATCATGACGCGGGCGCGCGCGAGCTTGATCTGCACGGCCTGGAAGTCCGCGACCTTGGCGCCGGTATAGGTGCCCATGCGCTTTGCCATCGCGGCGATGAAATGCTCGTAGGCGCCCTCCGCCCCGCCGATCGAGGCAGGCGACAATGGAATGCCGGCCGCCCCGATGATCGGGATGCCGAACAGCGGCCCCTTGTTGAGCGCGGCGCCCGGATGCTGGTAGCCGCCGCGCGTGGTCGCGAGCGCGAGCGCGCGGCGCTCCGGCACGAACAGGTCCTTCACGGCCACGTCCTTGCTTCCCGTGCCGGCCATACCCATCGCGTACCAGGTGTCGATGATCTCGTACTCGTGTTTCGGCACCATGCAGAGCCGCCAGTCGACCGCCTTGTCGCCGTCGTAGACCGTGACGGCGAGCATGTTCCAGTCGGAGTTGTCGACGCCCGAGGAGAACGGCCAGCGGCCATTGATGACGAAGCCGCCGTCGACCTTACGCGCCTTGCCGGCCGCGAGCGCGATCGAGGATGCAATCAGCGCGTCCGGGTTTGCGTCCCACACCTCGTGTTGGGTCTCGGGGTCCCAGTAGCCGAGCATCCAGTGGTGGGTCGCCAGATTGCCGACGTTCCAGGCGGTCGAGGGGCAGCCGCGCGCGATCTCGGCCGGGATGTCGAAGATCGCCACGAACGGCAGCTCCATGCCGCCGAAAATCTTCGGCTGATGGAAGCGGAACAGGCCCTGCTCGTGCAGAAGCTGCTCATTCTCGCGGATGAGCATCCGCGCGTCCTCACACTTCTGCGCGCGCTCGCGTAGGGCAGGCACAACCTCGCGCGCGCGCCTCAGTGCCTCGTCGTAGCCGATATTGGAAAAGTCGCGCCGTTGAGCCTGCGGCAAGGTTCCGACGAAGTTTTTTGGTACGTCCGGCGCGTTCATGACGATCTCCTGGCTGGATCGTCACAGCAGGTTCGCGTGCGGTCAATGGCTGGCCGCGCGGGCTAGCCCTCCACCGTCGGAATGCCATGCCAGCGCGCGCCGGCGGGTTGCACCTCGCCCTTCATCAGCAGCGAGAGCGGGCCGAGAACGGCGCCTTCTTCCATGCGCGTGTCGTAGAGCACGACCGCCATGTTGCCGACCGTGCAGCCGTCGGCGATCCGCAGGTAAGAGGACTTCATCACGCGGTCCTCGAACAGGTGGTTTTGCACCACCGCTCCGGCGTTCAGCGCGACGTAGTCGCCGATCTCGATCAGGTCGAACTCAGAAAACAGCGCACTGCCGATGTAGCAATGCTGGCCGACCTTGCAGCCGAGAGCGCGCAGGATCGGCGCGGCGAGCGCGGTGCCGAAGAAGGCCGTGACCACCGGCGACATGATCGACTCGTAGGCCCCGTTGATCATCTCGTTGAACCAGACGTACGGCGACCACAGCGGCACGATCACGGGCTTGAAGCGCCCCATCACGGCCCACTTCAGGCCGACGACAAACAGCACGGCGAGAATCGCGAAAGCGTAGCCGAGCCCGACGGCGACGCCGAGCATCGCAAGAACGCCATAGACCTCGTAGGTGTAGAGTGTGGCCACAAGCCCGGCGAGGCCGAATGCGAAACCCGTGTAGCCGGGAATGAGAATGCGGCAGGCGTCGACGAGTCCGCGCTGGAAATAGAGCGTCGGTGTCGGATTGAAGGTGGTCTTCTCGTCGAAGCCGCCGACGATCTGCCTGTTGGGCAGGCGGAACGACGGCGAGCCGAGCCAGTCGGTGCCGTCGGGTGTGCGCTCGGTGCGCTGCGGCGGCGCCGAGAGCACGCCGAGCAGGCAGCGCTCGCCGAGGCCCGCGCCGGTCGGCAGCATCGCGCCATTGCCGATGAAGGAGCGCGAGCCGATGCGGTTTCTGGCAATCTCCCAGCGGCCGCCGAAGGTGCGGCGTCCGCCGATGAGACTGCCGTCGGCGAAGAACACGCCGTCTCCCGCCTCGATCATCTCGGGCATGAAGCTCCACACCGTCGACATCTCGGTGTGGCGGCCAAGCTTCGCGCCGAGGAGCCGCATGAACGGCGGCAGATAAAGTGTCGTGAACAGCGGCAGGAAGGCCGCACGCGTGCCGCGCATCAGCCCGTACGAGAGCCAATGGCGCATGTAGCGCGTCGAGTAGAGCGGATAAGTGCCGGGCGTCTCCCGGCGCATGATGATCGCCTTGAACAGCGCAACCCACAGGCAGCTCGTGATGACGAACAGCGGCAGCGCGATCGCGGTGCCGATGATCGCAACGATCAGCCAATCGCTGTTGAACGCCCAGATCCAGCCGAGCAGGATCGCGATGCCGGGCGCGGCCGAGAGCCAGCCGAGCAGATGCGTCGCGAGCGTCGTGGCGACGCAAAACCAGATCTTGCGGCCGAGACTGTAACGCAGCGGTTCGCCAGCCGGCACCGTGACCTCGCCTGCCCGCGCGGGTGAACCGCGCCAGCTTTGCCCCGCCGGAATGGTCTCGCCGTCGGCAAGCAGCGACTGATCGTCCAGGCGGCTGTCGTCCTCCATGCGGGTGTTGAGGCCGATCGCCGAATGGCCGCCGATGAAGCAGCGGTTGCCGATGTCGACGCGGCCGAGGATCAGCCAGCCGTTCTCGACGCGCATGCCTCCGTACTGGGTGTCGGCGCCGATCGAGGTGTCATCGCCGATGGACAGGAGGTCATAGGCGCCGGTGAGCGCGCTATCGAGCGCGCAGTCGCGCCCGACTTTTGCGCCCATCAGGCGCAGATAGAACGGCAGCAGCGGCGTGCCGACGATCAGGCCAAGGCCACCGAGCGCCATGAAGCCGGACGCGAACCAGGTGCGGAAATGATAAGTCCCCCAAAGGGGATACGCGCCGGCCTTGTAGCGGCCGATGAGGATCCATTTCGCCGAAAGGCCGATCGTCAGATAACCGGCCCACACCGCGATGCCGAACGGAATCAGGATCGCCATCGCCTGAACGATGTCGATGCGCTGGCGCAACAGATCGTCGGCGACCGGGATCACGACGAGCAACGGCCAGACGGCGAGCGCGCCGAAGAAAACGATGCAGAACATCTGCGCGGTGGTGAACCACACGCTCGGCTTGCGCAGCACCAGCGGCGGCACGATGCCCTGGTCGGGCTTTTCGCCCTTCGCCTCGGGCTCGGGCTGTGTCTCCACGTAAGCCGCGAGCTTGCGCACGGTCGGATGCGAGTAGATGTCGCGCACCGGCACGTGGATGTCCGCCTTGCTGCGCAGCAGGTTCACGAGTTGCGCGGCGAGCAGAGAGTGGCCGCCAAGATCGAGGAAGAAGTCTTGCGTGACGCCGACGCGCGGCAGCTTGAACAGCGCGGCCCAGGCTTCGGCGATCTTCTCTTCCAGCGGCGTCGCGGGCGGCTCGCCTGCGGCCGCCTCGTCGACCAACGGCGCGACGGGCGCGGGAAGCTTCTTGCGGTCGATCTTGCCGGTCGTACCCATCGGCAGCGCGTCGAGCTCGTCGAGATAACCCGGCACCATGTAGACCGGGAGCTTGGCGCGGAGCGCCGCAAGCAATGCGGCGCGATCGAGTTCGGCGCCCGTCTTCTCGCGCACCACATATGCGGCGAGCGCCTGCACGCCCTCCCCTTCATGCAGCTTCACGGTCGCGGACGCGATGCCGGGCTGTTCCAGCAGCACCTGCGCGATCTCGGACAGTTCGACGCGATAGCCGCGGATCTTTACCTGATCGTCGGCACGGCCGAAGAACGTCACCTCACCCTCCGCGTCGACCATTGCGAGGTCGCCGGTGCGGTAGAGCCGCTGCCCGGTATGCGGCGAGGTCACAAAGGAGCGAGCTGTCAATTCCGGCTGCCCCATGTAGCCGCGCGAGACGCCGGGGCCGCCGACGTAAAGCTCACCCTGCGTGCCGCGCGGCAGCTCGCGCATCTCGGCATCGAGGATCAGCGTCTCGTAGCCGCGGATCGCCTTGCCGATGGTGACCGGCTTGCCTGGCTGGCACGCGAAAGATGTCGTGTTCACCGTGGCTTCGGTCGGGCCGTAAACATTCAGCATCAATCGGCCGGGACCGGCCCAGCGCGTGACAAGTTCGGGAGGACACACCTCGCCGCTCACCACGAGTTGGCGCAATGACGGGATCGGTTCCGTCATGGTCGAGAGCATGGTGGGGACAGTTGAGAAATAGGTCACGCCCTGCCTTGCGAGGTAACGCGCAAGGTCGTTACCGAACTTCGGCGTGTCTTTCGTTCCGACGACCAGCGCGGCGCCGTTCGAGTACGCCATCCAGATCTCTTCGACCGAGCCGTCGAAGCCGAGCGAGAAGCCCTGATAGATCCGGTCAGCCGGCGTGGTGATGCAGACTTCGTTGAACGCGAGCACGAAGTGGTGCGCGTTGCGGTGCTCGGTCATCACGCCCTTGGGGCGTCCGGTCGTCCCGGAGGTGTAGATCACGTAGCAAAGGTCGGAGGGATCGAGCCCGGTCTCGGCGCGGGTCAACCGCGAATCAGGCCCGGCGGCGATCTTGTCGCCGTCGCCATCGAGCGAAATGACGGTGCGGTCGAACGCGCGACGAATCCGCGCGGCCAGCGCATGCTCACTCAGGACGAGTTCGAGTCCGGCCTCCTCGACGATGTAGCGAATACGCTCGTCCGGATGACCAGGATCGATCGGCACATAGGCGGCGCCGGCCTTCAGGCAGGCGAGGATCGCGACGATCGGCTTCTCGGAGCGCTCGAAGGCCAAGCCCACCAGCCGGCCCGGGCCCGCGCCGAGACGCCGCAGGTGATGGGCGAGCCGGTTGGCCCGCTTTTCGACCTCGCCGTAAGACCATGATTTGTCGTCGCAAATGATCGCAGGCGCATCAGGCGCCGCGTCGACCTGCTGCTCGAACAGCTCGTGCAGGCAGCCCGCCGCGGCACGCGGTGCCGCGTCAGCCTTGCCGGGCTCTCTGGTCTGCGTATCGAGCATGAATGCGTGCCGTATAGCGTGCTCGGGCGGCGCTGCAAGCGAAACGATATGCGTGCGGCACTGCGGGCGCGCAATGCATTAGATCAGGCTGAATGACCATTCACCTCCAGCTTTCTCAATATTCATGTTGGCACTCGCTGAATACGTGTTCAGCAAGTGAATATTGCGGTCAGTGTTGCTTGGTTACACTTGCCGTTCATCCCCCATCAATGTTGCAGTCTGCATGGTCGTCTCATGAACAATGAAGCGACCATACAAGAACAAAACGACAGCCCTCGTGCGAGCGGCGGCTGGATTTGGAATCCGCAGTCTCGGTCGGGGGGCCACATGCGAACGGATTGGACCAGGTTCAAAATCTGGCGGGATGTCACCGAAGCTCAGTTCGAGGACAATCTCTGGCAGGACAAGAACGCGATCACGCGCGTCGCCCAGCTCGAACAGGCGCTGGATGGCGTCGTCGAGCGCGAGGTTTTCCGCGAGATCGAGGCCGGCCTTTCCAAGGTCGGCATGCAGATCCGCCTCAACCCGTATGTGATGAGCCTGATCAACTGGTCGGACCCGCTCGCCGATCCGGTGCGGCGCCAGTTCCTGCCGATGGAATCCGAGCTTGAGGACGACCACCCGTGCCTCGTGGTCGACTCGCTCGAAGAGCAGGATCATTCTCCGGTCCCCGGGCTGGTGCACCGCTATCCCGACAAGGTGCTGTTCCTGGTCACCTCGGTGTGCCCGGTCTACTGCCAGTACTGCACGCGCTCCTACGCGGTCGGCGGCGACACCGCGCTGATCCAAAAGGAGAACGTCACCAGCGCGAAGAATTGGGACGCGGCGCTCGACTACATTCGCAAAAATCCGCAGATCGAGGACGTGGTCGTTTCCGGCGGCGATATCTCGCGGCTGAAGCCGGCGGTCGTGCGCCAGCTCGGCAACGCGCTGCTCGACATCGAGCACATCCGCCGCATCCGCTTCGCCACCAAAGCGGTGTCGGTGCAGCCGATGAAGTTCGTCACCGACCACGAGTGGTTCGCGGCGCTCGCCGATGTGGCACAGCGCGGGCGCGAGCTGTTCAAGAACGTCTATGTGCACACGCACTTCAATCACCCGAACGAGGTCACCTCCTACGTCGAGCGCGCGATGCGTCGCATGCACGAGAAGGGCATCTTCGTGCGCAACCAGTCGGTGCTGCTGCGCGGCGTGAACGACGATCCGGCGACCATGAAGGCGCTCATCAAGGCGCTCGGCCGCGTCAACATCCACCCCTACTATGTTTACCTGTGCGACATGGTGAAGGGCACCGAGCACTTCCGCGTTCCGCTCGAGGCCGTGCGCAAGCTGGAGAAGGAAGTGCGCGGCTCCACCGCGGGCTTCAACACGCCGCTGTTCATCGTCGACACTCCCGGCGGCAAGCGCGACGTGCACTCGGCCGAATTCCACGACTCGATGCATGGCGTATCAGGCTTCGTCGCCCCGGCGGTCGAGCGCGGCAAGTACTTCTACTACTTCGACCCCATCCGCTCGCTCTCGGCGATGGGCCGCAATGCCTGGGCCAAGCAGAGCCGCGACGCGATCCCGCGCCGCATCGCCTCGCAGCGCGCGCCGGTCGAGCTCACCGTCAATGCGCGCGTGATCCAGATGCCCGAGCGCCGCGGCGGCGGGCTGGTGCCGAAGCCCTCCGTGGCCGAAGGCGGCAGCCTGCTGAACATCACGGATGACAGCGCGGCCGGCTGAGCCGTTCCTCTGGTTGATTGATCTGCGGCGCATCGCGCTTGGCGCGATGCGCGAGCTGCTGACCGCGGACGAGCAAACGCGCGCCGACCACTACCGGCAAGATGGCGATGTCGCGCGCTTCGTCGTGGGGCGCGGCGCGCTGCGGCGGATCCTGGGCGAGCGCACCGGGCAAGATCCGCGGGACCTCGTGCTTGTCGAAGGCGACGGCCGCAAGCCCGTGATGCGCGATCACCCAGACCTGCATTTCAATCTCTCGCACAGCGGCGACTTCGTGCTGATCGGGGTCGGCGATGCGCCGCTCGGCGTCGATATCGAGACGATGCGCGATCTCGACTGGCGCGCGCTCGCCGCGATGAACTTTCATGTCGACGAGCGCGCCGTGATGGCGCACGAGCCAGAGACAGCGGCCCGCGCCGCGTTCTTCCAGTTCTGGGCGCACAAGGAGGCGTTCCTGAAGGCGACCGGCGTCGGGCTCACGGATCGCCTGACCGACATTTCGATTCCGCTCACGGGCGGGCGCGTGGCGGCGCCTGCGGAGCTTTCGTCCGATACCTGGTACGCCACGCCCCTGCCCGCCCCGGACGGCTACCGGGCGTCCATTGTGTGCGGAGAGCCGCTATCCCATCCGCTCGTCCCCGCGAACGCGGGGACCCAGTTCTTTGGCGCTGGACCCCCGCTTTCGCGGGGGTGAGCGGAGCGAGGGTTCAGACGAACTGAAGCGAGATGCTTCCGAGCGAGCCGAAATCGGCGCGCACGGTGTCGCCCTTCTGCGCCCAGATCACGCGGGTGAACGAGCCCGCCAGCACGAGGTGCCCGGCTTCGAGCGCGACGCCGTGTTGTCCGAGCTTGTTGGCGAGCCACGCGACGCCCATCGCCGGATGACCGAGCACACCAGCCGCAACGCCCGTTTCCTCAATCTCGGAATTGCGCATCATGATGCCGCCGACCCAGCGCAGATCCACGTCCATCGGACCGACCGGCCGCCCGCCGACCACGATGCCGGCCGCCGCGCCATTATCGGAGATCGTGTCGAATATCTTGCGCGGATTGACCATGCGCGCATCGACCACCTCGATCGAAGGGATCACGTATTCGGTCGCCCGCAGCACGTCGAGCAGCCCGACGCCGGGGCCTTTCAGCTCCTTGCCGAGCACAAACGCAAGCTCCACCTCGACGCGCGGCGCGCAGTAGTTCTCGTGCGGCACCTTGGCGCCGTCCGCGATGATCATGTCGTCGAACAGATAGCCGTAGTCCGGCTCGTCGATCTGCGAGGACTGCTGCATCGCCTTGGAGGTAAGCCCGACCTTGTGGCCGATCAGCTTCGCGCCCGCCGCCATCCGGCGCTTGGCGCAAATGGTCGAGATCGCATAGGCATCCTCGAACCCAATGCCCGGGAACGTGACCGACAACTGTGTCGCCTGCTTGCGGGTCTTGGCCGCCTCCATCAGCGTGTCGGCGGCCTTGTTGCGGTCGGCGTCGGAGAGCATGTCGATCCTCTTGCTTGTTATGCGGCGTCGATGGCGAGTTCGCGCGACCACATCCCGGGCGAGATCAGGTGCGCGATGGAGTTGGCGTAATAGCGCAGCAACATCTCTTCCTTCGGATTTGCGCGGAACAGACCGTTCTCTTCCTCGACCAGATGCCGCAGCCGCAGCATGCGCAGGCCAACCTCCAGCGCATAGTCCTGATCCGCGCGCGGGATGTGGATGTGTGCGCCCTTCGCGGACAGATGCGCCATCAGTTCGGCGACCTGACTCTTCAGTTCCAGCGCGGAGAGCGGACGGCCCGCCGCCAGCACCACGGTGGCGACCAGCGCCACGGGCAGGGCCGGCACGACCTCGCCGACTTTCTCCATCAGTGCCGCGCCAAGCTTCTCGATCTCGGCGAAGCGGCGCTGCTCGTCGAGCGTGCGGAAATCGATGCCGCGCTCGCGCATGTATCCGCGCAACGAGATCGGCCGGCCGAAGCTGACGCACGCATAGCCGTAGCGATAGAGCTTGCCGCGCAGCCGCAGGCCGACGTTGTGAAACAGGTATCCGGCGAGCACCGCAGGCGAGAATTTGAAGCGCGGCTTCTCGCCCTCGGGCGTCGTCAGCGCGGCGATCTGCACGCGGTCCTCGATCACGCGGTCGTAGTTGATGCCGACCGGCACGAACAGCGCGTCGCGCTGCCCCTTCGGGTCGAACGACGACACCATGTAGGCGAGCAGGCCGAGCTTGGCGGGACGCAGCTTGCCATCGCGCGTCAGCCCTCCTTCCGGGAACATCGCCTGCGTCAGCCCTCCCGCGACCGCCATGTGGACGTAGCGCGCCAGCACCTTGCGATAGAGCTGCTCGCGCGAGTCGCGGCGCACGAAATACGCGCCCATCGAGCGGATGACGTTCTGCAGCAGCCACACCCGCGCCCATTCGCCGACCGCGTAGGAGAGCGCCGACGACGTGGAGGCCATGTAGGTGACCAGCACATAGTCCATGTTGGAGCGGTGATTGATGACGAAGATCACGGCGGAGTCCGGATCGACGTTCTGCATCGCGCTCTCGTCGAGGTAGCCAAGCCGCACCCGGTAGAGGAAGGTCGAGATGCGCCGCGCGAGCCGCGCCCCGATGCCGAAATAGGCCCAGGCCGAGAACGACGGCACGATCTCCTGCGCGTAACGCCGCGCGCGCGCCTGGGCGATCTCGCGCGGCACCTTGTTGGCGGCGGCGTAGTCCTCAACCGCGCGCAGCACTTCGGGGTCGAAGATGAGCTGATCGATCAGCGCCTGACGCTTGGCGAGCTTGAACGGCTGGATGCGGAGCTTGAGACGCGTGTTGAGCTTGTCGATCGCGCGATTGAGGCGGCGGCGCATGACCCAGCGCACGCTCGGAATCAGCAGGCGGTCGAGCACCGACCAGAGCGCCAGCGCGCCCAAGATCACCACAAGCCACAACGGTACTGATACCGACGATGTCACGAAAGCCCCCGGCAACGCGGAAAGCGTAGCCCGGATTGAGCGGCGGCGAAATCCGGGGACCGGGACGAAGACTTCACTTCGCCGTCGGCTGGCGCGGATGCACATAGCCCTTGAACAGATCAAAACCCTTCCACGCGGGCTCGACCGGCTCTTCGCCCGCCTTCGGTACGTAAACCGACGGCTCGGCGAGCGTCATCTTGGGGATGTAGCGCGGGCAGTTCGGGAAGATCGCCCGCGCTGTGACCCGCACGATCATCTGTGCACCGACCGTTTCGCCGAGCAACGGATCATCGCGCGACACCGTCGCGCTACCGTTGACGCGCAGGCGGCGCGGCCGCTCGTGCAGGTCGATGAACAGCAAGCCGACGTTCGGATTGACCAGCGTGTTGCCGAGGCTCTTGAACATGCCGTTGCCGTCATAGTCCGGGAATGCCAACTCGGACGGCCCGATGACCCGCACGAAGCCCGCCGGCCCGCCCTTGAACGAGCAATCCGGGCGCCCTTCGGCGTCGGCGGTCGCCATGAAGAAATAGATGACGCTTTCGAGGAACGCCTTGTCGTCGGCTGTGAACGCCGTGCGGGTGAGCTTCTCCTCGAGGCGATCGGAGATGCGGCGGCTATCGAACTGATCCTGCAGGCGGCGATTGCCGTCGTGGTACATGATGGTCATGGTCGTCACCCCGGCAAGCTGCGCGCGAAGCCGCGATAGCTGATTGAGGGCCCGCAGCGATTCCACGCTTCGACCGGCCCCGCGCTCGCCTCATCGGCACCGACGCGCAAATGAACAAGATATTCTCCCATCAGCGTCATGAACACGCCTTCGCCGGCGCGCGGCTCGGCCGCGGGAATCCGATAGGAGAAATGGTGGCGGTCGTAGTTGCCCTGGAGCTGATTTCCGCCGGGCGTGGTGACGGCGGGCCCGCGGATGGTGAACCGGCGGCCATCCGGGTGGCACCAATTGCCGTCGATGGCATCGGCGAAGGCTGGGCCGGATGCCGAAACCAACAGCATCGCGGCAAGGACACGCGCGCGGCCGGCAATCATACGATGCCTCCCTGAAAGGCTCATATCGCGACGCCGTGCATTGTGCGGCGAGTGTCCGTCGCGGGCAAGCGTCACGCGGCCGCTGTCTCCTCCGCAATGCGTTTGCGCCCGCCCATGTAGGCGCGGCCGTCGTTGACGGCATCGACCGCGATCAGCCGGCCATTCTTGCGGTATTCGACCGAGAAGCGCGCATGCGTCACCTCTCCGACGGTGATCGCCTCATCATAGCCGTCGCTGATGCCCGCCATCTGGAGCTTCAGCTCGTACTGATCCGACCAGAACCACGGCACCGGATCATAAAGCTGAGGCTTTCCGAGCATTTCGGAGGCGACCGCCTTGGCCTGATCGATGGCGTTCTGCACGCATTCGAGCCGCACCGCGCGGCCGTAACGCTTGCTCGGGAAGCGCGTACAATCGCCCGCCGCGTAGATCGCCGCATCGGCCGTGCGGGCGTGCTGGTCCACCACCACGCCGTCCTGGCAGGCGAGACCCGCGGCGGCCGCAAGATCATCGTTCGGCCGCGCGCCGACCGCCATCAGCACGAGATCGGCCGGCAGGATGGCGCCATCCGCGAGACGCACCTGCCGCACCTTGTCCTCGCCCTCGACGGCGGCGAGCCGCGCGCCGAGGCGGATGTCGACGCCGCGTGCGCGGTGGAAATCCTGCATGAAGTTCGAGAGCACCGGCGAGGTGACGCGCTTCATCACGCGGTCCTCGGCCTCCAGCACGGCGACCTCACGCCCCTCCCCGCGCACCACAGCGGCGACTTCAAGCCCGATATACCCGCCACCCACGATGACGATGCGCCGCGCTTCATCGAGCGGGCCGCGCAGGCGGCGCACGTCGTCGATCCGGCGCAGCGAGAACACGCCGGGAAGATGCGCGCCCGGCACGAGAAGATCGCGCGCGCGCGTGCCGGTCGCGAGCATCAGTTTCTCGTATTCGGCGGCACGCCCGTCCGCGAAGGTGACGCGCCGCCCCGCTCGGTCGATGGCGGCGACCGGCATGCCGAAATCGAGCTCCACACCCTGTTCGCGCCAATAGGCTTCGGTGCGGAAATACAGTGTGTCGGCGGGCGGGCGTTCGGTGAGG
>JADMIO011460684.1_pt1 | contig 20906 bp, 21 predicted proteins | sample 8958161 | NCBI WGS metagenome assembly JADMIO01 (sample SAMN16585339, study PRJNA669376) | soil metagenome | isolation source: Crop rotation soil | place: USA: Cullars Rotation, Alabama | collected 2011 | reverse complement strand
CGCGACAACTTGTCCACGTGGAATTCTAAGCTTAGGATCCCAATGTGCTGGAAAGCGTCGACGTCGCGGCAGACGAGCTCGGGCAGCTCGACGGCGTGCAGCAGGCTCGAGGCGACGCGCTGGGCGAAGGTCTCGCCTTCGAGGGTCACGACCGGCACGCCGCACCAGAGCGCCTCGCCGGCGGTCGTGTGCGCATTGCAGGGCCACGCGTCGAGGAAGATGTCGGCGTGGGCGAGGCGGGCGAGGTGATCGTGCACCGGCACGAGCGGCGCGAACAGCAGGCGGTCTTCGCCGATGGCGCGCCGGGCCGCGGCGGCGGCGAGCGTGGTCCGCACGTTGGCGTTCCACTGCAGGAGCCAGAGCCTCGAGCCGGGCAGCTCGTGCAGCAGCCGGCACCAGGCGTCGAACACCGGCTCCGAGATCTTGTACGACTGGTGGAAGGCGCAGAGGAGCAGCGCGTCCGGCGGCGCGCCCCAGTCGGCCCGCGCGGTCGGCCGCGGCAGCGCGCGCCTCGCGTCGTTCGGCTGGTAGCAGCGCGGCAGCTGGGCGATCTTCTCGGCGAAGCGATCGGCGTGCGCCAGCGGCGTCACCGTCTCGTCGCCGATCAGGTAGTCGACGTAGGGGGCGCCGGTCGAGCCGGGGAAGCCGAGCCAGGTCGCCTGCAGCGGCGCCGGGCGCATCGCCAGCACCGGGAGCAGCGTGTCGTAGGTCGCGCCCTTGAGGTCGACCAGGAGGTCGATGCCGGCGTCGCGGATCGCGCGCGCCATCGCCGGGAAGCTCTGCCCGCGCAGTTCCACGAAGTGCTCGCACGCCGCGACGATGCGCCGGCGCATCGCGCTGCCGTCGTCGGGTCCTGCCGAGAACAGCGTCACCTCGAACGCGTCGCGATCGTGGCTCTCGAGCATCTGCGCCATCAGCTGGGTCGTCGCATGCTGGTGGAAGTCGGCCGAGAGGTAGCCGATGCGCAAACGTCCGTCGTGGGCGCGCGCGCGGCGCTGCGGCAGCGCCGGGTAGCCGCGCTGCACGTGCAGCGCGTAGTGGCGCGCCGCCTTCAGCGTCTCGTACGGATCGGCCGAGAGAACGGCCGACGGAAACGCGGCGGTCTCCCAGGGCTGGTCGTCGGGCACTTCGGCCAGCGCCCGGCGCAGGCCCGCCATCGCCTCGTCGGCAGCGGCCCAGCGGCAAGCCTCGCGCTCGAGGAAGACCAGCTGGCCGCGCGCCGCGAGCTCGCTCGTGTCGAGCCCGAGCGTCACCGCGGTGCGCACGCATTCGGCGGCCTCGGCCTTCATGCCGAGGTCCTTGAAGCTCATGCCGAGACGGAAGTGCGAGGCGGCGTCGTCCATCTTCAGCGCCAGCGCCTGGAAGAAGACGCGGATCGCGTCCTCGTGACGGCGGCTCCTCTGCAGCGCGACGGCGAGGGAGACGAGATGGGCGTGGTCGCGCGGCAGCGCTGGCGGCATCGCGCTCAGCGTGTCGACCGCGGCGGCGGCGTGGCCGAGGTCGAGCAGCGCGTGCGACTCGAGCGTGTAGGCGAGCGCGACGCCCGGGTCGGCCGCGCGCAGGGCGCGCGCGCGCTCGACGGCGTCGGCGGCGCGGTCGGCCTTGATCAGCGCATGCACCGCGGCGAGGCCGTAGGCGTGATCGCCGTGCAGCCCGCTCGCCTGCTCGAACTCGAGCGCCGCGAGGCGCCACTGCTCGCGAGCGGCGAGCGCCTGCCCCGCCTGCCAGCGACGGTGCGCGCGAACGTGGTCGCGCGAGGCGCCGGGACGTGCGGGGACGGGAAGGGCAAGGGCCATGGTGCGCGGGGCGGGCACGCACGGGTGCCGGCCCGAAAAGCGGGATGCGATGGAGGTTAGGCGCGGGCCCGCGGCGCGAAGCGGCGAAATGAAGCGGCTCTGCCGGCCATTTCGGCTCAGGCCGCGGCCTGGGCGCGCAGCGCCGTCTCGCGCTCGCGCCAGTGCGCCGCCGCCGCGGTCGCGCCGAGGCTCTCGTGCAGGACGGCGAGGTTGTGCGCGGCGAGGAAGCTGCCGCGGCCGCGCACGCTGTCCTGCAGGGCCGGCTGCTCGCCGATCTCGAGGGCGCGCAACCAGCTCGACTCGATCATCGGCAGCAGCGTCGCCGCGTGCTCGGGACGCGCGGCGGCCCAGTCGAGCAGCACGTCGCCGAGCGTGAAGTAGAAGTCGGGCGAGCCCGGCCAGCGCGGCATCTCGGTCTCCGCGAGCGCCATTGCCTCGTCGAAGCGACCCAGCTTCTTGAGCGTGAACAGGGTCCGCAGCACGAGGTCGTGCCGCCACGCGGCGAGGGTGTCGCAGCCGTCGAGCGCCTTTCCATAGTGAGGCTGCGCGGCGTCGAAGCGCGCCGCGAGCTCGAGATCCTTGCCGAGCTGGTAGTGCAGGTACGCATCGTCGGGCGCATCGCGGAGCGCGAGCGCGAGCAGGCGCGCGTTGCGTCCGGCCTTGGCGGCCTTCTGCGCGTCGCGGTAGCCGTCGTGGCCGATCACGAGGGGCAGGCGCCGCCGCGGCAGCGCGCTCACCGGCTGCTCGTGAATGCGCCCCGCGTAGGCGACGCCCTGCGGCAGCACGCGCGGCAGCCAGCTCGGCGTCTCCTCGACCCGGCCGCCCGCGGTGTCGTACGCGCTGGCGACCGGAACGAGGCCGATGAAGGGCGCCGGCTCGACAGCGACCGCGGCGAGGGACGCCCCGCCCTCGGCGATCCACTCGTCGGCGTCGAGCACGAGACGCCACGGCGCGCTGCTCGCGGCGAGCGCGGCGTTGCGCACGGCGGCGAAGTCGTCGATCCAGGCGAAGCGATGCACCGCGGCCCCGTGCCGCCGCGCGATCTCGACGGTCGCGTCGGTCGAACCGGTGTCGACCACGACGATGCCGTCGACATGGTCACGCGCGCTCGCGAGGCAGCGGTCGAGGCAGCGCGCCTCGTCGCGCACGATCATCACCAGGTCGATTCGGCTCATGCCGCGATCGGACCATGCCGTTATCGCCGACGATGCATGGAACAGCCCCTCGGGAACCGCGCTTCTCCGCTGTTTCAGAAGGTTTCACGCAGGGACCGGCTGCGGCGCATTGCACACCTTCGGCGGTTTGTCCTCAAGTTCCGAAGGCCGGGCTCGATAACCCTCCCAACGCGCCTGGGTAACCGGGTGTGTGGTCCGGTTAGCCGGCCGAGGTTTGGGCAGCACGAGCTGCCGGACGCAACGGTTGACTAGCGCGGGCGGTGTCGAAGCGGAAGGCGCGAGCCGGCTGCGACGACATGCAACGGAAGTCACGGAGGCTCGCCTCCGCGGCAACCGCGGTAAACGCCGGCTAGGCCGGGAGTCAATCAACCTTAGGAGTTCCTTTCATGCCGATGACCATCAATACCAACGTCGTGTCGCTGAACGCCCAGCGCAACCTGACGACCTCGCAGGTCTCGCTCGCCACGTCGATGCAGCGCCTGTCGTCGGGCCTTCGCGTCAACAGCGCGAAGGACGACGCCGCCGGCCTGGCGATCGCCGACCGGATGAACGCCCAGATCCGCGGCACAAACGTCGCGATCCGCAACGCCAACGACGGCATCTCGCTGGCCCAGACCGCGGAAGGCGCGCTCGCCACGGTGACCGACGCGCTGCAGCGGATGCGCGAGCTCGCGGTCCAGGCCCAGAACGGCAGCAACGGCACGGGCGACCGCGCCAACCTCGACACGGAATACCAGGCGCTCTCCGCCGAAATCACCCGCCTCGCCGCGCAGACGAAGTTCAACGGCGTCGCGATCATCGGCGGCGGCGCCGGCGCGCAGGTGTTCCAGGTCGGCGCCAACAACGGCGACACGCTGACGATCACGACCACCGCGGTCACGACCGTCGCCGGCGGCCTGACGACCTCGGCCCTGGCCTCGACCGCCGTCGCCGCGCTCGACACCGCGCTCGACACCATCACCACCAGCCGCGCTTCCTACGGCGCCGCGATGAGCCGCTTCCAGATGGCGATCTCGAACCTGTCGATCACCGCCGAGAACCAGTCGGCGGCGCGGGCCCGGATCATGGACGCCGACTTCGCGGCCGAGACGGCCAACCTGTCGCGGGCCCAGATCCTGCAGCAGGCCGGCAGCGCGATGGTGGCGCAAGCCAACCAGATCCCGAACTCGGTGCTCTCGCTCCTGCGCTGATCGATCACGCGCGGTCGCGTCCGGCCCCCCGGACGCGACCGGGTCGGGTTCGACTTCCAGCCGCCCCTCGGGGCGGCTTTTTCGTTTCCCGCGAGCGAATTGGGCGCAAGAACCGCTTCACTTTTGGCGATCGATGCCGAGGGGGCGGGAAAAGAATGGCGGCAATCTTCTCCCGGGAGTGCCCCATGCCCCAGACCATCAACACCAACATCGCGTCGCTGAACTCGCAACGGCACCTGAACACGTCGCAGACGTCGCTCGCGACCTCGATGGAGCGGCTGTCCTCGGGCCTGCGGGTCAACTCGTCGAAGGACGACGCCGCCGGCCTGGCGATCGCCGACCGGATGAACGCGCAGATCCGCGGCACCAACGTCGCGATCCGCAACGCCAACGACGGCATTTCGCTGGCGCAGGTCGCCGAAGGCGCGCTCGCCACCGTGACCGACGCGCTGCAGCGGATGCGCGAGCTCGCGGTCCAGGCGCAAAACGGCAGCAACGGCACCGGCGACCGCTCGAACCTCGACACCGAGTACCAGCAGCTTTCCGCAGAAATCACCCGCATCGCGACGCAGACCAAGTTCAACGGCGCGGCGATCGTCGGCGCGGGCGCCGGGGCGCAGACCTTCCAGGTGGGCGCCAACAACGGCGACACGCTGACGATCACGACGGTCGCGGTGACCACGGTCACCGGCGACCTGCTGACCGCGGCCAACGCCTCCACCGCGCTCGCCGCGATCGACTCCAAGCTCGACACGATCACGACCAATCGCGCGACCTACGGCGCCGCGCTCAGCCGCTTCGGCTTCGCGATCTCGAACCTCTCGATCACCGCCGAGAACCAGTCGGCGGCGCGCGGCCGGATCATGGACGCCGACTTCGCTGCCGAGACCGCCAACCTGTCGCGGGCGCAGATCCTGCAACAGGCCGGCACGGCGATGGTCTCCCAGGCGAACCAGCTGCCGCAGTCGGTGCTGGCGCTGCTGCGTTCGTAAATTTCGCCTCAGGGCGGCGCCGCAGGCGCCGAGCCGACCGCTCAAGTTCCGGCGCAAACGGCCGACATCGTCTCTCATGGCAACGATCAGCTCGGCCGGCATCGGCAGCGGCCTGGACGTCAACTCGATCGTCACGCAGTTGATGGCGATCGAGCGGCAGCCGCTCGACGCGCTCGAAAAGAAGGAGACGTCGCTCCAGACGACGGTGTCCGAGTACGGCAAGATCAAGAGCGCGATCTCGACGCTGCGCGAGCTCGCGACCAAGCTGGCCGGCACCAGCACCTGGGCGCAGACGAAGGGCAGCTCGAACAGCACCGCGGTCTCGGCGGCGAGCAACGGCGCGGCGACGGGCAGCTACTCGGTCGAGGTGAGCAAGCTCGCGAGCGTGCAGACGGTCGCGACCGGCGTCGTGGCGGCAGGCAGCACGCTCGGCAGCGGCACCCTCCGGATCGAGCTCGGCGCCTGGGCCGGCACGCCGCCGACGACCTTCACGCCGAAGTCCGGAGCGACCGCGATCGACGTGACGGTCGCCGCGACCGACACGCTCGCCGACATCCGCGACAAGATCAACGCCTCGGGCGCCGGCGTCACGGCGCTCGTGATGACCGACTCGAGCGGGTCTCGCCTGCTGATCCGCTCCAACGCGACCGGCGCGGCGAACGCATTCCGGACCACGGTGACCGACGGTGACGGCGGCAACGCCGACGCCGCCGGCCTGTCGCGGCTCGCCTACGACCCCTCGACCGCGGCGACGCAGATGACCCTCAGCCAGACCGCGTCCGACGCGGCGGCGATCGTGAACGGCCTGCCCGTCACCTCGACCAGCAACACGCTGACCAACATCGTCGACGGCCTGACGCTGACGCTGAATGCCGAGACCACCCTCACCGGCCCGGCGACGGTCAACATCGCCACCGACACCGAGGCGCTGAAGAAGACCCTCGGCGACTTCGCCGCTGCCTACAGCGCGGTGGTGAAGCTGATCGCGACCGACACGAAGTACGACGCCGTGGCGAAGAAGGGCGGCCTCCTGCAGGGCGACAGCGCCGCGACCGGGATGCAGCGCCAGCTGCGCACCCTCGCGGGCTCGGCCTCGGCGGCGTCGGCGGTGTTCGGCCACCTCTCCGACATCGGCCTCGAGCTGCAGGCCGACGGCTCGATGACCGTCAACGCGACGCGGCTCGACAGCGCGCTCGCCAACGTCGCCGAGCTGAAGAAGATGTTCACCAGCTCGAGCGCCGTCGATCCGACGCTCGACGGCTTCGGCAAGCGCTTCCGCGCGATCGCCGACACGATGATCGGCGTCGACGGGGCGCTGACCACCCGCACCGACGGCCTGAACCAGCAGATCCAGCGCAACCAGAAGAGCCAGGACGCGCTCGAGGTGCGCCTCGCGGCGATCGAGAAGCGCTACCGCGCGCAGTACACCGCGCTCGACACGGCGATGGCGCAGCTGCAGACGCAGAGCGCCTACATCACCCAGCAGATCGCCGCCTGGGCGGCCAACTCGAAGAGCTGAGCGCCGGGCGCCGGCGCCGGCCCCCGTGGCGGCCGGCTGAGCCCGATTTCCCCGCCAAATCGTCGCGCCGGGGCATTCAAGTCGGCAGTTCCGCGACCGATATTGCAGGCAAGCCCACACCGAACCACCCGATTCCATGTTCGCGTCCGCCGTCCCGTCGTCCCGCCACGCCCCAGGATCGTCCCCCGCCAGCGCCTATCGCACGGTGGGCGTCGAGACCGGCGTGCCGACCGCGTCGCCGCACGAGCTCGTGGCGATGCTGTTCGACGGCTTCAACGCCGCCCTCGCCGAGGCGCGCCTCGCCCTGGAGCAGGGCCACATCGAGAAGAAGTGCGCCGCGCTCGGCCGTGCCGTGCGCATCGTCGACGAAGGCCTCAAGGCGCCGCTCGACGCCGCCGGCGGCAGCCTTTCGGAAAAGCTCGCGTCGCTGTACGGCTACATCGCGCTGCGCCTGACGCAGGCGAATCTGAACAACGACGTCGCCGCCCTCGACGAGTGCGCGAAGCTGATCGAGCCGGTGCGTTCCGCCTGGCTCGCGATCGGCCCCGCCGTGGCCGAGGCGCGCTGACGCCCTGCCCCCCTATCTACGGAGCCCGCTGCATGAATTCGATGCTGCTGAACTACTACGAAGCGATCGAGAAGGCGAGCCAGGACATGCTCGAAGCCGCGCGCGTCGGCAACTGGGACCATGTGGTCAAGCTCGAAGGCGCCTGCGCCCTGCTGATCGCGCAGCTGAAGAACACCGCCGCCGAGAAGCCGCTGCCGCCCGACGAGGCGCAGCTGAAGTCGCGGATCATGCAGCGCATCCTGATCAACGACGCCGAGATCCGCCAGCTCGCCGAGCCGTGGCTCGAGGACCTCGACGACATCCTCGCCGGCCGGCCGAAGACTCTGCACTGAGCCGCGACCGGTGGGCACCATGGAAACGAGACCCGCGCCGCTGGACGGCATGAAGAACGACAGCTCCCTCGCCGAATTCAGGATCTCCTCGCCGCGCGAGATCCAGACCCTGCTGCGCCAGCTGCTCGACGGCTCGGTGCCTCTGTACCTGAACGCCAGCGACGGCAGCGTCATCACGACCGCGATCTGGACGCTGGACAGCGCGCGCGGCACGATCGGCTTCAACGCCGATCCGTCGGATCCGAAGATGCAGTCGCTGCTCGAGAACGACGAGGTCACCGTCGTCGGCTACCTCGACAGCGTCAAGCTGCAGTTCGACGTCCAGAACCTGGTTCTGGTGCACGGCAACAAGGCGAGCGTGCTGTCGTGCCCCGCGCCGCGCATGATGTACCGCTTCCAGCGGCGCGAGGCGTTCCGGGTGCGGCCCGCCATCCGCAGCAGTCCGGTGGCGCGGATGGCGCATCCCGAGCTGCCCGAGAAGGACCTCTCGCTGCGGGTGATCGACCTCTCGATCGGCGGCTGCGCGGTGTTCCTGCCCGAGGACGTGCCGCCGATGCGCGCGGGCGCGATGCTCACCAACGTGCAGCTCGAGCTCGACGCCGACACGCGCCTCGAGCTGACGATGCGGCTGCAGCACGTGACGGCGATCAACGCCGAGGCGCGCGGGGTCCGGCTCGGCTTCGAGTTCAAGCGCGTCGGGGGCGATGCGCTCCGGATCCTGCAGCGCTACATCGACCTCACGCAGAAGCGCGGCAAGCTGATGGCGCTGAACTAGGGCGACGGAGCGTCCTCGTCGCCGCCCGGCCACGGCTCAGCGGCGGCGGACGTACCGACCGTCGAACTGCACCGTCCAGGTCTTGCCCTCGTCGGCGCTCGATTCCCAGAGCTGGCGTACGCTGCCGTCGTCGTTGACCGACCAGGCGATGCGCTGGATCGGGCCCGCCTGCGGCGGCGACGAGAGCACCATCCGCTTGTCGGCGAAGACGCCGGCGAGCTCGAGGCGAGAGCCGCTGCTGTCGACCCAGCTCTGGTGCCAGCGCTGGTCGCTGCGGTCGTAGCTGTTCACGCTCTTGCCGCTGAAGCCTCCGTTCCCGGTCCAGTTCTCCAGCAGCGCACACCCCGCGGCGATCGACTCGATCCGGCTGTCGCCCGCCTTCTTGCCGTCGGGCAGGAAGACTTCCCACTCGCCGAGCCAGAAGTCGAACTGGCGGTATTCGGCGGTCTGGCACGCGGGGGGCGGGGCCGAGGGCGGGGTCGGCGGCGTCTGCGCCTCGACGCGGGCGCAGGGCACGAGCAGGGCCAGACCGAGGGCGGCGGCGGTATGGCGGTGGGCAGGCATGGACGGCAGCGCAACGCTTCGAAGGCGCCAAGGCTAGCGCCGGCGCGCCGGGCCCGGTCGCACCGATTGCTAATTTGCGGCGCCGCCCGAGCGGCGAACGCAGACCCCGCTCAGACCGCCTGCGGCGCGCCGAGCCAGCTCGCGCTCGGCCCGGTGAGGATCTCGTCGACCTTGAGCGAGTAGCGGCCGTTCGAGGTGCCGTAGTGGCAGTCGAACAGCGGCACGCCCGAGACCTTGGCCTGGATCACCGGCTTCAGGTCGAGCTCGATGAAGTCGCCCGGCTTGAACGAGAGCAGCTGCTCGACCGTCGCCGGCGCCTGCGCGAGCTCGGCGACCAGCTCGACGACCGCGGGCTGCAGCTGCTGCTTGAGCAGGTCGACCCAGCGCTTGTCGAGCTCGGGCGCCTCGCCCTGCATGGGTGAATAGAGCACGTCGCGGATCGGCTCGAGCGTCGCGTACGGGATGCAGAAGTGGATCGTGCCGATGTTGTCGCCGATCTCGAGGGTGAACGAGGTGACGACGACCATGTCGCCGGGGCTGGCGATGTTGGCGAACTGCGGCAGCATCTCCGAGCGCTGGAAGGCGAGCTCGAGCGGGTAGATGCCTTCCCAGGCCTTGCGATACTCGGCCGAGATCACCTTGACCAGCCGCTCGATCACGCGCAGCTCGGTCGCCGAGAAGTCGCGACCCTCGATCCGGCTGCGGTACTTGCCGGAGCCGCCGAAGAGCGCGTCGATCACCGAGAAGACGAGCGTGGGATCGCAGATCACGAGCCCCGAGCCGCGCAGCGGCTTGACGCTCATGACGTTGAAGTTGGTCGGCACGACGATCTCGCGCAGGAAGTCGCCGTACTTCTGCACCCGAACGCCGTCGATCAGCACCTCGGCGCTGCGCCGCATCAGGCCGAACAGGCCGACCCGCACGTTGCGCGCGAAGCGCTCATTGATGATCTCCATCGTCGGCATGCGGCCACGGACGATGCGTTCCTGGCTCGCCAGGTCGAAGGGCCGCACGCCGCCCGGCGCCGCGCCGGGCTCGTCGAGGGTCGCGCTTTCGCCGGTGATGCCTTGCAAGAGCGCATCGACCTCGGCCTGGGACAGCACTTGATCGGACATGCGTGCGAGTGTGGGCGGGCGCCGCGCGGCGGATCGGCCGATAAGCGGCGGATTTGGCGCCGAGATCAAGTTTCCGGCGCAGCGGCCGACAAGCAGGCTGCAGACCATGAGCGCCAGACCGCCCGAACCCAGCCAGCGCCAGGAGGCCGATCCGCCGGGCGGCCCGCGCTTCCTCGTCGTCGACGACTTCTCGACGATGCGCCGCGTCGTGCGCGGCCTGCTCCGGGAGATCGGCTTCGAGCGCGTGGAGGAAGCCGAAGACGGCGTCGCCGCCCTCGCCCGGCTCAGGTCGCAGCCGTTCGACTTCGTCGTTTGCGACATCGGCATGCCGATCATGTCGGGCATCGACCTGCTGCGCATGGTGCGCGCGGATGCGACCCTGCGCCATCTGCCGGTGCTGATGATCACCGCCGAGGCGCGCAAGGAGGACATCCTGCTCGCCGTCCAGCACGGCGCCGCCGGCTACCTCGTGAAGCCGTTCACGAAGGAAGCGCTCGAGGAGCGGGTGAAGAAGGCGCTGCGAGACCACGCTTCGGCGGCGTGATCCGACGGCCGGCCGGTGCCGCCGCCGCGCATCGGAGCCGACCGCTCGCCCCCTCGGGAAACCTGCCTGCCCCTCTTCGGTGGCCACCCTTCGGGTTCCGCGCCGCCATCGACGCGCGGAGAATCGCCCCGGATGCCGCCCATTCAGCCGAACGCCGCCTCACCACCGACGGCGCTGCGCATCGGCAACGACGATGTCGTGCCGGCGGCACGGCCCCGGCTTTCGTCTCTTCGTGTGGCGAAGACCTACGCGTCGGAGCAGCCCGGGGCGAGGCGTTTCGCCAGACGCTATGGCGAGCAGCTCCTCTGCGTTCGCCAGCGGCTCGACAACACCGGAACGGTTCGGCACACGACCGTCGAGCTGCCAATCGAAACCACGCCGGTCGCTTCGAGGGCGCGATCGATCGTGGCCGTTCGCATCGCACCCACGGACCGAGCGACGCGAAAGTTGCTGCTGGCCAGCGGGGCGGAGTGGCGGCCCCCTGAAAAGTACTGGTTGCTCCCGCGGCTGGTGGCCAAGAACCTGGGATTGCTGCGCAACGTCGTGGCGCGAAAAGGGTAGTCCCGTGTTGGCGCCTGAGGCAATACTCGGAGGTGTGCATCCACTTATTGCCACCGATGGCGACCTTTCGCTGTCATCTATATCAGGTTAGCCCCCATGAGCCTATTGTTCCCTGACACACCCGCCGAAGTCGCAAAGGGGAACTGGGGCCTGGCTCTGTTCCTCATCGCACCTCTCGTCGTCATCATGGCCCTTTGGTGGCGCCTGTATTTCTCGTTCGCAGGGCTCTTGCTGGCCTTTCAACTTGCAGTGGTGGTAGCCATTCCACTGGCTACTGTCGGCTGGATCAGAGCGCGAAAGCTCGTTGCCCTCGGACTGCACCTGTATTTTCCGCGCGGGCGAAAGGTCCAATGGCGGGTGCTGTTTGTTATATACCTTGGAGCGGTCACTATTCTCTATGCATGGTTCTTGGTGGTTTTTGCAATAGAGCTTCTTGCGCATCCGAATCAAAAGTCTACGCACTTGGTCCTTAGCTCGAAACCATGCACGCGTGCCTGCATGGGTTGCTCGCACACGATCAAGCTTGCCGCGTGGCCGGGAGAAAGCTTCTCCAGCATGTGCGCCACTAGTGGACGTGAGTCCCTCCAGATTGGCGAACGGCTCATTTTTGAAGGGAGAGCCTCTCCTCGCGCGATCTACGTGGCGGAGCTAGCGCGTGGCGGCTAACCCCTCCATCGAGCGGACGTTCCAAAGGCCGCTTCGCGCCCCTTGGAACGCCGCTCATGTCGAACGTTAGGGTACACGCGCATGCTCGCCATTCGTCTCCGAGACGCTAGCCCAGCCGTCACCGCAGCGTGGGAGATCGCATTCGCTGATGCCCACGACGTCGATGTCTGTTGCGGCGAAATCTTCGAGGCCACAGCGGACGCAATCGTTAGCCCGGCTAACAGCTTCGGCTACATGGATGGTGGCATCGACCTTGTGTACTCGAGATTCTTTGGCTGGGACCTTCAGTCACGCCTCCAAGCGCTCCTATTGGAGCAACACTTCGGCGAACTTCCCGTGGGCCAGGCTGTCATCGTTCCAACGGAGAATCCGACCATCCCGTTCTTGGTGAGCGCGCCGACTATGCGCGTACCCGCGAGCATCGGCCGAACGCCCAACGTCTACCTCGCATTCAGGGCTGCGCTCACGGCCGTAGTCAGGCACAACGACAGCGGTACTTTGCCAATCGCGTCGCTGCTTGTACCCGGGCTGGGCACGGGTGTCGGTGAAATGCCTCCCGAGCGTGCTGCGCGGCAAATGCGACACGCTTACAACGCAATCATCCAAGGCCACGGCTTGAGGAGTCGAAACTTCGGCGCAATATGGGGCGAACACCAAGAGTTGCTTGCATGAGGGTGTCCCCTAACCCCCCTCAATCGAGCGGACGTCCTTCGGCAGGCTTCGCCTGCCTACGGCCGCCGCTCATGTCGAACGTTAGGCCTCACGTTCGCACTTCAACCCAGGGAGACGATGATGGAGTCACAGATCATGGTTGCCGTCATTGCTGCAGCGTCTGCGTTCCTCGGCGGCCTTGTGGCCACATTCGCAAACTTGTTCATTCCGCGAAGACAGCTTTCTAGGAGCGGTGGGCGACTCCTGACCGATCTGCAAATCCTCAAGAAGGCACGCGCAGTTGAGTTAGATCCCACCCTACTAACGGCGATCCAAGGCTATGTGCGGCAACGAGTGGAATGGCACACGCACACTCCTATCGGCGACTAATTCCGCAGACGGCAGCAGGGCTTGGTACTGCGTTCACCGCGGCGCCGCGGAGTGCCTCACGCATGTGCATAACTCGGGAGCTTCCAATGCCGATGCTTAGCGGCCGTCGAGTGAGGCCTAACCTTTCGCTCGAGCCGACCCGCTACGGCAGGGGCCGCTTGGGCGCTCGAGGTCATCGTGGTCATTGTCATTCCGGCGCCAAGCGGCCACTGCCTCGGCGGGCGTCTCAGCTCGAACGTAGGCGTCCTATCAACCACTATCGCGTGCCGGCGTGAGTAAACGCGAAGTCCGTGTGGCGCTCCTTGGGGATCGTCTACCGATCCAGCGGATGCTTGAGCTTTATCAGCACGACCTGTCGGACATCTGGGATCAGGATCTCGACTATCACGGTGAGTACGGCTATGCGCTCGACCGCTACTGGGACACAGAAGGCTTCCATCCCTTTGTCGCCATTGTCGATGGTAAGTACGCGGGCTTCGCTCTCGCCAATCAAGCAGTTCGCGTCGGAACGAACGGCTACTGGATGGACCAGTTCTTCGTCCTCAAGAAGTACAGGCACCAAGGCGTCGGCCAGTTTCTTGCGCACTCGGTGTTCGCCGCCTTGCGCGGCCGCTGGGAGGTAGGTGAAATGCCTGAGAACCGTCCAGCCCAAGCGTTCTGGCGCCAGGTCATCAGCAAGTACACAGGCGGTCGCTTCAGGGAGCACGAGGTACGTGCTGGCCGGTGGCAAGGAGTCATTCAGGTCTTCGAGAGCAGTGCTGAGCAATGACGCCTAACCCCTCCATCGAGCGGACGTCCTCCGGCAGGCTTCGCCTGCCTACGGCCGCCGCTCACGTCGAACGTTAGGCCGCATGAACCAGATTCCAGTCCTCAGCTGTCGTGAAGTCTCGGAAATGGAGGACATTGCCGCACTTACCGTGCTGATTCGCTCCGCATATGCTCCGCATGCCGCAAGCGGGCTTCGGTACTGGGCTACGCATCAGTCTGCCGAGGACACAGCGAAGCGCCTCGCGTCGGGTCATGGTTTCGTCGCCGAACTCAACGGAGTGGTCGTTGCGACCGTTACGCTCAGGCAGCCAGAACCGGAATCCAAAGTCCCACTTTTGAGAGAAGCTGCCACTTGGTCATTCGGTCAGTTCGCCGTCGCACCTGAGCACAAGGGTAGAGGCTTCGGGAAGCAAATTCATGACTTCGCGCTTCTCTACGCCGCAAAGCACGGCTGTAAGAAGATGGCCTTGCATACGGCACAACCAGCCACGGCCCTCATCGCCATGTATCGATCCTGGGGCTATGAGCTGGCCGGCACTTGCGACTGGCGGCCTCACACAAATTTCGTCAGCGTGCTCATGTCAAAGCCCGTCACAGCACCTCAGCCCAATGCGGCCTGACCCTTCCATCGAGAGGACTCATGTCAAACGTTAGGCCCGTCGTGACCGTTGATGTCGCCGCGCTGACCGCCGCGCTTCGAGCGATGGGCTCTAGCCGTCCCAACGCCGAGAGCCGAGCACGGCTCGAAGGCGCCCTTTCTTCCAAGTGGGATGGTGTGCGTGTGGTTGCCGCGCAGTCTCTTTGCCGCTGGGGCGATGCCGAGGCGATAGCCGCCGTTCGCAAGGCTCTTTGGGAGTTGTCCGCGAAGCCAATCCGTTGGTCGGCAACCGGTGCACTGGCTCAGGCACTTCGGCCCCGGTTGCAGTCCAACGAGCTCGATTGGGTGGTTGCACTCTTTCTTCGTCAGGCGCACCGCGACAATCTCTTCGCTATCGCCGTGCTTTTCGAGGCGTTTGATGCGAAAGCTGTGGCTAGTCGGTTGCAGGAGGAACTTGCTTCGGTTGCCGGCGCAGAGCACCGTCGTCAGTGCGAGGGCGCAATCTGGCGTGCTAAGTACCGTTACCGCAATGTGGCCTAACCCCTCCATCGAGCGGACGTCCTCCGGCAGGCTGCGACTGCCTGGGGACGCCGCTCATGTCGAACGTTAGGCGCCTGGAGAATTTGCGATGTCAGAGCCAACGGCACTATTCGGTCTCAAGGAAGCCTTCGAAGTGTTCGTTAAGCACCGCGAGGCCGTCATGTCAATGTGGTCGTTCTTTTCGGCCGGCACATTGGCGGTACTCGGGTTCACCATCGGAAGCGACAAAGCAACGCTCACGGTCGATGCCAAGCGCATCGTCCAGCTTGGCTTTTTCGTTTTCGCAGTCGGCAATCTGGCTGCCATCTATGTGTCGCAAGTCGAATTGCGGGCCATAGCCGCAGTCGTGCGACGGTTGGCTGTGGAGCAAAAGCTCTCTGAGTTCGCGGTCATTGAGCCCCTACACCCGTTGCTCCTTGTAGCATTTCACTTGGCAGTCTCCTCGGCCGTCTTGGTCGCAATACACCTAGCTCACACAAGGCGCATGGCACGAATGGCGCCTAACCCTCTCCGTCAAGGGGCGTCTTGCGCTAAAGGGCAAGACGCCCCTTGCGTCGAACGTTAGGCGTCATCGGACGAGGGATATAGCGCGTCACCGCTAGAGCTGCGACTATCACTGGAGTCACTGTGCTAAGGCTGCCCCGCCCTTCCCAATTCCTGTTGCACTCTTCTCCACGAATCTGAGCGCTCAGGCCCGGCTGCGAGCCTCGACGCTCAGGGCTTCAGTCGTTCGGTTCCTCACCAGTCAACCTAAGGAGTCATCGGCAATGAAGCGCGCGCTTTTGGTCGCATGTCTAGTGGTCAAGCTGCTGTACGCCCCTGTTGCGTCGGCCCAGGACGTTCGCACCCAGTGGACACCCACGGAGAAATCTCTGACGGCGCTGCTGAATGAGGGTTGGCGCATCATTTCCCATAGCGAAGCTCACCCGGTGGTCGCGATCAGCAGCCCGACGACCAATCCCGCTATTCAGTCCACGTACTCTTTTCTTCTCATGAAGGAGAGCAAGGTTGTGATTTGCGCGATTTGGGACCCAAAACCCAACAACGCGAGCTCTCGCTGTCGTGCGCTCAACTAGGCTCTCGCCGTTGTTGCTTCAATAGGCTCGGCTAAGTTAAATGACAGGTCAGCGCCGAGTGCTCGGCGCAATGCTTCCTGTCGGCCCGAGCGCGCTCGGGACTCAACCACGATGACGCCTAACCCATGCCGCCCCGGTGAGACCCACCATTCGTCCCCCGGCGGTGTCAGGATCGAGCAGTCTCGGCCGAACCATTGGCGCCGGCACGAACGGGCGGGCGATGAGCTCGCGAACGCGCCCTCAGGGCGCCCGCTGCCGCCAAGCCCAACAGCATCAGGACGTAGGTTTCCGGCTCAGGTACCGCCGCCACGTTCGTTCTGAACAGGAGATCCGCCGGCTCGAAGCCGATGTTTGCGCTTCCGTTGACGAATAGACGGCCCTGTGCATAGCCCGGTGCCAGGCCCGAGCCGAGCAGGTTGCAGCACTCGACGTCAGGTCCCAATCCAACGATCCCGAAGACGAACATCGAGCCCACGCCGAAGAACAGGTTGGCGCTGGAAACGTCGACTGCGAACGTGCCGTCTACCGGCGTCACGACTGTCGTGAAGTCGTTCGCATCGGTCTGCCATCCGCTGCCCGCATTGATGAAGAACAAAAAGGGTTGAACCGGCGTCATGGCGTCGTAGAAGAGATCGATGCTCAGCAGCTGGCCGGCGATGCCGGTTCGTACTTCCTGTTGCCACGTGAAAGCCGGATCGTTGACATTGAACCCTGCACTGAACGTCAGGTTCTGTTGATCGACGACGGCGAGTCCACTCGTGGACAACGCAAGTGCGGCCGCACCGAGCATCCAACGGCCGACCTGCCTGACTCTTCTGCTTCGCATCGTTAGCACTTCAGGTTTTGCCTTCGGCCTGCGCCATGTCGCAGGCTGTCAGGTTACTGGCTGGGATGACGCTTGTCGAAGTTGCGCGCTACCGCTCGTCAAGACGCAAGGGGTCAACACACGTCCGCAAGTTGTCCTGCTGCCGGTAAGTTCGTGCCGCCATCGCCGTGCCGTCATCGCCGTGCCGCCGCAAAGAGAACGGGTTTCGTGTAATGCGTCTGCCCCCAGAGACTTCGACGGTGGTCCGAGGGTTCATCCTAGAGGCGGGCTGGCGGAAACGCCTTACAACCGCCCACCACTAATAAACGGGGAGAGGGACATGAATAGCAGCCATGGTCTTGGCGGCTTGTGGCTGGCCGTGATCGCCGCCGTCCTCACGGGCTGCGGCGGCGGTGGCGGCAGTACGCCGACGCCACCGGTCACGACCACGAACGTCGCGACCCGCGTCGTCGACGGGCCCCTGAGGAATGCGCTGGTCTGTCTGGACAAGAACGTCAACGGTATTTGCGACGCGGGCGAGCCTCAGGCGCGGACCGATGTGTCGGGCAATGCGACGCTCGTCGTGGACAACGCCGACGTTGCCAAATTTCCGATCCTCGCGCTCGTCGGCACCGATGCCGTCGATGCCGTGAACGGCCCGGTGACAACCGCCTATGCGATGTCGGCGCCGGCTGACCAGACGGCACTGATCAGCCCCTTGACCACCCTGGTGCAGCAGACCGTCGCGACGACCGGCGCGACAACCGCCGAGGCGGCGCAAAGCGTCCAGGCTGCGACCGGGATCACCGTTTCACTGTTTCAGGATTACACCGCCGTGGCTGCGCCGACCGACGGCAGCATCGATCCCGGCACCGTGGCTCGGATGGTCGTCGTGACAACGCAGGAGCAGGCGACCGTCGTGGCCGGAGCCCTTGGCACGTCCGCGATCGACGGCAAGGCGATCACTCAGGCAGACATCGACAAGGCAATCCAGAAGAAGGTGCTCGATCTCCTACCGGACATCCTCGCGGCAGTGAGCGATCCGGCAGTGGCCGCCGCATCTGACGCCCAAGCGCGCGAAGCTGCCCTGCTCGCCGCGGCCAACACACTGGTCACGGCACAAGGCCTGACTGCGGCCTCGATGCCCACGATCGTCGCGATCAACACCCAGACCTCTACCACCACGCCGGTCGTCGCTGCCACGCCGGCGCCTTCGATCCAGCTCAATACCTTCAGCTTCACGAGCGCAGGCAACTATTTCGCTCGCTTCCTGACCGGATCGACCGCTGACAACACGCCGGACCCGAGCAACAAGATTCGCTTCATCGACCGTCGCTTCCAGGCGAGCTCCGGCAACGTGGCGGCCTGGAGCACGGGTTCCAACCCGTCGCGCAACGCGGATCTGCATTGGAACGGGAACGCCTGGGTCAACTGTCCGATCAACTTCCCCAATGTCGCCACGGTTCGCGACGCGCACGGCAATAGCGCCTACGACTACTGCGACAAGCGCGAAACCGGCACGAGCAACCGGGCCACGATCGATGTCGGCGGCATGGCGATGTCAGCCGTCTACGCACAGATTCGAGACGCTGGCTATACGAACCTGAACATCGTCACGCCGACAGACCTCGGCACCGCGACGTTCCCCGCGGGTTCGTCGGTCTTCTACCAGACGTCGACACCGCTTACCAACGCCTTGGCCTATTACCCCGGCAGCGGCAATCCGGTCGGCGTGAGCGACGTGGTGAACCTGTACAGCGCCGCTGTCTCTGCCGGCGGCGACGCGACCACTCAGCCGGCCGGCCAGAACTGCAATTCCACAGAGGCGCAGAGCAACGGAACGAGTAGCACGACGCTTGAGTCGATGATCGCGGCGATGAGCGGAACGCCTTGCATTTTCGCACCCGGCAGTTTCGTGTACCAAGGCACGACCTACAGCAGCGGGTCACCCAACGAGTGGTGGGGCAACAGCACGGCGAGCATCGGCACGCTCGGAACGGCGCCGGTGGGCAGCGGCACGGCGCCGGGCTACTACACCACCAACACGAGAATTCGCGTCGCCTTCAAGGGTACGGGCGCCCAACCGGTGACCTACTACGCCTGCAAGGAGCGCTTCAACAATGGCTCGTCACGCAACTGCACCGCGATCGGTACCGGCTCCTACACGATCACGACGCTCGGTGATGCTCGCGTGCTGACCCTCACCAATCCGCCGACGCAGACGGCAACGTTCAACTACAACCGCGTTTTCGTGGAGCGCGGCGGCTTGGTGTACTACGGTTATCAATCCAAGCCAATCGTGACCAACTCGGCGCGACTCAACACCGCGGCGGCGACGGCCTTTCTGACGCAGCTGGGCGTCGCGGTGCCGGACCCCTCGACCCCGCTCGCGCTGACGGCCGGGTCTTACCAGGGCGTCTACGACCTGTTCGGGAACGGCGAGACGACGGGCGGTACGACGGTCTTCATCCAGAGCAACGGGGTGTTCTGCCAGGACCGCACCAGCCTGACGTTCGACACCTGCACCCTGACGTTCACCGATACCGCGACCGGGGCGTTCACCTTCGCCGACACCTCGTCGACCGCGGCCGGGACGATCGTCTTCGCCACGGGGGTCGTCAGCGGCACTTACCATGACCCGACGGCGATCCCGGTCGACGGCACCTTCGCCGGAAGACGGCGTTAGGCGATCGCCCTCGCTCCTGAAAGGGCCCGCGTTAGCGGGCCCTTTTTGTTTCGGCAGCTTCTTCGTGCCGCCGACCCAGGGTGTTGACGGCGGCCGATAGTGACATCAACTGCGCGCCTCAGGGCGGCCAGAAGCAGCCGTGGACGCGCGTTTGCTACGGGGGACCTAGGCTCGCCCGCACGCATGTCGATTCATCGTGGCACTGACACGCGAGATCGATAGGAGTGCCGTTCAAGTTGCCGCGACGAGGAGGAAAACGCACGGGTCCATAGAGAACCCAAAACTGTCGCTTAGTCAATGACAGCGTCGGCGCGCAGCAATAGCTCTCCCGGGAGCTTGAGGCCGAGGGCGCGCGCGGTGCGTCGGTTGATCACCAACTCGAGGCGGGTGGGCTGCTCGATCGGCAGGTCGGCTGGACGCGAACCGCGCAGGATGCGGTCGACATAACCCGCCAACCGCCCATAGCCTTCGGAGAGACTCGGCCCATAGCAGATCAACCCGCCCTGATCCCCCAGCTCACGGTGCGGGTACATCGCGGGTAGTCGTCGGGCGGCGGCGAAGTCGATGATCCGCTGTCGATGTACGTAGTTCACGCCGTTGTCGCCGATCATGAGGGCATCGGCGTGCTGGCGCACGATCTCGGCGAACGCCGCATCGAAGTCGGCGCCGCTATCAACCGCTGCGAAGGAAAGCACGAGCGTCAGTCTGGACGCGGCGTCGCGCGTTTCGTTGCGCCAAGCAATCTCCCCGGAGGGTTTCTCGAGGATGAAGACGACCCGTGAGACGGTCGGCGCTGCTTCCTTGAGTATCTCGAGCCGCTTGGCGTTCAGCGATGGGTCCACGAACGACTGGATCCCCGTGAAGTTGCGGTCCGGGCGCGCGAGCGATCCGGCCAGGCCGCCCCCGATGGCGTCGTCGACTATTCCGACGATCGGAACCGATCGGGTCACGAGCAATGCCTGCTCCAGGGCATTGGTCACGATGATGTCGGCACCGGCAGCGACGACCTCACGCATGATCCCGGGCAAGCGCTCGGAATGTCCTTCAGCCGAGCGGCGCTCGATTTCGATTTCGATGCCGTCGCGATACCCCAGGTCATTCAACCTACTGACGAAGGTGCGGACCAGCGCATGCGTCGGCTGGGACCCCAGCATGACAGCCACTGGCGAGTCGGTGAAGACGATGGCCACGCGCGCCCGCCGCTGCTTGGCCGCGACTGCGCGTGCCGCGAACGCACTCAGCGTCCCGAATACCAGCCTGCGGCGCGATGTCAAGACAACTCCGGTTCGAGTTCCTGCTGATCGGCGAGGTCAGGCTTGAGCCCGTTCTAGCAGATCAGAAGGCTTCCTCTGGTGCTGGCGGGTCCGTCGTCTACTGGCAGCTCCCTCAGTTCGAAGAAGCCTTCGGTGCGTCGGCACCCCTATACCTCTCAGGAGAAATGTCCGAAGAGGCGGAGGTGGCCAACCATCAGTCCTTGACCACCCCGGGCTGCGCACCTGTAATGGGTGCACCCGTGCGACGAAGATCATCTCCCGAGATCCTTTCCAGCACAGTGGGATCCGAAGCTTGGAATTCACGTGACTTGAAGTCGCGGC
>JADMIO011000805.1_pt1 | contig 20910 bp, 13 predicted proteins | sample 8958161 | NCBI WGS metagenome assembly JADMIO01 (sample SAMN16585339, study PRJNA669376) | soil metagenome | isolation source: Crop rotation soil | place: USA: Cullars Rotation, Alabama | collected 2011 | reverse complement strand
CGCATCCAGGATTTTCCGGTTCAATTCCTGCGCCGCATCCACGAATTTCTCGGAAACGGGCAGAATCCGGATTTGTTGCGGGTTGATCCAGAGGGGCAAATCCCCGCCGAAGTTCTCTATCAGGATAGCAATAAAGCGTTCCAGGGACCCGAAAACGGCCCGATGCAGCATGACCGGGGCGAGTTTCGAGCCGTCCGAGGCGACATATTCGCCGCCCAGGCGCTCGGCGGTGTTGAAATCGACCTGGATGGTCCCGCATTGCCAGTGGCGGCCCAGGGAGTCTTTCAGGGTGAATTCGAGTTTGGGACCATAGAACGCCCCCTCCCCCGGATTCATCACATAGGCGAGGCCGGCCTTTTGGCAGGCTTCCTTGAGGGCCGCTTCCGACTTGTCCCACACTTCATCGCCGCCCACGCGCTTTTCGGGGCGATCGGCGAGCTTGACGATGATGTCGGTGAAACCGAAGTCGGTATAGACATCCTGGAGCAGACGGCAGAAATCCGCCACCTCGTCCGCGATCTGTTCCACCGTGCAGAAGATGTGCGCATCGTCCTGGGTGAATCCGCGCACGCGCATCAGTCCGTGCATGACGCCCGCGAGCTCATTGCGATGGCACTTGCCGAACTCGGCCATGCGGATGGGCAGGTCGCGGAAGGATTTGATCCCCTGCTTGAAAATCTCCACGTGGCAAGGGCAGTTCATCGGCTTGATCGCGAACTCGCGGTTCTCGCTCTCCGTGAAGAACATGTTGTGGGAATAGTTGGCCACGTGCCCGGACTTGACGAACAGGCTCTTGTCCACCACTTCGGGCGTGCGCACTTCCTGGTAGCCCCGGCGCGACAGCTTGGCGCGGATGTATTCCATCAGGTTGGTATAGAGGCGCCAGCCGCGGGCGTGCCAGAACACCATGCCCGGCGAGCCTTCCTCGAGATGGAAATAGTCCAGCTCCTTGCCCACCTTGCGATGGTCGCGCTTCTTGGCCTCTTCCAACTGGAACAGGTGCTTCTCCAGCTCATCCTTGGTCAGGAAGGCGGTGGCGTAGATGCGCTGCAGCATGGGGCGCTTCTCGTCCCCGCGCCAATAGGCGCCGGCCACGGAGAGCAGCTTGAAATGCTGGAGCTTGCCGGTATTGGGAACGTGCGGGCCGCGGCAGAGATCCGAAAAGGGCCCCTGCTTGTAGAAACTCACCGAGTCGTCCGTCCACTCTTCCATCATTTCGACCTTGTACGGCTCGCGATGCGCCGGGTCCTTGAAATAGGCGATGGCATCCATACGGGTCATTTCGGAGCGCTCGACCGGCAACTCCTTTTTCGCCAACTCCTTCATCTTCTCTTCGATGGCCGGAAAGTCATCGGGGCTGAACTTATGCGGGGAGTCGAAATCGTAATAGAAGCCGGAATCGATGACGGGACCGATGGTCAACAGGGTTCCCGGGAAAAGCTCGGTCACGGCCATGGCCATGAGATGGGCCGTGGAATGGCGGACGATTTCCAGGGCTTCCGGATTTTGGGAAGTGAGTACGCGGAGTTCGCCATCCTCGTTCACGGTGCGGGACAGGTCCAGCTGCTTGCCGTTATAAATGGCGGCCAGGGCGCTTTTGGCCAGGCCGGGGCCGATTTTCTTGACGACGTCGAGTAGGGTGCTGCCGGATTCCACCTCGAGGACGGAACCGTTGGGCAGGGTGACTTTCAAGATGGACAAGCGGAACTCCGGTGAAATGCTGGAAAATTAGAAATTTGCGGGCGGAAGCGTCATTCCGGGGCCTGGCGGAAAACCGGTGTGTTCCCATCAGTGAACGCCTTTGAAGTCGGAGCGGATCAAAACCCGGGTCTATTTTAAGTAATTTTCAACCCGCGGAGCCTGCGCCGTAAGGCGTGGAACAATCCAGGGAGTTCGCGCATCCAAATCTCAAGTGCGGTATTTATCGATTGCCGAGGGGCGGGTTTCCACCGGCTGCGGCGTCTGTTCGGGCGATTCTTCGCCCAGTTCTCCGTGGGTCCGGACGAATCCGGATCGATTGGGGCGGACGCTCCGGTTTCCGTGGGCACCAGGTCCGCGGCGGGAAAGCATGCGCCCATCGGACAGGCTTCGCTTGGAGAGCTTTATCGCAAGTACAGTCCCTCCCTGTATTGGGTATGCATGAAGTACGTCAAGAACAAGGAAGACGCCGAAGACATGGTCAACCAAGTCTTCGTCAAGGTCCATCGGAATCTCGATGGATTCAAGGGACAGAGCGGCATCTATACCTGGATGTACCGCATCGCCGTGAACGAATGCATCCAGATGTTCCGCAAGCGCAAGTTCGAAGTGGACGGCGATTCCTTCCCGGATCTGAACGACATGCTCCATACCTCGCCGGAAAAGGAGATGGACGCGAAGCTGCTCATCGATCGCATCACCGCGGATGAAGATCCGGAAACGGTGGAAATCATCTTTCTGCTGCACCTCGAAGGCCTGACCCAGGAGGAGGTGGCGGAAAAGCTCGGCATCTCCCGGACCACGGTGAACCGCAAGGTGAACGCCTTCAAGGCGCGCATGGAGAAATTCCGGTGAAGCCCTTGGAACCCATGTCCGGACACCGGGCCGGACCACATCCTTCCCGCCTGGCCATGGCCCGGATGCTCGCCGGCGATCTCGATCCGTCGGAGAAGGCCGCGTTCGAAGGCCACCTGGCCGCGTGCCAGGCCTGCGCGAACCGTTACCGCGAGTCCGTCGCGACCGCGGAAGGCTTCGCCGCGAAATACCCGACCCCGGAATACCTGGCCGGCACCCGGCGCGCCAAACGCAATCCGGCCCCGGCTTCGCCCTCGGTATGGGAACGCGTGTTGGGCTACGTCGGCGGCGCGCGCGGCCTGCGACCCGCCTTCGCCGCATTGGCCATCCTGATCGCGGCCGGCGTCCTGTACCGCATGCCTTCCCGAAAGGCCGCATCGGACGATCTCACCGCTAAGGGCGGCTCCGCCTTCTATCTCTTCCTGAACGGCAAGCAGGTGCTGCGGGACACGGTGTTCTGCAAGCCATCCGACACGTTGCAATTGGGCATCACCAGCACGGAACCCGTGCACTTCGCGGTTTTATACCGCGACGATGGCGGGATGGTGCGCGCCTACATGAAGGCCGGCGGCGGGAAATACCGGCGCATCGGCAACCCTAAAGGCGAGAACCTTCCCAACAGTCTGGTGCTCGACCGGGGCTGGACCCGGGAACAACTCTACTGCATCTGGTCCAACGCGCCCATCGATCCGGCGGCGGCCGAAGCGTTGGCCACGGATACCCCTCCCGCCAACGACCCGGCCTTGCGGGCGTTGCATGTCCAATCCTTCCTGCTCCTCAACCAGGCCCCATGAGACTCGCCATCCTGCTTGTTCTGGCCGGCTTCCTGCCCAGCCAGGGCATGGTGCGCCTGGCCATCCTCATCGGGAACAACCACGGGCTCGAGGACGAAAAGCCCCTGCAATACGCGACCCAGGATGCGCGCCAGGTCCACACGGCCCTGACGCAACTGGGCGGAATCGACAAGGGACAGGATTACCTGCTTCTGGATCCGGAAGTGCCCGAGGTGATGGCCGCGTTCGCGGACGCCAAGCGGAAAATCATCGCGTTTCGCAAGGCCAACAAGCAGGTGCAGTTGCTCATCTACTACAGCGGCCACGGCAGCGACGACGCCCTGCACGTCAACGGTCGCAAACTTCCCCTGGCGGACATCCGGGATTTCTTCCGCGAGATGGAAGCTGATCTGAAAATCCTGATCGCGGACGCCTGTTTCAGCGGCTCGCTGATTTCGCCCAAGGGAGGCAGCCTGGCCGAGTCCGTGCCCGTTGTCTACCAGGATGAGCTGAAGGTGAACGGTTCCGCAATCCTCACTTCCAGTTCGGCCGGGGAACTCTCGCAGGAATCCCAGGAACTGCGCGGCTCCCTGTTCACCCATTACTTCCTGTCCGCCCTGCGCGGCGCCGGCGACGCGGACCGGGACGGGTCCGTGACGCTCTGGGAAGCCTACAACCACACCTTGTCCGGGATGCGGCGCAAGCTGGCCAGCTACAAGAACGTGGCGCAGAACCCCGGATTCGAAATGAACCTGCACGGTTCGGAAAACGTCATCCTCACGCGCGTGAACCTGGGCCAGGCCTTTCTGACCCTGAAGAACGTGGCGGAGGGGCGCTACCAGGTGGTCGAGGCCGTCAATTCCATGCCGGTGGCGGAAGTGACCATATCGGACCCGGAAGGCGTCACCCTCGCGCTGTCGAAAGGGCCCTACCTGGTCTACGGCCAAGGCGGCAAGCACGGACTGTCCGGATTCGCGGACCTGCGCAAATCCCGGACCGTGGTGCTGGGAGCATCGGATTTCAAGCCGATGGGAACCACGGCCATGAATTCGAAAGGCGCCTTCGGCGGCGGAACGGACTGGGCGGACACCCGCACGCCGTTCCGGATCCGGCTGCACCCGCGCTATTACCCTTCCTTTCCGGGCCGCAACGCGGAAGCGCTGGCGATGGACTTTTCCATGCAGGTCGATTGGCGGCTTTGGTCGGCGTCGGCGTCTTTCGGATACCTGATGCCCTATCGCGAAGGGGAGGGCACTTCCAAATCCGAACAGGACGGTAAAGGAATCTCCGTGGAAATCCTCCATAACATTCCGGTTACCCGTCGGTTTTCGGCCTTCTTCGGACCCAGGCTGGAAGGCTGGTCCGTGGGCCAGCGGCATGGAGGATACGATTTCGGGGATGCGCGGATTGCGGGAACCTATGCCACCGCGGGAATCGAAGCGATGCTCCCGAAAGGCCTCTCCGCCGCCCTCTCAGCCGGTCCGGGCGCGTTCTGGAGCTATGGCGTGGGCGGCAGCCTGAACCGTGACTTCGCGGTGCCCATCTGCCTGAGCCTGGGAGTCGGATTTTGAGCGCCGACGCCCCGGTGCGGCGCGCGCCCGCTCCGCGGACGTTACGCCGGAGCGTTCTGGCGTCCCTGGCCGCCTTCGCCCTGGCTTGCCTGGGCGTTTCCTGCCTCAAGGACAATCCCGTCATCCCGTCCAATATCATCTTCGATCCCAATGTTCCGGGTCTATGGGACTCCATCGGATCGGGGGTCAGGAAGGTCCAGGTCAAATTGTATGACGTGTCCGATTCGTCCCGTCCCCTGACGACCTGGGACTTGCCCGCCGGACCTTCGGTCAGGATGAAGGGATATCCCCTGCAAGGGGGACAGATCGTGACGCTGGAGATCCTGGGAGAGGATTCGAACGGATACCTCTGTTTTCACAAGACCTACTTCGCCTCCAACCGGACCTGGTCGCCGACCTGGAATGTCTGCCCCGAGGACGGGAAGCCGTTCTTCAAATCGGAGACCGGCCAGGCCATCCGGATCTCCATCCATGATTCCGTTCCTTTCATCGCGCGGATCCTGGCCCGGGGAAAGCGTCTCACCACTTCGTGGACGTTCAGCGATCCCGGCCCCCCCTTGGACACGGCGCAAACCGTCACGGACCTGGACAAGGTGAAAGACCGGGACTCGACGGGGGCGTACAAGCTCGTCGTCAAGACCACCTGGCACAGGTTCGACACCCCCGGTCCCTATACGGGGACTCTGAGCGCCAGCGTCGATGACGGCAGGGTCGAAAAGCTGGTCTATACGATAACGGTTCTGGCGAGGCCTCCGGTCGTCGAGATCCTTTCTCCCAAGGAAGGCGCCCTCACCAACCGCGACAGCATCGACGTGGATTGGGTCGTGGACGGAACGCCGCAGCAGACCCTCACCCGCGAGTTACTCGGGACCACGGACGGCCTCATAACCATCTCCCGGATCGCCGAGCAGGGCGGTTTGGCGGATACGGCCTGGGTCCACGTGATCCGCGATACCAAGGCGCCCAATCCGCCCTTGGTCAACGGCCCCTCTCCCACCCCCGTCCAACCGAGGTGGACCTGGGCCTCCGGCGGCGGCGGATCGGGCGATTTCCAAATCAAGGTCGGGGACGGGGATTTCTCCAGCGGCGCCAAGGATACCCGGGACAGCAATTTCACCTTGCAGGGCGTGGCTATTTCAGGCCAGGACTATACGCTCTTCGTCCGGGAGGCGGATTCGGCCGGGAACTGGTCCCAGCCCGGCCAGTTGAAAGTCGCCTTCGACGCGACCAGGCCCAGCATCGCCATCGTGGTTCCGCAGGCGTCGGGAACCGTTTACACGTCGTCCGCGAGCGTCGCGCTTTCGGGCAGGGCCTTCGGGCCCAATCCCATCGTCAAGGTATTCTACACGGGCGGAAGCCTTACGGGCGAAGCGATCTACGCGACGGGGGCCTGGAGCATCGCCAGCCTTCCCTTGGCGGAAGGCGCGCCGCTGACCCTCTCCATCACCGCCCAGGACGCGATTGGGAACAAAAGCGCGGAGGCCACGGTCATCATCCATCGGGACAACACGCCGCCCGCCCCGCCCGTCGTCACGGACAAGCCCACGACCCCGACGCGTAACGCCAAGGGAACCTGGACGTGGAACGCCGGCGCCGACAACGCGGACGGCAGCGGTTTGAACGGCAAGTACCGCTATAGCCTCAACGGCGGCGCCTGGACGGAAACGGCTTCCAACTTCGCCGCCAATCTGTCCCTTCTGGAAGGAACCAACGTGTTCAGCCTGCAGGAGCAGGACAAGGCCATGAACTGGTCGGTCCCCCTGCAATCCCAGGTCAAGTTCGACACCACCGGCCCGGTCCTGGCCATCACCAGCCATGGCTCCAACCCCATCAACCTGAACGCCTCCCGCATTACCTTGCAGGGTTCCGTCAGCGACGCGGGGACGGACGTGGCGTCGGTCGGCGTTTCCGGACATGCCACCGGATCGGGCTCCGCGACAATCACCGGCGCTACCTGGAAAACCGCGGAACTGACGCTCAAGCAGGGCGCCAACCCACTGACCGTCACGGCCGTCGATCTGATCGGAAACACGGCCACGCTGAACCTGACGGTGAACGTGAACGTGAACGCCCCCGCCGTGAACATCACCTGGCCGCCGGCCGAATATGCGACCAACAAGGACACCTTGTCCCTCAGGTATACCGTCGACAACGGCGCCGAAACCTCCTCCGCGCCGTTCAACCTGGCGGAGGGTCCCAACACCCTCATCGCCGATTCCCCGGAGAACGAGTTCGGGGTGAAGGGTACCGCATCGGTTACGGTCATCCGGGATCCCACGCCTCCCAACGCGCCGACCGTGACGGTGTCCCAGCCCCAAACCAACGGCAACCCCATATGGAACTGGGTATCCAACGGAGACAACGCCGGCGGCTCCGGAACGGCTGGCGTGGCCTTGCCGTACCGCCATCAATTGAACGGCGCGGGAGCCTTCACTTCCACGGCCTCGACCACCTTCGCTCTCGTGGGCGCCCCGGAAGGGGTCTATTCCCTATCGGTGCAGCAGCAGGACAAGGCAGGGAATTGGTCCGCCTTGGGCTCCGCCACGGTCACGGTGGACAGGACGCCGCCGGCCGTGTCGGTGTTCTCCCCCGCCGCCGGCCTGGTGACGAGCGATAGCGGCGTTTTCCTGGTCTGCAAGGTCGCAGGCGTCAATCAACCTTCCAAAAGCAAGCTTCTCGTGGACGGCCCCAATACGCTCACCTGCCAGGCCGCGGACTCGGCCGGTAACATGGGCAGCGCATCCGTGACCGTCTACGGCGCCTCCAAGGCCATCTTCGTCAACGACAATGCCAACCCCGGCGACGGTAGGTCCTGGACCACGCCCTTCAACAGCATCTCCGCGGCCATGAGCGCCTGGAAGTCCGGCAAGGAGATCTGGGTGGCGGCCGGCAATTACGGTGCGCCGAACGGTAACGGGTACGAACCCGCGGCGGGCATGGCCATTTACGGCGGTTTCCCCGATAACGGCTCGGCCTACACCCCTGGGATGCGCGCCTTCGCCGCGGCCGACACGTCCATGATCGATGGCTATTTCGGGAGCCTCTTCACCGTCGCCGGCGTTTCGACGTCCAACCGCAAGGCGAACGTGATTCTCGACGGATTCAAACTGCATTACTCAAGCATTGAGTACGCCGGCCATGCTCTGAGCCTGAAATACACCACGAACGTTACCGTGCGAAACACCCGGTTCGTCCACTATCAGGGAGCAGGCATCCCGATTTCCGCGACCGACGGCGGCTTCACGGCGGAAAACTGCGCGTTCACCGGCCATAGCTTCGATGCCCCGATGGTGAACGGCGGAGGCTCCAGCGCCTCATTCACCCACTGCGAATTCTCGGGCAACGGCTTTTCCGCGTCCAATACGGTGCTGGTGGACGTTTCCGGCTGGGCCTCGGCGACCTTTTCGAACACCTTGTTCCTGGATCCCATGGTGGATTCCTCTCCGGGCAGCGGCAACCATTACATCCGTTACACCGACGCAACGGGAACGCTCAACGTCACGGGTTGCACGTTCAAGACCGGGAATCCCCCGGCCATCGATGTGCCGGCCGGCACCAAAGGCATCCGGACCCTCAATTCCTTCCCTCCATAACGGGGGATTCCGCAACATTTTCCGCCACAATCCGTAAGGCTCGTGCATCCAATCCGAAACCCCGGTGGAACCCGGCAGGTTTCCGGAATGCCGGGGGGGGTCAATCCGCCGGCGGATCCGGTTCCCCGAGGGAAAGGATGAACATGGACTTCGCATCGCATCTTTCCCGGCATCGGATAGCCGGCTTCCTGGCCGGCGGACTGGATCTATCGGAAAGCCGGGAAACGGAAATGCACGTATACCGGTGCGCCCATTGCACCAAGCGCCTGGAAAGCGCCCGTATCCGGTCCCTGGCCTTCGCGCGGGAATTCCCGGACCTGGAAACCCTGGCCGCGCGGGTCGCGCGAGGCAAACGCGCCCAAGCGGAAGCCATCGGCCCAAGCCGCCCGCCCCTGCGACCGCTCCGGCACCTAGGCCGGGAACTCCTTGACTGGAGCCGCGGCGTACTGGATGCCGCGGAGGGCGCATTCCGGCGTCGCCCGGGATTCGCTAGCCTGGTATTTTTGGGGGCCGTTGGGCTGCTGCTCGCAGCGCGGATGAACGGCGGCCCTGCCGCCGCGGCGGCCGAAGCCGGATCCGCCACCGAACCGGCCTATTCATCCAAAGGCTCGGCCGGGTTCTACCTGTTCCGCAATGGCCGGCAGATCGCGGAGAGCACCTTGCTCTGCAAGCCGTCGGATACCCTGCAATTGGGGATAACCAGTCCGCAACCGGTCCACTACGCGCTGCTGTACAAGGATGACGAAGGCGAAATCGGACTGTATCTCAGCGATGCGGGCAAGGACGAACCGTTGGGAAAGCCTTCCGGGCAGAACCTTTCCAAAAGCCTGATCCTGGATCAGGGGTGGCATCGCGAAATCCTCTTTTGCGTCTGGTCGAAAACGCCCTTTACCCTCGAAGAGGCCAAGTCCGTGGCCCTGGCGTCGCTGGACCTGGACTTCAATGCCAAGGGCGGTCCCGCCGGAAAAGCGCTACATTTGCAAACATATGTCCTGATGGAAACCAATCCATGAAGCCAACCCCGGGCCGACCGCTCTTATCCATCATCGGGCTTTCCCTCGCCCTGCTTGCCGCCCCGGCCCTTTCCATGGTGCGCATGGCCGTCATCATCGGCAACAACACCGGCCTGGAAGACGACAAGCCCCTGCAATACGCCACCCGGGACGCGGACCAGGTGCATTCCGCCATGATCCAGCTTGGGGGCGTGGACAAGGGTTGCGATTACCTGCTGCTGGAACCGGATGTGGCCAAGGTGATGCCCATTTTCGAGGACGCCCGCAGGCGCATCCTCGCCTTGCGCGGCGAAGGCCAGAAGGTACAGTTGCTCATCTACTATTCCGGTCACGGCAGCGAAGAGGCCCTGCACCTGAAAGGGGTCAAGCTTCCCCTCTCCCGCATCAAGGAGTTCTTCAACGGGATGGAAGCGGATCTCAAGATCCTGATCGCCGACGCATGCTTCAGCGGTTCCCTGATCCAACCCAAGGGAGCCCGCCTGATCGATCCCGTCCCGGTCAAATACCGGGACGATCTCAAGGTGAACGGCTCGGCCATCCTCACCTCCAGTTCCGCGGGCGAGTTCTCGCAGGAATCCAAGGACCTGCAGGGCTCCCTGTTCACGCATTATTTCCTGACCGCCATCCGAGGCGCCGGGGATGCGGATCATGACGGAGCGGTATCGCTCTGGGAAGCCTACAATTACACCCAGGCGGGACTGCGGCAGCGGCTGGCCTCGGTCAACAACGTCAGCCAAAACCCCGAATTCGACATGGACCTGCGCGGTTCGCAGAACGTGGTCCTCACCCGGCTGAACCTGGGCCAGGCCTTCCTGGCGTTCAAGGGAGTTCCCGAGGGCCGTTACCGGATCCTGGAAACCGTCAGCGCCGTGCAGGTGGCCGAAGTCAGCGTCGCCGATTCGGAAGGCGTCCTGTTGGCGCTTCCCAGGGGATCCTACATGGTCTTCCGCGGCGCCGGAGACAAGGGGAGCGCGGGCTTCGCCGACCTCCGCAAAATGAAAACCATAGAGTTGAAAGCGGCCGATTTTTCCGCCGTGCCCGCGAGCGCTTTGACCGCCAAGGGAATGGCCGAATATGCCCGCCCGAACTGGTCGAGCCATGGAGACTGGCAATTCGCCCTCGCCCCGCGCTATTACGCATCGTTCCCCGGCCGCGATGGACCCGGCGCCGCGTTGGATTTCGCCTTGCAGTCCAATTTCGGGCGCTGGGGGTTTTCCGCCGCCTTCGACTACCTGTTCCCCGTTTCGGACGCGTCCCCTACCGGCCGCTTCGAGCAGACCGGCTTCGGCTTCTCGGGAGAAGCCCGGCTTCATTGGGGCGCCTACCGCGCGGGAAGCTTTTACAGCGGGCCCCGGATCGAAGCTTGGTCCCTGGGACAGGTATATGACGGCACCGATCTCGGCCGGGGAAACCTGATCGGATCCTTCGCCGTCTTGGGCATGGAACGGCGCATCGTGCGCGCGCTCGCCTTTTCCCTGGGCCTGGAACCCGGCGTGTTCTGGAGCTTCGACGCGAAGGGCGAGGTACGCAGGGACTTCGCCGCTCCGGTTTCCCTCTCGTTCCGGTACGGATTCTGAAAATGCCGCCGGGATTGCGAATGCCGTCCTTGGCGCTTTTGCGGCGCAGCCCCTTGTGGGCCGTGGCGGTGGCCAAACTGCTTTCCGGTTGCCTGAACAACAGCCCCGTCGTCGGGTCCTCCGAAATCACCGATGCCAACGCCTTCTATTCGAGGGATTCCGTACCTGCGAAGGTGGATTCCATCGGTATCGATCTGATCGATGCCGGCGATACCTCGCGCGTTCTGCCGCTCTGGTCCGGACGCACCGGGGATATGGGAAAGCTTCCGGTCCATATCGGAGGCAAGGGCGAGGAGTTCCTCGTCATCGTGCGGGGATTCGCGTCCAAGCAACGGCTTTGCTACGTGGAAATCTTCAAGGGCGGCAAATCCCTTTCCCGGACGGAAACCTGCGGATCGCTTCCGCCCGCGAATGCGATCGGGGTGTCCATCGGGTTCGGGAAGGATTCGGCCAAGGTCGTCTCCATCGGCGACATCATCGATTTTTCCGCCACCGTTTCCTCGGCCAATGGCAAACTATTCCGATGCTTCTGGAGCATCGACGGGAATCCGGCCTTACCGGGAGTGCCGTCCATCGCGCCGAACGGCGGGAGGTGCGAAATTGAAATGGATTTTCCGGTAGCGGGATCCTTCCGCGTCCGGCTCAAGGTCCAGGATGACAGCGGCAACGGAGGCGAGGTCGTTCTGCCGGTCGGCGTCCTTGTCGACGCGCCCGTCGCGGATGCGGGTCCCGACACCACGTTGGCCCCGAAAACCCATTTCCACCTGCGCGGCACGGCCCGGGATGCCCTGGGCAAGGTGATCTCGGATTCCTGGTCGGGACCCATCCCGCGCAGATCCCCCGATCCCGCCTATGAATCCTTTTACGTGGCGCCGGACTCGGAAGGCGCTTATCCGATGGTTTACCGTGTCGAGGATGACGACGCCAACGTGACCAAGGATACCGTGATCGTGAACGTATCCTCCCGGGGATACCGCAAAACGGAACTGGCATCCTTGTCCGTCTCCGTGGGGGGTCTCCTTCCGGCCTTCAGCCCCTCCATAATGGAATATGATTTGCGGATCCCGTTCGACGCCGGAAAAATCACCCTCGTGGCGACCGCGGGCCGGTCCGAAGCCATGGTCCGGTTCGATGATGGGGAGGCGGCGGAGGGAAGCGCCGCTGCGACGATCAGTATGACCGAGAACCGGAGAATGGTGAAGGTGCGCATCCGGAACGGGCCGGCCGACTCTACCGAATACCAACTGACCGTGACGAGGCAGGACCGCTCCCGGATGGGCTACGCCTTGGTCAAGAATACCGGCGGAACGCTTTCCCTGATCAGCGGCTACAATTCCCATGGCGCGGCGCCCCAACCCTCCCGTATCGGGACCGGAAGATACCGGATCGTTTTTCCGGGCCTGGGATCCGCCGGCGATTCCCTGGTCAACGTGCAGGTTACCCCCTTCGCGGACAGCCAGGCCGTCTGCTCGGCGGATACGGCGGAAGGCGGGGATTTCGCGATCGAGGTTTCCTGCGCGACGACCACGGGCCGGAAAATCGAGGCCGGATTCTCCGTCACCGCGTCCTGGGCGAGGCCCGAAACCACGGGACAGAACGTCTTCGCGGTTTTCCGGCCTCGCTATTTCAAGGTCGATCCGGCCACGGGAACGCTTCCCGATTGGAACAATCCCTTCGCGCCCCGCTTCAATTCGGCCGGCGGATCGGGGCCCGACCTGGCAGTCCGGCAATACCTGATGGTTGCCGCGACCATGGCCTGGTCCGAGAGCCAGGAGAGCCCTGGCTTCATGGACGTCGCGGTCACCAAACGCGGCGATGTCCCGGGGTTTTGCACGGCCTCCAATCCGTTCAACAGCGGCAAGAACGCTTTCGTACAGGTGAGCTGTTTCGAGGAACGGGAACAACCCGATTCGATTCTCCGGTTCTCCCCCGCACTCCTACCCTTTTCCCTCTCGCTGAACGGCCCTCCCGGGCCTGCCGGCGATTTCGATATGGCCTCCACTTCCGTGAAAACCGATCTCTATCCGGCCAGGACGGAGTCCTTCAGTTCCACGGGCGGAGCGGTCGAATCCGGAGTGTTGGATTCGGTATCGGGCTGGGTTCCGAGGCACCGTCCCGACGGACCCGATACCCTCATCGGCATCCGGGAAAGGGGTCATTACAAGGTGTCGTTCCGGGGTATGGGTGGAAACATGGACCCGATGCGACGGGCGACCGCCATCGTCACGGCGACGTCCGGCGAGGCTCCCGGAACCTGCCAGATCGCTTCCATGGAGAGCGATGCCGATCTCCGCTTCCGGGTCCTCTGCTTCAATGAAAATGGACTCCGCGTGAACTTTCCCTTTCATATCCGGGCCATCCGTTAGATCCAATGGAAAAGGAAACGCAAGCAGCGCGGAAATCGGGCCGGACCTGGCTTAAGGCGTGCCTATGCTCCCTCGCCCTTTCCGCGACCGCCTGCCTGGAGGACCATCCCGTCCTCGACCATTCCAGCGTCCTCGACCCCAGGACCATTCTCGCCAGGGACAGCCTGGTGACCGCGCTCGATTCCGTCCTGATAACCCTGGTCGATGTTGACGATACGAACCACGTGGTTCCGGTCTGGGATGGCCGCCTGGATTCCCTGCACCGCCTGGCCTTGCACCTGGGCGGGGACGGGGAGGAGTTCCGCCTCGAAGTGCGCGGATTCAAGGGGAAACGGCTGTGTTACTCGGAGTCCTACCGGAACGGGAGCCGGACCCTGGTCCGGAACTCGTGCGGAACGGCCAATCAGGATCCGGACGGCCTGCTTTCGCCTTCCATCGACATCGTGTGGGCCAAACCCGAAACCACCTCCGTCGGAGACGGAATCGAGGTCTTCTCGCGTGCGAACGTCCGCCAAGGCAAGTCCTTGAATTTCTACTGGGACTTCACCGGGGACGGCGTGATCGACGTTTCCGATCGCACCGAGCCTCCGTACCTGCTGAACGGAGCCTGGACGTATACCGAAGTCGGCGAAAAAACCATCCGCCTCCGGATCATGGACGATTCCGGCTTCATGGCGGAAAAAACGCTCAAGGTCGTGGTCATCACCGATGCCCCCACGGTGGACGCCGGTCCCGACCTGGTTGTGCCCGCCGATTCCTTCTTCCGGATCGAAGGGCGGGCCGAGGACCGCATGGGATCCATCCTCGCCAAAGGCTGGGCCATGCCTTTCGATTCCATCCCGGACGGCATGGTGACCACCCTGGCCCTGGTCGCCCCTCCGAACGACACCCTCTTGACCTTCATCTACAGCGCCATCGACGATGACGACAACATGTCCTCGGATACCGTGGTGGTGACGGTGAGGCGGAAATGAAAAGGCGGTGGGGATGGCTGGCGGGATGGGCCTTGCTGTCCGGCTGCTACGAGAATTCGCCCGTGGTCCTCCCCGGCAATGTTTTCGATCCCAACGCCGCCTTCGCCCGGGACTCCATCCCGGACCGGGTCGACTCCCTGGGCATCAGCCTCGTCGACGCAGCGGACTCCAACCGGATCATCCCGCTCTGGACGGGCCGTCCGCCGGACCTCGATCGGTTGCCCCTCCATGTGGGCGGGGACGGGGAGGAATTCCTGCTGGTGGTCCGCGGGTACGCTCCGGGCCGGACGCTTTGCTACCGGGAGACGTTCCGCGGCAACCAATCGATAAGCCGGATGGATACCTGCGCCGCGGTCCCGCCCTGGAGCCCCGGGGGACTGCACATCCGGTTCCAGGCCGACTCGGCCGTCGACGCGATCGCCGTTTCCGTCCATGACTCCCTGCATTTCTCCGCGCGGGTTTCCTCGGAAGGCAAGGGCACGCTCCGGTGTTATTGGGACCATAACGGCGACGGCAAATACGACGGGATTCCGGAGCTGCTGCCCTCGGACGGGCTCTGCAAATCCGATTGGGCTTATCCCGTCGCCGGCGACTTCCCGACCCTTCTCAAGCTTGTGGATGCGGAGGGGCATCAGCGCATCGACACGCTCGAAGTGAACGTCCTGGTGGATCCCCCCGTCGCCGATGCGGGAAGGGATACCATGGTCGCGCCGAACACCTTCTTTTCCATGCGGGGAACCGGCAGCGATCGATTCGGCAAGATCGTCTGGTCTTCCTGGACCGGTCCGCTGGTGAAAAGTTTACCGCCCGATCCGAACACCTCCGTGTTCCGGGCGCCGGCGGAAGAGGGCGCTTACCCGATGATTTTCCAGGTCCGGGACGATGATTTCAACACCACGAACGATACGGTTGTCGTGAACGTTTCCGCAAAGGCCTACGCAGGACTCGATTTGGAGTACTTGGCGGGCTCGGAAGGAAAGCTCATTCCCCCTTTCAGCCCCTCGATCACGAACTATGAATTCGTGGTTCCCAACGCCGTGGGCAGGATAACGCTTTCCGCCGCGGCGGGCCGGGACGGATCGACCCTGAGCCTCGATGGCGTGAAAGCTCCGGGGCACGGCGTTTTGAAGACGTTCGATCTGGCCGTGGGCCGGAAGCCGGTGAGGATTTCCGTAACCGATGCCGAGGGAGCCGTTCGGAATTACGACGTGGACCTGATACGCGAAGAGCATTCCCGCATGGGATACGCCTTGGTGGGCAACGACTCCGGGACCCTTTCAATCGCCAGCGGTTACAACTCCCACGGCGCCGCCCCGTCGGCGTACCGGCTAGATCCCGGAAAGTTCCGGGTGACGTTCCCGGGATTGGGGGAAGGAGCGGATTCCCTTGTGAACGTACAAGTGACCCCCTACGGGGCCGTCCAATCGGTTTGCGGTATCGTTGCCTATGGAGGCGGGGATTTCACGATCGATGTTTTCTGCGCTACGCCGCAAGGCGTCGCTTTGGAAACCGGGTTTTCCGTGACCGCCAACTGGGCCAGGCGGGCCTATACCGGCAGAAACGCTTTCGGAATCCTGCAACTCTTTACCTCCAAGGACGATGAGCCGCCGCTGGAGGCTTCCGTACTGCCCGCACCCTACCTCCGGCCCTATAATTCCCATAGCGACTCCGGGACCGCCATTTACAACTTGTACAACGGTGCGTTCGGCTGGGAATTCTACGGCTTCGCATCGGAGGGGTACTCCGGCCCCCTGAACGTTTCGGCGAGCAAAATCGGCGATGTCCCGGGGTTTTGCAAAGCCGAAGTGAATCCGTATTCTTACGATTCCCGTCACGGCCCCTTCAAACCCGTGCCCTCGGGCCCCCCCAAGTACGCCATAACGGCCAAAACCGCGGCCTTTCAGGGTAACACGGACGAGGAGAGGTTCCTGCCCATTTCCCTTTCCCTTTCCCTTTCCCTTTTGGGCCCGCTCGAATCGGGCACCGATTTCGATTTGGCGTTCGCCACCGTGAAACAGTCCTCGAACGACTCTTGGCCCTCGTACTATGACATCTTCGACGAGTTCAATTCGACCGGAGGATCGGTCCAGGGCCGAACCGTGGATACGATGGTCTTCTCCGACACCCTCCAGTTCGTCTTATTCAAACGGACCCAGGACGGCCCGGGAGACACTCTCCGGGTGTCCCGACCGAAGTTGGGGGAGTACCTCATGATCTTCGAGGGGATGGGAAGCCCTGACGGCGGCTCCCGAAGGGGAACCGCTCTCGTAACCCCCGGGATGTTCGATTCCGGAACCTGCCAAATCGCCTCCGTGGAAAGCGAAAAGGACCTCCGGATCCGCGTAAAATGCATGGATCAATCGGGAGATCCCACCTACGTCCCGTTCAGCATCCGGGCGTATCGCTAGCCTGGGTGAAGCCGTTCAAAAGAGGATAATGATGGGATTGAAAGGGAGAAGGGAACCTGGACGATGCAGGACTCGAACCTGCGACCCCTACCATGTCAAGGTAATACTCTAACCAGCTGAGCTAATCGTCCAGATTTCACGAATCCCGGCTGACAAGGCCGGACCCGACAGGGTCGGGGCAGGAAAATTAAATCCGGGGCCCCCATCTGTCAATAGCGGCGTGGCAATCCGGCCCCCTCCACCCCGCTTTTGTAGATTTCCTTCCCTGCCGGGCCCCATGGCCGGCGGATACGAATCGCAATGGCCAGAGCAATATTCATCACCGGCACGGGAACGGACGTAGGCAAGACCGCCCTGAGCCTGGCGGTGGCGCTTTGGGCCCGCCGGCGCGGCCTGCGTGCCGCCTACCATAAACCCGTCCAATGCGGCCTCTTCGCCTTCGGGGATCCTCCCCGGGAAGGCGGGGACGCGGACTGGATCCGCTCCGTTTCGGGAGGGGAAATCCCCTCCCAGGTCACTTACCGGTTACGCATGCCCGCTTCGCCCCACCTGGCGGCGGAACGTGAAGGCGCGACCCTGGATCCGGGTCGCATCCGCGCGGATTTGGAATCCCTCCTGGCCGCCAACGACCTGGTCGTGATGGAAGGAGCGGGGGGCGCGGCGGTACCGATGGATCGGCAAGGGGCCACCCTGGCGGCCTTGGCGGCGGAGCTGTCCCTTCCCTGCCTCATCGCCTGCGCGCCCGGGCTGGGAACCCTGCATCATACCCTGAGCACCGTCGCCTATCTCAAAACCCTGTCCGCCCCGCTGGCCGGCTTCGCCTTCTGCCATCGCGAGGCCGCGGTTCCGGAACTCTGCGAGGACAACCGCGTCACCCTGCAAACCCTGACCGGCCTGCCCTGGTTCGGCTCGCTCCCCTACTCCGCCTCCCTGGCGCGCGGAATCGCGCTCCCGCCGGCGGAGGCGGCCGCCTGGTTCGCCCCCCTTTCCGCATCCATGGAGGCCTGGTGGAATCCGATCCGGCCCTGAACCCCTTCATAGAGCCGCTGCGCACCCTGGAGTCCGAAGACAGGCTCCGGACCCTCTCGGCCCTGGACGGCTTGCCTGGAAAAACCATCCTGCGCGAAGGCCGCCGCTGCCTGAACCTGAGCTCCAACGATTACCTGGGGCTGGCCGGGCATCCCCGGGTGAAACGGGCCGCCGCGGACGCGGCGCTTTCCACCGGGGCCGGCGCCGGTGGGTCGCGCCTGCTGGGAGGCGGGCTGCCCTTGCACGCGGAACTGGAACGGGCCGTGTCCCGGATGAGGCCGTTGGGCAAGGCCCTGCTCTTCAATACCGGATTCATGGCCAACCTCGGCGTCATCCAGGCCCTGGCCCCGCTGCTGGGTCCGGTCTTCAGCGACAAACTGAACCATGCCAGCGTGGCGGAGGCCCTGCGCGCCTCCCCAGGGTCATTCCATCGTTACCGTCACCGGGACATGACCCACCTGGAAACCTTGCTCCAGGCGAACCTGCGGCCCGGAAGCGGGGCCCCGCCGGGCCTCGTGTGCAGCGAAACCCTGTTCAGCATGGACGGGGACTTCGCCCCGGTCCGGGATCTGCTGGCCCTGCAGGCCCGCTACGGCTTCTACCTCTATCTGGACGAAGCGCACTCCACCGGTTGCTATCCGGAGGCGGTGGCGGAGGCCCTGATCGCGGGCGCGGGGCCGGGTCCGGCCTGGGAACGGATCCTGATCATGGGGACCTTCGGAAAGGCCTTCGGCGGCTTCGGCGCCTACGTGGCCGGTCCCGCCTCCGCGATCGATTGGATCGTCAACGCCGCGCGCAGCTTCATTTTCAGCACGGCTTTGCCCCCCGCCGTCCTGGGCGCGGCGCTGGAAGCCCTCCAGGTGGCCGAGGCGGAATCCTGGCGCCGGGAAAAGCTGGCGGACATCGCCGCCTTCGCCCGCGGCCTGTTCCGCGCACGGGGGTTCGACATCGGCGACAGCGAAAGCCATATCGTGCCCGTGATCGCGGGATCGAACCGCGCGGCCGTGCGCCTGTCCACGGCCCTGTTCCACGCGGGTTACCATGTCCCGCCCGTGCGGCACCCCACGGTCCCGGAAGGCCGGGCGCGCCTGCGCATCAACCTTACCTGCGGGATCGAACGCGCCGAAATCACGGCCCTGGCGGATGAAATCTCCGGCGCCCTGGACGAAAGCGCCAATGAGGCCGGGGATGGGTGATCCCGTCCTGTGGTTGGGGGGCTGGGCCTCGGGACTGGCCTGCTGGCGTTCCGGACTGGAATCCCTGTATCCCCGCCGTGAGCATGCCTTCCTGGATTCGCATGCGGTGCTGGAAGAACCGGGGCTGCTCGCCTTGGCGGCCAAGAGCCTGGGACGCAAAGGCACCCTGGCGGCCTGGTCCATGGGCAGCCTGATCCTGCACAAGGCCCTGGCGGAAGGAAGCCTGCGGGCCGAATGCCGCCTGGTCTCCCTCTCCCCCATCTTCAACTTCTGCGCGGAAGGCGGCCCTTGGCCCAAGGCGGCCCTGATCCGCATGGCGAGGCGGCTTCCCAGGGAACGGGAGGCCGTGCTTTCCGAGTTCTGGAACCTGTCCAAGGGAAACTCCCGGGTTACCCCGGGGATGGCGGAAGCCTGGCTGCGGCAATCGGCCGCCTATGCTCCGGCCTCCCTCCTGCAGGGCCTGGAATTCCTGGGCGCCACCGTCATCGACCGATCCGCTCTGCCCGCTTCGGAAAGGCATTTCTTCCTGGCCAGCCCCCAGGATCCGCTGGCCCCCACGCCCCGCGGGGTGTTTCCCGGGAAGGAATGGCACGGATACCCCCGCGGCCATTTGCCATTCCTCGATCATCCGGATCTTCTCGCGCCGCTGCTGGAAGGCTCCCGTCCCGCCCCCCTGCAACCATGACCTTCCACTCCCTGCGGTTCAACCGGGCCGCGCCCACCTACGAGGCGCATGCGCGCATCCAAACGGCGATGGCCGAGACCTTGATCGGCCTGTTCCCGGAAGCGGAAAACGATCGCGTCCGCTCCGGCCGCGTGCTGGAAATGGGCTGCGGCACGGGACTCTTCACCCGCCGCCTCCGCGCGCGCTTTCCGGATGCGCCGCTGACGGCGACCGACGCGGCTCCCCGCATGATCGAAACGGCCCACGCCTCCCTTTCCGGGGAACCGCCCGCCGGGGCGAATGCGCATTCTTCCACGCCCGTCCGGTGGGAGATTTTCGAGGCGTCCGGTGAATCGCCGGTTCCCGCCGCCGTCCGGGACGGCGCCCCATTCGCCTTGGCCGGAAGCAGCGCCCTGGTGCAATGGTTCCCGGAACTCGAACGCCACTTCGCGATGGTCGGCTCCCTGCTCGCTCCCGGGGGCTCTTATCTGGTTTCCGGATTCGCCCGCGATAACTTCCCCGAACTGAACGCCATCCTCAGGGAACCGCCCTTCTCCTATCCGGATTACCCCGGACACACCGCCGCCGGAATCCGCATCGCCGCCGAAGCCGCCGGGCTGGCGGTCGAGTCGTTCCGCGAGGACTCCCTGGCATTTACGCATCCTTCCCCCAAGGACTTCCTCGATTCCATCCGGGGGCTGGGATCCGCCCGCCGTCCGGAAGCGGAAAGCCCGCTGACCCGCTCCCGGCTGCGGCACCTCCTCGCCAGGTATCAGGAACGTTACGCCGGCCCCGGGGGCGTGATCGCGACATGGAAGCCGTGGTACGCCCGGCTCCGCATGCCTTTCTGACTCCCCATTCCCTGCGCATCCCCTTCATCCGGTAACTTTTGCCGCAAATTTGCCGTTGACTTTCCTTCTTCGCGGAAATTATATCCGTTCCACGCTGGACGCGGGGCATCCTCGTCCGTATGCGGGGGAACATTCCGAGGAGGAGAGAATCATGGATAAGTCGAAATGGACTTTGCCGGCCATGGGTCTGGCTTTCGCCCTGGCCGTGGTCGCCGTCGCCGCCGGGAACAGGAAATCCGCCGCCGTGGCGGGCGGGAAGGGCGCGATCGCCCAGGCAGGGACCGCCGGAACCGCATCGGCTTCCCCGGCCGGGGCCGCGAATCCGGCCGTCGCGGCGGCCCG
>JADMIO011216380.1_pt1 | contig 20911 bp, 15 predicted proteins | sample 8958161 | NCBI WGS metagenome assembly JADMIO01 (sample SAMN16585339, study PRJNA669376) | soil metagenome | isolation source: Crop rotation soil | place: USA: Cullars Rotation, Alabama | collected 2011 | reverse complement strand
CAAGCGCGCGCTCCGTCGCATTCGCCGTCGTCCGCATCCACCCGCCGAGTCCCGCGGCGAGCGCGAGAATGCCGATCACAGCCGTGACTGACGCCGTCAGCACGTCGCGGGCAGGCGCCTGCAGCAGCAGGCCCATGCCTTCCCTGCTCAGCGTGAACGCAAACGGAAAGACGAACGCGGGCAGCGTGTACTTCCACGTCAGCATCATCGTCGGCACCGGCTTCGCGCCGGTGATTGCCGCCGCGGCAAACGGCGAGAGCGCCGTCGGCGGACTCACTTCCGACAGGACGGCGTAATAGAAGATGAACATGTGCGCGGCCAGATCCGGGACGCCGACCTTCGTCATCGCCGGCGCAACCATGACTGCCGCGATGATGTAGGACGCGGTCACAGGCACCGCAAGGCCGAGCATCCAGATGGCCAGCGCCGAATAGAACACCGTCAGAAACAGGTGTCCGCCCGCGAGATCGACGATGAGGCCGGAGATCTTCAGGCCCAGTCCCGTCAGCGTGACGGTACCGACGATGATGCCGGCGGTCGCCGTCGTCGAGGCGACGGGCAGCACGCTGCGCGCGCCGGTGTAGAGCGCGCCGAGCAGCCGCCGCGGCCACAGCGCGTTGTCGCGGTCGACGAAGCTGAGCGCCACGGCAATCAGCATCGAGAAGAACACGGCGCGGAAGGGCGACATGCCGAAGAGGAGCATGATGGGGATGCCGACGACGGCGAGAAAGTGGTAGCCGTACCGTTTCGTCAGCGTCCACAGCGGCGGCGTCGCTATCGGCACGGGCCGCGCGCCCGCGCGCCTCGTGTCGGCCTCGATCATCAGGAAAATCGAGAAGAAGTAGAGGAGGGCCGGAATGGCGGCCATTACGATCACCTTGAGATAGGTGATGTGCAGGAACTCCGCGATGATGAACGCCGCGGCGCCGAGCGCCGGGGGACAGATGATGGCGCCGATGCCGGCGGCCGAAAGAATCGCTCCGCCCATGTCGGGCTTGTAGCCCGCGCGCTTGAGCATCGGCCACGCCACGGAGCCGAGCGTCACCGTGTTGGCGACGCCGCTGCCGGATACGGTGCCGAGGAGCAGTCCCGCAACGGTGACCGCTCGCCCCGGCCCCGCGCCGCCGCCGGACTTGCCGACCGCGGCCATCGACCACTCGAGGAAGAACCTGCCCGCGCCCGACGCGCCGAGTACCGCGCCGTAGATCGAGAACAGGATGATGTAGCTGGCCGCGACCTCGAGCGGGACGCCGAAGATCCCCTCGAGCGTCATGTAGATCGTGCCGACGATGCGCGCGAGGTCGTAGCCGCGGTGAGCGATGATGCCGAGGCCGACGAGATCGAGCAGCGGACCGTAGAAGGTGTAGAGGATGAAGACGGTGGCGGTGACCGGCAGCACCCAGCCCGCGGTTCGCCGCGTCGCCTCGAGCACCAGCAGGATGCAGAGGGCGCCGAGGGTCATGTCACGCGTCGTCGGATCGGCGGCGCGGTAGATGAAGTTGTCGAAGTCGAGGAGCGGCCAGGCGAGCGAGAGAACGGCGAGCGCGGCGAGCAGCCAATCGATCGCCGTCACGCGGTTGCGCGCCCGCGGGCTGTCGGAGCCGGGATAGAACAGGAAGCTGAGGACGAGGACGACGGCCAGGAAGCTCGCGCGGTAGATGAGCGGCTGGATGATGCCGACGACCCAGTAAAGTGCGTAGAACGCGAGACCGGTGGCGAGCGCCGTGGCGATGCGCGCCGGCCACCCGGTCAGCTTCCGCGTTGGTGATTCGAGCTCGTCGTCGGGGGCCGTCGGCGCGGGAGTCGTGCCGTTGATTACGGTTTCCACGCGCCACGCTCCTGGTAGTAGCGAATGGCGCCCGGATGAAATGGCGCGGGAGACCCCTCGACCGCGGTTGTGACGTTCAGCTTTTTCGCCTCGGGATGAATGGCGGCGAGATCGGCCTGCCGTTCGAAGAGCGCCTTCGTCAGCTCGTAGGCGAGCTCGTCGCTCATCGTGTCCTTGACGACGAGGGCGTTGGCGACGCCCACCGAACCGCTGTCGTAGTTGACGCCCGGGTACGTGCCTTTCGGGATGACGAGGCGGAAGTACAGGCCCGGTGTGAACTGCTGCTGCAGCGCCGGCAGCACCTCGTCATTGGCAATCAACTTCGCGGTGACGCCGACGGTGCTCGCCAGGTCGAGGAGCGACGCCGTCGGCAGGCCGCCGCTCCAGAAGAAGGCGTCGATCTTTCCGTCCTTCAACGCGTCGACCGATGCGTTCACGCTGAGGCTTTGCTTGCGGATGTCTTTGTCCGGGTCGAGGCCCGCCGCGCGCAGCACGCGAAAGGCGATGACCTCGGTTCCGCTGCCGGGCGAGCCCGTCGACACGACGTGGCCGCGCAAGTCCGCGAGGCGATTGATCCCCTTGCCTTCGATGGTCGCGACCTGCGTGTAGTTCGGGTAGAGCACGGCGAGCGTCCGCGCCTTCACCGGCGCCTTGGCAAACGGCCCGCGCCCGGCGATCGCGTCGTCGAGCGTATCGGTCAGCGCGAAGGCGATGTCGGCCTTACCCTGCTGAATGAGCTTCAGATTGTCCACGGTCGCGGCGGTGACCTCGGCGGTCGCATCGACGTGCGGCACCGCCTGGCTGATGACGCGCGCGAGACCGCCGCCGTACGGGTAATACACGCCGCCGGTATTGCCCGTGGCGATCGACAGGCGCATCGTCCCGCCATGCGTGCGCGCGTATTCGCGCGGATTGAATCCGGCGGCGGCAAGGGCGACGGCGAAGAGCACGAATGCGCCGAAGATCAGGCCGGGTATACGCGATTGCACGCGCGGGCATTCTACCCCGCGTGCAGCGGACCTGAAGGTCCGCGTCCACGAACGATCTATAATCTCGCGCCCTCAATCACGCAGGAGTCCGCATGCTGTTTCGCCTTCGCCGTCCCGGCGTCATCGGTATCGTTGTCGTCGCCGCGATCCGTCTTTCGTACGCGGCTGACTCGCTGCAGCTGCGCGTGCTGTCGAGTCGACCCGACATGGTCAGCGGCGGCGATGCGCTGGTACGCGTCGAACTGCCGGCGGGTGTTGCGGCCGGCGACGTGAAGCTCGCGGTGAATGGCGCGGACGCCACCACGCAATTGACGGCCGATGCGTCCGGCCGTTCGCTGACCGGACTCGTCACCGGTCTCAATAACGGTTCCAACACGCTGACCGCGACGGCGGCAAAGACCGGATCCGCGAAGCTCACGGTCGTCAATCATCCGATCACCGGACCGATCTTCTCGGGCCCGCACGAGCAGCCGTTCGTCTGCATGACGAATCAGTTCAAGCTGCAGGGGGGCGGCACGCTCGGCCCGCCACTCGATACGAACTGCTCGGTCGCGACGCGCACCGACTGGGTCTACCGGTCAAAGACCGATGGCAAACTGAAGCCGGTAAAGCCGCCGTATCCGATTCGCACGAACGATCTCTTCGAGACGCTGCCCGACCTCGACTCATTTGTTGTCGACGGACGCCCGATTCCTTTCGTCGTGCGTATCGAAACCGGCACGATCAATCGGGGCATCTATCAGATCGCCCTCTTGAACGGGTACTGGAACGGCCGGTTGATCTACACCTTCGGCGGCGGCTGCGAGCCGGGCTGGTATCAGCAGGGCGACGACACCGGCGGCGTCATGGACCCGGTGATGCTCTCGCTCGGCTATGCGATTGCCTCGAACTCGCTCAACGTGCAGGGCAACAACTGCGGCGACGTCACCAACGCCGAGACGATGATGATGACCAAGGAGCACTTCATCGAGAGCTGGGGCGTGCCGGTCTTCACGCTTGGTTGGGGATCGTCCGGCGGCTCGACGCAGCAGCATGCGATCGCCGAAAACTATCCCGGGCTGCTCGACGGCCTGATGACCGGCCGCAGCTTCGCCGACGGCACGTTCGCCAGCAGCACGAGCAGCGGCGAAGGGCGCCTCTTCGAGCGCTACTTCGACACGCTCGCCGCGGACAAATACACCGACGATCAGATCACCGCGGTGACCGGGTTCCCGCTCGCGGCGACGATGCACAACCTGTCGCGCGTGCGCGCGCCGCGCTTCAGCGCGACCGAGGCGTGTCCGAAAGAGCTCGCGCCCGAGTTGCGCTACGACGCGGTGAAGAATCCGAAGGGCGCGCGCTGCGACATGTGGGATCACAGCGCGAACGTCTACGGGCGGGATCCGAAGACCGGCTTCGCGCGCCGGCCGCTCGATAACGCAGGGATTCAGTACGGGCTCGGCGCGCTGAACGCCGGCACGATCACCGTCGCGCAGTTCCTCGACATCAACGAGAAGATCGGCGGCTTCGATATCGACGGCGCCATGGTCAGCGAGCGGATGGTGGCCGATAACACGGCGGTGCGCGCGGCCTATCGCACCGGCCGCATCAACCAGGCGCAGGGCGGCATGGGCGAGCTGCCGATCATCGATTACCGCACCTACTACGACGACCTGCCCGGCGGTGACGTGCACATGCGCTTCCAGACCTTCACCACCGACGCGCGGCTGAAGAAGGCGAAGGGCACGACCGACAACCGCGTGATGCTGACGCAGGACCGCCAGTACGGCGATTTCCCGCTGACCAGCCCGCAGCTGCGCGAAGCGCTCGGCCAGATGGATCAATGGCTGACGGCGCTGGCGATGGACACCTCCCACGACGCCGCCATCGTCAAGATCCGTCGCGCCAAACCCGCCGGGCTGACCGATGCGTGCTGGACGAAGGACGGCGAGAAGATTGTCGAAAAGCAGCAGTTCATGGCTGGCCGGTGCCACGAGCTCTACCCGTCGCACACCTTCCCGCGCTTCGTCGCCGGCGCGCCCATCGCCAACGACATCATCAAGTGTCAGCTCAAGCCGATCAGCGCCTCTGATTACAAGGTGACGGTGTCCGCCGATCAGCTGGCGCGGCTGAAAAAGATTTTCCCCAGCGGCGTCTGCGACTGGAGCAAGCCGGGCGTCGAACAACAGCCGCTGGCCGGGACGTGGCAGTCGTTCAACACGGAGCGAGGAACGAACTGAATGGGCCGTTCAATTCGTGCATTGACCATTGCGCTCTGGGCCCTCGGCTTGTGCGCCGGGTTAGCGGCGCAGGGCCGCGGCCGCGGCGGCGCCGCACCGGATCAACTCAAACAGACCCTCTACGACATGGCCGATTCGATCGGCATGCTGCGCAACCCGGCGGAAGTCGATCGCCTCGGCAGCATGAACTACTGGGCCACCGGGACGGTGGTCTCCAACGGGCAGACGTGCAAGGTCGTCGACTACAAGGCGAGCGTCAACTGGCTGCTCAAGGGGATGCGCGTCGACTACAAATGCGAAGGGGCGCCGCAGCGGCACGTCGAGGTCGTTCGCGACACCTACGCCTGGAACGAGACCGAGCCGGGCAAAGGTGGCACGCCCGCGCCGGCGGCGTATACCGACCGCGCGCTGATGCTCTGGACGCTTCCCGCCGGCGCCATCAAGACCGCCAACGAGGCAGGGGCGGCGGCGAAAGTCACGACCGAGAACGGCAAGACGGTCGTCACCTACCCGATCGCCGCGCTCAAGGCGGATGTCAAACTGACGCTCAACAAGGACAACCGCATCGAACAGGTCGAATCGCGGATGGGCGGCGTCACCACCGTGACGACCTACGAGGAGTACGGCGACTGGAACGGCGCCGACTATCTCAGCGACGTGATGTTCCCGAAGCACATCGTGCAGAAGCGGGGGAACATGACGATCGCCGACCTGACCATCGTCAAGACCAACACGTACAACCCGTACGTGATTATGCCCGTGCCCGACGGCGTCAAGGGCGCAACTCGGTAGCGCAGGCCGGGTCCTGTCGGACCCGGCAGATTATCCGGAAACCAGGAGGAATCGATGCAGCTGATTGCTCGGTTCGGGACACTCCTCGTGCTCGTCGCATTCATCTGTGCGGCGCCCGCGGCGGCCCAGAACACCAGCGGTGCCATTGCCGGCACCATCACCGACTCGCAGGGCGGCGTCCTGCCCGGTGTGACACTGACCGTGACCAACTCCGAAACGGGCGTCGCCCGCTCCGCGGTCACCGAAGCCGACGGCCGGTATCGTTTCGCCGGCCTGCAGCCGGGCCGCTACGAGCTGAAGGCGGAGCTCCAGGGCTTCGGCACCGTCGACGTGAGGGACATCGTCCTGACGATCGGCCTCGAGTATCCGAAGGACATCCAGATGGGTGTGCAGACGCTCCAGGAATCGGTGACGGTGACCGGCGAAGCGCCTGTCGTCGAGACGACGAAGACGGAAGTGGGCGCCGTCGTCACACAGGAGCAGATCTCGATCCTGCCGGTGCAGGATCGATCCGTTGTCAACCTGACGCTGCTCGTGCCCGCGACGGGGCAGGACACGGCGCGCGTGAAGAGGCCGAACGCCTCGGTCGGCGCCGCGATCGGCACCGCCTCGACCAACTTCCTCGTGGATGGCGTGCCGAACGTGACGGCGAAGACCGCCGAACCGCGCAGCGACATCCCGCAGGCGGGCGTGCGCGAGTTCGCGGTGCACACGTCACAGCAGCCGGCGCAGTACGGCTGGCGCCCCGGGGGCACCGTGTCGATCGTCACCAAGAGCGGCACGAACCAGTTCACGGGCGAAGCGTTCGAGTTCTTCCGCAACCAGGCGATGAACCGTCTCGACAAGTTCGCGCAGGCGGCGGTCGATGCCGGCACCAGCGAGAAGCCGAAGTACAGCCGCAACCAGTGGGGCGGCGCGCTCGGCGGTCCCATCGTCCGCAACAAGCTGCACTTCTTCGGCACCTACGAGCGGACCGACGAGCACGCCTACTTCACGGTGAGCGCGCCGGCGCAGTTCTACTCCGCCTTCAACGGCGCCTTTCGCGGCGGCTTCGGGCAGAACCTCGAGATGTTCCGTGTCGACTATCAGGTCACGCCGAACCAGAACCTGATGTTCCGGTATCTGAACGAGCACACGCTCTTCTACTGCAACGGCTGCGGCGGCGCGGCGTCGAACTTCGGCGCGGGCGACGAGTTCATCCCGCGCTACACGAGCGCGGGCACGCACACCTGGGTGATCAACAGCCACATGGTCAACGAGGTGAACTGGCAGTGGGCGCGCCAGACCGACACGACGCGCATGAGCAACGACTACACGCCGGCCAACTGCAACGGCGTGCAGAGCGTGCTCGGCGGCCAGACGAAAGGCTGCACGCGCTACGTCTTCCCGAGCGGCTTCCAGTGGGGCTATTCGGAATGCCTGCCGCCGTGCATGCAGAACCCGGGGACGACGACGCCCTTCAAGGACATCTACGAGGCGCTGTCGATCAGCGCCGGCAACCACAACTACAAGGTGGGCGGCGCCTACAGCAACTACAAGACGCACGAGGATGCGGCGCCGAACCCGCTCGGCACGTGGACCTTCAGCGTTGACCAGTACTTCAACCCGTCCGATCCGAACTTCGATGTCCGCAGGCTGACGGGCGCACGCCAGTTCCAGATGACGTGGCCGGTGGTGTTCCGCGACATTCCGGATCATCTCTACACGGGCTACGCGCAGGACGAGTGGAAGATCCGCCGCCAGCTGACGTTGAACCTCGGGCTCCGCCTCGACTACCAGACGATGGCCTGGGACGAATGGGTGGACATGAGCCGCTATCCGCGGCCGCTCCCTTACGTCGACTTCAAGAGCCGCGGCGGCAAGCCCCTGTGGCAGCCGCGCGTCGGCTTCGCCTACGACCTCAAGGGCGACGGCAAGTCGGTGGCGCGCGCCGGCGTCGGCACCGCCTATCAGGTGTTCTTCAACGGCAACCAGGGCAACGAGCTGGTGGCGCTGCTGCAGAACAACATCAACATCACCAACCCGTCCTATCCCGATCCGTTCGGCGGCCGCGATCCCATTACGTTCATTTCCACCGCGCCGCCGAACGTCGGCATCATGGCCAACGATCTGCGGAACGCGCCAACGACGACGGGCAGCATCGGGTTTTCACAGCAGCTGATGGCCGACACGGCGGTGAACATCGACGGCGTCATCCAGCGCACCACGCATCTGCCGCTGACCACCAACGTCAACCAGCCGGTGACGCCGACCGGCCCGCGCCCGCTGCCGGAGTGGGGCCAGATCAACATGGTGAAGACGATCGGCAACTACGACTACAAGGCGTTCCTCGTGCGCCTGGAGAAGCGGCTGTCGCATCGCTACCAGTATCAGGTCGCCTATACGCTGTCGAAGCAGGACACCGACTTCGGCACGACGCTGGCCGATGCCTACGTCCGCGGGCCCGAGGTCGGTCCGTCGGGCAGCGACCGTCGTCATGCGCTCGTCGTCAGCAGCGGCATACAGCTGCCGGCCGACGTCGTCGCGGGGGTCATCTATTCGTTCCGCAGCACCACGCCGTTCAACGCGCTCGCCGGCGTCGACCTGAACAACGACGGCTCGGCGACGACCGACTTCGTGCCGGGCACGCATCGTGGCCAGGGCAACCGCGACAACGCGGCGATGCTGGCGGCCGTCAACGCGTATCGTGCGTCGAGAACGCCGGCGCTGCCGCCGATCCCGGAATCGCAGATCGACACGAACACGTTCAACCGCGTGGACCTGCGCGTCACCAAGGGCGTCGCCTACGGCGGACGCAAGATCGAGCTCGTCGGCCAGGTGTTCAACCTGTTGGGCACCGACAACCTCGGCGGCATCGGCACCAGCCAGACCACCAACGCGCTGGCGTCGACCTTCGGTCAGATTCCGAACGCGCAGCCGCGGCAGCAGGGCGAAATCGCGATTCGTTATCTCTGGTAAATAAACCGTAGGGGCCGGCTGAAGCCGGCCCCTACCGTGCGAGGCCGGCTCATAGAGACATCGTAGGGGCCGGCTTGAGCCGGCCCTTACCGTGCGAAATGCAGGAAGACGTGATAGGACGACGGCGTGCCGTAGGAATCCTGAAGATTCCGCGGCACGCCATAGCCGGTCGCGTCGGCGCCCACGCCAAAGGTTCCCGCCTTCATCTTCAGGAATTCGAACAGATAGCCGGCGGTGAACGCATTCACCTGCGAGTGCCGGTGCCGATGGAAGACACCGCGTGGATGAAAGCCCGCGTCGAGAATGTCCTTGTCCGCGGATTCGGCGCGCGTGTAGACGAGTGCGCGCCGGTTCGCGCGAATAACGGCCTCGACGAGATACGCCTCGAAGTTGCCGTGAATCTCGCGATTCTGCCCGAAGGCAAACGTCCAGGCGACGATCCGCCTCGACGGATCCGTGAATGACACCGAGCCCGTGAGGCGGTCCGCGTCGTACGGCGTGATGGCTTCCGGCAGCTTCAGCCGTGCGCCCGACGCCTGCGCGCTCCACGGACCGCGCGTCCACGAGAGGCGCAGCGAGTAGGAGTCGAGCGCGCCGAGGTCGATGTCCTCGCGATCCTCGTCGGGCTCGCGTCCGTGGAACCACGAGGCCTCGACGCCGGCGCCGTGCGCGAACACGCTGCCGCGAACGACGCCCGGCGTAATGTGCGTGGAATCGAGGAAGTGATGCGAGAGCGGCACCTGCGGGTTCCCGTAGGCGGACGGCCGGTGCATGAAGGCCCTCGGCCCGAGCGCCGGCGCGCCGACGAGATCGGCGCCGACCACGTAGGTGAGCGCCCCCGCGCGGCGTGCGTAATCGGCGCCAAGCCCCATGATCAAATCGTGCGGGTGCTGGTAATCCTTGAGCGGCGCCGAGCGAAACGTCTCGCCCGTCTGAAAGACCTGCGGCGACCCGATCTTCTGCAGCGTGAACGGCTCGAGCGACGTCATGGCGGTGGCGTGAAACGTGCCGCGCGCCACGCGGCGCGTGGCGTCGAGCATCAGCCAGTTCTGCGATTCCCAGGCGCGAAAGTCGCGGAACTTCCGCTCCTGATCGTTGAAGCCGAAGAAGGCCGACGCGCCCTCCGTCCAGTGCCACGCCTCGTCCGGCGGAGCCGACGCATGCTGCATCCCGGGCATGTCCGGCATGTCCTGCGCGGACGCGACCGAGGCAAGGAGCAGGAGTGCGAGCGCCGCCCTAACGGATGACAATGCGTCCAACGAAGCCGTGATGCACGTCGGGATCCGAGTGGTCGTGATACTCGGACGTGCGCGACGTGGTGAGTGGATCGGTCTGCCGGCTCTGGCCCGGCGTCAGGAAGCCGACGCTGTCGATCTCGAAGCACTCGTGATGCTCGGGATCGGCGCCGCCCTGGATGTCGTGCGGCAGATCGTCATTGTTGACGAAGGTCACGCGGCCGCCGACCGCCACCGTCGTTTCGAACGGGATCAACCCGAACTTGGTGATCGAAACGGTCGCGGGCCGGACGGCCGGCGGCGCCGGCTGCGGCAGCGGCGATGGCGACGGGCTGCCGGACGAGCCGCAGCCGCCGACGGCGAGCACGACCGCGATCATCGACGCGCGCGACATCTGCACGCTGTCCATCCTAGCGCGCCATCCTCATTGCACGAAGATGCGCCCGTTGAAGCCCGGGGCATGGAAGCTGTGGTCGTGATAGTCGCAGGTGCGCACGGTGGTCAGCGGATGCGTGGCGCGCCGCTGGCCAGGCGTGAGGAAACCGACCGCATCGATCTCGCGGCAGTCAGGATGTTCCGGATCCGGGCCGCCCTGCACGTCGTGCGGCAGGGTGTCGCTGTTGACGAAGGTGACCGTACCGCCGGCGGCAACCGTGACGTCGAGCGGGCTCATGCCGCCTGACGCGATCGTGATCGTGGCCGTTGACGGGGTCGGCGAGGGCGCCGGTGCCGGCGTTGGAGGCGGAACGACCGCGGGCGCCGGCGCCGGCACGGCCGACGGCGCCGCGCTGCGATTCGACGCGCCGCACGCGGCCGCCAGCGGTGCCATCAACGCGATTACGAGCAGGGAAAGCGTGTTTCGCGCGCGGTAACGCGCGGGCGTGTGCCGTCGGGATTTGATTGGTGTTTTTCGCAGGGAAAACGATCCGGACGGTACGCGAGCCAATCGCGTACCGCCCGGCCGGCCGTCAGGCGGCCATCTTCAGATGGTTGACCACGCGCTTGACGCCCTTGCTGCCGCGCGCAATCGACATCGCCTTCTCCATCTCCGCCTTCGTCTTCACGTTGCCGCTCAGCGTGACGACGTGGTCCGTGGTATCGACGTTGATGTTGAGACCGGAGACGCCCGGCTCGGCGAGGAACTTCGTTTTCACTTCCGAGGTGATGGCCGCGTCCGTGATCGCGTCACCGGTGTTGTCGGCGGCGTTCTCGGTCTTGACCTTCGCCTCGTGTGCCTTCTCCTCCGTCTTCACCTTCGTGTCGTGAGCCGCGTCTTCGCTCCTCACTTTCGCGTCGTGAGCCTTGTCTTCGGCTTTCTGCTCCGCGTCGTACGCGCCTGACGTCGCGGACGGGACCGGTCCCACCACGATGTCGTCGACGACGCTGGTCACACCATCGGTGTCTCGCGCGATGAGCGCCGCGCGCTCCTTTTCCGCCTGTGAGCCGACGGTGCCGTTCAACGTGACGACCCGGTTATGGGTATCGACGTTGATTTCCGACGCCTTGACCGTATCGTCGGCCGCCATCTTCGATTTGACGGCGGTCGTGATGCCGGCGTCACTGTGCGAACAGGCGACGGTCAGCGCAAGACTCGCCGCCGATAAGAGAACCGCAAACCTCTGCCGCATACACTGCCTCCTCATTCCGTCAAAATGAGGAGCATCCGCCGTACCAAACCCGGTGTATCGTTCAGCCGTGCGTATTCTCCTGCTGTCGATGCCCGATTCCTTCGAGCACACGCCGACAGTGGCGATCCGCATGCCGAATGGCGCGTTGACGTCGCTGGCGGGCAACGTCGACGCGCACCATACGGTCGCGGTCGCCGACCTGATCCTCGCGACGTCAGCCGTACGCGCCACCGTCGAGCGGCTGCTTCGCGACCACGCGCCCGATATCGTCGGGCTGTCGGTGATGACCTTCCAGCGCTCCACCGCGCGGCGGCTCATCTCGCTGATTCGCTCGCACCGTCCCCACGCCTTCATCGTCGTCGGCGGTTACGACGCGAGCCTCGCGCCGGAAGCGTGGGCCCATCCAGCGATCGGCGTCGATGCGATCGTGCGCGGCGAGGGAGAGGCGACGTTCCGCGAGCTGGTACGTGCGCTGGAGACCGGCACGTCGCTGTCGGCGGTCAAGGGCTTGTGGTACCGCTCGGCGGCGAGCTTCATCCAGACGCCGCCGCGCGCCATTACCGCCGTGGAAGAGGGCGCGGTCGCGCCGCCGAACCGCGCGGCGCGCGTGCTGCGCGGCTACACGATGATGGGGCGCCAGATCGACGTCATCGAAACCTCGCGCGGCTGCACCTACGACTGCAGCTTCTGTTCGATCATCGAGATGCGCGGCCGCAACTTCCACCGCTTCCCGATGGCCCGCGTCGTCGAGGACATCGCCGACGCGCGGCGCCGCGGCGCGCGCGTGCTGTTCATCGTCGACGACAACATCACGCTCGACGTCCAGCGCTTCAAGGCGCTCTGCCGGGCGATCATCGATGCCGGCCTCAACGACATCGACTACATGGTGCAGGGGATGACCTCGGCGATTGCGGCGCACGGCGAGGAGCTGGCGCCGCTGATGCGGAAGGCCGGCTTCCGCTACGTGTTCCTCGGCATCGAGAACATCCTCGACGACGATCTCGATTTCCTGAAGGCGAGCGCGAAGAACGCCACGCGCGAGGGCGGACGCCGCACCGGCAACGCCTCGCAGCTCGCCGTCGACCTCCTGCATCAGCACGGCATGTTCGTCGTTGGCGGTCTCATCGTCGGCAACCCGGACGACACGCCGGAGGCCATCGCCGCAAACCTGGCGTTCGCCCGCAGCTACGTGGACTGGCCGTACATCCAGCACCCGACGCCGTACCCGGGCACGCCGATGACGCGCGACTTCATCTCACGCGGTCTCGTCGTCAACGATCGCGTCGAGGAGTACGACGGGACGACGGCCGTGACGCGCAGCGCCCATCTGCCGGCGGAGGAGATCGAGTTCCTGCGCTGGAAGGCGGAGCGCTGGATGAAGGTGCGGCACATGCCGGCCGCCATCCGCCACGATCCGCTGTTCGTGCTGAAGAACGGGCATCGCATGCTGGCGCACACCTTCCGCGGGACGACGTGGCGGTCGCTCGTCGGCCTCGAGAGCGCGCGCGACGTCTTCAGGCGGTACCGGAAGATTCGCGAACGCGAACGGCTTTACGTGGACTGGCCGGATCCGCTGAGCGGCAGCCCGGCGGCTTCCCACGCCGCAATGCCGCCGGCCAGTTCGCTGACGTTGGTGAACCCTTCGCGCTGAAGCACGCTGGCGGCGATCGACGAGCGGTAGCCTCCCGCGCAGAAGACGAGCAACGGGCGGTGGCGAGGGATCTGCTGCGCCTGCGCGAGCAGCAGGTTCAGCGGCGCGTGCGCGGCGCCGGCGATGGCCTTGGCGGCGCGCTCGTGCGCCGTGCGCACGTCGAGCAGGAGCGGGGCGTCGGGCGCCGCCAGTCGTTCGGCGGCCGTCTGCGGGCTCACGCGATCCGTGCCGACGACCGCGCGTGCCGCTGCCAGTCCGCCATCCAGAAATCCCTCGACGCGATCGAAACCGATGCGCCCCAGGCGCATCGCCGACTGCCTTTCCGCGCCCGGATCGGCGACGATGACGATAGGCTTCGACGGATCGAGCAGCGTGCCTGCCCATGTGGCGTACGGGCCGGCGAGTCCGATGTTGACGCTGCCCGGCAGGTGCGCGGCGGCAAACTCCGCCGCGTCGCGCGTGTCGAGCAACTGGGCGCCGTCGCGCACCGCGCTCTGCACGTGCTCCAGCGTCAAAGGCCGCAGCTCGCGGGCCAGCGCCTGATCGAGGGTCGGGCGCTCGCGGCTGTTGAGCACCGCGTCGTAGGTGAAATACGCCGGTGCGTCCGGCTGGTCGGCGGTGACCAGGTCGATGAACCGTTGCTTGGCCATCGGCTGAAGCGCGTAATTGAGCCGGCGCTGCTCGCCGATGGTGGAAACCGTCTCCGTCGAAATCGATTTTCCGCAGAGTGAACCGGCGCCGTGCGCCGGGTAGACCTTCGTCGCGTCGGGCAGCGTCAGCAGCTTCGCGTGCAGCGAGTCGTAGAGCATCGCCGCGAGCTCGTGCGCCGACCAGCCAAGCGACGCCCGCAGATCGGGCCGGCCGACATCGCCGACGAACAGCGTGTCGCCCGTCAACACCGCGAGGGCAGGCCCGGTCGTTTCCGACGCGGCAGATTCACCGGAACGCAGGACGAGCGAGATCGATTCGACCGTGTGACCGGGCGTCTCGAGGACCTCGATGCGCGTGTTGCCGAGCGCAACGACGCTGCCGTCGCCGACCGGCTTGAAGGGGTACTCGGCAATCGCTTTTCGCCCCAGGCAGATGGTGGCGCCGGCGCGATCGCGCAGCTCGAGATGGCCGGCGATGAAATCGGCGTGAAAATGCGTGAGGAAGACGTGGGTGATGCGCACGCCGTGGTCCGCAGCGAACGCCAGGTACTGATCGACGTCACGCTGCGGATCGACAACGGCGGCCGCGCCGCTCGCCTCGTCGGCGACGATGTAGGACGCGTGCGCCAGGCAGTTCAGGTAGAACTGCTCGAGGATCACCCGCCGCTCCCCGTTACGGCCGCGGCTGGGGAACGATGCGGATGTACGGCTTCGGCGATTTCCAGCCCGATGGATACGCCTTCTTCGCCTCGTCGTCCGAGACCGAGCCCGAGATGATCACGTCCTCCCCCGGCTTCCAGTTCACCGGCGTCGAGACCTTGTGCTTCGCCGTGAGCTGCAGCGAGTCGATGACGCGCAGCACCTCGTCGAAGTTGCGGCCGGTGCTCATCGGATAGACGATGATCAGCTTGATGCGCTTGTCCGGTCCGATGACGAAGACGTTGCGCACGGTCTGGTTGTCGGCGGGCGTGCGGCCATCGCACGTGCCGGACACCGTGGCGGGGAGCATGCCGTAGGCCTTCGAGATCGAGAGGTCGGTGTCGCCAATCATCGGGTAGTTCGGCGCGTGACCCTGCGTCTCCCTGATGTCGTCCGCCCACTTCGAATGCTTGTCGACCGGATCGACGCTGAGACCGATGATCTTGACGTTGCGCTTGTCGAACTCGGGTTTGAGCTTCGCCATGTATCCGAGCTCGGTCGTGCACACCGGGGTGAAATCCTTCGGATGCGAGAAGAGCACCGCCCACGAATCGCCGATCCAGTCGTGGAAGCGGATGCGTCCCTGCGTCGTGTCGGCTTCGAAATCCGGAGCCACATCACCAAGTTGAAGAGCCATCGTCGGTCCTCTCTGAAATCTGTTTTTTTTTGGAACTGTCTAGTATAGGTGCGAACTCACCAATCCATTCGTATGGGACGCGCGACGGCACGGCGTCGATTCGCGGTGGTGGCACCTCCGTCCGATAGAGCTTACGAAAGCCGAAATCGAGCAGCTCGAGTCCGCGTAACGCCCGAGGGCGCCCGCGGCTGACCGGCGCAACCTGGCCCGACCGCGTCATCCTCGGGTCCGACTTTTTACGCTACATCCCGTCCCCTTTTTTCGCGCCCGCGATGCCAAAAGTGTGCGTCGGCCGCGACACCGGCCGCCGTGTAATTGTTCGAAACCCGGTGAAACTGGCAGACACGGTGATACATCGCCTCGGCATTGCGCGGGTTGGCGACCCGCTTGCACAACTGGGCCGTGGCCAATTGATGACCTGCTGCTACGCCAATCGCATGGACCACTGGTTCCGCCAACCGGTGGGTTGGCGCGTACGTCGCTCGGTCGTGCTGCTCGCGTTTCTCGGAGTCTGCGTCACGCCCGCCGCCGCGTCCGCCGAAACGCTGAAGCTCACATGGAATGCGAGTGCGTCGCCCGAAGTGACCAGTTACATCGTGGCCTACGGCACGTCGAGCGGCTCCTACACGACGACGATCAACGTCGGGAACCAGACGTCCTATACCGTGACGGGACTGACCGCCGGCGCCAGGTACTATTTTGCGGTGCAGGCCGTGTCGCCCGGTGGGACCAGCAGCTTTTCCAATCAGGTGAGCAGCATCCCGTTCACGGATTCGGCGCTGGCCTCCGGGCTGACGACGATCCGCGCCGCTCACATCAACGACCTCCGCTCGCGCATCAACACGCTTCGCACCGCGAACGGACTCGCGGCGCAGAGCTGGACCGACCCCACATTGTCCACGGCAATACCCGTGCGGGCGCAGCACATCACCGAACTGCGTGCCGCGCTGAACGACGTGTACCTCAAATTGAACATGGCACTGCCGACGTATACGGACCCGGTGATGGTGGCCCACGTCACGCCCGCGAAGGCCGCGCACATCATCGATCTGAGAAAAGCGGTTGTGGCCATCGAGTGACAACCATGCCGGCGAGGAAGGTGTTCCGGAGACCGTAACGATGCTGATATCAACCTATTCGACAACGAAACGTCTGAGTCTCGCGACGGCCTGCCTGGCGCTGCTGTCGCTGGCGGCTCCAGCCAGCAGCCAGACCAGCGGTGCCACGGTGCCACGCGTGGTCAGCTTCAGCGGGCAGGTGTTGACGGCCTCCGGCACGCCGCGCACGGGCAGCGCGCTCCTGACCTTCGCCTTGTACGAAGAGCAGACGGGCGGCGCGCCGCTGTGGGCGGAACAGCAGGCGGTTTCGCTCGATGCGCAGGGCCGCTATACGGCCATCCTCGGCTCGTTGACGCAGGGTGGCCTCCCGGCCGAATTCTTCAATTCAGGCCGCGCACGGTGGATTGGCGTGGCCGTCGACGCAGCTCCCGAACAGGCGCGGTTCATGCTCGTCAGCACCACCTACGCGTTGAAAGCCGCTGACGCCGATACGCTCGGCGGCAGGACCGTCGATCAATTCGTCCTCGCCAACAACCTGACGCAGACCGTCGACGCAGCCATCAAGGAGAACCGCCTCGCCGCGTCGGCGACAGTGTCCGCCAGCGCCGTGCCGACGTTGAATTACGTCCAGAAGGGCGACGGCGCCGGCAGCACCACCGATTCGAACATCTTCGACAACGGAAACGTCGGCATCGGCACGACGTCGCCACAGAGCGTCCTGCACCTTGCCGCGAATGATCCGAAGCTCTATTTCGAAGATGTCAGCGGCACTCCCAGGGGCGCCTACAGCCTCAGGGACACAGACGACTCGTTGCGTATTCGTGATGAATCGACCGGCATCGATCGCCTTACGGTCGATACGAACGGAAACCTCGGCATCGGCACGTCGTTTCCCGCCTCGCGCGTGCACATCGTTGACACGCTCGAAAGTGAATTCCGTCTGCAGATCATCGGCGGCGCCCTGGCGGTCGTGCGCGGAGTCGCCGGCGCCGCGGACATCGGCAGTTTCAGCAACCATCCGTTGCGGATCTTCGCCAACAGCACCGAAGCGATGCGCGTGACGGCTGACGGGAATATCGGTATCGGCACGTCGCTGCCCTCCGCCAAACTCACGGTCGCCGGCAACGCGGTCGTGACCGGCACGCTCTCCGGCGGCAACATCCAGGCGCAATACCAGGACGTCGCCGAATGGGTGGAGACGACGGAACCGATCGCCGCCGGATCCGTGGTGATCGTCGATCCGAAAGCGCGCAACCGCGTGGCCACGTCGGCGCGCGCTTATGATTCGCGCGTCGCCGGGGCGGTGTCGCCCCAGCCGGGCCTCATTCTCGGTGTTCCCGGTGAAGGCAAAGTCCTCGTCGCCCAGAGCGGCCGCGTGCGCATCAAGGCCGATGCACGGTACGGCGCGATCAAGGCCGGCGACCTGCTCGTCAGCAGCCCGACCAAGGGCTACGCGATGCGCTCGAGGCCGGTGAATGTCGGCGGCGCGCTCATCCATCGGCCGGGAACGGTCCTCGGAAAGGCGCTGGAACCGCTGGCCAAGGGCAAGGGAGAGATTCTCGTCTTGTTGACGCTGCAATGACGCGTGGGCGCGCTCCCCACCTCCCACGACACGCCGTGCGGTAAGCGCCGCCTGCGGCGGCGCGCAACCTCGATCGCGTTGTTCATCATCGCGATGGCGGCGATCGTCCGCGCACAGATGATCGCCGCGCCGCCACGCATGGCGCGCGCCCCCGATCGCCTGCTCGTCCGGTTCGCAGCGAACGTTCCGCCTGCAGGCGTGACGGCCGCCGCCGCGCGGATGAACGCACGTGTCCTGAAGCGACTCGGCCTCGTCCCGGGTCTGTATGTGCTGCGGCTGCCGTCGGGCACCACTCCGGAGGCTGCACGGAGAGCGATTGTCCGCACCGCCGGGGTGCTCTACGCGGAGCCGGATTACCTCCTTCAGGCCACCACCACACCGAACGACCCGTCCTATCCGGACCTGTGGGGCCTGCATAACACCGGGCAAGCCGGCGGAACGCCGGGCGCCGATATTCACGCCAGCGACGCGTGGGCGATCACCACGGGCAGCAGCAACGTCGTTGTCGCGGTGATCGACAGCGGCATCGACTACGCGCACGCCGACCTCGCCTCGAACATGTTCCGCAATGAAGCCGACTGCAACAGCAACGGCGTGGACGACGACGGCGACGGATACGTAGACGACTGTTACGGCATCGATACGGCCAACCACGATTCCAATCCGATGGACGACAGCGGCCATGGCACGCACGTGGCAGGCATCGTCGGCGCCGTCGGCAACAACGGCGTTGGCGTGGTCGGCGTGAACTGGCGCGTCAAGATGCTGGCGTGCAAGTTCATGGACAGCACGAACCAGGGCGGCATCTCCGATGCGATCGAGTGCCTGAACTACGTGAAGACGCTGAGAGACCGTGGTGTGCCGGTGATTGCCACGAACAACAGTTGGGGAGGGCCGGCGTTTTCGCAGGCCTTGCAGGATGCGATCGACGTCCAGCGGCAGCGCGGCATCCTCTTCATCACGTCAGCAGGCAACGGCGCCATCGACAACGACGTCACGGGCACGTTCCCAGCCAGCTACGACCTGCCGAACATCATCGCCGTGGCGTCGACGACGCGCACCGATGGCCGCTCCCCCTTTTCGAACTATGGCCGGCACACCATTCACATCGGCGCGCCGGGCAGCGAAATCCTGAGTACGTCGCCGGGCAATGCATACAAGACCATGAGCGGGACATCAATGGCCGCTCCGTATGTCGCCGGCGTTGCCGCCTTGCTCAAGGCGCAGGACGCGACGAGAGACTGGCGGACGGTGAAGAATCTGATTCTCGCCAGCGGCGATGTGGTGTCGAGCCTCTCGAACACGGTGACGGGACGCCGGCTCAACGCGCAGCGGGCGATGACGTGCGCGGGTTCGGTGCTGCAGACACGGCTGAAGCCGGCGGTGAACACGCTCTTCGTGATTGCCGGACAGGCGGTGACGCTGCGCGCCTTGCACATCAACTGCGGAGTTCCCAACGGCGACGTCGTCGTCCAGGTGAGCACCAACAATCCGTCCGTTACGCTTCGCGATGACGGCGTGAGTCCGGATCAATCGGCGGGCGACGGCGTCTACAGCGGCACGTTTGTTCCGGGGTCGGGCAGCTACACGCTCACATTCCCCGGCGGCGACGTCGTCATCGTCCGTCCTGCGGCTTCGTTCGACGTGTCGCTGAAGGCCCCCAGATGCAGCGGCGCCGTGAGCACGTGCGACACTGGATCGCTGGTGGCCGGCCGCGGCACCATGTCGGGCGGTGTCGAGCTGAATCAACCGAACACGATCAACGCGTCCTGCGCCGACGGATCCTCAGGCACGTATCACGAAGACGAGTCGATCGACGCCATTCGATTGTCTACGCTCGACGGGTCTCCCATCGCTGCGGGCAAGACGGTGCGCATCGATGTCACGGTGTGGGCGTTTGGCGCCATCGACTTTCTCGACCTGTACTACGCGTCGAACGCGCTCGCGCCCGCGTGGTCGTTTCTCGCGACGATCCAGGCGCCGGACGCGGGTCAACGGATCCTGACCGCGACCTATACCGTGCCGCCTGGCGGGTTGCAGGCCGTGCGGGCGAATTTTCGCGCCGAAGGAAGCGCCGCCGTCTGTTCGACCGGAGAATTCGACGACCACGACGACGTCGTCTTCAGCACGCCGTCGTTTACCGACGAACCGTTGACGCCCAGCGTGGCCGTCATGAAGACGGTGCACATCACCGAACTGCGGCAGCGAATCGATGAACTGCGCCTGCGCTTCGGATTGGCGCCATACGCCTACACCGATCCGGCGTTGACTGCCCGCGTCACGCCGGTCAAGGCCGTCCACATCTCGGACCTGCGCACCGCGCTCACGCAAGCCTATAACGCCGCCGGCCGCACACCGCCGACCTTCACCGATCCCAATCTGGCCAGCGGGTTTCCGATCAAGGCCGCGCACATCGTCGAACTCCGCGCCGCCGTGATCAACTTGGAATAACCAACCACCAACGACGAACCACCAGCTACTGCAGCCGATCAGCCAGCATGGCGACGCTCAAGGCGTAGAGATGCGCGCAGTTGTAGTCGAGGATGGTCTCGTAGTTCGGATAGACGAGGAAGCTGCGGCCGCCGACATCGATGAGGCTGGCCGGGACACCGCTGACCGGCAGCGGCGCTCCTGATTTCAGCCGCACGCCCGCCTCGCGCCACACGTCGAGCGTTCGCCGCTCGGTCATCAGGCGCTTGGCGGAGCAGCCGGCGTCGCGCATCGGGATGGGGGCAATCGCGTCGCGCGCCGCGGCCGACACTTTCACCTCGCGGCCCCACGTCTGTCCCGGCTCCCAGCCCCTGTTCTTCAGGTAACTGGCAATCGAGGCGAGCGTGTCGGCTTTCGAATGCCAGATGTCGCGCAGGCCGTCCTTGTCGAAGTCCACGGCGTACTCGAGATAACTCGACGGCATGAACTGCGGCTGGCCCCTTTCCAGCACATTGGGATCCTAAGCTTAGAATTCCACGTGGACAAGTTGTCGCG